>ERZ772973.13-NODE-13-length-195246-cov-18.2794_pt1 | contig 195246 bp, 190 predicted proteins | sample MGYA00580672_ERZ772973 | MGnify/ENA primary metagenome ERZ772973 (study PRJEB29015, sample SAMEA2737938) | human oral metagenome | biome: human oral; feature: human-associated habitat; material: dental | place: China | collected 2152 ...
GAGGCCGAGGGTACTTCGCTGGAGACGGCGCGGGAGACTAGGTAGTTGCCGCTCATTCAAAGAGCTCGTGATGGATAATATCACGGGTCTTTTTCCTTTTATTGCCTTTATAAATGGCTGTGGCTCAGAGGTGAATACAGATGAGCAGACAAGCGTTTGTACAGAAGGAAATTTGGAAACATAAAAGCGTTCGTATTTTTTCCTGTTCTTATGCGGGAAAGAAGATTTGGGTCAAGCAGGCAGAGCCGGTGCGCAATGTATCCTGGCTTCGTTTTGCACGCAGGGCATGCCTTTTCTTTGGACTTGGTATTTTACAGCCCAGTGCGGATCCAGATGGGAGGAGAGCGCTGCGCTTTGAGACAGGACGTCTGCGGCGGCTCTCTGCGCGCGGGATTCGTGTGCCTGAGGTTTTTGCCGCTGGTGACGAATGGCTTGCACTGGCGGATTGTGGGGACAATCTGATTGACGTACTAGGAGGTGCGGATGTTCCTGTACAGGCGGCGCAGACCATACTTTCTTCTGCAGCGGAGAATCTTGCGGCGCTGCATGCGCTTGGGATTCATCATGGGCGGCCTGCGCTGAAAGATATGGTATGGGATGGTCAAGAGGTCACCTTGCTCGACTTTGAGGATGGCATCATCGTGGGGCTTTCTCGGGAAAAGCGCATTTTGCGTGATCTATTGATTTTCATGCAGAGTATTTTCAAGGAGATGGGGAATGATGGTCCGCTGCTGGCAGCGGGGGCATTTGCTGTCTATGCGCGTATACAGCCGCACTATGCAATACGTGCGCGCGCTTATTTTGGGCGGTTTAACCTCCTCCTTCTGGTTCTGCAGATTGGCCTGCGCTATACAGGGCGCGATTTGGAGAGTGTCTATCAGACGCTGCACTTCTTTCGCAAATAGAGTGCTGTCGGAATAGGATGGGGCGTTTTTGGCCGGATATTTATTTCTTGCAGGGGATATTTCCCCTTTTCTTTTTGTGATTCATGCGTCTATATTATGAAAAATTTGACGCTGCGGACTGTATCTTTAAGGGGGTATTTACTATGTTGCTGGATCGTTTAGAACAGCTTCCGCTCGGTCGCTTTCAGTACAAACTGTTGGCTGTGACGGGGCTGGGATGGCTATTTGATGCGATGGATACGGGACTGATTGCATTTGTGCTGCCGGTGCTGGCGCGTGAGTGGGGGCTCACGCCGGCGCAGGCGGGATGGATCGGATCGATCGGTCTGATCGGTATGGCTCTGGGGGCAGTCCTGGCGGGAACGGTTGCGGACCGTATTGGGCGCAAGCAGGTGTTCACCATTACCGTGCTTCTTTACAGTATATCAACGGGATTGTGTGCTGTGGCGTGGAGTTATGAGTCCTTGCTCGTGTTCCGCTTCCTTGTAGGATTTGGTTTGGGCGGAGAGCTGCCTGTTGCGGCGACGCTGATGAGCGAGTATGCGCCGGCACGTCTGCGCGGGCGCTTCATCGTTCTGCTTGAGAGCTTCTGGGGACTCGGCTGGCTCGCGGCAGCGTGCATTGCCTATCTGCTGATTCCGGCCTTTGGCTGGCAGGCTGCCTTTCTCATCGGTACGCTGCCCGCGCTCTATGTATTCCTCCTGCGGATGCATATGCCGGAGTCGATTCGTTATCTCCTCTCGAAGGGACGTGTGGATGAGGCAAAGGCCATCATCTCTGATATTGAGCGACAGCTGAAGCTGCCGGAGCGTCCGTTCCTTGATCAGCTTGCACCGGGCAGGGTGGAGGCGGAGCGCGTGGAGACGCCGGGCTTTGCAGCGCTTTGGGCGAAGGGGATGCGCCGCCGTACGACGATGCTCTGGCTCGCGTGGTTCGGCATTGTGTTCAGTTACTATGGGATCTTTATGTGGCTGCCGTCAATCGTGTATTCACAGGGCTTCGCAATTGTGAAGACGTTTGAGTATGTGCTCATTATGACGGTGGCGCAGCTGCCGGGGTACTATGCGGCAGCATATCTAGTGGATGTGATCGGGCGGCGCTATACGCTCGGGCTGTTCCTCTTGATGAGCGGCGTGTGCAGCTATTTCTTCGGCAATGCGGGCGATGTCACGCCGCTTCTCGTCTGGGGCGCGGCGATGAGCTTCTTTAATCTTGGCGCATGGGGCGTGATTTACACCTACACGCCGGAGCAGTACCCGACGGCGATGCGCGCGCTCGGCAGTGGATGGGCAGCGGGTTTTGGACGGATCGGCGGCATGATTGCACCGATGCTCGTGGGTGTGATGCTCGCGAATGCGTTCCCCATGAGCGGCATCTTTATGATGTTCGCAGCGGTCTTTGCACTGATTTCGGGCACGGTGATTCTCCTCGGACGTGAGAGCAAGCAGCAGACGCTCGAGGAGTTGGAGCATTCCCTCAGCTGACGGAAAAAACTAGCGAAAATTTCTTGACTGTGCTACAATAGGGCAGATAAACTCTATTGTAGCATATTTTTTTGAGGTGACATTTTGCGATATTTTTTGAAACGCCTTGCAGCGGCGTCTCTTTTTGCGTTGACAATAAATTTTCATGCGCCGGCAATCCATGCGATGCCGCCGATTCTCCCATACAGCGAGGTGACGGCGGGTATGCAGGGAACGGCGTATACGGTGCTCGATACATCGGGGGAGATCCGCACGTTCCCCGTTGAAATCCTTGGTGCGATGGAGGGCGGAAAAGGCTCTCAGCGCATGATTATGGCGCGGACAAGCGGCGACTTTATCGAGCATGTCGGCGGCGTTATGCAGGGGATGAGCGGCAGTCCGGTCTATGTGGACGGACGTCTTGTCGGTGCGCTTGCAGCAGGACTGAAGGATCTCAGTCCCTATACATTCTTCATTACGCCGATTGAGGACATGACGCCGCTCTGGACGATGCCGGATAAGAAGAATCAAACCACCATCAATACGGTTGATGTCGTCAAGGCGGTCGAGGAGCGCAAGAAGGCGAAGGAGAAAGAGCAGCTGCGTGAGCGCGAGAAGGCAGTCGCGAAGATGACGCGTGCGGAACGCGAGGCGGAGTGGCGCGACATGATCGCGGCGCTCAAGGGGGAAAAGAAGGAGCCTGCGGAAGAGAAACCGGCGGACGAAGCCGCCGCAGGCGATAAGACTCCCTCGGATGCCGATGTTCCTCCGGAAAAGAAGGAAACAGATACGACAGAACCGGAGGAGAAGGCGTATTTCTTTACGAGCGGCTTCAATGCGGCGGGGCTGCGCTATCTGCAGGATAAGCTGCCTGCGGACACCTCCTTTCTTCCGCTGGCGGCCTCTGGGGCGAACACGAAAATTCATACACGCTATGACGCCACGCTCACGGCCGGACAGCCGGTCGGTGTGGCGCTGGTGTACGGCGATTTCAGCATCGGCGCGACAGGGACGGTGACAGCGGTTGACGGGAAGAAGATCGTGGCGTTTGGGCATTCTTTTATGCATAAGGGGAATGTCAACTACTTTATGACCGATGCGGATGTGATCGGAACGATTGCGGGCCAGAGCAACGGCGTGAAGATCGCGAACATCGGCAGCATCATCGGACGCGTCAACCAGGACCGTGAGACGGGGGTTGCAGGCATTCTCGGGACATTCCCAACGTCAGTGCCTGTGCGCATTCATGTAAGAGATAAGGCGCTGAACACGGAGGAGACTTTCGGCGCGCAGATTGCCTATGATGAGGACTTTCTGCCGATTTTGTCAGGCAGCATTACCTATGCCGCGATGAGCCGCGTGTCGGATGCGCTTGGCAGCAGTACGGCGCGCATCCGCTTTGCGATTCGAACGAACGCATATGAGGGCGGTGTGTTCGAACGGCGCAATATGTATTACAGTACGGCGGATGTCGGACAGGTCGCCGTTGCCGAGCTCCTGCAGGCGATGAATACGATCGTGACGAATGCGGAGGAGGAATCCGACATCGTCGATGTGGACGTGGATGTGGAGCTGGACGGTGAGCGCCAGACGGCACTCCTAGTTTCGGCGACACCAGACAAGACAACGGTAAAGCCGGGCGATACGGTGACATTCCAAACGAAGATTCACCCCTATCGCAAGGCGGAGGAAACGCTCTCCATTCCGTATCGGGTACCGAAAACGCAGCCGCCCGGAACGCTGAATTTGGATATTCGCGGCGGCGGCTTCGTTCCCGTGAACCCGATGATGCTGCTCGCGCAGGCGGGCCTCGAGATCCCGGACGACGAGGAGCATTTCAAGACAACGGAGGATAAGCTCCGCGAACTGGCGGAGAAGGGGCAGAACAATGAGATTATCATCGCGCCCGGCGCGGCGCCTGCTCCGACTTCGGATAAGGAAATGAAAAAGCGTATGCGGGAGGCGGCCAAGGCATCGGAGCGCGCGGCAAAGCAGGCGCCGGAAAAGCGTGTGACCTTGCTTGGCGATCCGAAGAAGAAGGAAGAGAAAGAGAAGTTCTTTGCACCGTATGTGATCGAGAATGTCATACACGCAACACTCAAGGTAGAGGGATGAGCCGCAAGGAGGACGAGGGCGAATGGAACAACTGGTCATTCATGGGGGGAATCCGCTGCGCGGACGCGTGAAGATCGGCGGGGCGAAGAATGCGGTGCTGCCGATCATCGCGGCGGCCCTGCTCGGCAGCCGCGGTGTAACTGTGCTCGAGGATGTACCGGCGCTCGAAGATGTCTATACGATCTGTGCAGTCCTTCAGTCGCTTGGGGTTCGTGCAGAATATGAGGCGGCACACCACCGTCTGCATATCGACGCGACGAAGATTGCGACCGTCAGTGCTCCGTATGAGCTTGTCCGAAAGATGCGTGCCTCCTTTCTCATCATGGGGCCGCTCCTCGCGCGCGAGGGACGGGCGGAGATCTCTCTGCCCGGAGGCTGCGCGATCGGGACGCGTCCCATCGATCTGCATCTCAAGGGATTTGAGGCTCTGGGTGCCGAGATTGAGATCACGCAGGGGGCGATCCATGCGCGCGCACCGCATGGACTGAAGGGTGCACTGATTTATTTCGATTTCCCAAGCGTCGGCGCGACGGAGAACGTCATGATGGCGGCATCCTGTGCCGAAGGGCAGACGATTTTGGAGAATCCTGCGCTTGAGCCGGAGATTGTGGATCTTGCGAACTTCCTTAATGTGATGGGGGCGCAGATCCGCGGCGCGGGGACCAACCGCATCAAAATTGACGGTGTACCAAGTCTTTGTGCGGCGGACTATACGATCATTCCGGACCGTATCGAGGCGGGGACCTATATGGTCGCGGCAGCGATGACACGCGGCGATGTATTCATCGAGAACGCCATCAGTGAACATTTGAAGCCGGTCGTGGCAAAGCTCAAAGAGGCAGGCGCGACGATCGAAGAGGATATCGAGGGCATTCGCGTGCGTGCGGACGGGCCAATGCAGGCGATTGACCTCACAACGCTGCCCTATCCCGGATTTCCAACCGATATGCAGGCGCAGTTTATGGCAATGCTGGCCGTTGCAGAGGGGACGAGCGTTGTCACGGAGACGGTTTTTGAAAACCGCTTTATGCATGTGGATGAGCTCCTGCGCATGGGCGCCAAGATCCGCGTGGACGGTCGGACGGCGACAGTCGAGGGCGGTGCGGCGCTTTTCGGCACTGCCGTGCGGGCAACGGATCTGCGTGCAGGCGCTGCGATGGTGCTCGCGGGACTGGCAGCGGACGGCGAGACGCGCGTCGGCTATATCCACCACATTGACCGCGGCTATGACGATCTCGTGGCAAAGCTGGTCGCGCTCGGAGCGGATATCAAGCGCGCCGATGCCGAATGGACGGAGCTCTAAAAAAATCTTGCATAAATACGATTGATACGATAGAATTAAGGAGAAATGACCGATTGAGGAGGAATGAGTTATGAAGCACATCAAGACGGTCAACAAGCCGACGATGCAGTCTACGCTTTACACGGGCGGCTGCGGCGAATGCCAGGCATCCTGCCAGTCCGCCTGCAAGACTTCCTGCACGGTGGGCAATCAGCCCTGCGCAAAGTAAGGCGGGGGAACGTCTGCCCTTCTCGCTTGCGAGAGGGGCTTTTTCTGTGTGTTTTGTCCTGCATACGCCACGCAACCCTTCGCTGTGCAAACGGTCGTGTACTTATCTGCCTAAATACCTGCGGACTTCTTAAACGCGCTTCGCTTGGACGAAAGAAATCCGCAGGGGGCAGAATGCACTTTCCCCGTTTGCTCCACTAGGGGTTGTTTAGGCGTACTACTGCATTTCCAAGAGTGTTTACGAAGGAGAAAGAATGAACGTCCGAACGCATAAGTTCAAGCAGAACGATATGTACATCCTCGTTGATGTCAACAGCGGCGCAGTCCATGTCATCGACGAGATGATTTATGATATGATGGATGATTTCGACGGTACGAACGATGACGCTGTGATTGCGCGCCTTGCAGGGCGCTATCCCGCCGAGGAGCTGCGCGAGGCCGCCGGGGAACTGCATGAGCTGATGGCGGCAGGAGCGCTCTTTGCCCCCGATATCAATGTGCCGCCGACGTTCAAGTCGCACGGACTCGTCAAATCACTCTGCCTGATGGTAGCGCAGGACTGCAATCTGCGCTGCAAATACTGCTTCGGCGACGGCGGCTGCTACGGCGGCCATCGCGCCGTTATGAGCCCTGAGGTTGGGTGCGCGGCGGTGGATTTTATCGTGAACGGATGCGGGCCGAGGAAGCACTGCGAGATCGACTTCTTCGGCGGTGAGCCGCTGATGAATCTGCACACGGTGAAGGAGGTCACGGCGTATGTTCGGAAACGCGAGCAGGAGACGGGCAAGGAGTTCAAACTGACGCTGACGACGAACGGCATGCTGCTCTCGGACAAGAATATCGCGTGGCTGAACGACAACAATATCTCGGTGGTACTCTCCTCGGACGGGCGGCGTGAGGTGCACGATGCGATGCGCCCAGATTCGCGCGGGAACGGCACCTATGATGTCGTCATGCGGAATTTCCGAAAGCTCGTAGAGGCGCGCGGGGGGAACGACTACTACCTGCGCGGGACCTATACGCGCGAAAACATGGACTTTACAAAGGATGTGCTCGCGATGAACGAGGCGGGGTTTGACATCCTTTCGATGGAGCCGGTCGTGCTGAAGGACAGCCCGCTCGGTTTTACGGAGGAGGATCTGCCGCGCATCTTTGCCGAGTACGATCGCCTGACGGAGACGTATCTCAGCCGCGTGCGTGCGGGAAAGGGGTTCTTCTTCTTCCACTTCAATATGGATCTCAATCACGGTCCCTGCGTGGCAAAGCGTCTGGCGGGCTGCGGGGCGGGACACGAGTACTATGCCGTTGCGGAGAACGGCGATCTCTATCCGTGCCATCAGTTCGTCGGGCGTGAGAACTACCGTCTCGGCTCCGTCTTTACGGGCGTCGAGAATACGGAGCTGCCGACGTATTTCCGCAACTCACATGTGCTGAACAAGCCTCTGTGCCGTGACTGCTGGGCGCGGTTCTACTGCAGCGGCGGCTGTCACGCGAACGCAGATCTCTTTCACGGGGATATCCGGCACCCGTATGAGGTCGGCTGTGCGATCCAGAAGAAACGCCTCGAGTGCGCCATCCTCGTGCAGGCGGTGCTTGCGCTCGAGAAGGAGGCGGCGGAGGAAGCGCAGGTGGATATGCGCAAGAGGGCGTGATTCCTTCATGCAGGTTAAAAAATTCCTTGACAAGCATTGCTGTATCCGTTATAATTGCCCATGTTGCCGAATGAGCGACATAGGGGTATCGCCAAGTTGGTAAGGCACGGGATTCTGAATCCCGCATGCGTTGGTTCGAGTCCAGCTACCCCTGCCATTTGTGAATGCAGAGCCGCAGTTTGTACTGCGGCTCTTTTATATTTTCATGACATTTGTCATTGAAAATTATTTCCGATTTTGTTACTATATTTTGAAATGATTTGCATACGTCGATCAAAGGAGCTGTTGTTATGAACCGTGGAAAACGCAGATTTGGCATCACGGACGTGCTGCTGCTCGTGCTGAATCTCATATTCTTTGTCGGCATTCAGACCGTCTTTGCGCCGTGTGAGGCGCGCCCGGACGGGACGTGGATGCCTTGTCACCATACGGGAGAGGCGATTGCGGGCGTTGCCGCCGTGCTTGCGGCGATGGCGCTGCTGCATCTGATCATCCCGCGCGCGCACATCAAATGCGGGCTGGCGATTGCCATGATTCCCGTGTCTCTCCTTGCGCTCCTGCTGCCGGGGCATCTCATGGATCTGTGCATGATGGATCAGATGCGCTGCCATACGGTTACGGCACCGGCAGTGACGAGCATTGCGCTGCTTGACATCATGCTTGCCGCCGCCGACATCTATGTGTATCGAAAGGGGGACGCGGCGTGACTTCTTTCCCGCGTTTTCTCGCCGTCCGCAGCTGTCGGACGCACTCCACGCGCGCCGCTGCGCTCGGTCTTGTGGCGGCGGTTCTCGCGTGTGCTCTCTTTGGCGGCTCCCTCGTTGTGCTGAGCCTTCAGCATGGACTGGCGCGCTTTCAGGAACGACTTGGGGCAGATGTTATTGTCCTGCCGCGCGAGGCGGCGGAGATGGGGGCGCTGGAGGGCGTTCTCGTGCAGGGGGTGCCTGCACATTTCTATATGGAGGCGCATTATTTGGACGACCTGCGCGGGATGACGGGGGTCGCGCAGGCAGCGCCGCAGTTCTTTCTCGCCTCGGCACACGCGGGCTGCTGCTCAGTCGCAGTACAGCTGATCGGCTTTGATCCTGCGTCGGATTTCACGATTCGCCCATGGATGCAGGAGAGCCGTGATGCGGAGATGGGGTTCGGCGAGATCTTGGTCGGCAGCGGCATTTCCATCCCCACAGATTCCATGCTGACGTTTTACAACACCCCCTGCCGCGTCGTCGGGCGCCTGAGCCCGACGGGCACGGGGATGGATACGGCGGTCTACACGAATATGGAGACGATGCGCACGATGATGGCAAATGCGGCGGCGCTCGACTTTGACTACTTCAAGGACATTCCGCCCGAGGCTGCTGTCTCCGCCGTGCTGATTCGGACGGCGGAGGGGTTTACACCGGAGGGGATGGCAGCCGCGATCAATGAGACCTATCCGACGCTCTCGGCAAAGGCGGCGCATGGCATGGTGCATCATGTGGAGGAGGGGCTGGACGGCATCACGGGAGTGATCGGCATCCTGCTTAGCCTCGTCTGGCTGTTTGCCGCACTCATTCTCGGCATCGCATTTCGCATGGCGGCGCATGAGCGGCGGCGGGAATTTGCGATACTGCGGATTGTCGGAGCACCGCGTGCCACGCTCATACGCACTATGCTGACGGAAAGTGCGCTCATCTCCGCAGCGGGAGGTGCGGCAGGCATTCTTACGGGAGCCGTCGTTCTCATCCCGTTCGCGAGGCTGATGAAGGAGAGCCTGACGCGCCCCTATCTCCTCCCGGATCTCTCTGCGGTCTTGCTGCTCGGCGCGGGTGTGCTTGCGGTGACCGTGCTTGCGGGCGTTCTGTCCGCGGTGTGGACGATTCGGCGTGTGAGTGCCGGGGAGCCGGGCGAGATGCTGCGGGAGGACGGATAATGGAGCTGCGTGCAGAGAAGATCAGCAAGGATTTTTTGCGGTACAGTGCAAAGAACGGATACTTTATCGCAGTGCAGGAGACCGATCTGCATCTTGCTGCGGGGACCCTCACGGCGGTGACGGGACGCTCGGGCAGCGGCAAGAGCACACTCCTTAACATGCTCGGCGGACTGATGAAGCCCGTGACGGGTCGCGTGCTCGTGGATGATGCGGATCTCTACGCCCTTAGCGAGGAGGAGCGTGCGGAACTGCGCAGGCGCCACATCGGCATTGCGCCGCAGCAGCTGATGGTGCTCTCCGGGCTCTCGGTGCGCGAGAATATCCTCCTGCCCGCCCTCCTCGCGGGGGAAGAGACCGAGGCCGCTGCCCGTGCAGATGAGCTCATGGAATGTCTCGGCATCCGGGAGCTCGGCACCGTGGATCCGGCGGAACTCTCAGGCGGGGAACTCCGGCGCGTGACGATTGCGCGTGCGCTGGTGATGCGTCCCGAAATCCTGCTCGCGGACGAGCCGACGGGCGACCTCGACGAGGAGACGACGAGGAGTGTTCTCTCACTCCTGCGCGCAGCGGCAGACGAAGGGACCGCCGTCCTCCTAGTGACGCATGAGCCTGCGGCAAAAGACTATGCGGACTGCTGCCGGCGCATGGATGCGGGGATTCTCACACAAAGCGCATAGAAAAAACCGAACTGTGACAAAACATCACGGTTCGGTTTTTGTTTTTAGGAACCACAAGTCATATGCGAGATCGTCAGTCCGCGAGGAGCATCAGCTCCTCGGCGGGAAAGCGGAAATGCAGAACGGCACCCTCAGCCGCATGGAGCGATCTCCATACGGCCTTATCCGTTTCCCAGCGGATGGAAACGGCACCGTCCGCGAAGCGGAGCATGACGATGTAGGTAAAGGTGCTCTCAATGACCTCAGTGACACGTGCGGGAAAGACGTTCTCTCCGTCCGTCTGTGCAGGCATCAGGCTGTGCGCACGAATGGCGATGTGCTGTACGTCCGAGGTGCTTTCCGCGGTGCGGAGCGTGATGCCCCAGTCCGTCGCTTCGACGTGCTCTGCGTCCGCGCGGCGTGCGGCGGAGATGTTCTTGCAGCCCGTGAGTATGGTCGCGGCGCGTGTGCCGGGACGCCGAAACAATTCGTGCTTGTCTATGGGCGGCGTGAGACGTCCCCTGTCCACCACTGCAATCTCCTGCGCGATGCGGAATGCCTCGTCACGATCGTGGGTGACGAGGATTGCCGCTAAATTCTGCGCGGACAGAATCTCGCGCAGTGCCGTCTCGATCTGCCATTTCAGGTGGGTGTCGAGTGCGGAAAGCGGCTCGTCGAGAAGCAGGAGGTCTGCTCCGCGCGCGAGGATGCGCGCAAAGGCAGCACGCTGCTGCTGGCCGCCCGAGAGGCGGGCAGGATAGGCATTTTCGATTCCTTCCAGAGAGAAGCGCGCGACGTTCTCGGCGAGGATGCGCTCCTTTTCCTCCCGCGTTCCGTCCAGCGCGAAGATGATATTCTCGTGTACGGTCATGTTCGGGAAGAGGGCATAGTTCTGGAAGAGATAGCCGACCCCACGCGCCTGCGGCGGGAGGTTGATGCCCTTCTCACTGTCGTAGAGCGTGCGCCCGTTCAGCAGGATCTGCCCGCGGTCCGGACGTTCGAGGCCTGCGATGCACTTGAGCGTCATGCTCTTGCCGCTGCCCGAGGCGCCGAGGAGGGCGAGGGTTGTATCGGTCAGCGTGAAATTCGCCGCGAGCGTAAAGCTGCGCAGACGCTTTTCGATGTTGACGACAAGCTTCATTCACGCACCTCCCGTTTCAGATAGAGGTTCATCGCCCCGATAAAAAAGAGCGAGAACAGGGAGATGATGACTGCCCAGCGAAACGCGAGGTCGTAGTCGTTCGCCTGCACCGCCGCGTAAATGGCGGTGGACATGGTCTGCGTACGCCCCGGGATATTGCCCGCAAACATGATGGTCGCGCCGAACTCGCCGAGTGCGCGGGCGAATGAGAGGACGAGCCCCGCAAGGATGCCGTGGCGCGCATTCGGCAGGATAATCCGCCAGAAGATGCGCCAGTTGCTGACGCTGAGCGTCTGCGCCGCGTGGATCATGTTCCGGTCGATTGCCTCGAATGCGCCGCGCGCCGTGCGGTACATGAGCGGGAGGCTCACGATCACCGCTGCGATGACCGCCGCGCGCCAGGTAAAGACAAGCGGCAGGTCGACCGAGAGCAGGGCGCTCCCGATGGCGCTGCGCTTTCCGAGAAAGAGCAGGAGGAAGAAACCGACGACGGTCGGCGGCAGGACGAGCGGGAGGGTGATGACCGCATCGGCAATCGTGCCCGCGAGGCGGCTGCGGATCTGCAGCACGCCGTAGGCGAGCGCAATGCCGAGAAAAAATGTGATCACTGTTGCGAGTCCTGCAACCTCGAGCGAGATAATGAGCGGAGATAACGTTTCGTCTGTCATTACTTCACTTTGAAGCCGTATTTCTCAAAGACCTTCTTTGCCGTGTCGGTCTGGAGGAAGGCGAGGAAGTCCTTGGCCTCCTCCATATTCTTTGCGTCCTTGAGCACGGCGGCAGGGTAGACGATGGGCTTATGCGTATCCTCGGGAGCGACGGCGGCGACCTTTACCTTGTCCGAGACGGCAGCATCCGTCGCGTAGACAACACCTGCATCTGCATCGCCCGTCTCAACCCATGCAAGTACCTGCCGGACATCGGAGCCGTAGACGGCGCGCTCCTTCACCTGATCGAGGATGCCGAGCTTCGTAAAGACCTCCTCGCTGTACTGTCCGACGGGTACTCCCTTCGGCTCGCCGAGGGCGATGTGCGCGACTGCGGGGTCGAGCACTGCCTTGAAGTCGGGGAGATTCAGCTTGCTGTCCTTCGCCGTGATGAGCACCACTTCATTGATGAGCAGATCGGCGCGCGTGCCGTCTGCGAGGAGCTTCTTTTCATCGAGCGCATTCATCTGCTTCTGTGCGGCGGAGATGAAAACGTCGGCGGCGCCGCCGTTCTCAATCGCCTGCTGGAGGGCGCCGCTGCTGCCGAAATTGAAGACGAGCTTCGTATTCCCGTGCTCCTTCTCGTACATGCCGCCGAGTTCCTTCATCGCGTCGGTAAGACTCGCCGCCGCAGAGACCTGCAGCTCAGCGAGACCTTCCTTCGGCGTGTCCATCTTATTTGCTGAGTTCCCGCCGCCGATGCAGCCTGCGGTGAGCATGGCCATCGCGGCAAGCGCCGCTGTTAAAGCATTTTTGATCTTCATGTGATATACTCCTTTACAAAAGCAGGCATGCCCGTTTCCCGGCATACCCCGTGACGGAATCCGTCAGGCAAGGGCTCATAGCGTCTGCCTTAGATGCGCCTTGCTCGGAATATGACTCAGCGGACGAATGTGCCGCTCTTGCCGCCGGACTTGCGTTCAAGACGGATGTCGCCGATCTCCATGCGCTTGTCGATTGCCTTGCACATATCGTAGATGGTGAGGAGCGCAGTGCTCACGGCATGCAGTGCCTCCATCTCTACGCCGGTCTCGCCCGTGACCTTGACGGCCGCCTCTGCACGCACGGCGCGGCGCGGCACCTCCTCGAGCGCGAAGTTGAGCGTGCATTTTGCGAGCGGCAGAGGGTGGCAGAGCGGAATCATGTCCGATGTGCGTTTTGCCGCCATGATGCCCGCGATGCGCGCAACACCGAGCACATCGCCCTTTGCCGCCGCACCTCCTGCGATGGCATCATAAACCGGTTCGCTTACATAGATACGGCCGCTGGCAACGGCTTCGCGGTGTGTTTTCTCCTTCCCGCTGACATCGACCATGACGGCGGCGCCTCCCGCGTCGAAATGCGTCAGTCCCAGATTCGGCATCCTTCTTCCTCCTTTCCCTCCGAATGTTTTAATCATAGCGCAACACGTTTAGAAAATCAACGGAATCTTCAGCAGTGAAAAAGGAGACAAAAATATCTTCTGTGTGCAAAAAGTCATAGAGAAAAGTTATTTTATATGCTATAATCTATAAAAAGAATATATAAATGAGAATGATTTTTACAAAGAAATTAATTTGGAGTGAAAAAATCCGAATTAACATAAATGTGTATTGTATGGAACACTTCTGAACGGTTGATGGGGAATACCGGCGGAGCGGGGAGAAAATTATGCGGGAGGTTCGTGTTCAGGACGCGGTAGGGACGGTTCTCTGCCATGACATTACGGAGATCGTACGCGGTGAGCGCAAGGGCGCACGGTTCCGCAAGGGGGATATCATCCGCCCGGAGGATGTCCCTGTATTGCTGCGCCTTGGCAAGGAGCATATCTACGTCTGGGAAGACGACGAGGATATGCTGCACGAGAACGATGCGGCGGAGGTCCTGCGGGAGCTCTGTCAGAACGAGCATATGTCGGCGAGTGCGCCCAAAGAGGGCAAGATCGAGCTGACGGCAACCGCAGACGGCGTGTTTGAGATCAACGAGGATGCGTTCGACGCCGTCAATGAGATCGATGATGTGATGATTGCGGCGATTGCGCAGCACTTTCCGGTCAAGGCGGGGATGAAGCTTGCGGGCATGCGCGTGATTCCGCTCGTCATTGAAAAGAAAATTATGGAAGAAGTACGTGCCGCAGCCGGGGATCAGCCTTTGCTGCGGATTTTGCCGTACAAGAAAATGAAGGTCGGCGTCGTGACGACCGGCTCTGAGGTCTTTCACGGGCGGATCAAGGATACGTTTACGCCGGTGCTGGACGCGAAGCTGCGCGCATTCGGCCTGCAGGTAGATGAGCATCGCCTCTCGGACGACGGGACGGAGCATACGCGCGCAGCGATTGCGGAACTGCTCGATCTGGGCATGGATATGGTGCTCTGCACGGGCGGTATGAGCGTCGACCCGGACGACCGCACGCCCGCCGCGATCAAGGCGACGGGGGCGCGCATTGTGACCTATGGGGCGCCGGTGCTGCCGGGGGCGATGTTCCTGCTCGCCTACTATGAGCAGGGAGGACGGCAGGTACCGATCATGGGGCTGCCGGGCTGCGTCATGTACTCCCCGGCGACGATCTTCGACATCATCCTGCCGCGCGTCATTGCGGGCAGCGAGTGGACGCGGCGGGAGATCCGCCGTCTCGGCATCGGCGGGCTCTGCATGGAGTGCAGGGTCTGCCATTATCCTGTCTGTCCGTTTGGGAAATGAGGGATCATATGCGGGACATAGAACTCGAGCAGGCGATTGATCTGCTGCTCGCTCATGCAGCGCCGGTCCGGGAGACGGAGCGCGTTCCTCTGCTTGATGCCGTGGGACGCACGGCGGCTGAGGAGGTGCGTGCGGGCTTTGACAATCCTCCGTTTGACCGTTCGCCGCTGGACGGCTATACCTTTGCGGCGGTGAGCACGCGTGCTGCCTCGGCGGAGCATCCCGTGCGCCTGCATGTCATCGGCGAGGAGTGTGCGGGTGATTTCTTTGCCGGAACCGTCGGTGCGGGCGAATGTGTCCGCATTATGACGGGTGGTGCAATTCCCGCGGGCTGCGACTGCGTTGTGCGGCAGGAGGATGTGCGCGAGGACGGGGATGCGATCCATGTTTCCTTTCCGTCCGAGCCGTATGAGAATTACTGCTGTGCGGGCGAGGACATCAAGAAGGGGACACTGCTCATTCAAAAGGGGCAGGTGATCACCGCGGCGCATATCGCCGTCCTCGCGAGCGAGGGCTATGGCGATGTGTCGGTCTATCGCCGCGTGCGCGCGGCGGTGGCAAGTACAGGCGATGAACTCCTGCAGCCGGGCGAGCCGCTGCAGCCGGGCAAAATTTACAACAGCAATCTCTATCTGCTTGCAGGCCGGCTGAAGGAGCTCGGCGCTGAGGTCACGGTGCTCGGCTCCGTACCGGATGATGTTGAGCGGGCAGCGGAAGTGATTGCCTCCTATGCGGATCGTGTCGATCTCTTCCTGACCTCGGGCGGCGTATCTGTCGGGAAGAAGGACATCATGCACGGTGTGGTGCCCGCACTCGGCGCGGAGCGCCTGTTCTGGCGGGTCTGCATGAAGCCGGGCGCGCCTGCGATTGCCTACACGCGCGGTGCGATGCTCGGCATTGCCCTCTCGGGGAATCCGTTCGCCGCCTACGCGACGTTTGAGCTGATGGCGCGACCGGTGCTCGCGCGCCTTTCGGGGAGGTCGGAGGTGCTTCCGATTCGGCGGCGTGCCGTGCTCGCCGATGCGTTTCCGAAGGACTGCCCGGGGCGGCGCTTTCTGCGTGCACGGATCGAGGCGGACGGGCGCGTCTCGCTGCCGGATCAGCACGAGTCCGGCACGCTTTTTTCCGCGGCGGGCTGCAACGCGTTTGTGGATGTGCCGGCGGGGACGAAGCCCCTCCCGGCGGGGACAGAGGTCGATATTGTAGTGCTTTGATGCTGCACAGCGGCGGGGCTGTTTCCGCGGCACATGCCTGTGTGGGCATCACGGCGCTGTCGGCATACAGAGTTTGAATGATAGAAGAAGGCGCATCATGCAGGATCAGTTTCAGCGTAAAATTGAATATCTGCGCATCTCCGTGACGGACTGCTGCAATCTGCGGTGCCGTTACTGCATGCCTGCACACGGGGTGAAGAAGCTCGCGCATGCAGATGTGCTCAGCTACGAGGAGATTCTGCGCAATGTGCGCGCACTTGCAGAGATGGGCGTCCGCAAGGTGCGCCTGACGGGCGGCGAGCCGCTTGTCCGGCGCGATATCACGCGGCTTGTGCGCGGGCTGAAGGAGACCCCGGGCATCGAGACGGTCGCCGTCACGACGAACGGTGTTCTGCTCGGCACGATGCTCGATGAGCTGATTGATGCGGGGCTTGACGCGGTGAATCTCAGCCTCGATACGCTTGACGGCGGGAAGTTTTTCTCGATCACGCGGCGCCCGCTCTTCGGTGCGGTGATGGAAACGCTGGAGCGCCTGACACGAGAGACGCGGCTCGATGTGAAGATGAACTGCGTGCCGATTGCGGGCGTCAACGACGATGAGATCACGGCGCTCGCGGCGATTGCGCGGGACTATCCGATCAAGATGCGTTTCATCGAATTGATGCCGATCGGCTGTGCCCGGACGGAGGGTTACCGCGGGGTGCCGATGGATGAGGTGCGGGCGCATCTGAAAGAAGCGTTCGGCGCGCTGCTCCCCGTGGGCGAGGCGACGCATGGGAACGCCGTCCCCATGGGGCCGGCTGCCTATGTGCGGCCCGCAGGCTTTTTAGGAACGCTCGGCTTTATCGACGCGATGGAGCATAAATTCTGCGATACCTGCAACCGCGTGCGCCTGACGGCAGAGGGGTTCCTGAAACTCTGCCTGTACAGCAATGCGGGGCTCGATACGCGTGCGCTCCTGCGCGGCGGCGTGACGGATGCGCAGCTGCGGGAGCGCATCGCGCATGCCGTGTGGAAGAAGCCTGCAGAACATTATTTTGAGATGGACAGCGAGACGCGCGATCAGCGCGCAATGTATCAGGTAGGAGGTTAACATGGGAGAGATCCGTGCACTGTGCATCAGCGAGAAGCGCGGCACGCAGAAACACGCACTGGACCGCGTATTCTTTATGACGGAGCATGGCATTGACGGCGACGCCCATGCGGGAGACTGGCACCGGCAGGTGAGCCTCCTCGGACTCGGCGAGATCGACGATTTCCGTGCGCGCGGTGCGGATGTGGACTTCGGTGCGTTCGGCGAGAATGTCGTAGCCGAGGGATTCCGGTTCAAGGAGCTGCCTCTTGGGACGCGTCTGCACGTGGGAGATGTATTTCTCGAGATCACGCAGATCGGCAAGGAGTGCCACAGCCACTGTCAGATCTATCATCAGGTCGGCGACTGCATCATGCCGCGCGAGGGCGTCTTTGCGCGCGTGCTGCACGGCGGATGGGTGACGGTCGGCGATACGATGGAGATCACAACGGAGCCGATACCGCTCGATGCCGCCGTGATCACGGCGAGCGACAAGGGAGCACGGGGCGAGCGCGAGGATAAGAGCGGCGCCGCGATTCGTGAAATGCTTGCGGAGGCAGGCTATCACGTCGCGGGCTTTAATATCGTGCCTGACGAGAAGGAAGTGCTGATGCGCGAGATGACGCTCTGGGCGGACCGCGGTGTGGCGCTTATCCTCACCACGGGCGGCACAGGATTCTCCGTGCGCGATGTGACCCCGGAGGCGACGCGTGCCGTGATCGAGCGCGAGACGCCGGGCATTCCCGAGGCGATGCGGGCACTCTCCATGCAGATTACGCCGCGCGCCATGCTCACGCGGGCAGCGGCGGGCATTCGGAAACGCTCGCTGATCGTCAATCTGCCGGGCAGCGAGAAGGCGGTCCGCGAGTGTCTGGAGTTCATCCTGCCGCAGCTGCAGCACGGCGTTGAGATTCTGCGCGGCGATACGGGCGAGTGCGCACGATGAACATCTCCGATCTGACGCTCGTCGTTGCGGCGGGGGGCAGGAGCACGCGCATGGGCCGGGACAAACGATTCCTGCCTCTCGCGGGGGAAAATCTCCTTGCACGCACGCTCCGCAGAGGGCGCGATGCGGGCTTTGCAGCCATTGTGCTCGCGGCGGAGGAGGTGCGCAGCGATCTCACGGCGCTCGCTGAGGAGTTCGGTGCCGTGCTCGTCACGGATGAGATGCCCGCACAGGGCCCTGCAGCGGCGCTCGCAGCCGGGCTTTCGGCGGCGGAGACGGAGTGGTCGCTCGTTCTCTCGGGCGATATGCCCTTCTATGACTTCGCGCTCGTGTGTGAGCTGCTGCCGGAGGCAGCGGGAGAGACGCAGGTTGTGCTCCCGACTCTTCTCGGATACTGGCAGCCGCTCGCGGCGCTCTACCGCCGTGATGCGGGCGCGGTCTTCGCCGCAGCGATTGCGTGCGGCGACCGCAAGCTCGGCATTATCCTGCGGGATCTTTCCGTGCGGGAACTGCCGCTTACGGCAGACGCGGGGCTCTTCTTTAATGTGAATACGCCCGCCGCCTACCGGCTTGCGCTCGGGCGTCTGGCGAACGAGGGGCGTGCGCGCCCCATCCTCTCGATTGCCGCGTCCGCTTCGGGTACGGGCAAGACGACCTTCATCGAGCGGCTGATTCCTCTCCTCGCCGCGCACGGTGTGCGGACGGCGGTCATCAAGAGCGACAGCCACGGGTTTCAGCTGGATACGGAGGGGAAGGATACGGCGCGCTTCTCCGCTGCGGGGGCAGAGGCCGTTGCTGTGAGTGCACCGGATGGTTACTTTATTCTCCAAAAAACGCGTGAACGGCAGGATTTTCAGGACATTATAGAGAAATTAGACGATGTGGATTTATATATTACCGAAAGCCGGTCGCGCGGCGTTCTGCCGACACTGATACTGGACCGCGGCCTTGCCGCACCGGAGATTGACGAGCGCACGGCAGCGCTCTTTGCAAAGGAGAAATCGGCACAGGACACCGAAGAAATCCTGTGCTGCGATCTCGACGATCCGGAGACAGCGGCGCGGATCACGCTCTTTCTTATGGGGCGGCCGCTCTATGGGACAGACGGCATAATGTTTTTGACGATGTAGGTGCTCGCGTGAGAGCATGCAGTATACGAATGGAAGAATAGAAACGATGGAAATTCAGCGCAGTGACTTTATCGACGTACCCGTGACCCGCTATGTCTCTGAGGAGAATGCGTTTGTCGCGGATCATAAATATACCTCGGAGGAGGTCTTCTTCGACATCGACCTCAACGGGGAGAACTTTACGACGGCGTTCTGCTCACCCGTCGACTTCGAGGATCTCATCGTCGGGATGCTCGCCCAAATGGGGCGCATCCGCAGCTTTGACGATATCGTGGAAATGACGGTGGACGCAGAGCATCTGTGCGCCGCGGTCAAGACGACGACGGATGCGCAGTGGTGGGCGGCGGACGCGGTGAAAAATCCGCGCTACTTCTCGGCACGGCGCATCCTGAAGCTGCGCCCCGAGGAGATCTTTGAGCGGCCGCGCGACGTGCGCTTCAGCGCGAAGGATATCCTCGCGACAGCGGATGAGCTGCTCGCACATCTCTCCAAGACCCACGATACGACGAACGGCGTCCACAGCGGCGTCCTGTTCGATCAGGCAAACAGGAAAATCCTCGTCTTCCGTGAGGACGTCGGCCGCCATAACGTCTTTGACAAGCTCTATGGTTGGGCGCTCAGGAATCACGTAGAGATTTCCGATAAAATCATCATCTTCAGCGGGCGCTGCTCCTCGGAGATGATGCTCAAACTGGGGCGGATGGGGATCTCCACGGTTGCGGCGAAGTCCGTTCCGACCACCCTCTCGCTCAACATCGCGCGCAAACTCGGCATCACGCTCTGCGCGCGCATGGCGCCGGGCTCGTTCTGCATCTACGCAAACCCTGAGCGCATCACCCTCTGACGGTGTACCTCTGTACATTGCTGAAACCGGGGATATCCTCGTTTCATATAGAAGTTTAGGAGAGCCTGTCGGCGGAATCCCGCCGATACGAAAGGAGAATCACGATGAACCTTAGCAGACGTGACTTTTTGAAAGCCACCGGGCTAAGCGGCGTCGGGCTGGCACTCGCCAGTCTCGGACTTGACGTCGCAACGGTCTCGGCGGCGGCAAAAGAGTACAAGCTGACAGGCGGTCGCGAATTTACCTCCGTCTGCCACTTCTGCGGCTGCGGCTGCGGAACGATCGGCTACGTCAAGGACGGCAAGCTGATCAACCTCGAAGGTGCGGCAGACAATCCCGTCAATCGCGGCGGTCTCTGCCCGAAGGGCATCGGCTATGGTCACATCCCGAACGCGGAACTGCGGCCGAAGTGCCCGCTCTACCGCGCACCCGGCAGTGACCATTGGGAGGAGATCAGCTGGGAGGAGGCCATCGACCGTTCCGCGCGCGCCCTCAAGAAGACGCGTGACGAGAATTGGGTCGGTCAGGACGAGGCGAACGGCTACAAGTTCATGAGCAACCGTACGGATGCCATCGGCTTTATTGGCGGCTCGCAGGTCAACAACGAGGAGTGCTACCAGCTTATCAAGATGGCACGCGGACTCGGTGTCGTATTCATTGACAACCAGACGCGCGTCTGTCATGCGACGACGCCGCCGGCGCTGAACGCCGCCTTTGGGCGCGGCGCGATGACAGGCTCGTGGTACAACCTCAAGAAGGCGAAGCTGATCTGGATCGAGGGGTCGAACCTCGCAGAATGCCATCCGCTCGCGATGAAACGCGTCATGGAGGCAAAGGACAACGGAGCCACCATCGTTCACGTGGACGTACGCTATACACGCACCTCGCGCGTCGCCGACCACTTCTTCCAGCTGCGGCCCGGCACCGATATCGTTTTCCTTGGAGCACTTATCAATTATATTATTCAGAACAAGAAATACGATGCCGACTATCTGCGCCGCAATACGAATGCCTACTGTCTGCTGCGTGACGACTACAAATTCGATGCGGGCATCTTCTCCGGCTACAACGAGAAGACGCGCACGTATGACAAGACGACGTGGGGCTACAAGGTCGACGCAAACGGCAAGCCGGTAAAGGCGCTGTCGATGGCGGAGCCGGGCACGGTCATGGACCGCCTCGCGAAGCATTTCTCGCGCTATACGTTCGAGAAGGCCTCGGCGATCACGGGCATGCCCGTTGCGGACATCAAGAAGGCGGCGGAACTCTTCTCGAGCATTACGCCGACGGTGATGATGTACGCACTCGGCATGACGCAGCACACGATCGGCGTGGAGAACATCCGCTGCTTTACGATCATCCAGCTGCTCATGGGCAACATCGGTGTCTCGGGCGGCGGCATTGACGCCCTGCGCGGGCAGCCGAACGTCCAGTCCTCGACGGACTACGGCATCATGTTCCAGTACTATCCCGCCTACCTCTCGTATCCGACACATGCGGACGATACGCTCGCGAAGTGGACGCACCACAACGGCACGTTCCGTGCGAAGTTCCTCAAGAACCTCCTCAAGGCGTGGTTCGGTGATGCGGCAAATGCAGGAAATGACTATCTGTTCAACGCCCTGCCGATCCGCAACGGTACGCACAACGATTCGCTCTACGTCATGTTTGAGAAGGCGATCGAGGGGAAGATGAAGTGCATCTACGTCTGTGGGCAGAACCCCCAGGTGACGAATGCGAACCTCACGGTTGTCAACAAAGGGCTCAAGAATCTGAATACCCTCATCGTGCAGGATGTCTTTGTCAACGAGACAGCGGCGTTCTGGGAGCGTCCGGGCGACAACCCCGCCGACATCCAGACCGAGGTCATCTTCATGCCGGCGGCCTCCTACCTTGAGCGCTGCGGCACGATGACGAACTCCATGCGCATGATCCAGTGGCGCATGAAGGGCCCCGATCCCACGTACGACTCGCGTCCGGACTACTGGATCTGCGACAAGCTCTGGAAGCGCATCGTGGAGCTCTACAAGGACTCGACCGACCCGAAGGACAACACGATCAAGCTCCTCACATGGAACTACGGCGATCCAGAGGCGAACGGCGAGGCGTATGTCGAGAACATCATGAAGGAGTGCAACGGCTACGACCTGAAGGACGGACATCTCCTGCGCGGCATCCGCGAGATCCGCGACGACGGCACGACGATGGCGGGCATGTGGATCTTTACGGGCATCTACGGCGACGGTGTCCACATGGCGAAGCGCCGAGGACAGGAAGACAACGGCAACATGGGCATCTACCCAAACTACGCATGGGTCTGGCCCGACAACATTCACATGCTCTACAACCGCGCGTCCTGTGACGAGAACGGAAAGCCTGTTCGCCCCGATCAGGCGCTCGTCTGGTGGGATGAGGCAAAGGGAATGTGGGACGGCTACGATGTTCCTGACGTCGGCGACCGCACGCAGGGCCCCAACACTCCGGGCGGACAGAAGCCGTTCCGCATGAACGGCGAGGGCATCGGCCGCCTCTTCGCCGCTGAGTACAGCGACGTGGAGAACGGCGAGACGCGCGATCACTCCTACGTCCCCGTAGACGGCCCGCTGCCCGAGTTCTATGAGCCGGTTGAGAGCCCGACGAAGAACATGATGAACGAGGGGCAGAAGGCGCAGTTCAACCCCTGCGTCATCTATCCGCGTGTCCCCGAGCTGCAGAAGATCGGCACGCCGGATCAGTATCCGTACGTGCTCTGCACGTCGAGCCTGACGGAGCACTGGTGCTCGGGCACGATCACGCGCAACATCCCGTACCTCAACGAGCTGGTCAAGGAGCCGTTCGTCGAGATCTCGGAGCAGCTTGCCGCGAAGATCGGCGTGCGCGGCGGCGACCGTGTCCGTGTCAGCACGACGCGTGCCGCAATTGAGGTCAAGGCGATGGTCACGAAGCGTGCTCAGCCGCTCATGATCAACGGCGTGGAGACGCACATGATCTGGATGCCCTACAACTGGGGCTTCAAGGGGCTCTCGACGGGCCCTTCCGGCAACTATCTGACCATCGACGCACTCGATCCGAACGTGCAGGAGCAGGAGTTCAAGGCCTGCCTCGCGAACGTCGAACGCGTATGAGTTCCCTGCGGCTGCGCCGCGTATGGAGGCTGACCGCAGAACGAACATTCACAACAAGTAACGTCTGAAAAGACGAGGAGAACCCCTTTTTATGAAATCGAAGAACACCGATCCGATGAAGCGCTTCCTGAAGAAGCATCCGTTCCTCGCCGAGACCGAGCGTGTCCATCGCCTCGTCGACGCAGCGGTCGGCACGCCGGAGCCCATACAGCTCCCCGCGCGTGCCGTCACGAAGACGATCGCGGAGAAGCTGCCGATCCTGCAGCAGGAGACCTACCGCCGCCGCATGGTGCGCGCGGTCTACATGATGCAGGAGGAGGTCTTTGCGCGGATTGCAGAGGCGGACGTTCCGCCCCTCATGCAGGAGTCGGCGCGCGGCTATCTCGCCGTACTGAAGCCCCTGCGCAAGGCGGCAAAGGAAGAATTCATCATCGCCGTGCTCACACAGGACAAAGAGGCATTTGCAGCACTCTGCCAGCGCTATGACCTGAACGAGGGCTTTATCCGCAGCACGATCTGGCGCATCATTGCCGCGCTCGTTCCTGCGGAGATGAAGGATCCCGACATGTGGAATCCCGACCGCGACCGTCCGCGTTTCAGTGAGAACTACTGTCCCGTCTGCGGACGGCAGCCCGTCATCGCCGATCTCAGGAAGTACCGTCAGGGGCGCGCACGCGACCTCGTCTGCGGCGGCTGCGGCACGCGCTGGCACTACACGCGCGTTGGCTGTGTCTACTGCGGCAACACGGATCTCCAGAAGATGCACACGCTCGAGCCGGAAGGCAGCGATATCATGCGCCTTGACGTCTGTGATGCCTGCCATCACTACATCAAGACCTATCGAGGTCCTGTCGACGACGATACGAGCGACTTCATCTATCGGCAGGATTGGGCAACGGTGCACCTCGACCTCCTCGCGGAGGAACAGGGACTTCAGAAAAAGGGCAATCCGATTCTGGAATAGAACCATCAGATAAAAGAGAGGAGAAAGCGTCATGACACAGGAAATCGCAATGCTGCATGATATGACGCGCTGCACAGCGTGTCGCGGCTGCATGGTTGCCTGCAAACAGTGGCATGATCTGCCGCCCGATATGAGTACGCCCTTCGAGGGGCAGTACCAGTCGCACAAAGATCTGACCTCAACCGTCTACACGCTCATTGAGATGAAAGAGCGCGTTGACGACAAGGGGAAGTTCCACTGGGACTTTTTCAAGAAGAACTGCTTCCACTGCGGCGACCCCGCCTGCGCGAAGGGCTGCCCGGAGAACGCCATTGACCGCAACGAGAACGGCACCGTCGTCATCAATCAGGACAAATGCGTCGGCTGCCACTACTGCGAGCACAACTGCCCATGGCACATTCCAAAGATCGACGATGTGAAGCATAAGTCGTACAAATGCGATCTCTGCTATGACCGTATTGCGCATGGCTATGAGACGACGGGCGAGGTGCTGAAGCCTGCCTGCGCCAAGACCTGTACCGCGCATGCGCTTGAGTTCGGCACGCTGGAGGAGATGAAGCAGCTCGCGGCGGAACGCGTGGATCTTGCACGCGCATCGCATCCCGATGCGAACATCTACAGCCCATCGGGCGTCGGCGGCACGCACATGATCTATGTCCTGCCGGAGAAGCCCGAGGTGTTCGGCCTCCCGGCGAACCCCGTTACACCGCTCTCAATCGACCTCTGGAAGGCGGGCCGCGCCTTCACGAAACTCGCCATCGGCGGCGCTGCTGCCGGTATCGTTGGCGCTATGGTGCTCAGCAAGATGATGAAATCGGGTAAGAGCACGGCGAAGGAACAGGAGAAGGGGTGAGCACGATGTTGATCAACAAGAAATATGTGCCGCGCCATGAAAAGGCGTTTGCCATGTGCCACTGGCTCAACGCATTTGCGTTCTTCATGCTGTTCCTCACGGCACTCCCGCTTTACACGGACACGTTCCGCTTCCTTTACAACATCTTCGGCGATAAGACGCTTATGTATGCGCACCGTGTGTTCGGCGTCATGTTCATCCTGACCCCGATCATCGGGTTCATCATCGCGCGCAAGGGCTACATCATCATGTTGAAGGAGATCTTCAGCTTCGGCAAGAAGGACATGGAATTCATGCAGAAATTCCCCCTCGAGCTGATGGGCAAAGATCCCCACATGCCCCCGCAGGGGTTCTACAACGGCGGCGAGAAGATGAACATCGCCCTGCAGCTTGCGCTGTCGGTCGTCATCGTTGTCTCCGGTCTCATCCTCTGGATGGGCGACAGTATCCTGCCGGCAACGATCACGGCGTATGCCATTCCCGTCCACAGTATTGCGGCGGCGGTCTGCTTTGCCGCTGCGCTCGGGCATATCTATCTCGCGGCGGGCGTCAACCCCGACTCCCTGCACGGCATGACGGACGGCACGATCAAGGCATCGTACGCCGCACATCACCATGGCGCATGGGTCGAGGAACTCATTGCGCAGGGCGTTGTGACGCGTGAGGAGATCGAAGAGGCGAAAAGGGAAGACCATCACTGATTCGCTGATCTGAATAAAGGCTGGTACAATGCCGTGCATTGCACCAGCCTTTTTTTTCACACCCTTTTATGGTATGATGACACGGTAAGGAAAGATACAACGGAGGCAGTTCAAACGCAGATGAAAAATGTTCGATCGATTGTTCAGGGCCGCATCGGCATCGTCGCCCTCTTGATGTTCACCCTGCTCATTGTACTGACGTTCCGCTATGCCTATCTGCAGGTCGTTCAGGGGGATGCGCTCGCACAGCGCATGCGCGATCAGAGCGGTTATGAGTTCCGCATCCAATCGCTGCGCGGTGCAATCCTCGACCGCAACGGCAAGGAGCTCGCCGTCAGCAGCATGACGAAATCGCTCTTTGTCGATCCAAATCACGTCTTCGACGCGCATACGCCGGAGGAGATCGCCGCCGATATCGCCCCGCTCATCGGGCTGAGAGAACAGGATATCCTTGATGATATCGCGCTCGGCGGCGGCTTCGTCTGGGTCAAGCGCCGCCTTGAGCATTCGGAGTATGAGGCGGTGCGCGCCGTTATTCGCGAGAAGGGATACAGCGACTGCCTCGGGTTTCAGAATGAGGCAAAGCGCTACTATCCGAACGATGCGCTTGCGGCGAATGTACTCGGCTTTGTCGGCACGGACGACGAGGGCCTTGATGGGGTAGAGCAGGCCCTCGATCCGCTGCTCAAAGGCGAGGTGCGCGAGGAACGGCTGACGGTTGACGGGCAGCGGCGGCCGATCCTGGACTCGATCTTCTTCGGGCGGCGCGTCTATCGCGGCGACTACTGCAAGACCGCGATACTGACCATCGACAGTACGATCCAGTTTATGGTGGAGCAGGAGCTTGACCGTGCGATGGCGGAGAACGCACCGGCCTCGATCACGGCGATCGTCATGGACCCCAAGACGGGCGAGATCCTCGCCATGGCATCGCGCCCTTCCTACAACCCCAACCGGTTTTGGGACTACCCGCAGGAGAATTGGAAAAATCGCGCGGTTTCCTTTATCTACGAGCCCGGCTCGACGTTCAAGGCGATCGTGGCCGGCGCGGCCCTGCAGGAGGGCCTTGTCACGCCGAATCAGGTATTTGTTGATCCCGGCTACGTCATGGTGTCCGGGCGCCGCATTCAGAACTGGAACAACGAGAGCTATGGTGCCGTCACCTTCACAGATATCGTGAAGAACTCGCTCAATACGGGCTTTGCGCAGGTCGGGCTCTCGCTCGGCGCGGAAAAGCTCATGCACTATACGCGCCTTTTCGGCTTCGGTGAGCTGACGGGCATCGATCTGCCGGGCGAGGAGGAAGGCATCCTCTTCAACGCCGAAGATATGCGCGACTCCGATATCGCGACGACCGCCATCGGGCAGAGTATTGCCGTGACGCCGCTGCAGCTCGTGACGGCGATGTCCTCCATTGCCAACGGAGGGACGCTCATGCGCCCGTATATCGTGCGCACAATCAAAAATCCCGATGGATCGGTCTACGAAGAGCGCGGCCCGCAGGAGATCCGGACAACGCTCCAGCGCACGGTAGACCGCACGCTGATCGGCCTCTTGGAACAGGTGGTTGCGGCCGGCGGCGGTTCAAAGGCTGCGGTCAAGGGTTACCGCATTGCGGGAAAGACCGGCACGGCGCAGAAGATCCGCCGCGAGACCTCGGGCTATCTTGAGGGACGCTACATTGCTTCGTTCTGTGGGTTTGCCCCCGTGGAGGACCCGATTTTCACCGTGCTTGTCATGATCGACGACCCACGCGGCGGAAATTTCTACGGCGGGCAGATCGCCGCACCGGTTGCCTCGCGCATCTTCTCCCAGCTCCTGCGCTACGCGCATGTCGAGCCCTCGAGCAATCCGTTTGCGGCAGAGGAGCAGGAGAGCCCCCCCGCGCATGCAGGCAGCGGGGAAAAGCACGCGGAAACCGGAACCGTACCGCCCGAGGGCAAGGTACTCGTGCCCGACTTCACGGGACTCTCCATGCGCGAGGCTGCACGTCTTGCCGAGCAGCGCGGTCTGTTTTTCGAGAGCGAGGGCACAGGCGCCGCCGTGCGGCAGAGCATCGATGCGAACGATATTGTCGAGCGGGGAACGCGCGTCAAAGTTTATTTTCAACCGACGTAGCAATTGATCCGCTGCATGTGTCGAGCCTTTTCCTCCGCATAACATGCGGAGGTTTTTTATTGCTGCAGATTTATGAGTAAATTATTTGAAAACGCTTGAAAAAATAAAAGAAAAAGATATAATAGATTTGTATTTCATAAGAAACAAAAGCAGGGAGGCATCCTTTATGGTCGGTATTATCGTCTGCGGGCACGGAAATCTTCCGCAGGAATTCGTGCGGGCCGCAGAGATGGTCTGCGGTGTGCAGAGAAACGTGTATGCGATCTCCTTTCAGATATGGGAAGACACTGCTGTCATTCGTCAGCGCTATGAGGAGGCGATTGCGGAGCTGGACTGCGCAGACGGCGTGCTCTTCCTCTGCGATCTTTTTGGCGGCAGCCCCTTCAACGAGGCGAGCCGACTGGTTGCCGCGCATGACGACTACGGCCTCGTCACCGGCATCAATCTGCCGCTCCTCATCGATCTGCTGACTTCCCGGCGCAAGCTTGACGGATCGATTCCGATGCGCGATCTCCTGATCGAGATCAAACATATGGCGCGTGACGGCATTGCGAGCCTGCATATGGAGGATCTCGACGATGAAGGGCTGACGAGCGGGTTTGCCTCCTAAGAAGATAATGACTGTCCATCCGAAGCGATGGACATTTTTTTTGCGCAGGGATAAAATTATTTTTTGTACAAGCTGTTGACAGAAAAATAATTTTCGCCTTATAATTTAAAAAGAACTTCATATCGGGTGGCTCTATCTTTTTAGGAGGGTGTTCTATGATCATCAAGCTGGTACGCATTGACGACCGTCTGATTCATGGGCAGGTCGCGACCGTCTGGGCGCATGAGGCGGGGGCGGGGCGCATCATCATCTGCAGCGACGAGGTTGCGGCGGATGAGGTTCGGACGAAGCTGCTCAAGCAAGTCGCGCCTCCGGGCATCAAGGTGAACGTCGTCTCCATTGACAAGGCAATCCGCGTCTACAACAATCCAAAATATGAGCAGGAGACGGTGTTCTTCCTGTTCATCTGTCCGCAGGACATCGTCCGCATGGTGGAGGGCGGCGTTCCGATCACGAGCGTCAACATCGGCGGCATGGCGTTCCGCGAGGGAAAACAGCAGATCACGAAGGCGGTTTCTGTTGATGATTCGGACCGCGCAGCGTTCCGCGCGCTTCACGAACGCGGCATCGAGCTCGAGATTCGTCCCGTTGCAACGGACAGCAAAGTGGACATTATGCCGAAGCTGTAAAATGTTATCGATGTGCAGAGGAGGTAGAATATTATGGAAATCACGGGAGTTCAAATTTTCCTGCTGGTTATCGTCGCCGCTGTTGTCGGCATGGGCAGTGTACTGGATTCGTTCCAGACGCATCGACCGCTCATCGCCTGCACGCTCGTCGGCATCATTCTCGGCGATGTGACGACCGGCGTCATCCTCGGCGGCACGCTGGAATTCATCGCCCTCGGCTGGATGAACATCGGCGCGGCACAGTCGCCGGACTCGGCGCTCGCGAGCATCATCTCGACGATTCTCGTCATCGTCGGCAGCCAGTCCATCGGTACGGGCATCGCGATCGCACTTCCCGTGGCTGCCGCGGGACAGGTGCTCACCGTCATTGCGCGCACGGTTACCGTGTTCTTTCAGCATGCTGCGGACCGCTATGCGGAGGATGCGAATTTCCGCATGATCGACATCTGCCATGTCTCCGCGCTCGCTGTTCAGGCACTGCGCGTTGCGGTTCCTGCGTTCCTCGTGGCGGTATTCGCCAGCCCCGAAGGGATCCAGGCGATGCTCGACGCGATTCCCAAGACCATTACGGTCGGCCTTCAGGTCGCGAGCGGCTTCGTCGTCGCCGTCGGTTACGCGATGGTCATCAACATGATGGGCGGAAAGTACCTCCGCCCGTTTCTCTATCTCGGCTTTGTCGTCGCAGCGTTCACGTCCTTTAACCTCGTGGCGTTCGGCGTCATCGGCACGGTGCTCGCCATCATCTACGTGCAGCTGAACCCGCGCTTTGCGGCGCCCCAGACCGTTGCTGCTGCGCCGGCATCCGTTGCGGACGATGAACTGGAAGATTGAGGAGGGCGGAATCATGGAAAAGAAGCTGACAAAATCGGATTTGTTCTGGATCTTCATGCGTTCGAATCTCCAGCAGGCATCGTTTAATTTCGAACGCATCCATGCACTGGGCTTCTGCTTCGATATGGTGCCGGCCATCAAGCGGCTCTATCACGACAAGGCGGAGCAGGCGGCGGCGCTCAAGCGCCATCTGAACTTTTTCAATGTGACGCCCGCGTGCGCAGGGCCTGTCCTAGGCGTTACGGCGGCGATGGAGGAGGCACGCGCGAACGGCGCAGACGTATCGGACGGCACGATCAACAGCATTAAGATTGGTCTGATGGGACCGCTCTGCGGTGTCGGCGACCCCGTGTTCTGGGGAACGCTCCGCCCGATCACGGCGGCGCTCGGCGCGAGTCTCGCCATCGGCGGCAGCCTGCTCGGCCCGGTGATTTTCTTTCTGTTGTTCAACATCGTACGCCTTGCCTCACTCTATTTCGGTGTTGTCTATGGCTACAACAAGGGCATCGATCTTGTTGTGCGCGACCTCGGCGGCAATCTGCTGCAGAAGATCACGGAGGGCGCGACCATCCTCGGTATGTTCGTCATGGGCGCGCTCATCGCCAAGTGGACGCACATCGACATCCCGGTCGTGGTCTCGGAGATCATGAGCCCGGACGGGACGGTGGTCGTGACGACGGTGCAGAACATTCTCGATCAGCTGATGCCCGGCATGCTCGGCCTCGGGCTGACGCTGCTCCTGTGCAAGCTGCTCCGGCAGAACATCAACCCCATCACGCTGATCTTCGGGCTCTTTGCCGTCGGAATCATCGGCGCTTGGCTCGGTATTCTCGCCTGAGCAGGATTTTCGAGGGAAAGGGAGGACTTCTATGAAAACGAGAGCGGTTCGCCTGTATGGAAAGAATGACTTGCGTCTGGAGGAGTTCGACCTGCCGCCGATTCAGCCGGATGAGATCCTGGCCGAGATCGTTACGGACAGCCTCTGCATGTCTACGCTCAAGGCGGTGTTCAACGGCGCGGAGCACCGCAAGGTCCCGTCCGACATCGCAGAGCACCCCATCATCGTGGGGCATGAGTTCTGCGGGCGTATCCGCGCGGTGGGCGCGGAGTGGAAGGGACAGTACCATGTTGGTGATAAATTCGTCATCCAGCCGAATATCGGCGATGTGCGCGCCTATGCTCCCGGCTATTCCTTCCCCCATATCGGCGGCGACGCGACGTTCGGGATCTTTCATCGGCAGGTGATGGACAACGGGAGTCTGCTCGCCTACAACGGAGACTCCTATTTCGAGGGCTCCCTCGTCGAGCCGCTTTCGTGCATTGTCGGCGCCTTTCGCGCGCAGTACCACCTGCGGGATCAGTACAGCCATGAGCATATTATGGGAATTCGGCAGGGCGGCGCGATGGCGCTCCTCGGCGCGACGGGACCGATGGGCTTCCTCGCCGTTGATCTCGCGATCCACGGACCGGAGCGTCCGCGTCACCTCGTTGTGACTGGACGTACGCAGGCGAAGCTCGATCATGTGAGGCGTCTTTATCCCGTGGAGGAGGCCGCGGCACACGGCGTTATCCTGCACTATGTCAACACGAGCGACACGCCGAACTACGCGGCAGAGCTGCGCGCACTCCTGCCCGCGGATGGGAAGGGCTTTGACGATGTGTTCGTTATGGCAGCGGATGAAAATATGGTAACGCAGGCAAGCGCAATGCTGGCGCTTGACGGCTGCCTGAACTTCTTCGCGGGACCGGTGGACAGCGTGTTCAGCGCGCCGATCAACTTCTTTGATGTGCACTACAACGTGACGCACATCGTCGGGACGAGCGGCGGGAACACGGAGGATATGAAGGAATCGGTTGCTCTTATCGAGAATAAGACCGTTCGGGTTGAGAAAATTGTCTCGCATATCCTCGGACTGAATGCCGTGCCGGAGACGACGATGAATCTCAAGAATATTCCGGGCGGCAAGAAGCTGGTCTATACGCATCTGGATTTTCCGCTTTCCCCGTTGACGGATCTCTCGCAGCTGCCGCATGCGGCGCGCCTTGGCGAGATTGTTGCGGACAACGGAGGATTTTGGTGCGCCGCGGCGGAGCGTGTCCTGCTTGGGGAACCGTAGGCCTATTTATGTGTAGCCGAGAGGGAAAGGAATAGACCCTTGTCTGAGCCAGTAAGCATTTTGGAGAAAATTTTTTCGATCTATCCCGTACTCTTTGACGCGGAGAAGCGCGTTGCGGACTATGTGCTGCAGAACGAGGCGAAGGTCGTCGACATGACGGTCTCAGATCTCGCTGCGGCGTGCGGAACGAGCGATGCAACGGTGGTCCGCTTCTGCAAGAAATGCGGCTGCAACGGCTTTCACCACCTGAAGATCAATATGGCAAAGGAGATGGCGACAAAACCCTCGGACGGGGCGCCTATTGTCGGCTCCAATGAACTTGACTGCGCGCGGATGGATGTGTCTTTGCGCAATATCTTCGCCAGCAAACAGGAGGAACTGCGTCAGACGCTCGCGGAGATCGATCCCGCCGTATTTCGCTCCGTGGTCGAGCGGATCCGGGCGGCGCGGTTCATTTTCTGCGCGGCGATGGGCAACACCATTCCCGTAGCCATGGATGCCGCCTACAAGTTCAACGAGCTCGGTCTTACGGCAATCTCCGCGCCTGTGTGGGAGAACATGCTCGCGATGATGCACACGGTGACGCCCGATGATGTGCTTCTCGCGATCTCTGCGTCGGGAGAGACCAAGGACCTCATGCGTATTGTCTCGGCGGCGCGCGGCAGGGGAGCGTACATTGTCCTCGTGACGAATCAGGTGCACTCCTCCATTGCGCGCGTCAGCGATCGTGTGCTCCATGCCGTGTCGCAGGAGCGGATGTTTTTCCGCACCTTCAGTTTTTCCTCGACGCGCCTCAGCATGACGGCAGTGATTGAGGCGGTCTACTACATGCTGCTCAGCGTGAAGCGCGACTCCTCCGCCCTCGTCGACACGCATGAACAGAGACTTTCCGAGCAGAAGCTGTAACGCTTCTGCTTTTTCTTCTTTCATGTCTTGACAGAATGGGAAAAACGGAGTAATATACAAACATACTTCTTAGATATGTTTACTATATCGTTGTCTGAGGAATAAAGGAGAAGTACATCATGGCGAATGTTTATCAGAGTATTACGGAGCTCATTGGAGGGACCCCGCTGCTCGCGGCAAAATCCTTTGCAAAGGCGCACGGCCTCAGGGCAAATCTGCTCGTGAAGCTCGAGTATTTTAATCCGGCGGGATCGGTCAAGGATCGTATTGCGATCGCGATGATCGAGCAGGCGGAGAAGGACGGCAAGATTGCGCCGGGGGCGACGCTGATCGAGCCGACGAGCGGCAACACGGGCATCGGCATTGCCTCCGTCGCTGCGGCACGCGGCTACCGCGCGATTCTCACGATGCCGGAGACGATGAGCGTGGAGCGCCGCAACCTCCTCAAGGCCTATGGGGCAGAGATCGTTCTGACGGACGGCTCGCAGGGGATGAAGGGCGCGATCGCACGCGCCGAGGAGCTGCATAAGGAGATCCCGAACTCGTTCATCCCTTCGCAGTTCGAGAACCCTGCAAATCCGGCGGTGCATGAGCGTACGACGGGACCGGAGATCTGGGCGGATACGGACGGCAGTGTGGATGCGTTCGTGTCCGGCGTCGGTACCGGCGGTACGGTTTCGGGCGTCGGTCACTATCTCAAGGGCAAGAAGCCCTCTGTTCACGTGGTTGCTGTGGAGCCGGCGGACTCCCCTGTGCTTTCGGGCGGCAAGCCGGGTCCGCACAAGATTCAGGGCATCGGCGCGGGGTTCGTCCCGGCGACGCTCGATACGAAGGTCTACGACGAGATCATCCAGGTGAAGAACGAGGATGCCTTTGCCTACGGCAAAGAGTTTGCGCGCCGCGAAGGCGTGCTTGTCGGCATTTCCTCCGGCGCGGTGCTTGCAGCGGCGACAGAGCTCGCCAAGCGTCCGGACTTTGCCGGCAAGACGATCGTCGTCCTCCTCCCGGACAGCGGCGACCGCTATCTCTCGACGGATCTCTTCCAGGATAAATAAAAAATTGAAATGGTGCGGCTCCTGTGCCGCATCGTTTTGGGCAAAAGGAAAGCGTCTCATCCGTATTGGATGAGACGCTTTTGTGCAGGAAGATCTCAGCGAAATGCATTCGCGAGGTTTCTGAGTCCCGTTTCGAGCGTCGCCCAGGGGCAGGCGATATTGATGCGCTGGAAGCCGCTGCCCCCTGCGCCGAAGATCGGACCGTCGTCGAGCCAGAGATGCGCCTCGCGGATGATCTTCCCGTTGAGGTCTTCATCCGAAAGTCCGCAGGCGCGAAAGTCCAGCCAGAGGAGATACGTGCCCTCGGGCTCGATGATCTTTACCTTCGGCAGGTGTTCGGCGAGGAATTTCTTCGTGCGCGCATAGTTTTCCTCCACGTAGGCGAGGAGTTCCGAGAGCCAGGCGGCACCGTGCTCGTATGCCGCCTTTGCGCCTGCAAGGCCGAGCGTATTCGGCTCATCGTATCCGGTTGCGCTGAGTTCCTTTTTGAAACGGCTGCGCAAATCTTCATTTCGAATGAAGATATTCGAGATCTGAAGCCCCGCGAGGTTAAAGGTCTTGCTCGGCGAGGTGCAGGTGACGGTGACGGCTGCAGCCTCCGGGGAAAGCGAGGCGAACGGGATGTGCCGGAAGCCCGGGCGTATGAACTCCTCGTGAATCTCATCTGCGATGACAATAACGTTGTGACGCAGGCAGACGGCGGCAAGCTGCTCAAGCTCCGACCGACGCCAGACGCGCCCGACGGGATTGTGCGGGCTGCACAGGATAAAGAGCTTGACCTTGTGCGTGAGGATCTTCTGCTCAAAGTCCCTGAGATCGATTGTATAGCAGCCGTCCGTGAGCTGCAGGGGATTGTCGGCGAGAACACGTTTGTTTTGCCGAATCATATTGGCAAAGGGATAGTAGACCGGCTGCTGGATCAGCACACCGTCGCCCGGCTCTGTAAAGGCGCGAATCGCCGTTGCGACGGCAAAGACGACGCCGGGTGTGATGACGAGATCGCGCCGCTCCACCTCCCAGTCGTGGCGTGTGCGGAACCAGTTCTGCAGGACGGTGAAGTAATCGTCCTTTGGCTGCGTGTAGCCGAAGATGCCGTGCTCGGCACGCTGCTTCAGCGCCTCGATGACGGGGGCCGGCGTGCGAAAGTCCATATCGGCGACCCAGAAGGGCAGAACATCCTTCGGATAGCCGCGCTCGGCGGCAAAGTCATATTTGATGCTCGAGGTATTGCGGCGGTCGATGATTTCGTCAAAATTAGCAGGCATGATCGTTATCCTTTCTGCGCGGCAGCGTGCAGTGCCTGCGCGAGATCGTCCTTCAGATCGTCCGCGTCCTCAAGACCGACGGACAGGCGCAGGAGGCGATCGTCGAGCCCCGTGCGCTCAATCAGCTCATGCGGCATCTCTGCATGGGTCTGGACGATGGGATAGGTGAGGAGACTCTCGACGCCGCCGAGGCTCTCAGCGAACGCGATGAGCTTCAGATGTGCGAGGACGTTCTGCGCAATCGCGGCTGTCTGCACCTTAAAGGAGATCATGCCGCCGAATCCTTTGCTCTGGCTCTGCTGAAGGGCGAAGCCCGGATGATCGGAGAGACCCGGATAGTAGACGTCTGTAACCTCGGGCAGGGAGGGCAGCCACTTTGCGATCGTAAGAGCGCTCTCTGACTGGCGCTCGATGCGGACACCCAGCGTCTTGAGACTGCGCAGCATCAGCCAGGAGTCCATCGGGGAGAGATTCGGCCCCTCGGATTTGACCAGCAGTTCGAGTTCCTTTGCGAGATCGGATTCTGCATCCTTTACCGCAAGGAAGCCGCAGATCACGTCATTGTGGCCGCAGAGATACTTCGTGCCGCTCTCGACAACGATATCTGCGCCGAGATCGAGCGGCTTTTGGAAATGCGGAGAGAGAAATGTGTTGTCTGCGACAAGCAGAGCCTCGTACTCGTGGGCGATATCCGCAAGCGCACGGATGTCCGTGATGAACATCATCGGGTTGGAGGGCGTCTCGATGAGGACGACCTTCGTCTCACGGCACATCTTCGCACGGACGAGCGCCGTGTCGCGCATATCGACATAGTCGAAGGTGATGCCGTAACGGCTGTATATATCATTTGCGAGGCGTACGGTACCGCCGTAGAGATCCTCGGGCAGGAGTGCGTGGTCGCCCGGACTGCAGAGGGCAAAGACAAGATTGATCGCGGCCATTCCCGAGGAGAGCGCCCATGCGCGCCCCCCGCCCTCGAGGAGCGCGACTGCCTGCTCGAGAGCACTGCGCGTCGGATTCGCGACGCGGCCGTAGTCATAGCCGGTGCTCTGACGGAATGCGGGATGGCGGAACGTCGCCGACAGATAGACGGGGCTGCTGAGCGCCCCCGTCGCATCGTAGCGGTGACAGCCGTGTACCTCTGCAGAGAAATCTTTCATAATATATCCTCCCCTGATGCATTGCTTCTATCATATGGTTGATGACATTATAATAGCCATGCGGACACTCTGTCAATCAAAAAATATATAAAACCTGCTTGACAACTATGTTAATCTGTTGTATGATGACGAAACAATAAAGTAAAAACCTATATACAAACAATGTTTTACGAAAGGGAGTAACATTATGGCGCTATCGAAGAAAGAGCTGGTTCTGAATGCAATGGACCGCAAAGAGGTGGAACGTGTGCCGTCGGGCTTTTGGTTCCACTTCCTCAAAGATGAGACGCATGCGGACGCGTTCACGCATCCGGAGCTCGAAAAGCAGCTGCTCGAGGGCGAGATTCGCTACATTGACGAGGTCCAGCCGGATTTTGTAAAGATCATGACGGACGGCTTTTTCGCCTATCGCAATCCCGCGATCCAAAAGGCGACAACGGCGGCGGAACTTGCAAAGATACAGCCGCTTTCGGACGACGATCCGTATTTTGTCCGCCAGGTTGCCTATGCCAAGGAGCTCACGCGGCGTTACGGCAGCGATATTGCCATGTTCTACAACCTCTTTTGCGCGGGGACGATTTTGAAGTTCGTCCGCCCGGGCACAATCTCTGAGAATGAGAAATTCCTTGCCCAACTGATCCAGGAGGACAAGGCTGCGGTGCGCGGCGCATTCGATGTCATCTCCGCCGATATTGCAAAACTCGCAGAGCGCATTATCAAAGAAGGCGGCGCGACGGGCGTCTACTTCAGCCTTCAGAACCTTGCGGGGAGTGCGGATCGTGCGCTTTACGATGAAGTGTTTGCGCCGGGCGAGAAGGAGATCCTGCGTGCGGCGAATCATGCGAGTGCGTACAACATTCTGCACATCTGCGGCTATCTCGGGCATCGCAATGAGCTCGACTGGTACAAGGACTACGAGGCGAAGACGATCAACTGGGCGGCGGTTGTCGAGGGCGTTCCGCTCGAAGAGGGGAAGAAGATTTTCCCGCAGCATGCGCTGCTCGGCGGATTCGGCAATCTGCCGAACGATGTCCTCTGCAGCGGCACGCGCGCAGAGGTCGAGGCGGAGACGCGCCGCATCCTCGCGGCGGCGGGGCGTACCGGCGTTATCCTCGGTGCGGACTGTACCGTACCTTCGGATACGGACTGGCAGCGGTTTGAGTGGGTGCGCAGCGCGGCGCGCGGGGCCTAAGAGGGAGGAAGTACGATGAATTTCAAGAAAATCGGCAAGGCGGCACTTACGGGACTGATCGCAGCGGCACTCGCTGCAGGACTCGCCGGCTGCGGCAAGGACAGCGGTGCAGACGGCGGCGCGAAGTCTGCGGACGGCAAGAAGGTCATTACCGTCGCACATACGAACTACTATGTGCCCTATGACTTCGTCAATGAGAAGGGGGAATCCGACGGCTTTGAGGTCGCCGTGATGAAGGAAGTGGCAAAGAAGCTGCCGCAGTACGAGTTCCAGTTCGTACCGACCTCGGACGACGATCTGCTGATCGGCGTCGAGTCGGGGAAATACACGGTCGGTACCAAGGGGATTTGGATCACGGACGCGCGCAAGAAGAAATATGTCTTCCCGAAGAATAACATCGGCGCCAGCGTCATTGGCCTTGCGATCCGCAAGGAGAATGCGGGTGAGATCACGGATCTCCCGTCCTTTGCGAAGTTCAGCGGAAAGCTCGTGCCGATCGCACCGCAGGATGCGCGCTACATGGTCATTGACACCTATAATAAGGAGAACCCCGACAACCAGATCCAGCTGACCTCATCCGAGTCATTCCAAGTTGCGGACGCATACAGCTGGGTCTTGGAGGGACGGTATGACGGTTATTTCGAGGTTGAGCTGAGCTACAAGAACAACATCGCGAACGCGGATGCGCCCTATCATCAGTTCAACGACAGGCTGACCTATATCCGCTACAAGGGCATTCCGACCTACCCGATTTTCAACAAGAAGGAGCAGGCGTTTGCGGATGAGTACGACAAGGCGATCGAGGAACTGCGCGCCGAGGGCAAGATCGCGGAGCTGGAGCAGAAATATTTTGGAGAGAGCCTCTCTGATTATCTGAAGTAAGCTGTGAATTGAGGGGGACGAAGGGTGGACACACGGGCATTTGACATTGGCATGATCGGACAGGTGATGCCGGATCTTCTTTCCTATCTCGATGTGACTCTGCTCGTCGGTTTCGTCAGCATAGCACTCGGCTCGCTGCTCGGCGCTCTGATCACATGGGCGAATCTCGGCGGTCCGGCACCGCTGCGCTGGCTTGTTGTCGGCTATGTGTATGTCATGCGCTGTACGCCGTCGATCGTCCTGCTGTTCATTGTATTCTATGGTTTGCCGAAACTGCTGGATACGATGTTTGGCTACGATATGAATGCGATGCATCGGGCCGTCTTTGCGATCATCACGTTTACGCTGCTCTTTGGCGCATACATCTCGGAGGTATTTCGTGCAGCGTATTCCGCTGTCCCGCGCGGACAGTATGAGGCCGCGGTAAGCGCAGGACTCATGCCGTTTCAGGCGTTCCGTCACGTGATGCTGGGGCAGACGGCGATCATTGCGCTGCCGAACTTCGGCAACGCGGCGATCAATCTGCTCAAGGAGGCATCGCTCGCCTATACGATAGGTCTGATTGATCTCATCGGCAAGGGAAATCTCATCATCGCGCAGAATTTTGGCGCGTACGGCATTGAGATCTATCTTGCCTGCATGCTCGTCTACTGGGTGATGGTGCTCCTCCTGGAACAAGTCTTTCACTGGCTGGAGAAGCGCTTGGACAAAGGGACGAGTCTGCGCGCAGCGTCTGCCGAAAAGCACGGGGGAACGCAGCTGAGAGGAGGGGACTCCGTTGGAGCTGGATCTTGACTTTATGCGGGAGACCTTCCTGCTCGTATGGCAGGGAGCAGGCGTCACGCTCTCGCTGACAGCGCTCGCACTCATTTTTGCGGCGCCCGTTGGGTTTTATTTCGCCGTTCTGCGCGTACGCGGCTATCGCGTCGGCGGGAGCATAGCGCGTTTTTATGTCTCGTTTGTCCGCGGTACGCCGCTGATTCTGCAGATTCTTTTGCTGTACAGCCTCCTGCCGAGTCTGCTCAATGTGCTCGTGAAGGACATGGGGCTTGAGATCAATGTGTTTGAGGCGGTTGATCCCTTCTGGTATGCCGTCTTCATCTTTACGATCAATACGATCGCGCTCCTGACGGAGGCGTTCCGCTCGGCACTCCTTGCCATCCCGAAGGGACAGCTGGAGGCGGGACTGGCGGGCGGGCTCAGCGAGCTGCAGACCTATCTGCACGTTATTATCCCGCAGGCGCTCGTCGTCGCTCTGCCGAGCATCGCGAACATTACGGTCAATCTCATCAAGGGAACATCGCTCGCGTTCCTCATGACGGTCAAGGACATCACGGCGGTCGGAAAGGTCGCCGCATCCTACGGCTACAATTATATCGAGGCATATCTCGATGTGTTCCTTGTCTATCTTGTGCTCTGCACCGCCGTTCAGCTGCTCTTTGCGGCAGCGGAGCGGCGGGTCGGGGCTTTCCGCGGTCAGAATTAGAGCTTTGGGAGGGGAGAATATGCTGCTGCACGTTCAAAATGTACGAAAGAGTTTTGCGCAGACGGAGGTACTGAAGGATGTCAGCCTCAGCGTCGAAAAGGGAGACGTCGTCGTCATCCTGGGGCCCAGCGGCTCCGGCAAGACAACGCTCCTGCGCTGCCTCAACTTTCTCGAGCGCGCTGACGGCGGCGTGATGGATTTTCACGGGGTGCATCTTTCCCTTGCGGAGGCGTCGCATCGGGAGGTCGCGGATGTGCGGAAGAAGACGGGATTTGTCTTTCAGAACTACAACCTCTTTGCCAATAAGACCGCGCTCGAGAATGTAACGCTCGGGCTCACGGTCGGGCGCGGCATCCCGAAAGCACAGGCGCATGAGACCGCGATGGAGGCGCTGCGCAAGGTCGGTATGGAAAACCGCGCCGACTACTACCCCGCGCAGCTCTCGGGCGGGCAGCAGCAGCGCGTCGGTATTGCGCGTGCCATCGCGGCAAAACCCGACGTCATCCTCTTTGATGAGCCGACCTCTGCGCTCGATCCCGAGCTCGTCGGCGAGGTGCTGCAGGTGATGAAGCAGCTTGCTGAGGAGGGGACGACAATGATCGTCGTCACCCATGAGATGAAGTTTGCGCAGGATGTTGCAACGCACGTCATCTTTATGTCGGACGGCGTTATCGTCGAGGAGGGCAGCGCGCACAGGATCTTCACCGCGCCGCGCGAGGACCGCACGCGCCGCTTCCTCCGCCGAATCCTCCCTGAGGACTATGAGCCGGCCGCGCTGATCTGAGCCGGCGGTGTGAAAATAAGTAAAAACGGCGGCAGCCCGCCGAGGTTATTCCTCGGTGGGCTGCCGCCGTTTGCGATGCAGTCGGCTCATGTGTCGTTCGTGTTCTTATTGGTCGGGATGACGATGCCGCTCCGATCGGCGATCTTCTTGCCGGCGGCGGTTTCTTGGTATTCTCTGAGCGCGGCAAGAGCGGACAGATCGCCGGGCTGCAGCGCTTCAAGCTCTGCCGTTTCCTTTTCCTGCGCCTTTATGATCTCTGCGTCGCGGTCAGCACGCTCTTGTACGGCTTGTCCGCGCAGCCTCAGATCGCGCAGGGATTTCTCCCGCATCGTGCCTTTCAGCTGCCCGATCTGCTGACGATACAGGCTGAGGGGCTCCTCTATTTCCCGATCGGTCACGATGCCGTCCTTCACGCGCTTTTCAAGTTCATTCGCCTTTGCATAGAGTTCGCTCAGCTTGTCCTCGTCCGTCATGCCTGCGTGCTTCAGTTCGTCCGCACGCTTTTGCAGCTTTGCCCTGTCCTCGTCCGTGAGGTCGGTATCCGTGCGGATGCGTTTCTCGATCTCCTCCGCCTGCACCTTCTTCGCATGCTTATCGGCACGTTCCCGCTCGTTTGCCGCAAGAGCTGCCTCTGCAGGCGTCAGATCCGTATCCCTATCGTCGCTTTCGCTGAGGGCTTTTCCCTTTGCACTGATATAGACCTCGGCCGCATGGCCTAGAATTTCCGCTGCCGGATTCTGTCTGCGCTCGGGAGATTTTCCCGCTGCCGCAGAATTTTCTCCGTGCAGGAATGAGAGCTTATTTGAAACGTGTACCGTGCTCATGCCGTCATCTCCAATCCATGGACGATTCTTCCTAATAACATTATCGGCGTCTATGCTTTCATATTAAGTCATTCGGCGAAGAGAAGACGGGCAGTGCCGCTTTTATCATCCGAAGGAAGCGAAAAGCAAAGATATAAATCTCTATTGTATTGTAAAAATACAATAATTCAGTAATATACAATAATATATTTCAAAATAAAAGTGCGTGACATTTAATAAAAGTATAGATATAATATAAGTGTAATATTGTAGGGGTTATTAAATAAAAGGGGTGTTGGGATGTTTCAGAATGCAAGCGTCAAGACGAAGATGGTTGTCATCCTCGTCCTCATCAGTGCTGTTCCGCTGCTGATCAGCATTGGTGTCAATTTTTACAGCACGATGGAGAAAAGCATCGAACAGTTGGAGCTCGTGAGCCAGCAGCGCGTCAACGTGATCGACTCCAACATCACGGGGCTTTTCGAGCAGAACCGCAACGGCATTCGCTCTCTCGCCGTGAACGCTGAGACCATCCGCTATCTGCAGGAGCCGACGGTCGGGGCAGAGGAGATGGATGGCTCGCTCGTGCGTACAAACGAGATTTTTAAGGACTCCAATCCGATCATTATCACGGATACGAACGGGCAGCAGCTCCTGCGCAGCGACCACAAGGAGCCGGTCAATACGTCAACCCGTGCCTATTTTAAGGATGCGATGGCGGGCAAGGAGAGCATCTCCGATGTCGTCATCAGCAAGGCGACGGGGCGTTTTATCTCCGTCATTGCCGTGCCCGTACTGAACGCGCAGAAGCAGCCGATCGGCATGGTGCAGCGCGACTATGACCTCGGCGTCCTGGCGGACTTCGTGAAGTCGGCGGCCGATGATCATACGAGCGTCCTCATCATCGACCGGCAGGGGAAACTCCTTTCCCATTCCGGGCGAAAAGTTGAGAAAGAAGAAGACCGCACAGATGAAAATGAATTTGCTTTTGTCAAGGATGCACTCTCAGGAAAGTCGGGAACAACCGAGGTCGAGCTCCTCGACGGGAACCAGTACTATGTGAGCTATGCGCAGAACCCCACCACGGGCTGGATCATTGCGACGGCGACGCCGCGCTCCTACGTCATCTCCACAGGTGCTGAGGCGGCGATCCCCATTGTTATCCTCGGCATCATTCTCGTTGCAGGTGCCGGTCTGCTCGCGTACTTCCTCGCGGCCAAGGCGACGGAGCCTCTCATTCGCATGGGCGGCGCTGCTGAGCAGATCGCAGGCGGGAATCTCACGATCGAGAAGCTCGCTGTCGATTCGAACGATGAGATCGGCCGCATGGCAGCGGCATTCAACCATATGACCGAGCGCCTTTCTGCTGTTCTGCGGGGCGCAAAGAACAGCGCTGAGTCCGTGGCGTCGGCATCCGAGCAGCTCACGGAGAACTCGGAGCAGACCTCGCAGGCGTCGAACCTCGTTGCCGACTCGATCATGCAGGTGGCAGAGGGTACGGTAAAACAACAGGAAGCCGTCCAGGATACCATCCGTGTCGTCGAAGAGATGGGCCGCCAGCTCACCATCCTGTCCGACAACTCCAAGAGCATCACGGAAGCGTCGCAATCGGCGCACAGCGCGGCAACTGTCGGCGCAGACAAGGTTGAGCATGCGGTCGGCAACATGAGCCAGCTCGAGCAGACCGTCAAGGAGACCGAGAGCATTATCCGCGCGCTCGGCGAGCAGTCGAAGCAGATCGGCGAGATCGTCGATACCATCTCCGGTATCGCCGATCAGACGAACCTTCTCGCACTCAACGCCGCGATCGAGGCGGCACGTGCCGGAGAACACGGTCGCGGATTTGCGGTCGTTGCGGAGGAAGTCCGCAAGCTTGCCGAACAGTCCGGCAGCGCGACAGAGAACATTACGACCATCATCAACGAGATCCAGAAGCGTACGCAGGAGGCCGTCGTCTCCATGCAGTCGGGTACGGCGATGACCGTTGACAGCGTGGCGTCCGTGAACGAAGCGGGCAGCGCATTCCGTGAGATCGTTGCACAGATCTCGGAGCTCATGAAGCAGATTGAGTACTCGACCGCTGCGATTACGGCGACGAATGAAGGCAGCCGCCGTATTACCGAATCGGTTCACAGCATCGAGAGCGTCGCGGCCTCCCTGGCAGATGAGACGCAGACCGTCTCCGCTGCGACCGAGGAGCAGACCGCATCTGTACATGAGGTCGCCTCGGCGAGCAAGAGGCTCTCTGAAATGGCAGATGAGCTGCAGGCCTCTGTTGCGGCATTCAAGCTCAACTAAATTACATACGGTACTGAAAACAGCTCATCCGCATGGATGAGCTGTTTTTGCTCCTATATCAGTTGAAATGGTCGTCGTCGTAGCCCTCCCCCCAGTCATCCCAATCGTCATAGAGATGAAACCCGGGAGGCGTGCCGTCCTCATGGATGTGTTCCTCCTCGCAGCGGTCATCCGCAGGGAGGTCCCATGTATCGTCGGGGGATTCGTCTGCCGGGCCGTTCGGTATGCTTTGCTGACGATCCCGGTCTATGTTCGATGGAAATTCTGTGATGCCGTTATCCGGTACGAGAATGCCGAAGAGCTTCGCTGCAATGTACGTGCCGAACACCGCAAGCACCAGCTTCTTCCACCATGCGAGAGGTTTTGATCGAGATGCGGACGTTTGCCGGGCGATTTTTTTCTGTGCGGGCATTTCTCACTGCCTCCGTTTCGCTGTGCATTCAAAAGAATTCTCTCTCTTTGCTATTCGCTGTCAGGCGCGTATATCCTGCTGCATTGATCCGGAAAAGACCCTGCATGATCACAGTTTTTCGGCACATTGTTCCGCAGCAACAGATATAAGGAGAGAGATTGGCATTTTGGACATATGATGATAAAATAATTGGGACAGCAGCGGCAAAAGAAGTGGTGGGGAATGTCAGATGGAATCCTATGATAAACTTTTAGCGGAAGAGATCTTTTTTATCAAATTGCAGTCCGGCGGCATACTGTCCCCGGAAGATATCGCAGGAAAAGAGTGCCTGATCATCTGTGCGATGGGCGGGGTTGGACTTTGGCGAAAGATTTACGCACAGGCCGTGGAAGAAAGCCTCATGCAGACAGGGGCTGCGAAATGTGACCATATTGTGCTCTTTAACTCGGACGATCTGGACTCGCTCTGCGATTTGACAGATGTGGAGCAGGCGGTCGGCACATCGCGTTATGACTATATTATTGTGCTCGGCGGGATGGAAAAGACGCACGACATTTGCGAAGGCGTCCGACAGCTTCAAGAGGTGTGCCGCCCGGGCGGGAAAATTTTTGTGGCGGCACGAACTCCGCAGGAACTCTCTGCACGGCATGAGATCAATGCGTATGAGGATGTATGGCGTTATGATGCGGATGACCTTCCCAGGTTGTTTGCCGGATGCAGTTTAGAGATGATGACAAGTGACGCAGCAGGGGAGATTGCTGCCGCCGTCTTTACGCGCAGCGCGGGACGTGCCGAAACCTCGTGCAGTTCCCTGCTCCATGCGTGGAGCCAAAGACGCATCGATCCGAACGGGGCTTTGCCGCAAGGGTATTTCCGCGATGCTTCGGGACTTGACGCTGTCGGCATCAAATACCGCACGGACAAGTGCAGCATGATCCACAATTACCTCCGCAAGTATGAGTTCTTTTTGGAACGCTTTCGCTCACGCCCGCTGCGGCTGCTGGAACTTGGCATTTTCAAGGGCGCAAGCCTTCGGATGTGGCAGGAGTATTTCCCGCAGGCAGAAATTTTCGGCGTCGATATTGAGGAGCACTGCAGTCAATATGCGGATGAACGGATTCATATTCTGCAGGCGGATCTTTCGAATACGGATGCAGTTTCGCGTTTGAAAGATATACGCCCTCAGATTATCATAGACGATGCATCTCATATGACCAGCCATCAGATCCTCGCATTGTTTACCCTGTTCGATGTGCTGCCGAGCGGCGGCATCTATATTTTGGAGGACATGGAGACCTCGCTGAATCCGGAGCAGTTTGAGGCTGCCTATCGTGATGCGCCCCTCGATGCCTATGAGGTCTGCGCACGCATTGCGCGTATTGCGGCGCGGAAGGTCCCCGATGATGACAGCTTATATGCGGATTATATCAATCAAATCGGCATGGAAACGGAGCTTGTCTCCATCATGAAGGGCGGCGTCGTATTGGTGAAGCGCTGAGCTTATTCTTGTAAATATAAAAAACGGTTCTATGTTGGAAAGTGTCAACCTTTCAACATAGAACCGTTTTTTCGTTCGTTCAGCGCTTCGCGTCAGCAGCCGCAGCCGCTGCCGCGTGCCTGCGGCGCACGGTCGCCGTAGCAGTAAGCGCTGCTGTTGTCATAGCAGTATGCCTTGTCCTCACGCTCCGGCAGAGTGCATGCGCCGTCCTCACAGCCGTATGCGAGTGCCTGTGCACCGGCCGCAAGGATGAGGCCGGCGAACAGACCGGCAATGATTTTCTTCATAGGGCGCCCTCCTATCAATGTGTCTGCATTCCATAATTATTTTATCATGGGTGTCAATATCTTCACGCTCATATATCTCGCCTGCACGATGAAAACAACCTGCAAACAAAATAACTTATAACTATTGATAAAAGATTGAAATGAAACATAGAGCCTATATATTCATTTATAATTGACAAAAGGAAAACAGTATGTGCAGGAAGTAAAATCCAACTCAATATCATGAAAAATAAAGAGATGTAATTGATATAGAATATCTGTCTATATTATGCAAAGGTATACCGTCTGGAAAACTGAATGCAGTTCATAATTTTTATTTATGACTTTTATGGAAAACACTTGATTTTTTTGAAGAGCTGTTATATTATATATGTGAATCGAGAAGAGAATATATTCATATTGATATATAGGAGCATATTATTATGAAGAACGAAATTGCTGTGATCTATTCCTCGCGTACGGGGAACACGCAGAAAGTCGCTGAGCATCTTGCGGAGGCACTTGGCGCATCCTGCCGCAGCGTAAAGGATACGGCAGGTGTACCGGAGAATGCCGATCTCTGTGTCGGCATGTGGGTTGACCGAGGCACAGCGGACGCTGCGGCGAAGAAGTACATTGAGACGCTGCACGGACGGCGCGTATTCATCTATGGCACCCTTGGCGCAGAGCCGGACTCAGAGCATGCGGAAAAGTGCATCGCGAACATCCGCGCACTCTTCGATCCGTCGAATGAGATCCTCGGCGCGATTCTCGTGCAGGGCGCGATTGATCCCGCGCTTATCGAAATGTTCAAAAGCATGCCGAAGGACAATGTGCACGCCTATACCGCGGAGAGTGCGGCGCGCTATGCGGCAGCGGCAAGTCATCCGGATGCAGCAGACTTTGCAAAGGTGATCGCAGCTGCAAAGGAGGCGCTCGCATGAATACGCTGCAGGATAAGATCGGCGCCCTCTCGGAAGAGGCGCGCGGCTGGCTGCTCGGAACGAAGTCGGAGAACCCGCTTGGCTGTGCCTTCACGAAAAAGCGCGTTGTGCATCCCGGCGCGGGCGGCAAGCGCATGATCATGGACAAGGCGGAGCAGGCGCGCATCTGGGAGGAGTACATGGCAGCGGCGCCGGATCCCGCGGATGAGCGTGCGGTATACATCCACATCCCGTTCTGCGATAAGAAATGCAGCTACTGCGGATTTTTCCAAAACTTCACACGGGAGGAGGCGGCGCATCATTACGTTGATGTTCTCCTGGAGGAGCTGGATGCCGCGGCAGATACGCCCTATGTTATGGGTGCGCCCTTCCAGGCGGTATTCTTTGGCGGCGGCACCCCGACGGCGCTCAGTGAGGCTGATCTGGTGCGCCTTGTCCGTGCGGTACGCGAACGCCTGCCGCTCACGAGCGACTGTGAGATCACCCTCGAGGGTCGTATCCACGACCTTTCGGAGAGCAAGGTGGAGGCGGCGATGCATGCGGGCATCAACCGGTTCTCGCTTGGCGTGCAGTCCTTTGACACACGCGTCCGCCAGTCGATCGGACGCATCGACGACCGTGAGACGGTTATCGCAACGCTCCGTCGGATGGTGGAGCGGCAGGGCGCCGTCGTCATTGCCGACCTCATCTACGGCTTGCCGTATCAGTCGATGGAGGTCTGGGAGAACGACGTGCGCACGCAGTTCGAGATTGGAATTGCGGGCGGTGATCTCTACCAGCTCAACGTATTCCCTGCGAGCGAGTTGGCGCGCCGCATCGAGTCGGGCGATCTGCCGATCCTCCCGACGACGGAGGAGCAGTCGGAATATTTCCGGCGCGGCGTCGAGATTATTGCAGAAAACCCGATGGCACGGCGTATTGATATTACACACTGGGCAACGGATCACCGCGAGCGCAGCATCTATAACACCCTCGCAAAGCGCGGCAATGATGTCCTTGCCTTCGGCTCGGGCGGGGGCGGCTTTGTCGGGGACGTGATGTGGCGCAACCACGGTGCGCTCGCCGCGTATGAAAAGATGGTCGAGGAGGGAGCAAAGCCGTTCCAGTTCATGGGCGAGCAGGCGGATGCGCACCGCATGCACAGCGAGATCGGCGATCAGATCGAGCACGGCTATTTCTGCGCGCCCTATTTCGAAAAGAAATACGGCGTCGACCTCCTTTCCTCTCTTGCGCCACTCCTCGCCGCATGGGAGGAGAACGGCCTTGTTATGCGCACGGCGACGGGCTTCCGTTCGACCCTCGCGGGTGAATTCTGGCATGACAATCTCATCCAGAGTTTTCTCGAGGCCTATGCTCTCACGCAGGAGGACGCGGTAAAGCTCCGCAAGGAGAATGTTGCGCTGCAGGATATGATCCCCAAGGAAGTGCGCTCCATGCTCGAGGAAATGTTCCCCGACGGCATGCCTCCGCAGATGGCGGCGGCGCTGCAGGGGAAGCTCACGCCGGAGCTGGAGAGCCATCCGCATATGAAGATGCTGAAAAATCTCATCGAAAAGAGTCGGGAGAAAGAGCACGCCGCAAGTGATGCTTCCGCGCCTGACCTCAATACCGTCATGCGCACCTCTGCGCGTGAGATGGAAAAAGCTGTGTAATATATTATAAAAAACGCATTGCGTTAAAACAGGTGCTGTGTCTCTCCTGAAGGGGAGGCGCAGCACCTGTTTTCATGCGAAAATATATCTCTATATTGACAATGAATCGCTCTTTTGCCGTATATTTTACTGCGGCGTAAAGTAGCCGAATGCAGCGGGAATGCTGTACGCCGCGGCGAGTTCTTCACGGCGTACCCAGAGAAGGGCGGACGGAGCATTTGCATCGCTCTCGGCCGCGAGCAGCGGAGATTCGTTTCGCTCCGCGACGCTGACCGCCCAGCCGGTGAGCTCCCATTCGATATGGCTGAAGATGTGGCGCGCGGGAGGAAGCGGCATAATGCTGCGGACGCGGAAGCCTTCAGCTGTGAGCTGTTCGCGCACCGCGCGCTTTGTCAGCTTCCCGTCGATATTCGGATATTCCCAAAGGCCTGCGAGGAGTCCCTTTGCAGGCCTTTTTCGTATGGCGATGCGGTCGCCGCAGGAGAGTATGAGGACGGTTCGGCTTTCCTTGCGGCGTGCTTTGAGCGCGGCTTTTACGGGATAGTCCTGCTCCGTGCCGCGGTCATGCGCAAGGCAGAGGCGGGCGGCCGGGCATGTGTGGCAGAGCGGTGCGCCGTTCGGAAGGCAGATCGTCGCGCCAAGATCCATAAAGGCTTCGTTGAGGTATCCTGCATCTCTTCCCGTCGGGTAGGAGGGAGCGAGCGCTGCTTCGAGAGCGCGCTTGCTTGCGTCCTTTGCGATATCGATACCGTTTGCCGTGACGCGCGCAGCGACGCGCAGAAAGTTGCCGTCGACGGCCGGGCGCGGCTGACCGTAGGCAAAGGACGCGATGGCGCTCGCGGTATAGCGGCCGATGCCGGGAAGGGCAAGCAGCGCATCGAAGTCGCTGGGCAGCTGCCCCTTGTGTTCGCGGACGATCGTTTCGGCGGCGCGTTTGAGATTGCGCGCGCGGCTGTAATAGCCGAGTCCCTGCCAGAGTTTCATCAGTGCGTCGTCATCGCATGCGGCGAGGTCGGCGATCGTCGGCAGGGCATCAAGGAAGCGGAGATAGTAGCCGCGCACGACGGCGGCACGTGTCTGCTGGAGCATGATCTCCGAGATCCAGACATGATAGGGCGTTGGCTCATCGCGCCACGGCAGATCGCGCGTGTCGGGCGCAGATTTGCGCCACGCAAGCAGTGTATTGCAGAGAACGGGGAAGATGGAGTTCCCCGCCCACGGTAGAATTTTCATTCAGAGGCTCTCCTTTTCATATGTATTTTACCACAGATGTGTGAAACGCGAATGAAGAAATGGACTTTTCTTTACAAACGGCGGCCTTTGTATTATCATGGCACATAGTAAATCTACATGATGGAGTGATTTCTGATGTTGGATATGAAATTTGTGCGCGAGAACTTGGATGCGGTGCGTACGATGCTGAAGAACCGCTGCAACGCGCTCGACCTTTCCTCGTTCACGGAACTCGATGAGCGCCGCCGCGCGATCCTGCAGGATGTGGAGGAGAAGAAGGCACGCCGCAACGCGGTCTCGAAAGAGATCGGCGTGCGCAAGAAAGCGGGCGAGGGTGCGGATGCAGCGGTCGCGGAGATGCGCGCGCTCGGCGATGAGATCGCGGCGCTTGATGAGGATCTGCGCGATGTGGAGCTGAAGCTGCGTGAACTCCTGCTCCAGATCCCGAATATGCCGAAGGCGGATGTGCCGATCGGTGCGGACGAGACGGAGAACCCAGAGGTGCGCCGCTGGGGCACGCCGCGCACGTTTGATTTCGAGCCGCAGGCGCATTGGGACATCGGGGAAAAACTTGGTGTGCTCGATGCGGAGCGCGCGGCCAAGGTGACTGGCGCGCGCTTTACGTTCTACAAGGGACTCGGCGCGCGCCTTGAGCGCGCCTGCATCAATTTCATGATGGATCTGCATGCGGAAAAGCACGGCTATACGGAGATGCTCGCGCCCTACATCGTGAATGAGGACAGCATGATCGGCACGGGGCAGCTGCCGAAATTTGCGGAAGATATGTTCAAGCTTGACGGCCTTGACTACTACCTCGTGCCGACGGCGGAGGTGCCGACGACGAACTATCACCGCGATGAGATCCTCGAGGCGGAGCAGCTGCCGGAATACTACACATCCTATACGGCGTGTTTTCGTGCCGAGGCAGGCAGCGCGGGCCGCGATACGCGCGGACTCATTCGCCAGCACCAGTTCAACAAAGTAGAACTGATCAAATTTGTCACGCCGGAGACGAGCTGGGACGAGCTCGAGCGCATGGTGGAGGCAGCCGAGGATGTGCTCAAAATACTCGAGCTCCCGTACCGCGTCATTCAGCTTTGCACGGGCGATATGAGCTTTACCTCGGCGAAGACTTACGACCTCGAGGTATGGATGCCGGCGCAGAATAAATACCGCGAGATCTCATCCTGCTCGAACTGTACGGACTACCAGGCGCGCCGCGCGAATATCAAGTACCGTCCGGAACGCGGGGCAAAGCCTGCGTTCCTGCATACGCTGAACGGTTCGGGTGTCGCTGTCGGACGGACGGTGGCGGCGATCCTCGAGAACAATCAGCAGGCGGACGGCTCTGTTCTGGTGCCGAAGGCGCTCGTGCCCTATATGGGCGGGGTGACAGTCATCCGATGAAGCGGCTGATCGTTGGAATCACGGGCGCAAGCGGCAGCTGCTACGCTGTTCGTCTCATTGACGTGCTCAGGGATCTGGGCATGGAGGTGCATGCCGTTCTGACGGCAAGCGGGCGGCAGGTACTCGACTATGAGTGCGGCGTCACGGAGGAGGATCTCGCGCGCCGCGTCACAGTCCTCTATCCGAACGAGGATGTGGGTGCGGCACTCGCGAGCGGATCGTTCCGCACAGACGCGATGGTCGTTCTGCCCTGCTCAATGAAGACGGCGGGGGCGATCGCGCACGGGGTTACGGACGATCTTCTCACGCGCGCGGCGGACGTAACACTCAAGGAGGGGCGCAGTCTCCTCCTCGTGCCAAGGGAAACGCCAATGCACGAGATTCACCTTGAAAATCTCCTGCGCCTGGCGCGTGCGGGCGCGATTGTGATGCCGGCCGCACCGGGCTTTTATCATCGGCCGGAGACACTGGACGATCTCGTCAACATGATGGTGGGAAAGATACTCGACCGCCTCGGCATAGAGGCGGAACTCTTTACACGCTGGAGGTAACTATGATGACGAAGAAAACAGGATATGTTGCTGCTCTGCTGCTCGCGGGAGCACTCTCGATACCCGTTGTGACCGAGGCGGCGGAAAACACCGTCGGTGTCGGCGAGGGCGGACATGCGGCTGCGGCGCAGCAGCCGCAGACAAAGGAAGAGCCGCAGAAAACGCAGATGCACATGGGCTCCGCGGAGGAAAAGAACCGCAAGGCGGAGATCCAGATGGACTATCTGAAGCAGCGCGGTGCGCGCCGGCACATTGATCTTTACAATCTGCACGTATTCCGCCAGTACAAGGAGATGCACGGCATGTCGCTGCATTGGGGCGTGACGGTCTCGCGGCCTGTCGGTTCGTGGGCGGAGAAGGATCGGCCGGACATCGAGCTCGACTCGTCCGCCGTCGGCGCGGGACCTGCCTATATGGTACGCTGGACGAAACCGCTCGGGAAGAAATGGGAGGCGTCCTTCGACGCGACGGGCGCTGTTCTCGTCTACAACAAGGTGCATCCTGCGCATACGCGGAACTACGGCTTTATGTGGCGCATCGGGCCGCGTCTGACCTACAACTTCAATGATCGGAACGCGCTCAGCATCGCGTATCTCGGACACCATGTGTCGAACGGACAGCGGACGAAAAATCCGGGGTACAACGGCGTGGGGCTCTCGATCGGCTATCGCTACTCGTACTAAAGGGCGTATTTGTGGCAAAGAAATATTATGCGGTCAAGCGCGGGCGAAAGAACGGCATCTTCACGGCGTGGGCAGACTGCTCGGCGCAGGTGCAGGGCTTTCAAGGCGCTGTTTACAAGGGCTTTATGACAGAGGATGAGGCACGCGCCTGGCTTGCGGGGGGAGACGATACTGCCGCGGCCGGTGAGCGCACCGTGAAGAAGAGCGCCGCGGCAGAGACATCGAGGCCGCTTGATGCGGATTACATCATCCACACGGACGGTTCCTGCCTGCGCAATCCGGGCGGGCCGGGCGGCTGGGCTGCCGTCATCGAGACGGTTGCAACAGGCAATGTCGAGGAGCGGAGCGGCGGCGCGGCGGAGACGACGAACAACCGCATGGAGCTGACTGCGGCGCTGACGGCAGTCACATCCGTGCCGGCAGGTGCGCGCATCGCGCTCTATACGGACAGTCAGTATCTGAAGAATGCATTCACGAAGTTCTGGCTGCCCGCATGGAAAAAGCGCGGCTGGAGAAAAGCGGACGGCGAACCCGTGCTCAATCAGGACCTCTGGATGCAGCTCGATGCGGCGTTCGCAGAGCGGCATGTGCAGTTCCATTGGGTGAAGGGCCATGCGGGAAACCCGCGCAACGAGCGCTGTGATGCACTCGCCCGCGCAGAGGCGGAGCAGTACAGACGCTGATGCTGAGCGTCCCTATCGGGCACTGCTTCTGCCCGCTGCCGGGTACAGGCCCTGCAGTGACGAGGGAAGGCAGCTGCCTGCGGCGGTCGAGGCATATATAAAAACTGGGGGAGGAGGGAAGATGGTGCAGCGCATATTCGAGGCAGTGGGGGCGTTCGTTCTCACGCATTTGGCGAATATCGGGCGTGTTACCCTACTCTATGGGGAGACGATCCGGCAGGTTACGCGCCGTCTGCGCGTGCGGAGCATCATCTATCAGATGGCACATCTCGGCGCGGACTCCCTCCTTATTGTCGGGCTCACGCTCCTCTTTACCGGCGTCGTGCTGACGCTCCAGATCGCGCATGAGTTCATCCGCTACGGTGCGCAGAGTACGGTCGGCGCAGTCATTGCGATCGGCATCGGGCGCGAGCTCGGCCCCGTTCTCGTTGGCGTTGTCTGTGCAGGGCGCGTGGGCGCGGCGATTACAGCCGAGGTCTCGACGATGAAGGTCACGGAGCAGATCGATGCGCTGCGCGTCATGGCCGTCAGTCCCGTCAACTATCTCATCGTACCGCGCATGCTTGCGTGTATGGTCGTCGTACCGATCCTCACCGTGTTCGGCGACGTGATCGGTGTCCTCGGCGGCTATCTCACGGCGGTGTACTACTCGGGGATCTCCGCATATACCTTTACCAACTCCATCACGCAGTTTGCGCTGATTTACGATATGACGGGCGGCCTCATCAAGGCGATCTTCTTCGGCAATGTCATCGCCGTTCTCGGCTGCCACTACGGGCTGAACGCGCCGAGCGGCGCGGAGGGCGTCGGCAAAGCAACGATGCATACTGTCGTCACGTCCATCATCGTCATCTTTATCCTGAACGCCGTTTTGACGTTTTTCCTGTTTTAGGTAGGGGGCGCTATGATACGACTGAAAAATGTCTCGAAGCGCTTCGGGGAAAAAGTGGCGCTGAAGGACATCAGCCTGACGATCGAAAAGGGAGAGACCATCGCCATCATCGGCGGCTCGGGCTCGGGCAAGTCCACGCTCCTGCGTCTGATGATCGGACTGGACCGCCCCAGCGGGGGCGAGATCCATATCGGCGGCGACAACATCACTGCGATGAGCGAGAATGTGCTCGACCGCATGCGCCTGCGCATGGGCATGGTGTTCCAGTACTCTGCGCTCTTTGACTCGATCAGCGTGGGCGAAAATGTTGCGTTCGGACTGCGTGAGCATACGGACAAAGGGGATGATGAAATCCGGCACATCGTCGCGGAAAAGCTGGAACTTGTCGGACTCCCCGGCGTGGAAGAGATGATGCCGCAGGAGCTCTCCGGCGGCATGAAAAAACGCGTCGGGCTCGCGCGGGCGATCGCGACCGATCCGGAGATCATCTTCTATGACGAGCCGAGTTCGGGGCTTGATCCGATCATGACGGCGAAGATCGACGAGCTCATCATTGACATGCAGAGGAAACTTGACGTGACCTCCGTTGTCGTTACGCATGATATGGTCAGCGCGAGCCGCATCGCCGACCGCATCGCCATGATTTACGATGGAGAGCTGATAGCGGTGGATACCGTCGAGCGTTTTCAGAATATAGCGGATGAGCGCGTACAGGCATTTTTCCGTACGCTGCATCACCGAAGGGAGGCAGGAGCATGAGTGCTGAGGCAAAGGTCGGCGCCTTTACGCTGGGGGGAGCAGCGCTCCTTATCGCGGTTGTTGTGTTCTTCGGCGGGCTGCGTTTCAGCGGGAGCCATGACTATACGCTGTACGCCGGCTTTGGCCGCGCGATTGGGCTCAATCCCGAGGCCCAGGTGCTCCTTGCAGGCGTTCCCGTCGGGCGCGTAGAGGATATCGCGAGCGACGGCACAGGCGTCACCGTCTCCATGGTGATCCAGAACGGCGTGAAGATTCCGCGCGGCTCGTCCGTCACCATCGCGCAGCCCGGCATCATGGGGGATAAATTCGTCATCATCACGCCGTCCTCCGCGACGGATTACTATGGGAACGGTGACTATCTCTACGGCGCAGACGAGATGGGCATGGATGCCATGTTCACCGAGCTGAATAAAATGATTATCCTCGTCCAGGAGATGCTCACCTCCATCAATTCCATCGTAGGAGCGCCCGGATTCCAGACATCGGTGGTGCAGCTCGTGTCCAACATGGAGCATATGACGGCGCATCTCGACGGGCTGACCGCAACGCTCGAGCAGATGGCGGCGGAGAATCGCGGCAATCTGCAGGGGATGCTCGCACAGATGAACACGATGGCGGCGAACCTCGCACAGACAACGGCGAGCGTCGAGCGCATCGTGTCGAACCTCGAGACCGTCGGCGCCGACCCCGCGACGGCGGAGAACCTCAAAAAGACACTCGCGAATATCACCGAGGCATCCGGGCGCATTGCACGCATTGCCGAGGGGATCGAGTCCGTCGCCGGCGATCCGAAGACGCAGGAGGATGCACGTGCGCTCATCCACAACGCACGCACGATGACGGATAAGACGAACGGTCTCATGGGGCGCCTCGGCAATATCAAGGTGACGCCGAAAGTAGACGCGATATACAGCGGCAAGGCGGATGACTGGCGGACGAACTTTAACCTCGACATCGGAGAGGCAAAGGGGCTGTATGCGACGTTTGGCGTTGACGACATCGGCGGCGGAGACAAGTTCAACGCGCAGGTCGGTACGCGCGGCACATCGTTCGGCGCGCGTGCGGGCGTCGTGGCGGGTGCGGCCGGCATCGGACTTGACGCCTATGCGGGGGAAAAGTTCAAGTTCTCCGCTGACGCCTACGATCCGAATGACGTGACCCTCCGTCTGCGCGCACAGTATCAGCTGCGCGGCGGAACATATCTTTTCGGTGAGTGGAACGACGTGAACGACAGCAGGCACCGCGCATTCTACACGGGCGTGCGGCAGGAGTTTTAAGTCCTGCCGCATCCGTGCGGAAGGTGTCGATTTTACAGCGGAACGGCAGTACAAAAGTAAGTTAGGAAGAAGTACGAAGTATGGCAGAAATTCAAAACAGAACACTTCAGCAGTCGGATGCTCTTTGGAAGGAGGCGCAGGAGATCATCTTATCCGGCTGTCAGCTGTACAGCAAGGGACCGGAAACGCACGTCCAGGGCGTTTCTCCGATCTACATCGAGCGCGGACAGGATGCACACGTTTGGGATGTGGACGGGAACGAATACATCGACTATGACATGGGCCTCGGGCCCGTGCTGTTCGGCTATTGCTATAAGCCCATTGACGATGCTGTGATTCGCCAGATGCAGCGCGGCATGGGCTTTTCCCTTATGGCGCCGGAGGAGGTGGAATATGCACGGCTTTGCGTGGAGCATATTCCGAGCGCGGACATGGTGCGCTTCCTCAAGACCGGATCGGAAGCAACCGAGGCCGCGATTCGCATCGCGCGCGCCTTTACGGGGCGCAAACATATCCTGCGCGGCAACTATCATGGCTGGCATGAGTGGACGGCGGCGGCAGAGGGCGTCCGCCAGGGCGGTATCCTCGATGAAGCGCGTGCCTATGTGCATGCGTTCGCCTATGGCGATCTGGATGAAGTGCAGCGGCTGTTTGATGAACACAAGGGGGAAGTCGCCGCGGTCATCACCGAGGCGGTACTGACCGAAATTCCTAAGGAAGGCTATCTTGCGCAGCTCAAGGAGCTCTGTCATGCGAACGGTGCACTGCTCGTCATCGACGAAGTCGTGAACGGATTCCGCTTCAGCATCGGCGGTGCACAGGAATATTTCGGCGTTACGCCGGACCTCTCCACCTTCGGCAAAGCGACGGCGAATGGCATGCCTCTCTCCTTTGTTGCCGGGCGGCGCGAGGTGATGGAGACGGTTGATCCGAAGGTATTCATCTCCACGACGTTCGGCGGGGAATGCCTCTCTCTCGCCGCGGCCATCGCTGAGATGCAGATGCTCGCATCCGGCGAGGTGCTCCGCAGCATCTGGGAGAAAGGGGCGTATCTGCAGGGGGCCTTCCGCAAGCTGGCACAGGAGATCGGTGCCCCCATCGATCTCAAAGGCTATCCCTGCCGTATGCAGTTTGACTATACGGACTACGAGGGGCGGCGCGACTGGCTTTATAACTCGATCTTTATGCAGGAGTGCGCGAAGCGCGGCGTGCTCCTCGGCTGGAGCATTTTCCCCTGCTATACACATACGCAGGAAGATCTGGACGTGACGCTCAATGTCTTTGAAGACGCGATGCGCGTCTATAAAAAGGCGCTTGAGAGCGGCAATCCGGCAAGCTATATGGAGGGAAAACCGCTGAAAATCGTCCGCGGATAAGCAATTTTGCAAATGCATAGAAAAACCCCCGACACGGTTCAAAAGTGTCGGGGGTTTTTGCGTGCGGGAAAATATTTTCAGGATTGGTTAAACTGCGGCTTCCGTCCTTCGAGGAACGCAGTCACGGCCTCGCGGTGATCGGCGGATGCGCCTGCCTTGGCGAGGTTCTCCGCCTCAATGCGGTTGTATGTCATATAGTCGCGATAGAAGACCTCATAGTAGAGCTGCTTCTGCATCGCGATCGCACCGAGCGGACGGCGCAGGAGCTTTGCTGCGAACGCAGTTGTCTCCTCGAGCAGTTTCCCCTCGGGCGCGAGTCTCGTCGCGAGTCCCAGACGAACTGCCTCCTCGCCGTAGACAGGCTTGCTGAATGCCATAAGTTCAATCGTCTTGGCAAGACCTACAATCTGATGGAGGTTGTAAATGCAGCCGGTGTCGCCGGGGAGTGCGACATTCGAGAACGCCGTGAGGAGATAACTCTCCTCCGTCATCATGCGGAAGTCTGCACCGAGGGCAATACCGCAGCCGCCGCCTGCAGCTGCGCCATTGATCATCGCGATGACAGGCTTTGAACATTTGCGCAGAGAGAGTGCCGCCTGACCGGTCAGCATCGAGAGCTCGTAGCTGATGAACTCGAACGTTGCCATCTCCTTGATGTCGCCGCCCGCAGAAAAATTCTTGCCTGCGCCCGTAACGATGACAACCTTCACCGCATCGTCCGCATCACAGTGCTCCACCGTGCCGATCAGATCGCGGAACATCTGCGCGTTGAGGGCATTGTTCGAGGACTGACGGTCAATCGTAATCGTTGCAATGCCGCCCTCGATACTGAGTTTAATGTGCTCGTACATGAGAGACCTCCTTTACTGTTTTACGCCAGAGGCTTTCAGTCCGCCTGCGATGAGGCACATCGCAAGTTGGTTCAGACTGACCCCTTCCATCTTAGCAGTCAACGCCAAATCCTTATGCAGACTCTTTGGCAGCCGCAGATTAAAGCGACCGCTGTAATCCTCCTCACGTGCCGGTTCCGGAATCGAGATACCATCCGCAAGCGCCGCTTCGAGCCACGATTGCTTTGCATCATCCAGCATATCCAGAAGTGTGTTCTTTGTTTCTGCCTGTGTGATGCATCCGGGCAGTTCCGCAATATGACCGACAAAGCCGCCGTTCGGATCGGCTTCGATGACTTCGCGGTACGGCAGAGACATATAGTACTGCAAATCCTTTTTCATTTCACACACCTTCTTCCTCACCGAGCATATCTATGATGATTTTAACATAGGTTTCCTTCACATACGGTTCTTGGCGCGGTATCGTGATCGGCATACAGACGTGTTTACGAAATGTCCAATGACTTGAACCGCGATTTGGCTGCCGCTGTTCATAGCCCATACTTTCAAGAATTTTTGCCACATCGTTGAATCGCACAGCTTTTGGATTGCGGCGAATTCGTTTAAGCAGTTTCTCCCACTTGCTCACAACACTCTCCTCCTCATCCAATAGTACCGCATTTAGTACCGTGGTGCAAGAACGAATTATCTCTCGGAGACGACTTCGCTGTTCTCGATGGCGAAGTCGAGCAGGAGGCCGATGAGTTCATTGCGTGAGCGTCCGGTCTGATCGGCGAGCGTGTCGAGCCGTTTGATAATATCTTCTCTTACGCGGATGGACAGGGTCTTATGCCCGTCTTCTCCGCGTTTTCTTTTTGTAATCATCAGTTTTGCGTTCATATATATCACCTCATTATTTAGTTTATATATGAGGCACTACAAATTATATGTTGGACAAACTGGTGTAAAACATATCTACTTGTAGTTTAAGTTATGATATAAAATTAACGATATAGTGTATGTAAAATTATGTTATAAAATATAATATAAAAAATAGAAGGTGAATGAATGGAGATACATCCTGCTGTACATGGGGGCGCCGAGCAGGGAAGCGCACGCGTCGGCGGGGGACAGGGAATGTCTCTATCCAAGAATGTTTTCCAAGCGCTGCTCGACGAGGTCGGCGGGCGCACGAAATTCTCGGCGCATGCAAAAGCGCGCATCGAAAAACGAGGTGTCAGTCTCACGGCAGATGATCTTGCGCGCTTGGACGATGCAGTTGACCGCATGGCGGCTAAGGGCGTGCGCGATGCGCTCGTCTATATGAGCCGGGGTCTTGCGATGGTCGTCAGCGTGAAGAATCGCACTGTTATCACAGCGCTCGACGAGGCAAGTGCGAAGGAAAACATCTTTACCAATATCGACAGCGCCGCAATTCTATAATTTTTTGAGGGAGAGATTTATTATGATGCGTTCTTTGTTTTCGGGGGTATCGGGACTCAAGAGCCATAATACACGTATGGATGTTATCGGCAACAACATTGCCAACGTCAACACCACGGGATTCAAAGCCGGTCGTGTTACATTCGAGGACATGCTTTCACAAACGCTCTCGGGAGCGGCAAGCCCGGGGACGACAATTGGCGGTACGAATCCAAAGCAGGTCGGGCTTGGCGTGAGTGTGGGCGGCATTGATACCATTTTCAGTGACGGCTCTGTACAGAGCACGGGCAAGAATACGGATCTGGCCCTCACGGGCAATGCCCTGTTTGTTGTAAAACGTGGGGATCAGACTTATTACACGCGCAATGGGGCCTTTGAGTTTGATGCGAAGGGAAACTATGTCCTGCCGAGCTCCGGGCTTCATGTGCAAGGTTGGATGAATAAGACGACGAATAACAGCAAAGTATCTACAGAGGGTGCTGCAGAGAACATTGTCATAGATGCGGGGAGAATAATGGGCCCGGAGCAGACGGATACGGTTTCCTATTCTGAGAACTTGGATGCGAATACGCCGATAATAACGGGATATAGTTTTTCTGATCCGCGTACAACACCGCCCACACCACATGCCCGCACAACCAGTGGTATGTATATTACCGCAAGCCAGGCACAGCCGGTTACGCTCTCATTGAGTGACGGGACGAAACAGACGGTCACATCCGGTACGTATACGATCGGACGCTCTATGCCGAAGGTAACCTCCTTCGGATACTATGATTCGTGGGGAAATAAGCATGAAGGGCTTCTTATTTTAGAGAAGGCTGATTCCAGAACTGTAACCTATCAGGATGCGGATGGGAATTCTGTTACGAAGCGGGCCAGCACATGGATTGCAAGAGTTGGGAATCCTACGGCACACAATACAGGCGGATCGACGACGACCCACACGCTTTCTTCTGCAACGCTTGCTTTTGATGAAAACGGTGTACTGCGTGCGGGCGTACTCGGGGGCACTAGTCCGAACTTGACACACGATACTGACAGCCCTGTGACACCACCTGCTGTTCCTCCAGCTGTATCAGCCAATAGTACTGAGAATGCAATTTTTACAGCGACACACAGTAATGCAGTGAGCTCCCCGCAGTCTATTACAGTTCAGTTTGCCAATAACGAATCACCGCTGACACAATATGCCGGCTATGATACGGTCAAGGCTGCTGCAAACGGATATGCGAGCGGAAGTCTGGCGTCCGTATCCGTTGACTCCGCCGGTGTGATTACGGGAACTTATACGAATGGGGTTCGCAGAGCGGAGGCCCAGATCAGTGTTGCCAAATTTTCCAATCCATCGGGACTTACCAAAATAGGGGGAAGCCTTTACCAAGAATCGAATAATTCCAATTCAAAAGTTGTTCGAGCGCAGACAGTTGAGAGTACAGGGGCGAAGATTACGCCTTCTGCACTCGAGATGTCAAATGTCGATATTGCTGACCAATTCTCCGATATGATTATCACACAGCGTGGTTTTCAGTCGAATTCAAAGGTGATTACGGTCGGTGACGAGATGCTCGAGACGCTCATCAATATGAAGCGCTAATTTCGCCGAGGAACATGAAAACGCCTTTCGTCTGATCATTATGGTCGGACGGAGGGCGTTTTATGGTACGTATACATATACCGCTATTTATGACAGATCTGACGGATCGCTTGTTGGAAATCGTAATGGGGCGGATAAAGCAGGAATGAGGATCCGCTGCTGCACGCATCATTTGTCAGGGACAGAGGACCGCTAACGATAAATTTATTTGAAAAACCCCGCAACAACTGGTACAATGAGAGAACCTGTCAATACAGTTTTATTGTGCTGTCGCTATTTTGGAGCAGCCCGCCGTTCGGGTGCATCCTTAACGGACGAGGAGGAAATGGATTTGAACAAGAGGGGACGTTTTGCCAAACACCTTGTACGAGCACTGGCACTGACCGCCGCGGTCGGACTTTTTACGAGTTCCGTGTCGGCGGAGACGGTGAAGATCAATCTCGCGCAGAGTGTGCAGATGGCGCTCGAGAACAACCGCACGATCAAGGAGGCACTGACGGATGTGGACGCTGCGCACGCGTCGCTTTCGCAGGCGAACCGCTCGATGGGCCCGAAGCTCACGTGGGAGACATCGGCGAACCGTATCGGCGGTGACGCGTATGCTCAGGCGCGTGCGTCGGGGATCAAGTACGACTATAACTACGGCAATACAGGCACGGTTTCGATGCCGGTCTACAATGCCGCGCTGAACGCACAGCGCAAGGCGGCGCGCTATGGGCTGAACGCTGCCGACTTTGCGCTTGAACAGACAAAGCAGACGATTCGCCTGACGGCGACGACGGATTATTTCAACATCCTCCAGGCACGCAATCTGGTCAAGGTGCGCGAGGATACGGTGGCGACGCTGACGACGCATCTCGCCGATGTCAATGCGCAGTTCCGTGTGGGGACGGTGGCGCGCGCGGATGTGCTCGCCTCTGAGGTTGAGCTTGCGAACGCACAGCAGAATCTGACGACGGCGCGGAACAACTACGAGGTTGCCGTCGCGACGCTGAACAATGTGATCGGCCTGCCGACGGATACGAGCCTTGAGATCAATGATGAGCTCCGCTATACGGGGTATGATCTCTCGCTTTCCGACTGCACGGACTACGGGCTGCTCTACCGCGCGGACGGCGCAGCGGCGGCCTATGCGGTGAAGCAGGCAGAGGCGGGGGTGCGGACGGCCCAGGCCGGCTATCATCCGACGGTGAATGCGGCAGCAACGCGTTCCATCGCGGGCGAGCGTGCTTTTAAGGACGACCATACGAGCAGCAACCAATGGGCCGCAGGCGTCAGTGCGTCGTGGAATATCTTTGACAACGGCGTGACGGCGGCACAGGTAAAGGCGGCAAGGGCAACGCTGCGCAAGGCGGAGGAGACTCTTGCAGAGACGGATGAGAAGATCCGCCTCGATGTCCATACAGCATATCTGAATCTGCACGCGGCAGAGCAGAATATAAAGACGACGGAAAAGGCCGTGCAGCAGGCGGAGGAGGATTACAACATTGCGCGCGTTCGCTATAATGCGGGTGTGGGCACGAATCTGGAGGTAATGCGGGCATCGGATAATCTGACGACGGCGCGCATGAATTACTCGACGGCGCTCTACAACTATAATACGAGCAAGGCGCGCCTCGACAACGCGATGGGCGTGCCGGTCGACCTCGATGCCGTGCGCTATCGTGCGGCGGAGGAGGACGGCAAGCGTGCCCGTGCGGCGCGGGAGGCGGCACAGCTGCATGATGATGCCCTCTTTGAGACGCCGAAAGGTGCGGAAGTTCGTGCGACATCTCCGGCGCCGGCGGCAGAGGAAGCCGCTGCTGCGGTGCAGCGTGTGCAGACGGCACACGCCGCCTACGAAACGGATATGAGAAAGTAACAGGGCGTGCTGCAGGGGTGCTCCTGCAAGGGGAGTTCTATGAGACGGAAGGCGTATATCGGTGTTGCGGCACTCGCAGCAATACTTATCTGCGCGGCGGCTATCATCCACATCGTGCGGGCCCAGGCATTCATGGCCGAGGCAGGCAGGATGGCAGAGCGTTTTGCGGCGCAGAAGCTCGGGACGGATGTGCACATCGGTACGGTGGAGATCCGCTCTCTGCATGAACTGACAATTGATGATATTGTGGTCTATGATAAGCAGGCGGATGTCGTTCTCCGTGCCGACGAGGCACGGGTGACGCTTCGTCTGCTTTCGTTGCTTTTGTCGCCTGAAACATCCGTTGATGAGGTCCTGCTCACGGGAGCGCATGCTCATATTGTACAGCGTGCGGACGGCTCGTGGAACTACAACGATCTTGCTGCAGACGATACCGAGCCGAGCACGTTCGAGGGACGCATTCGTCTCGCGGATGCGACGGCGGAGATCGAGACGGGAGCGCGCTCTTATGAACTGACCGATATCACCGGCACCGCGGATATCGACCGCGGCGATCTCTCTTATGACCTTACGGCGGCGCTTGCCGGCGTTCCTGTTCGTGTGCGCGGCGAGAATGTCGGAGGGACGCGGGAGCTTCAGCTGATGCTGGATGACAGCGAATTGACACCTCTGCTTGACCTCCTCCCGTCGGGGGCAATTTCCGAAGACGTACGCGTCCAGGAACTTCACGCGGCGCATGTGAACGCATCTATGCGCTGGGTGGACGGTACGTTTACCGCAGAGGGGCGCGCCGCAGGTGTAACGGCGGCTGCGGATGTCTACGGAACGCAGACGCAGATCGAGAGTGCAGCGCTGACTTTCAGCGAGCGTGAGCTTTTCCTTGCGGCGACGGCCGAGGCGGAGGGCGAAACGGCGCGTATTGACGGCACGATCCGGATGGATACGGATGCGCCCTATCTTGATCTTACGGTGCGTGCGAAAGATTTTGACGTGCATAAAATCCTCAAGGAAAGTCCCTATACGGGGGCTGTAACGGCTGATATTCATGTGACGGGGACGCTTGCCGATCTCATGGCGGCGGGGCAGCTGACGGCGGCGGAGGGGGCTGCGTACGGCGTTTCCTTTACGGATGCGTCTGCGGATGTTTCCTATGCAGGCAGTGCGATCTCGTTCGAGAATTTGAATGCGAAGGCGTTCGGGGGGACGATCTCAGGCGAGGGGATCCTTGATACGGGAGACCGCTCCTATACGGCGCATCTCGTGACGGACGGCGTGCAGCTTGCGCGTCTGCGCACGGATGCGGATGCGCCGCTGCCCGAGGGGATGGACGGTGCCCTGCACGCTGATCTCGGCATCGCGGGACAGGGGGCGGATCCTGCCGTGCTCACGGTCTACGGCAGTGCCGATATCCTGAACGGAACATACCGCAATATCCCCGTGGAGCGCGCGAGCGCGTCCTTTATGCGCAAGGGGAACGATCTGACCATCGACTTCCTCAGCCTCAATCTCCCGAACGATACGGATCTCGGCCTTGAGGGAAGTATTACGAACGGTTCTGCGCTCGATCTGCGCTTTTACGGCGGACATGTCGATCTCTCCCTGCTGAACCGCCTTGACGAGCGGCTCAGCTTTGCGGGGCGTTCGGATTTCAGCGGTGAGGTGCACGGCGACATCAACGATCCGCACGTGGATATCAAGGTCTCGGCAACAAAGGGACAACTGATGCATCAGCCGTTTGACAGTCTGCTCTTTCGCGCGGAGGGGTCGCTCTCGGGGGTTGGCATCCATGATTTCTCGATGGAGCGGAATGGGCGCGAGGTCTGGCTGGTGAACGGCACGATCGGTTTCACCGGCGAGCGCCGCATCGATCTGCAGATCGATACGATGGGCGCGCGCATGGAGGACGTGGCCGCACTCGTTGCCCCGGATCAGCCGATTACGGGCAATATTGACAACATCATCAAGTTCACGGGGACGCTCGACAATCCGCATGCGGTGGGCTATGTCCATTTCTACCGCGGAAGCTATGCAGGCGCACTGCTCTCGGGCATGGACGGTGACTACTTCCTTGACAACGGCATCATTCGCCTGCAGGTGTTCCACATCTATTCGCCGATGGTGGATATGGTGCTGAACGGTACGATCAGCGCGCAGGGCGTGCTCGATCTCGACGCTGAGGTGCGCGATCTCGATATGAAGCGCTTGGAGCACAAGCTCCCCTACGAGGTTTCCGGGCATGGTGTCTTTAACGGAAAGGTTGGCGGCGTGATTTCGCATCCGATCTTCCGCGGCGAGCTCAGAGCCGATACGATCACGATGAACGGCGTGGAGCTGCGGGATATTCGCGGGTTCGTGCACTATGAAAACGGCATCATTGAGATGGACCGGACGGGATTCCGCCAAGGGGAGAACGGTTCCGTTGCGGCGCGTCTGCATTATGATATGCAGACGGAGGCGCTGCGCGGCACGTTGGATATTGAGCAGATGGATGTGGCGGCGCTGCTGGCGCTTGCAAATCAGAAGGAGGATCGCGTTGAGGGAAAAATCACGAGTCACATGCAGCTCGGAGGGACGCGCGAAAATCCGTCCATTGCGCTGACGGGGCGCATCGAGGAGGGGGCGCTTGCCTCCTATCCGATCAGCGATGTCGCGCTCGATGTCGCTCTCCAGAACCGTGTGCTGACACTGCGTACACTGACGGGACGACAGGAGAACGGTACGTTCTCCGCCTCGGGCACAGCGGACTTCAACGGCACTGCGAATGTAGACATTGAGGCGTCAGATATCGCGCTCGGCATCTTTACCGGATTTGCCGGAGTGGAAGAAAAAGTATCGGGAACGGCGTCGGCGACCGTGCATATCGGCGGCCGCACGCAAAATCCCGAGGTGGATGTGCATCTCACGGCAAAGAACGGCGGTATACGCGGCTCTTCGTTCGATCAGCTGGAGGGAGAGGCGCAGCTGCGCGGTTCTGTCATTTATCTGAACCAGCTCACGGTGACGAAATACATCGATGGGACTGCATATATGGCGAGTGTCCGCGGCACGCTGCCTCTGCGCGCGCTCACGGCGCGGAGCGATGAAACGCTGAGCTCCTATGAGCAGATCGACTTGACGTTTGTGCTTGACAACGCCGATCTGTCCCTGCTGCCGGTATTCTCCAACAGCGTAGAGTGGGCGCTCGGGCGTACCGAGGGCAATCTGAAGCTGCACGGCACGCTTGCCGCACCGCGCCTTGAGGGCTCGCTGCGCGTTGCCGGCGGCGCGGTGAAGTTCAAGGGTGTCGAGCATCCGCTGACGGATATGCGGATACAGATCGACGCGCTCGGCGATTCCATCGCCGTGCGTGAGTGTACGGGACGCATGGGCACGGGCAGCTATTTGCTGACGGGGCGCATGGGTCTTGCCGGCATGCGGCCGTCGGCATATGATTTTACCCTTGTGATGAATGCACTCGATCTCAAAACCTCCTTCTTCGAGGGACCCTTGACCGGCTCGCTGACGCTGACGGAGGATGAATACTGGGGCGAGCAGCTGCCAAAGCTCGCGGGTCATATTGATATTGACCGTGCCCTTATCTCCATTCCGTCGATTCCTGAGACGGACGACGAGCTGCCGAACATCATTCTGGATGTCGATTTGAACGTTGGCCGTCATGTGCGCTTTTTCAGCTCGAATCTCTACGATATGCACCCGTCCGGGCATGTGCACTTCGGAGGAACAACGCGGCACCCGAGGACGACGGGACAGATCGCTGTGCGGCGCGGTGACACGGTCAGCTATCTGCGGACCGTATTCAAGATCCGCGAGGGGACGGCGACATTCAACCAGATGGAGTCGTTTCTGCCGGAGATCAGCTTCTACGCGGAAGCGCGCCTCACGAATACGCGCGTATTCCTGTCCCTGCAGGGGCCGCTCGATCACATGAAGCTCGGTCTGACCTCATCACCTGAGATGTCGGAGGAGGAGATCATCCGCATGCTGACGCTGCGCAGCACCTACCGGAATGGAGAGAGCAGCGTGACAGCGGCGGATATCCTGTCCATCGGGCTTCAGATGAGCATCCTCTCCGAGGTGGAGGATTCCGTGAAGAATTTCCTGCATCTTGACGTGCTGCGTCTATCGAGCGGGAGTGGGGCGCTCTTCGAGACGAAGAACGATGAGGAGATTCGAAAAAATGAGAACGAGTACAATGTCGAGGTGGGCAAGTATATCGGTGACCGTGTGCTCCTGCGGTATGTGCAGGGGCTGGGCGGCGCGTCGGACAAGCACCGTTACGGCATTCAGTATGATTTCAGCGATAAATTCGGCATCTCGTATGACCGCGAGGGCTCTGATCAGCTGATCGGCGTCGAGGCGCGCATACGGTTCTAGCAGGTGTTCTTGATGAAAATGAGGAGGTGAGCCTGTGTTTTCGGAGTACATGACAAAACTTTCCGCTGTACGGAAACTCATGCCGGAGGAAGAGTGTGCGCTTTGGCGCGCTTATAAGGAGGAGGACGACGAGTCCGCGCGCCGGCACATCATCGAGGCATATCAGCCGCTGGTATTCCGCGAAGTTATGCCTTACCGTACAATGCCCGTCGTGATGGATGCCGTGCAGGAGGGGACGATCGGGCTCATCGAGGCGGTGGAGCGTTACGACCCGACGCGCGGCGTGGCGTTCAGTCTCTATGCCGTACATCGGGTACGCGGCCGTATTCTCGATTTTCTGCGGCGTGAGGGGAGCGTTGATCTGCCCTGCCTTGAGGCGGAGACCGAGGCGCAGGAGACGGCGAAGGAACTTCTCGTTGATGAGCGGGCTTCGGTTGCGGAGCTCGCGGAGCATCATGCGCTCGTCGACGTACTTGGTGCGGTGATGGAGCGGCTGCCCCTGCGCGAGCGGCTCGTACTCGAGGGCGTAACCATCGGTGGTACGCAGGCGCAGACGATGGCGGAATCGCTCGGCGTTACGCCTGCCCATATCTATCGCCTGCAGCAGAGCGGCATTCGCCGCGTGCGCGGAATGCTTTCACGTTTTATCCAACATTGGAAGGTTTAATCATTTTGGGACTTCATTTTATCCGGGACTTCTTGAATCCGTCCTATGGAGTGTAGTATAATCAAATGTATCTGTGCGGAGAGGAGGCACGGTGATGGACAGGGAACGCAGGGAGAGACAAAAATCAATTCGCGCGGCGCGCGCGTGGCTGACGGGTGCAGAAGATGCACTCGCGGGAGAGGATGATCTCGCAGGCGACCTGAAACTTATGCTCGCTCGTGCGGAACTTGCGCGTATTGCCGCGCACCGCCGCGCACGGCTGCGCAGGTGGGCGGGCTGGCTTGTGCCGCCGATCGCTGCGGCTGCTGTTTGGGCATGGATCGCATGGGAATCGCCCTCTTCGCAGGAGGAGACACAACCGTTTCCTGTGCGCGCAGCACAGGAGCGCGCGGAGATGCCTGCGCCGGAGATGGTTGCTGCTGCGCCTGCACCGCCGCCGGTCGAGCCATCTGCGGCGGAGACAGGAGAGCCATCTGCGGCATCCTCTTCTTCGACGCAGGCACCCGAGACCGCGGTCGCCGCGCCCGCAGCGCTGCGAAATGAACCTGAGCAGCCGGCGCGCAGCAAGGCTGCCGCGCGTATGCCAAATGCCGATATGCAGCGGTTGATGCAGGTCGGCGGGAAGATACTGAGAGAGTAGTTTAGGAATTCGATCCATGCTCCTGCGGGAACGCGTGGATTGAAACAGCTCAATGCAATGAGCGTATATCGTCTAGGAGGTTTCGCCTTTGAACAGCAACAGATATCAGAGACTTGCACTTGCCGTCGCCCTCGGCGTGGGGGTATCTGCATCGGCACTGCCGCATGGCTTTGCCGCGGAGGAGATGGACAGCACAGCAGCGAATACGGCGGCAGAGATGGCAGGAACGGCGGCGCCGGCCCCCGTCCTGAGTGATGCGCCTGCAGCGCCTGCAGACACTGCAGCAGCTCCCGCTGAAGGAGCTCCTGTGCTGACTGGTTCTACGCCGTCCGGCGCGGATCAGCGCGCTGCCGAATGGGCGGCGAAGCGTCCCGCAGAGGATGCGATCTCCAATGATCTTGCCGCTCAGGTGGGCAAGACGATTGTGGAGATCAACTTCAGCGGTGCGTCGGCAGCGACAGAGCCTACGGCACGGGCAGCACTTACGATGCATGTTGGGGATGCCGTGACGGAGGAGGGCCTCGTGAAGGATCGCGATGCGATCTATGCGACGGGGTATTTCTACGATCTGTATCCGGTCTTTGAACAGGTGCCCGAGGGCGTCGTGCTGACCTATCACGTGCTCGAGAATCCGCTTCTGAAGGAAGTCAAGATCGAGGGCAATACGGTCGAGTCGACAGAGACGCTGATGGGGCTCGTTACGGTCAAGAACGGAGAGCTGCTCAACTCGCGCGTCCTGCAGGAGAATGTGCAGGCGATTCAGGAGAAGTACCGTGCGGACGGCTACATTCTCGCAAAGATCACGGATCTCAACATCGCGCAGGACGGGACACTGACGATCAAGATCAGTGAGGGCCTGCTCGAAGGATATAAGGTCAAGGGCAACAAGAAGACGAAGGAGCATGTCATTCTGCGCGAGATGCGGCAGAAACCGGGGGAGCCCTTCAATGCAAATCTGGCGCGCCGCGGTATGCAGCGTGTCTACAATCTCGGTTTCTTCGAGGACGTCAACGTCAAGATGAATCCGGGTGTGGAGCCGAATGCGGTCATCATGGAGATTGACGTCAAGGAGAAGCGGACGGGATCGTTCGGCATTGGTGCCGGCTACTCGAGCGCGGACGGAATGGTCGGGATGGTGAGCATCAGCGACACGAATTTCCGCGGGATGGGCGACACGATCAGCTTCAGCTATGAGATGAGCGGCGACGATACGGATGCGCGCGGCTATACGTTTATGTACCGCCGGCCGTGGCTCGACAAGAAGGAGACGGCGGGAACGCTCCGCCTCTACAACCGCACCTATGAATATGACGATTACGATTCCAACGGCAATCACAAGGAGTCGTTTATGCGCAAATACTCGGGCGGCGAGTTCACGCTCAGCCGGCCCATGAGTGAGTATTCGACGAATTTCATCACGCTCCGCAACCGCAAGGATCGGTATGTCAAGCATACGGAGACAGGCAATGCAGGCGACCGCAGCCTCAATGCTGCGTGGCTCGGCAAGAATTTCGGAACGACGCGCAGCGTGACGTTCGAACATGTGACAGATACGCGCGATAATGTCTATGAGCCGATGTCGGGGGCGCGCGCCGCGCTTTCGGCGGAGTTTGCCGGCTTCGGCGGGGACTTCTCTTTCCAGAAGTATACGATCAGCGACACGCATTACTTCAAGGCGGGCCACGCACAGGTCTTTGTTCTGCGCGGACAGTACGGCATCGGAAAGGGATCTATTTCCGAGTACAACCAGTTCCGCATTGGCGGTCAGGATACGATCCGCGGCTACCGCGAGGATCAGTTCCGCGGAAATCGCATGGCGCTGGCCTCTCTCGAATATCGTTTCCCGATTGTTTCCAAGGTGACGGGAGCGATCTTCACCGACTTCGGCGGTGCGTGGGATACCGGATTTAAACCTGAGAATATGCACGGGAGCGTCGGCATCGGACTTGGCCTCAATACGCCGATCGGTCCGCTGCGCCTTGACTACGGGCGCGGATCGCAGGGCGGACGCGTACATTTCCGCGTCGGCGGAACGTTCTGATGCGGCAGGGGATTTCCCTGTCGCGCCCGATGCGTCTGGCGTTTTTTCTGGCTGTACTTTTTATCGGATGGGGGCTTTCTGCCTCCGCATATGCCGCAGAGGCCTCCCGCGTGGAGGAAACTGCGGCTATTGTCGTGGGCGATCAGCCGATCCCCGCCATTGTCCGCGAACGCATGGAGCGTACCGTGGCAGCGATTGCGGCGGAGCGCATGGAGGGGCGGCATACGTCGGATATCTCTGCATCGGAGGAAGCGGAGATCATCGGTGCGGTCTTTGATCGACTGCTCGTCGGCTACACCGTGACGGGGGTTACGATCCGCCCCGGCACACGTGCAGAGGTGGAGATCCATCTCGCACCGTGGGCAGATACCATTCAGCGTGTGACGGTCGAGACGACGGTTGAGGGGATGCCGCCCGAGGTGGAGGAACTCGTCCGTGCAGATCTTGCGGGGGCGGAGAGTGTCTTTTCCGATGCGCTCGTTGGTCTGCCCGTCGCTGCGACGGACTGGGCGGCAGGCGCCTTGAAACGCCGCTTGACATCGTATATGGAGGAGCATCTGCCGGAGTTCCGCGCGGACTATGATATCGATGTGGCGCCTGCGGCAGCGGTGCGCCTCATTGTCTATCCGCGTCTGCCTGTTGTGCGGACAGTGGATCTCTCGATGCGTTCCGATACGATCCCAAATGTCACTCTGCTCACGCGGCGTTCTGTGATGGAGGCGGAGGTGAATCATCTCGTCGGTGTGCCTGTTGCTTTTGTCGCGCGCCATCGTCTGTCGTTTGAGCAGCGGCTCGCCGAACACCTTGATGCGGGCCGCGATTTTCGGCGCCTCCACCTCTCCTCACGGGTGACGATTACACCAGGGGAGCGCATGCCTGTGATGAGCCGTACCGATACGACGCGGTATCGCCTGCGCCTCACGGGATGGCTGGATATCGGCAGATCGTCGGAGCGCTCCCACGGGGAGCGGCGGGATCTGCATGTGCGACTGCATGCGGGACAGATGCTCAGCGCACGCGACGAGCTTTATGCAGAGGCGGATGTTACCCCCGAGGATCTGCATTTTGACTGGCGGGTCGGGTATGCGCGTGCACTGCTTCCGCGCCTGACGGGAGAACTGCGCTATGGGCACGGGGATCGCTTCTCCGTTGCGGGCGTTTATACGTTCCACCCGCGCTGGCTGCTGCGTTACGAGCATTGGATGGATACAGGGCAAGGCGAGTGGGAGCTGCGCTACAAGCTGCATGACTTCCTCAGCATTGCAGGCCTCGTCGATAAAAATGACGCGTGGCTGCGGCTGATCGGGAATTTTTAGCGAGAGGAGTGAGACGGGCATCGTGAAGCGGATTTCCATTGTCGTTCCGGTTTATAACGAAGAGGATAATATTGCGCATTTCGTGCAGAGCGTGACTGCGGTGATGGCGGAGCTGCCCTATGACTATGAGCTCCTTTTCGTCGACGACGGGTCGCGCGACCGCAGCCGAGAAATCCTGCGCGCGCTGGGTGCGTCTGACCCTCATGTTCAGTCCATCTTTCTCGCGCGCAACTTCGGACATCAGCTGGCGCTGACCTGCGGGATCGATCACGCAGACGGCGATGCGGTCATTACAATGGATGGCGATATGCAGCACCCGCCGGAGCTTTTGCCGGCATTGCTCGAAAAGTGGGAAGAGGGCTTCGAGATTGTTCAGACCGTGCGCCTCACGACGGAGGGGGTTTCTCTCTTTAAGCGGCTGACGTCGAAATACTACTATCGTCTCCTCAACGCGCTTGCAGATGTGGAGATTCAGGAGGGCGGTTCGGATTTTCGACTGATGGACCGCAAAGCGGTGCTCGCTCTGCGCCGGTATCGTGAGCATGCGCGGTTTATTCGCGGCATTGTCGGCGCGATGGGGTTTCGCAAGGCCGTGGTGGAGTTCGTGGCGCAGGAGCGCTATGCGGGGCACTCTAAATTCTCTCTGCACAAGATGATTTCGTTTGCGCTGGACGGGATTCTCGCCTATTCCGTCCAGCCGCTGCGTGCAGCTTTCTATGTAGGCATTGTATCGGCGCTGCTTGCGGTGCTGCTTTTCCTCCACGTACTGTTTGAGACACTGAGCGGGCAGACGGTGCCGGGATGGTCCACCATCGTCGTTTGCAGCCTGTTCTTCGGCGGAATGCAGATGATGATGCTCGGGATATGCGGTGAGTACATTGCGCGTATTCTGCAGGAGGTAAAGAATCGGCCGCTCTATCTCATCGCATGTGATAATCGGCGTGTCGGGAAGGAGCCGAGGGGGGAACGTGATGAATGAGCGAATCTCGACCACTGCGGCGATTCTCTGCCTCGTCCTGCTTTACTTTTGGGGCAACGGTGCGCTTGCCGTAACAGCTCCCGTCGAAGTGAACTATGCACAGACGGCAAAGGAGATGCTGGCGGCGGGGGACTGGCTCTCGCCGCAGATCTATGGGAACTACTGGTACGACAAGCCGATTTTCTTTTATTGGGAACTCCTTGCGGCATTCTCCCTGTTTGGCGTGACGGATTTTGCCGCACGCTTCTTTCCTGCGCTCTTTGCTGCAGGGGGACTGTGTCTGACCTATGCCTTTGCACGTCGGCTCTACGATGAGCGAACGGCGTTCTGGTCGACGATCATCCTTGGGACGGGCGTGCTCTATTCGGTGCTTGCAAAGCTTATCCTCACGGATATGAGCCTCTTTGTCTTCTTCGGCGGGACACTCGGCGCGTTCTTCCTCGGATACTACGAGGGGCGGCGGAAATACTTCTACATCGCTTACGCCTGTGCGGGACTCGGTGTCCTCACGAAGGGGCCGATCGGCTTCCTCCTGCCGGGGCTTGTCATCCTCGTCTTCCTGCTTATGCGGCGCGATCTCGCGGCGCTCGGGCGCATTGCGCTCCCCACGGGTTTCCTCGTCTTTGCAGCGGTCTGCGCACCGTGGTACATTTATATGTATTTTATGCACGGCGCGGAGTTCGTAAACACCTTCCTCGGGATTCACAATGTTCTGCGTGCAACGGTGTCCGAGCACGCACAGTGGGATGTCTGGTATTTCTATCTCGGCATCTACTTCCTCGGGATGTTCCCATGGAGCTTTGCACTGCCGCTTGCACTCTACCGTGCATGGCGGGTGCGCCCCTTCATAGATGTGCGCACGCAATTTCTGCTGGCGTGGGCGATTGTCGTGCCCGTGTTCTTCCAGTTTATGGCGACAAAGTATCCGACGTACAGTTTCCCCGCCTTTTTGCCGACGGCGATCCTCACGGCGCGCCTTCTCGTGCACAATAATCAGCGTCTGCTGAAAGCGGGGGCAATCCTCGGGATGGGGCTGTATCTCGCCGTGGTCTTTATCGTGACGAACTACTCTGAACGTGACGGGCATTTCAGCGGCAAGGGGGCGGCGGCGATCCTCTCTCAGACGATGAAGGAGGATGACCTGCTCGTCTGCTGCGGCGATTACACGGCGACGGTTCCGTACTATACAGGGCATATGATGTACGAACTCGCGACGCGTGAGGAGATCGCCGCACGCGCGCCGAAGGAGATGAGTTGGAACAGCAAGAATGTCATGCCATTCCTCCCCATCGACGATCTGCCGCACGATCGGACCGTGTACCTTGTCGTGGAGCGTCACGCATTCGATGCCTTCGCGGCGAATGCTGCGGGGCAGGGATGGGAAGAACTCGGCGTGCTGCCCGCCGAGGGGAAGGCGAAGCTGCGCGTCTATCGGCGTGCAACAGAGATTCGCTAGAGGGGAAGGAGCAATGCGATCAGCTTTCTGCGCCTTTTTTATCGTTGTCCTTGAATGAACCCACAGAATAGTGTATGATAAGAGAGGAATATTTAGGAGAGTTCTCTAAGAAAGAGGGATTGTCATGATGAAAATTAGCAAACTCGGTCTTGCTGCAGCAGCATTTGCTACATCGTCCATGCTCATTGCGGGCTGCGGCAGCAGCGCAAAGGTGGCAGAGCGTGCACCGGCTCCCGGAGCGTGGCAGAGTGTGGGAGATCCGCAGAATGTCATCACAAAGGAGAATTTTGACAGTCTTTCGACGGGCCTGAGCCTCAGCGATATGGAGGGCCTGTACGGCAAGGCGACATTGCTTCAGCAGAGCATTGTGGACGGTGTCTACAGCTCCACCTATCGTTTTCAGGACGGACCCAAGATTGTGGATGTGACCTTTACCCATGAGAACTGTCTGAACAATCCGCTCAGCCGTCCCCAAATTACCGATATGGAGTTCACGGAGATGCCGATGGTGGCACAGCGTGTTGTAAAATAATATTGAACTGCACGCCGCTCTTTGCTATAATGGGAGCGTTCGGTTGACCGAAAGGTCTGATAGAAAAGGAGATTACATTCATGATCAAATTGCAGCAGAAGCAGGTTAAGATTATCAGCATCCTCATTGCCGTGGTCTTTGTCGGCTCGGTGGTTGCGCTTGCGCTCACGCAGAGCGGATCGGGCATTGCCTCGGCGGCCAGCTCCGCTGTGGGCGTTGTGGACTATCGTCAGGTCGGCAGCCAGCATCCGCAGCTCGCGGCGGCGAATGCTGAGATGCAGAAGGCTTCGCAGGAAGCACAGTCGGATTTTGAGACGAAGTCTGCGAACATGAACGATCAGGAGAAGTCGGACTACTATCAGCAGACAATGCAGCGCCTCCAGCAGAAGAATGAAGAGCTGATGGAGCCGATTGAGAAGAGCATTCAGGACGCGGTTAAGAGCGTTGCCGAGAAAAAGGGACTCTCGGTCGTCATCGAGAAGGGCGCTGTGGTCTACGGTGGTCAGGACATCACGCAGGATGTCATCAAACAGTTGGGGAAATAATCGCACGAGATGCGCATATGTACCGGGCAGCGCGCTGCTCGGTACATTTTTATAGCAGGAGATAAAGGGAGGGCGGCGCATGCCGGAGCTTTGGAAAACGAGGCGCAGGGAGATCCTCGCGGGCGGCGCTTGCCTTTTGCTCCTCCTTGCTGTGTTCCTCTTCATGCCGCGGCATGAAGGAACGGAAGAGCCCAGCGATATTGGAACCATGCGCATCGAAGAGGTTCTCGCGGCTCATCCGTCCTATGGGCAGCTGCAGGAACTGCGTGCCGAGGAGCGCAGCTTGACACTGCTTGTGCGGGATATGCCTGCACCGTCTGAGATCAAGCCGCCGGAGGCGGAGGCTGCGCCGTTTGATGACTCCGTTTGGCAGAAGAACGCGCAGACGGTCATCTCGACGCGCGTCGAACTCGAGCGTGAGCGGAAGCGCCTGGCTGAGGTCTACCGCAAGCAGACAGAGGCGGACTATGAGGCACGCAAAAAGGCAATCGACGATGAGTATCTGAACGCCATTCTGAACATCAACCTCAAGATCGACAATCAGCGTGCCATGCACGGCCCGCGCGTCTCAGAGGAGGAGCTTGCCGCCGAGCGCGCCGTATGGGAACGGGATCGTGAGGAACTCAAGCGCGAACGCGGAGCACGTCAGATGGCACTCTATCGCGAGTGGCAGGCGCAGATTCGCGCGCGCGTCGCCGCACGCATCGAGCCGCAGCAGGCAGCATGGACGAGACGTGCGCAGGAGACGATTGACGCGCAGAAGGCAGAGGCAGAGCGCCTGCAGAAAGAAGCGCAAAGCCGCAATGCAGACGAGATGGAGCGCGCCCTCAAAGAACGCGAGGAGAACTCTGCGGCTGCGAAGCGTGCGCTGCGTCTTGCAGCCGTACGCAATGAAGCGGATGCGCTCGAGGCGCAGATCTGGCGCGATGTACGCAGCCGTGCGGCGAAACTTGCGATCATGCACCACTTTTCTCTGGTGCTTGCATCTCCGGAGGAGAGCGCGGGAGCGTCTCTGCCCGCCGCCGAGCTCTTTGCTGTACGCCGTTTTGCGCCGCTTATCGCAAATACGGCGACGGATGTGACGGCAGAGATGGTGCATGAGATGCAGAGCATCAAAGGATGACACAGTGAAAGGATTTATACATATGAATTATTTCGGTAAGGCAGCGGCAGCGGTTCTTCTCGCGGCGAGTGCATTGACTGCGGGCTGCGGTCAGGTACATGTCGGTACGCTGGACCGTGAGCGTGTGCAGGAGGAGGCGCCCCAGCTGAAGGCTGTGGTCGATGAGGCGAACGCCAAGCTCACGGAGGCGCAGCAGGAAGCGCAGGCGAAGTTCGCGGCGAATCCGAAGATGACGGCGGAGGAGTCGCAGCAGCTCCAGATAGAGACGCAGCGCAAGATGGCGGGGCTCAATCAGATGTACAGCATTCAGCTTGAGCAGAAGCTGAACACGGCCATAGAGGATGTCGTAAAGAATAAGAAGCTGGACGTCGTGATGGACAGCTCCGACAGATATCCGAGCGTACTCTCGGGCGGCTTGGACATCACCGACGAAGTGATTGGGAAACTCCAGTAAAAGGAGCATGAAGCATGGAAAAGACAGTCAATGCGATCGCGGCGCTTGTCGGCGGCACGGTCCATGGCGACGGCATGCGCATGATACGCGGCCTCGCCTCCCTTGGCGAGGCGGGGGCGAATGATCTTGCTTTTGCCGTGCCGCCGCATATCGATGCGGCGCGCGCGGGCGCAAAGGCGGGCGCACTCCTTCTTCCAAAGGGAACCGAGGGCTTTTCCTGCCCCGTGATCTTTGTCGAGGATCCGAAGGCGGCATTTGCAAAGCTCCTCACGAGCTTTACTCCGCCGATCGAGCATGTCGTCGGCGTCAGCGATGAGGCTTATATCGGATGTGACGTTCAGATCGGGGAGGGCGTGACGATCCTGCCCTTTGCCTATATCGACGACCATGCCGTCCTCGGCGCGGGCGTAACCGTTTATCCCCATGCCTATATCGGACAATACAGCGAGATCGGCGATCATACCGTTATCTATCCGAATGCGACGGTGCGCGAGCACTGCCGCATCGGCGCGCGCTGCACGATTCACAGCTCCGCCGTCATCGGTGCAGACGGCTTCGGCTTTACGACCGAAGCGGGCGTGCATACGAAGGTCCCGCAGGTCGGCGGCGTCGTCATTGAGGACGACGTGGAGATCGGCGCACATGTCGGCATCGACCGCGCAACGCTCGGCGCGACCGTCATCGGCAAGGGGACGAAGATCGACAATCTCGTGCACATCGGGCACAACTGCAGCATCGGAGCAAACTGCCTCATCGTCGCCCAGACCGGAATCTCCGGCTCGACAAAGGTCGGACACAACGTCACCTTCGGCGGGCAGGTCGGCACGGTCGGTCATATCAATATCGGTGCGAACTCGGTCTACGCCGCGCGTTCCGGCATCATCGCCGATATGCCGGAGGGGGTTTTCTGCGCGGGATTCCCCGTTCAGCCCCATACCGAATGGCTGCGCGTACAGGCTGCGATCCGGCGCCTGCCCGATCTGGCGAAAAAGGTAAAATCCCTCGAACGAGAACTCGAACAGCTGCGCGGGAAGGACTGAGATGCTTTCCTATCACGCCGTGAAACTGCTCAGCCGCATCATCTGTCTGCTGCCGCACGGGACTGCCATGGCATTGGGCGAGCTTCTTGCACAGCTTGCGTGGCATTTTATCCCTGCAAAGCGAAAGACACTTGCATGTGGGCAGGTCATGCGCTGCCTCGGTGTATCGGAAGACGAGGCGGACCGCATTGCGCGCGCGAGCAGCCTGCGGTTCGGCCCCATGCTGATGGAGGTCCTGCGCTTCCCGGTCATGAAGCCGCGCATGAGCGACTATGTTACGATCGAGGGTGCCGCAGACGAGGTACGCACGGCCATCGCAGCGGGGAAGGGCGCGATCTTTGCCACGTCCCACAGCGGCAACTGGGAGCTCATGGGCGGCGCATTCGCGTGTGCGGGATTCCCGCTCGTCGGCGTTGCAAAGCGGCAGAGCTCGGCGGGGATGGATCGCTTCATCAACGAGTACCGCGCGCTCGTCGGCATGCACGTCACCTATCGGACGGGCGTACGCGAGATGTTCCGCATGATCGGCGAGGGATGGATCATCGGACTCCTCAGCGATCAGGATCCGTCTCTGCGCGACGGCGTTATCGTCGACTTCTTCGGACAGAAAACGAATGCTTTTACAGGCGCGGCTGCCATTGCACGGCGCTGCGAAGTGCCGATCTTTCCCGTTTTCATGCATCGCGAGCCAAGCGGCCATCACATCCTGACGGTGGAGCCCGGGATATTTGTCGAAAAGACCGATGACCGCGCTGCCGATGTGCACCGTGTGACGCAGACGATCAACACGCGGATCGAGGAATGGATTCGAAAGTATCCTGAGGAATGGTTCTGGCTGCACGATCGTTGGAAGTCCCTCCGGGAAAATCCTGAATGGAAATAAAAAGAACTTCTGCATGAGCAAAATGTTCATGCAGAAGTTCTTTTTGTATTGGTTCAGTCATAGCGCATCAGCGACTCGACACGGATCGTACCGCTTTGCTTTGAGGACGATACGGGCGGGGGAGTCTCGGCGGTCACAGAGACTTTTTCCTGCTCCTGCGCATCTGTTGCGGATACAGTCTCTGTCTGCAGAATTCCCGCGCGCGCAGCAATGTCGGAGAGAATCTTGCTCGCTGCGGGTGCGTTGGAATCCGGCGTCGGTGCCGCAGTGCTCGGGCTCCCCAATGGAGTGAATATGACCTCAAGGGTGTCTCCCGTTCGTATGGGGCTTGTAAAGTCGGCCTTGACGCCATTGACGAGGATCGCAAAAGAAACGCGGCTGGTTGCCGGCGGCGGCGTGAAGCCGACCGCGAGAAGTGCTTCACTGACGTTGGCACTGCCCGTTCCCTTTTGATAGGCAATGACGGCGCCGTCCTCGACGACGGTGCCGGGCGACGCTGCGCGTCCGTTGATTGTGAGTGCAAAGCCGGAGGCAGGTACCTGATGCTCCTTGCCCTCGTATGTGATGACTGCATATGATCCGGCGACGGAGAGATCAAGGACGGATTCGATCGTCGGGGCATCGGCCTCCTCATACGTGACGGCATCACCCTCACGCAGCACGCTCGAGAGGGATGCTGCTGCTCCGTTCAGTGTGATCTTTGGGGGAGCGGAGAAGCGGCGCGTTTCACCGTTCAGCGTATAAGAGATGCCTCGCCCCGCAGGAGGGAGATTCATCGCATGGAGCATTTCGCCGAGCGTGCGTTCCGGGTGCGTGACGATCGAATTGCCGTCGCATAGGACAGGATCGCCGCTTGGCGTGTCGTCGTTGAGGAGGATGCTTGCAGCAACATCTGTCTTTGCCCCGTTGAGGAGAATCGTATAGCTGTCCGTGGAGCCGATGACTTCGCTCAGATGAATCTCAGGCTGGCGGCCGTCTTCTCCCGCGACAAGCTTAATGCGGCAGTCGTCGTGAATGGGGGTATCGAGGGTTGCGCTTTTGCCGTCAACGGTGATCTGCGCGAGCGTACCCATCGTTCCCGGAAAACTGCGCCGCTCTCCGTTCACCGTGATGACAAGACCCATGCCGGGGCGCCCGTTGTATTTGCGCAGATTGATGCCCGCGGCGAGGAGGGCGTCGGAAACGTTGAGCGCGCGGAAATTGAACAGGCTGTATTCGATGTCGTTGATCCAGACGGCGAGAAAATGCAGTGTGTTGATCGAAGCGATCTTGAGGATGCCGAGCGGGGTCACTGCATCGGGGGCATGCAGCTCCGGGGGAAGATCCGCGATGCCGTCGACTTCCTCCGGCTGACGGACAGCGACACGCCCTGCGGGAATGTCAAGCGCCTCTGCAACAAGCTCCGGAATCATCGGCGTGAGTGCCCCGCCGCCTACGAGCATGACGGCCTGCGGAGGTTCGCCATTGAGTTCGAGAACCTGCTTTGCAATCGCGTCCGCGAGATTTTCAACGCCGGGCTTGATCGCGGCGACGACCTGTTCGGCGGTGAGCGAGAGCTTCATGCCGAGAATATCGGTGAAGGAGACGTCCTGACCGTCGGCCGTTTTGCGCTTGATATCCTCAGCGATGTTGAAATCGAGCAGATATTCACGCGAGATTGCCTCGGTGACCTCGTCACCCGCCATCGGCACCATGCCGTAGGCGATAACGGAGCCGCCGCGTGTAATGGCAACATCGGATGTGCCCGCGCCGATATCCACGAGGACGAGATTCAGATGGCGCATCGTCGGCGGGATGAGGACGTTGATGCCGGCGATCGGTTCGAGCGTGAGTGCCTGCATCTCCAGATGGGCCTCGCGCAGAGCCGATTGCATGGAGTCAACGACCTGCCGCGGGAGGAATGTGGCAATGACGGTCGCCTGTGCCTTGCGTCCGCGCTGTCCGACGAGCGTCTTGAGATCGTTGCCGTCGAGGGTATAGCGGATCGTGCTGTATCCGACGCAGTAATAGCGCGTCGGATCGTCGACGGTGTGGGAATGGGCGAGCCTGCGCTGTGCTTCCTGCACGCCTGCGAAGTCGAGGTCGCGCTGCTGTGCGGGTGTGATGATGCCTGTGACATCCTGCTCGGCCTCTGCCGTCATCGTATAGAGCGCACGCCCGGCAGCGGCCACGGCGACACTATGCAGCGTGCCCGTGCATTCGGTCAGACGGCGCTTGACCTCGCGGATGACAGCGGCAACCTGCGGCACATCGTGAATCTGCCCGTCCAGCATTGCGCGCGTCTTGTGCTCCATGCGTTCGGTAGCGAGGATATGAAGCATGCCGTCCCGCTGTTCGGCGACGATGCCGATGACGCTGCGTGTCCCAATGTCAAGCGCAAAGACGAGTTCGGAAGGGCGATCGTGCCGCTCTGCCTTCTGCGTCTGCGCAGATGCGTTCTTTTTCGGGCGACCGCGTTTTTTTGCAGAGACTTCCGCCGCCGCTGTCTCCTGCACGCGTTTTCTCGGGCGGCCGCGGCGCTTTGCAGGCATATCCTCCGCGGATACATCTTCGCTTGTTTTATTCAGATCCGACATCTCGTTCTCCCCTGTAAACAATGTATACTATCTGTATCTATTCGTGTCTTTTTGAAAAAATCCTCCCCGTCGTGTGTGCTAAGTGCATACAAAAAGGTCAGAACAAAACCGCCGCATGGACAATTCCGCTCTGACCTCAAGAGAGGTGTCTGAAATGCCGTATGACTTATATGTCTATACCTGCGTAGAGCAGGTGGGTACCCTAAGTCCGGCTGCGGCGTTCACCGAGGTGCATCGCGTTCACCGAAATCAATTCGGATTCCCTGAAAGATCTGTAGGTTAGACATTGCTAAGGCATACGCACATCTAAGGCGCTCCTCCTTGTAATCATGATAGCATAAAAAAAAGTGAGCCGCAAGACTTGACAAATACGGGAACAACAATATCGTTGAAATGATATGAAATCTGTTTTTTCCGAAAACTGCATCGAAATACATTCCTACCTCTTTTCCTATGGAAAATCCCGTGTTATAATATGCATAAGAATATGGAAAGTTCCAATTTTTACTGGAAAGCTGGTGTGACGGAGATGGCAAATGTTCGTGATGCGGTGAATGCGGTCATTGCCGCAATTATGGCGCAGAAAGATTATTTGACGGCATTGGACGCAAAGACAGGGGATGGAGACCACGGCCTCAATATGGCGCGGGGATTCACCGCTGCGCAGGAGAGGCTCGCGGAGCTGCCCGGTGATGCGCCGGTACAGGATGTGCTTCATCATATCGGGCGCGCGTTCATCGAGAATGTCGGCGGCGCTGCAGGTCCTCTCTACGGCATTGCATTCGTGCGTGCCGGCGAGGCTGTGAACGCTAAGACGCGGCTCGACGTGGCGAGTTTTGAAAAACTCTTCACAGCCGGCATTGAGGCCATTCAGCGCCGCGGGCGTGCCGAGTACGGCGACAAGACAATGCTCGATGCGCTGATTCCGATCCGCGATGCTTTTCGCTCGGAGAATGCGGATGGGAAGAGCCTGCGCGAATGCCTCGAGGACGCACTGGATGCCGGGCGCGCGGGGGCGGAGTATACGAAGACGATCGCCGCGCGGCGCGGACGAGCCGCCATCATCGGCGAGCGCAGCATCGGCGTCGAGGACCCGGGCGCGATGAGCTCTCTCATCATGTTCCGCGCCCTCTGCAGTTATTTGCGCGGCTGATGATATTGGAGTTTGGGGGAAAACAGCTTGATAAATACGGAGATTCGTACCCGTTTCGCGCCCAGTCCTACGGGCTATATGCACATCGGCAATCTGCGCACGGCACTCTATGCCTGGCTGTTTGCGCGTGCAAATGACGGGACGTTCATCCTGCGCATTGAGGATACCGACCGCAGCCGCTACGTTGCGGATGCAGTGGAGTTCATTCGCCGCACGCTCGACGCGGCGGGGATTGTTCCTGATGAAGGGCCCGACGGCATCGGCGGGGATTACGGGCCGTACGTTCAGAGCGAACGCATGGAGATCTACAAAAAATATGCCGAGCAGCTCGTCGAAAGCGGACACGCCTACCGCTGCTTCTGCAATCATACGGAAGAGGCAGCTCCTGCGGACGGGGAGAAGTCGTTCGGCGGCTATCCGCGCACGTGCCGCGAACTCAGTCCGGAGGAGATACAGGCGCATCTCGATCGAGGCGATGCGTACGTGATTCGTCAGAAGATGCCGCTCGTCGGCGAGACCACCTTCTATGATGTGCTCCACGGCAATGTCACGATTCCGAACGCGGAGCTCGAGGATCAGGTGCTCCTCAAGCGCGACGGCATGCCGACCTATAACTTTGCCAACGTGATCGACGATCATCTGATGAAGGTGTCGCACATCATCCGCGGAACCGAGTTCATCACCTCGACGCCGAAGCACGTGCTCCTCTACGAGGCCTTCGGCTGGACGCCGCCCGTATTCGTTCATCTGGCTCCCGTCATGGGACGTGACGATGCGACGGGCAAGATCAGCAAGCTCTCAAAGCGGCACGGCGCGACGAGCTTCGACGATCTCGTAAAAATGGGATATCCCGCCGCCGCGATTGTGAACTATGTGGCGCTGCTCGGCTGGAGTCCGAAGACAACGAATCAGGAAGTCTTTTCGATGGACGAGCTGATTGAGGCATTCTCGCTCGAGGGGCTGTCGAAGTCGCCGGCCGTATTCGACTACGACAAGCTCGGCTGGATGAGCGGCGAGTATTTCAAGGCGATGACGGACGAGGAGTTCGCTGCGGCCGCGCGCCCCTTTGCCGGAGCATTGCCCGCACGTTTGGAGGAACAGTGGCCGGCGGTTGCGCATCTCCTGCGTACGCGTGTGGAGAAGCTCGGTGACGTGCGCCCGGCAATCGAATTCCTCATTGAGCCGCCGCCCTTTGATGCGGGCCTCTACGAGAATAAGCGCAACAAGGTCACCCCGGGTGCGGCACGAGAACTTCTGCCCGAACTCATCGGGATTCTCGAAGCGCTTCCGGCGGAGCGGTGGGAGAACGATCTCCTTTACGCGCTGCTCGAGGAGTGCATCGAGCGTGAAGGATGGAAGAAGGGGACCGTCATGTGGATTCTGCGCGTCGCGGCTGCAGGGCAGCAGGTGACGCCGGGCGGCGCGACCGAAATCCTCGCGATTCTCGGACGGGAGACCGGACTTGAACGGCTCCGCTCGGCGCTTGAACAGCTCTCGGCGTAAGCCCCGACCGGAGAAAAAAGCGCTTGCTTTTTTAGGGACCCTATGATATAGTAACTCCTGTTGACATATGTGGCGCCTTCGTCAAGTGGTTAAGACACCGCCCTCTCACGGCGGGTTCATGGGTTCGAATCCCATAGGCGTCACCAGAAGGCGCCTTCGTCAAGTGGTTAAGACACCGCCCTCTCACGGCGGGTTCATGGGTTCGAATCCCATAGGCGTCACCATCGCAATGAAATAGGAGCTGCAGGGCAGCTCCTTTTATGTTATTTATGGAAGAACAGTTCTTCTGCGCTTCCTGTGGAGAACTGCGGGGAATGTGATGCTTTTTTTGTCTATGCTCCTTATGGGTGGGATCATCGGATTCGTTGGGGCGGGCGGCAGCGGCGTCATCATCACGCTGCTCGTCGTCGGGTTCGGCGTTCCCATCCATCAGGCGCTCGCCGTTGCGCTCGGATCCATGGCGTTCACCACACTTTCGGGCGCAGTCAGTCACTATCGCGAGCATGAGGTCGTTCCTCTCACGGGGGCCGTTCTCGGTATGGGCGGACTGATCGGGGCGCTGATCGGCGCCGTGATTTCAAACCATATGGAGGCGCCGCATCTGAAGCTCTTTACAGGATTTATGCTGCTCTCGAGTGCGGTCCTCCTCTATCTGCGCATCTATCGGGCGGAGTGGCTGGGACGGCAGATTCCTGTGCGGGAGGAACTCTTAACCGGGCGGCGGCTCTATCTCTGCGGATTGCCGATCGGCTTCATCTGCGGCGTCCTCTCGGGCGCGTTCGGCATCGGATCCGCGGCATATATCCAGATTGCGCTGATGGTCGTGTTCGGCGTGCCGCTTCTGCAGGCAATCGGGACAACGATGATGATCATCGTACCGATCTCTGTCAGCGGGGGGATCGGCTATATTCTTTACGGACAGCTTGAACTTCAGCTCTTTACCCAGACGCTCGTTGGGCTCTCAGTCGGTTCATATTTCGGGGCGAAGCTCACGCATCTCGCACCGCTGCCTGTGCTGCGCTTCTGGATTGTTGCCCTGCCGGCGATCGGAGGGACGATCATGGTGCTCTTTCGATAGGATGCTGTGAATTGTTGGAGGGGAAATATATGAGGAAGTTTCTGGCGCTGGTGCTTCTTTTGACGACTGCGGCAGCGCTTATCGGCTGCGGCGAAAATTCCGTGGAGGACCGCAAGGAGCAGGCGAAGTATCGGCGCATTACGCCGGATGAGGCGCAGGTGCTGATGAAGCAGGAGCAGGACTATTTGATCCTCGACGTGCGCTCGCCGGAGGAGTATGAGCAGGGGCACATCCTGCATGCGATCAACATCCCGATCGAACGTATCGGAGATGTGCCGCCGAAGGAGCTGCCGGATCGGAATCAGATGATCTTTGTCTACTGTTCCAAGGGCGTTCGCAGCATGAATGTATCCAATCGGCTTGCGCACATGGGCTATAAGAACATCGTTGAGATGGGCGGCCTGCAGGACTGGAACGGGGAGCTTGTGAAGTGATTTTTGTTTTGATATGCGAGGCATTCTTATGTTAAAGTTTTTTACGGTTTTGACGTTTGCTGTTTTAACGCTCGGCATCTTTGGATGCGGCGGCGCGCAGCCCTCCCAGGCTGCGGATGGAAAGGAGCAGGCCATGGCGGCATTTCGGCGCGTCTCCTCCGATGAGGCGGCAAAGATGATGACGGAGGAGAAGGACTATCTGATTCTGGATGTGCGGACGGCGGCGGAATATGCCGGCGGGCACCTTCCGAATGCAGTCAATGTCCCGAATGAGTCCATCGGCACGACACCTCCGAAGGAGCTGCCGGACAAGGGGCAGATGATCTTCGTTTACTGCCGGAGCGGTGCGCGCAGTCAGCAGGCGGCGCAGAAACTTGCGGCGATGGGCTACATAAACATCATTGAGATGGGCGGCATCAATGACTGGCACGGGGAAGTCGTGAAGTAAAATCTCCGAAACGACAAGAATCTCCCGAGACGGCAAGGTCTCGGGAGATTCTTTTTGTGTCTTACGCTTTATTCTTTTGCTTCTTCAAGTTTCGGCTTCGTAAAGAAGAGGATCAAGACGATGATGCCCGCACCGAGCAGCATGTCCAGTACATACCAGAGCTTTCCGTCCACGACGCCGGTGATGGCGACGACGCCGCCGAAGGCGACGATGGAGGTGATGCCGTGCAGCATGCCGACGGCTCCGGCGATGGACGTGCCGATCGCACAGGCAATCCATGTGCGGCGGAAGTCCTTGCCGGCGAAGGGAATCGCCCCCTCCGTGATGCCCGCAGACGAGAGGAAGAGCGCGGAGATGCCGAGCTGGCGATCCGCCGCGTCATATCGACTGCGCAGGATGAATGCGGCGAGCCCCATGCCGAGCGGCGGGATGGCGCAGCACATGCGGAACACGCCGTTCGGCCCGAGAATTCCCTCGGCCATCAGCGCCAGAGTAAATGCCGTGGCGGCCTTGCTGCATGCACCGCCGAAGTCTGCGGCCGCCAGGAGGCCGATGCCGATGCCGAGCGCCATCGCACCGGCGCCGTTCAGCTGATACATGACCTGAATCATGAACTGTACGAAGGCGTTCAGCGGAACGGTCAGAAGATAGATGTAGAACAGACCCAGAATGAGCGTTGTAAAGAGCGGAATGAGGAAGGTCGGCATCATGGGCTGTAGAACATCCGGAACGGGGAACTTCTTCAGCCAACGGACGAAGTAGCCCACGAGAAAGCCGAGGAGCAGCGCGCCGAGAAATCCCGTTGCAATGTGAGATTCGCCCATGGGCGTGTTGGCGGCGTGGCCGAGGATGAAGCCGGGGGCAATCGCCGCCTTGCTGCCGATGGCGTAGGCGATGTAGGCACACAGCACAGGTACCATCATTGAGAATCCAGCCATGCCGAGATCGTATACGTTCTGCCAGAACTGGCTGCTCGGGATGATGCGGCCGTCCTCGACCGTACCCGTAATGAGCGTAAAGGAGAAGAGCATTCCTCCCGCGATGATGACCGGCAGGAAGTATGAAATACCGGTGTTGAAGTAGCGGAAGAGCTCTGCGCCAAGGCTGGTCTTTTTCTCCGAGGCAGAGCGCGCGGAACGGGCGGCACTGCTCTTCGTTTGCACAGCCTCAGGCGCACTCGATGCCGCGATGCTTTCCGCGCGGTCAATCAGCTCCGCCGTTTTCTTAATGGCATCGCCGGGCGTAACATCGAGAACTCTGCCTGCCGCGCGCTTGGAATCAAACCGCTCGGACATCTCGACACTGACGGCAACGGCGAGAATGACGACATCGGCAGCATCAATCTCCTCCTGGGACAGTTCATTGTCGATGCCCATGCCGCCCTGCGTCTCGATCTTGCAGTCGATGCCGCGCTTCTTGCACTCCTGCTCGAGCGCCTCCTGCGCCATATAGGTATGCGCAATGCCTGCGGTACAGGCGGATATGCCTACGATCTTCATCGGAAATCCTCCTCAATCTCTTGCAGCAGCTGGTAGACTTCCTTCTCGGAGGCTGCCTCCGAGAGCTTTTGCCGAAATGATTCGTGGATCAGTTTCTTGCTGAGCGCCGCCAGAATCTTCAAGTGCAGATTGTTGTTCTGCTCCCCGTCAGCAGCCTGCGGCACGCCAATCAGGAAAACGATGCGCGCATCTTCGCCGGATTCCGTTCCCCATGGAACAGGTGTCTTGAGGCGGGCAAAGGCGACGAACGCCTCGCCGACGCCCTCCGATTTGGCATGCGGCATGGCAACGCCATCAATCGTGTAGGTGGCGAAAGACGCCTCGCGCTCCAATACCGCCTGCTCATATCGGTCGGCATCCAGAACACGGCTGTTTTCAAGATGGGTCAGACAGCGGATGACGTCTTCCTTTGCCGCAAAAGAATCTTCCGGAAAAACAATCAGCTTTTCATCAAACAAGAGCATCGATCCTTTCTTATGAGTACATGTCCTATGCAGGAGCTCCGCGAGAAACTGTCTGCTCGCCATAGGAAGAGCACGGCTTTGCACATGCGGAGAACACCGCGCCGTTACTTCCAGACGGACTCCGCGATCTCCTTGATGAAGCGCAGCTTGTTCCACTGCTCCTCCTCCGTCAGGATGTTGCCCTCCTCAGTCGAGGAGAAGCCGCACTGGGGACTGAGGCAGAGCTGATCGAGCGGGACGTGCTTTGCCGCCTCGTGAATGCGCGCGACAATATCCTCTCGCTTTTCCAGCATGCCGGATTTCGACGTGACAAGTCCGAGCACGACGCGCTGATCCTTGATGAAATCGAGCGGTGCAAATCCGCCCGCACGGTCAGAGTCGTACTCCAGGAAGAAGCCGTCGATGCGGCAGCCGCCGAAGAGAACCTCTGCGACCGGTTCATAGCCGCCGGACGAGAACCATGTCGAGCGGAAGTTGCCGCGGCAGATGTGCATGGTGATCGTCATATCTGCGGGCTTTGCCTCGAGCGCACGGTTGATCATCGCGACGTAGGCGCGTTCGATGCGGTCGAGGTCGAATCCGCGCGCCTCATATGCCGCGCGCTTTTCGGGATCGCAGAACTCGCCCCAGGAGGTGTCGTCGAGCTGCAGATAGCGGCAGCCCGCCTCGTAGAATGCGCGGATTGCCTTCTGATAGGCGAGGGCAATGTCCTCGAAGAGAGCATCCTCGTTCTCGTAGCGCGGGATCGGCGCATAGTCCGTCGCGCGCACGCAGCAGATGAGGTGCAGCATGCTCGGCGAGGGGATCGTCATCTTTGCGAGCGCATCGCCGGCGAGGCCGTTCAAAAAGCGGAAGTGCTCGAGGAACGGATGCGCGCCGAAGTCTACCTTGTCCATGATCTTTACGGTTGCCGCCTTCGGCTGCGCACCCTTGAACGCGACGGACCAATGCGCCGCTCCGATCTCCTCCACGCCGCCGAGTGCTGCGAGGAAATCGAGATGCCAGTAACGCCGACGGAACTCACCGTCCGTAACGGCGCGCAGACCGACTTCCTTCTCCTTTGCGACAAGATCGCAGATCGCTGCGTCCTCTGCCTGCCGCAGCTCCTCTGCCGCGGCGTTTCCTGCCGCATAGGCCTCGCGCATTTTCATGAGCGCGGCGGGGCGCAGAAAACTGCCTACAATATCGTAGCGAAAAGGTGCCTTTGTATGGTTCATAACAAATCCTCCTACTGTTTTGGTCCTTCGATATCCGCACCTTTCTCGTGCGGATAATTCATTGTAACACAGAATACCATCGATGTGTTGTTCTTGAAGCACAAAAATAACGGCAGTTTTTTCAGTATCTCTCGAGTGCCTTTGCATTGAGAATCGAAAAAAGGAAATTTTGTGATAAAATCAGAAGATGAGGGATCTCACCGGGGCATGCGTCTTGCCCTGTCAGATGTGTGTATGCTATAATACTTTTATCATTTGTGTAGAATTGAGGAGAGTGCGGCGCGCATGAGAGGTGCAGAGGCAGTTCTGGCATGTCTGCGGGAGCAGGGCGTGGACACGTTGTTCGGCTATCCGGGCGGGATGATCTTGCCGCTTTATGATGCTCTCTACGGACAGAAGGAGATTCGTCAGATCCTCGTGACGCATGAGCAGAATGCCGCACACGCGGCGGACGGCTATGCACGCGCAACGGGCCGCGTCGGCGTCTGCATCGCGACATCGGGACCGGGCGCGACAAATCTCGTCACGGGACTTGCGACGGCGTATATGGACTCGATCCCGCTGGTCGCGATCACGGGGCAGGTGGATATCGCCATGCTCGGCCGCGATGCGTTCCAGGAGACGGATATCCTTGATGTGACGATGCCCGTGACGAAGCATAACTATAAGATCAAGGATGCGGCGGATCTCGTGCCGACGATCCGCCGGGCATTTGAGCTCGCGCGCAGCGGACGCCCGGGGCCGGTGCTGATTGATGTGCCGCGCAATCTCTTCTTTGAAGAGGTCGCCTATACGGCCGAGGAACCGCGTGTCTATGCACCGGGGAAGCCGGACGCGGACTTTATCATCTGCGCGGCGGAGGCAGCGGCGGAGATCGTGCGCGCGGAGCGCCCGCTCGTGATTGTGGGCGGCGGCGTGATCTCGGCGGGGACATCGGCGGAAGTTGCGGCCTTTATTGAGAAATACCATCTGCCTGTGGTGCATACACTGATGGGCATGGGGGCCCTGCCGAGCAGCCATCCGCAGATGCTCGGCTTTGCCGGGATGCACGGGGAGAAAGCGGCGAACTATGCGATCGGTGCCGCCGATCTCGTCATTGCGCTCGGCAGCCGCTTTGCCGATCGGCAGACCGGCAATCTCAGCAAGTATATGGCGGACCGCAAGTTTATCCACATCGACATTGATCCTGCGGAGATCGACAAGAATGTCGAGAACAGCCTCGGTCTGGCGGGCGATATGCGGACGATCCTGAAGCTGCTTATGCGCCAAGCGCCAAAGAGCGACCTCTCTGCGTGGTGGGCACAGATCCGCACGTGGCAGGAGGAGCACGACTACGACTACCATGTCGGGCGCCTGACGGTGCCGTGGGCGCTGCACCAGATTGCGCAGAACACGGCGGGCAAGGCGTACGCCTATGCGACGGACGTGGGGCAGCACCAGATGTGGGCGGCACTCCATCTGCGCGTGGAGGAGCCGCGGACGTGGCTGACCTCGGGCGGCCTCGGCACGATGGGCTACGGACTGCCTGCGGCGATGGGGGCGCAGATCGCGTGGGGCGACAGCCGCCGCATGATTCACATTGCAGGCGACGGCGGCATCAAGATGACGGGCAATGAGTACTATACGATTGCGCGCCTCGATCTGCCCATACTCTCAATCCTTGTGAACAACCGCAGCCTCGGCATGATCCGTCAGCTGCAGAAGGTGCTCTACGACGAGCGCTACATCGCATGCGAACTCGATCATGCGATGGACTACGTGAAATACGCGGAGAGTTTCGGCATCAAGGCGGCGCGCGTCGCGACGCAGGAGGAGTTCGCAGCGGCGCTCTCCGGTGCGCTCGAGGACCGAACACATCCGCGCGTGATCGTGATGGATGTGTGGCGCAGTTTCGTGGAGCCGATGACGAAAGGCGGTGCGCGCATTGATGAGTTTGTCGACTTTAAGTAAACGTCTGCCGGCTGCGCGCAGTCAGCAGGGATTTTCTCTTCTCTCGACGCTTTTGGCCGTGATGATCCTCGCGGTGATTCTCGCGATTGCCGTGCCGCGCTTCTCGTCTGCAATCGCAACGGCGAATACGGTCAAGGTGCAGGCCGATCTCACGGCGCTTGATACGGCGATCGTGCTCTACCAGACGGCAAAGGGGAAAGCCCCCGGCAGCATCGACGATCTGACGGAGTATGTGACGGATCTCAAGAATCTCAAACCGCCGTCGGGCAGTGTGCGCGTCGGCGATCAGGAAGTCTCGATGGAAAACGCGGCGTATAAAGTGGAGAAGAAGGCCGGTGTCTGGCGCGCGACCTGTGCGGGGCGCACGGCGGAGGAGTATCACGCGAAGCAGTGAGGAGGAGCGGAGAATATGCTGGAAAGGGCGGCGCAGCTTTTTCCCGCACGGCGTGAGGGGATTTTGCTCCTCGTCTTTTGGCTGCTTGCTGAGTTCGGCATTATTTTTTCTGCGGGGATGGGTATGCGCAGCGTCTGCGGAGGAATTTTCGCGGCGGCGCTTCTGTGGCTCTCCTTTTTGGATCTGCGGGACGGCATGCTCTATGACTGTATTACACTGCCGTTTGCGGCGCTCGGACTTATTTTTTCGATGGCCGGGGTTGGATCTGTGACGGATGCGATGATTGGCGGGACGCTTTGCGGCGTCTTATTTTATTGCCTGTATATCGCCGCGCGCGGCGGTCTGGGTGGCGGGGATGTGAAGCTTGCCGCGGGGCTCGGCCTTTGGCTCGGCTGGGAGGCGGCGGTGATCGCGCTCTGGATCGCATTCATGCTCGGCGGCACGGCAGCGGCGGTTCTCCTCATCACGGGCCGCAGGAAGCGGCACGATGGAATTCCGTTCGGCCCGTTTTTGGCGCTGGGCGGATACATCGGCTTTATTGCCGGCGATTATCTCTGGCGTCTCTACTGGGGGACTGGGTGATGCGCTGGCGGCAGGAGCGGGGGATTGTTCTGTTGAACATATTGCTCGCGCTCTCCATTTTCGCCGTGCTGCTCTCGACGGTGCTTCCGGCGGCGCGTTCCATCTACGCGCATGCGGCAGTGGAGTATGAGGCGATGTGTCTCATCAGTGAGCTGCGCCGTGTTCAGGCGATCAGCCGCACGACGGCGATGCCGCTCTACATGATGGAGCGTCCTCTGTCCTCTGAGCGTGCACCTCAGATCCGAATACGGTACGGGACCTACGAGCTGCATCATCCCTTTCAGCAGGACCGCGTGCATATGCCGCTGCCTTTCGTACGCATCACACAGGAGACGATGGGAGAAACGCCCGTGGCCTTCACGCGAAACGGAGATATCGAGAGGATCTGGAGCCATAATATGAAGATACGCGTCTATGCGCAGGGCTATGAGCACGAGAGCTTGTATGTCGTGATCGACCGTGCAGCGCGGATTCGCCTGCAGAGGGGCGGGAAGGATGTAGCGGATGAAGAGGAGTGAGGAGGCCGGATGGGCGCTCTTTGAGGCTGTGATGCTCGGGCTGATCGTACTCGCTGCAGCTGCTGTGATCGGTGTATTTGCGCGCACGGCAATCCTCGAAGAACATTCTGCGGCACGCATGGACGCGGCGCTCCTCGCGCGCGGGCAGTTTTCGGCAATGGAGGCGGCGCTCGACCGTGGGATTTCTCCGACGGCCGGGGTCTCCGAGATCAGTGCGAACAATGTATCGTATACAGTGCAGACAGAGGTCGTTCGGCAGGGAGATTTTCATGATGTGCATCTGCTTGTTTCGTGGCGGATTTTCGGACGTGCAGAGGCGGCTGATTTTGTACGGAGGATGAAAGAACATGTGCGGACGCAGGGAAATCTCTGAATGGCGGGGCGAGGCGGGAATGCTGCTGATGGAGCTTGCGGTGAGTCTGCCTGTCTTTGTGCTGCTGCTCAGCTTCCTGGCCTTTGCAGTCGCGTGGAGTTGGCGCAGCTATCAGCGCGAAATTGCAGATGCGGAGCTGCGGCAGGAGATGCAGATCGCAGCAGCACGGATCGTGGAGTCCGCATTGCTCTCCGACCATATCCGAGAATACATGACGGGCGTCTACGAGATGCGGCAGAGAGTGCGGCGCGCCGATCAATCGGAGCAGGCTCTTGATCGCTATTGGCTGCGGAACGGTCGGATTGTGCTCAACTACGCGTCGTTTCCCATCACAGGGTCATTTGCGGGGGCGGGCGTATCTGTCTCCGCTTTCTCGATTACCCCCGATCTGTGGAATCCGCGTCTCTATCACATCGCCATAACGGGGACGAGCGCGGCGACCGGGCGTACACATCGGATTGAGACGAGCGTCTATCTGCGGGAGAACATGAGTGGATACTGAGTGCCTGCTTCGGGATGAGCGCGGTCTTACATCCGCCGTCGGCCTCTGCGCGCTGATGGTTTTGATCCTGCTTGCGCTTGCGGCAGCTCAGTTCATGCGCGGCGGGAGCAGTGTTTCCGCGGAGTATGAGCGGGAGATGCAGCTGCGCCTTGCGGCGGAGAGCGGCATCGAGACGGCGGCAGCAGGCCTGGAACGGGCGGCGGATGCCTACGGCCCGCCGCCGCGCGAAGGGCGCATGCCGATTGCGGTGGGCGAGGTTCCTGCAGCGGAGAATACAGCGCTGTCTGTCTATATCGAGGTGCCTTTGCCGGGCGAAGCGGACGGCTGCATCTATCTGGTCGCCGCCGCCATAGATGAGGGGGAGGCGCGCATGCCCGACGGAGAGAATTGGAAACGCGCGAAAATTGTCCGTGCGCTCATGGAGAAGAAGGGAGATCGCTATGTTTGGCGGCGCTGGTTCTAGTCTGCGTTGGAAGATGCGCGAAGCGGCAGGCGTCTACGTATCGGCGGATACCATCGCGCTTGTTCGCCTTTCTGCTCCCGAGGATATGGGAGGGGCGTGGATGGTATCGGAATCGCATATTGTGGAAAATCGCGGCACAGACGGCTTGGAGGCAACGACTCTTGCCTCCCGTGTGCACGAGGAACTCCTGCGCGTAGGATGGGAGAATCTGCCGCTTGCATTTGCTGTGCCCGAAGGTGCGGCGCAGACGAAGGAGCAGGAATTGCCGGCTCCGCTTGCCGCACCCGAGCTGCGGGATGCGCTCCTCTGGTCGCTGCGTGCGGCGGCGGATGCAGAAGGGACTGTGCTGCCGGCGGATATCTGCATTTGCTGTGCACCGCTTCCGGGGACATCTCCGCAGCGCTTCTGGACGGCGTGGATGGATGCGGCACGGGTACGGGAATACTTCTCTTCGTTTGCTGCCGCGGGTCTGCACCTGCGGCGGGTGACGGTCTGTCCGCCGCAAGGCGGCATCTGCGCGGAGACGATCGCACGTGCCTGCGCGCCGCAGATGCCGTGGGAGACGGCGAAGACGGAGCCGGACGAGCTTCTGCCCGCCGTCTATGCGGGCCTTCTCATGGATGCAAAAACCCCGGCGCATCTGTATTGGTCCGAACGGAAAAATCCTCTCGGATGGCTGCGCCCGCATGCGGCGTCTGTGATCGCCGCAGCGGCGACGGCGGCATTCCTTGCAGCGGCGGGCGCGGACATTGCTTCCTATGAGCAGGCACAGCGCGCGTGTACGCAGGCGGAGGAGGAACTGGCACTGCGCGGAGCGGATCTCCGGCGCATGGAAGAGTTCTCTGCGATGCACAGAGATGCCGTTCAGCACGAGCAGGCATGGATGACATTCGCGGCCGCATCTTCGCCTCTTCGCGCACTGCTCGTTCATCTGGGCGCTGCAGCGGCGGATGGAATTCGTCTCACAGGGATAACGACATCGGCGGAGCGTGTGCGCATTGAGGGAGAGGCGGAGAGTTATGAGTCGCTTTCCGCTGCAATTCGCCGCATGGAGGAGCAAAAATTTTTCTCCTCGGATCTGATGCCCGCATATGCGGGACAGGAGGGAGCGGAGGATGGACGCATCCGTTTTGTTCTGGAGACGCATTGGTAGAGGGGGACGATATGCAGAATCTTTCAGAGCGTCAGCGCATCGAGATCGCGCTGATCTGGGCGTGTGCCCTCCTGCTGATCTATCTGTTTGCACTCGCTCCGCTTCTGACGGCGGAACGGACGGCCGCACTTGTGCAGCGGGACCGTTCGCGCACCCAGCTTGCGCGTGTCGAGGAGTATCAGCATACGCTGCTGTCGGACGGGCAGGCAGAGGAAAAGCTGCGCGTGCGCATGGCGCGGGCTGCGGCAGCTCTGCCGAACGAGAGCGGACAGGGAGCGTTTGTTCATCGCGCGGAACAGCTTGCTCGGCGCAGCGGCGTCACCATTGAGGGGATTGTGCTGCATGCGCCGCGTGAAGAAGAGGAGATCGTCATCCGGCCGGTGGAGCTTAAATTTTACGGCGGATACTTTCAGATTCTCGATTTTCTGCGTGCCGTCCAGGAAGACGAACGTGCCGTTCAATTCGGCAGCTTCGTGCTGACGACGCAGGCACATGAACTGCACTGCACACTTACAGTGAATGTTGCGTCGCTGCATGGGGAAAATGATGAGGAACAGCTGCCGCCCGCGCGTCGGGGCGATCGAGGAGAATAGGGATTCGGGCATGCGGAGTATGCGTACGCGCGGCAGAAAATGGACAGTGTTGCAGGAAAAGGCGATATTGCATCGAATTTATTTCAAAACAGACGATATTTGTGAAACAACAGGGGGATTTGAATGAGCCATCTGCGTTTTATGACGGCCGGCGAATCGCACGGCGCGGCATTGACGGCGATTCTTGACGGCATTCCGGCGGGATTGCCCGTTGCGCATGAGGCGATCGATGCGCAGCTTGCACGCCGTCAGCACGGCTACGGGCGCGGCGGCCGCATGAAGATCGAGACAGACCGCGTCGAGGTACTCTCGGGTCTGCGCTTCGGCGAGACGCTCGGATCTCCGATCACCTTGCAGGTGATCAATCGTGATTTTGTAAATTGGAAGGAGCGCATGGATCCGTTCGGCACGCCGACGGGGCCCAAAGTCACCGCCGTGCGCCCGGGACACGCGGATCTTGCGGGCGTGCTGAAATATGACCGGCAGGACGCACGCGATATCCTCGAGCGCTCCAGTGCGCGCGAGACGACGATGCGCGTCGCTGTCGGCGCCGTGTGCCGTCAGCTGCTTGCGGCTGTGGGCGTGACCGTCGCCTCCCATGTGACGGAGATCGGCGGTGTGACGGTGGATCGTACGGTGATTCGGGATGAGGATGTCGGTGTGACGAACAGCAGCGATTTGAACTGCTGCGACCCTGCGGCTGAGACGCGGATCAAGGCGTGCATTGACAAGGCGAAGGCGGCAGGCGATACGCTCGGCGGCATCTTCGAGATCATTGTGCGCGGACTTCCCGTCGGGCTCGGCTCACATACGCAGTGGGATCGCCGCCTCGACGGACGCCTCGCGGGGGCGGTCATGTCGATTCAGGCGATCAAGGGCGTCGAGATCGGCGCGGGCTTTGCGTGTGCGCATGTGCCTGGCAGCCAGGTTCACGATGAACTCTTTATGGGGGAAAACGGATGCCCCTGCCGCAAGACGAACCGTGCGGGCGGTCTCGAGGGCGGCATGACGAACGGGGAGCCGCTTGTCGTGCGCGCAGTGATGAAGCCCATCCCGACACTGATGGCGCCGCTGCGTACCGTCGACATTGCAGCGGGTGAGGAGGTCTCAGCAAGCAAGGAGCGCAGCGACACCTGCGCTGTTCCCGCCGCCTCTGTGGTTGGCGAGGCAATGGTCTCCTTTATCCTCGCAGATGCCATCTGCACGCAGTTCCATGCGGATGCGATGACCGATCTCACGGCTTCGCTCGCCGCCTACCGCGCGCGGCTGGAAAGTCGATGGATGAATCGATGAAGAACGTTGTTTTGATCGGCTTTATGGGCACGGGAAAGACAAGCATCGGGCGTCTGCTTGCCGCGCGGCTCGGCTGTGCCTTCCACGACCTTGACCGAAAGATCGAAGAACAGCATGGCATGAGCATCCCTGCGATGTTTGCGCAGCATGGTGAGCCGTACTTCCGCGCGCGTGAGAAGGAAGCCGTGCACGCTGCGGCAAGCCGCAGCAATGCCGTCATCGCGACGGGGGGCGGAACCGTCAAGGATCCCGAAAATACGGCGGCACTTCGCAAAAACGGCATCCTCGTGGCGCTGACGGCAGATGTCGATACCATTCTCCAGCGGACGGCGGCACACGGCAAGCGCCCTGTACTCGACAGCACCGACGGGGGAGACCGCCGCGCAGCGGTTGTAAAACTGCTGGAAGAGCGGCGCCGCCTTTATGAGGATGCGGATATTACCGTCGACACGAGCGGCCGATCGCCGCTTGAGGTCACGGAGCGTATACTGCAGGAAATTCGGATATGGAGAAAATGATATGACGCGCAGAGTTGAGGTCGCGCTCGGAGAGCGCAGCTATACGATCGCGATCGGCGAAGGCCTAACGGAGGCTCTGATCGCATTCGTCCGCCGCGCAGGATATTCGCCGCGCGGCATGCTCGTCACAGATACGGACGTGGGTCCGCTCTATGCCGAGCGCATCGCAGAGTATATCGCTTCTGCGGGCGTCGCGGCGGAGATCGTTATGATTCCCGCGGGGGAGAGTTCTAAGACGCTGGACGAAGCGAATCGTCTCTTTACGCGTGCGATTGAACTCGGCCTCGACCGGCAATCGCCGATCTTTGCCTTGGGCGGCGGCGTGGTCGGTGATCTCACGGGGTTTGTCGCTGCAACCTATATGCGCGGCGTTCCGTTCGTTCAGCTGCCGACGAGCCTTCTTGCACAGGTCGACTCGAGCGTTGGCGGCAAAGTTGCCGTCAACCATCCGCTCGGCAAGAATCTCATCGGGGCGTTCTACCAGCCCGATGCGGTCTTTGCGGATCTCGACGTGCTCAGAACTCTGCCGCAGCGCGAGATAGCCACGGGACTCGGCGAGATCATCAAGTACGGCATCATCTGCGACAGCGAGTTCTTTGCGTGGCTCGAGCAGAATCGTACGGACGTGCTTGCGCTCGTGCCTGCGGCCGTAGCGCATGTGATCGCGCGTTCCTGTGAGATCAAGGCCGATGTCGTTCGCCGGGACGAGCGCGAGGGCGGTCTGCGCCGCATTCTGAACTTCGGACATACAATTGCACATGCGATCGAGAAGGAGACGGACTATATCCGCTATCGGCACGGCGAGGCTGTGGCGATCGGCATGGCGGGGGCGGCGGACATCAGCGAGCAGATGGGTCTGCTCCGCAGGGAAGACCGCCTCCGCATAGAGCGCCTCATCGAGGCGATGGGGCTGCCTCTGCGTGCTAATGGTGTGACAGTCGACGGAATGTATGCGGATCTCTTTCACGACAAAAAGACCGTAGGCGGACACATCCACTGGGTGCTTGCCGAGGGCATCGGCAGGGTCTCCGTGCGAAGCGATGTGCCTGAGGAGATTGTGCGTCGGGCGCTTGCAGGACTTTGCCGCTGACCGCATCTGAGTGCGCCACGTTTTGCGGCGAAAAATTCGGCGGAAGGGGATCGCACGTGCAGCGGGCGATGTGCACGTTGCTGCCGGCCCCTGCAGGCATGTGTAGGGAAAGCGATCGGGAAAACGGATGAGGGTAGCCGTGCAGAACACGCGGCACGGGCTTTTAAGGCGTGCTGCAAAATTTTTCTTGCGTCAAATCACATCTTGTGCTATAGTCACTGAGTATCTGTGTGGATGGTCCGCTGGGCGGCATGAGCCGTTTATGAACATCCGAACGAAGGAGGAAAACATATGAATATCATCGAGATCCTGGAGAAGGAGCAGCTCCGCTCCGATATCCCCGCGTTTGGACCGGGCGACACCGTGCGCGTGCATGCGCGCATCGTCGAGGGCACGCGCGAGCGTATTCAGGTGTTCGAGGGTGTCGTCATCGGCCGTCAGGGGACGGGCGTCCGCGAGACCTTTACCGTACGCCGCATTGCGTCGGGTGTGGGCGTCGAGCGTCTCTTCCCTGTGCATTCCCCGCGTATTGCAAAGATCGAGGTGACACGCCGCGGCATTGTCCGCCGCGCAAAGCTCTACTATCTGCGCGGTCTTACGGGCAAGGCGGCACGTATTCGCGAAAAGCGCTGATGGTACGGGAAATGGGGACTGCTGCGGCAGTCCCTATTTTTGCTGTATGAGATGTGTGAGAGGAGGGCTTTATGGAAAAAGAAACATCAACCGCCTCGGAGATCAAGGACTGGATTGTATCCATCGTTGTCGCCGTCGCACTTGCCATGTTCATCCGCACCTTTATCGTCGAGCTCTACGTTGTCGACGGACCGTCGATGCGTCCGACCCTCGAGTCGGAGGAGCGCCTCGTCGTCAATAAATTCATTTACCGTTTTCGGCCGCCGGAGAAGGGCGAGGTCCTCGTCTTTCAATATCCGCGCGATCCGAGCCGCGACTTCATCAAGCGCGTGATCGCTGCGCCGGGCGATACGATCGAGATCCGCGCGGGACGCGTGCTCGTCAACGATCAGCTGCTGACAGAGGACTACATCCTCGAGAAGACGCGCAGTGAGTACCCGAAGTCGATCGTACCTGAGGGGCACGTCTTCGTGATGGGGGACAACCGCAATAATTCTGAGGACAGCCGCTTTGCCGATGTCGGCTTTGTGCCGTATGATCTCATCAAGGGCAAGGCGATGCTCGTATTCTGGCCGATTTCGGCATATAAGACGCTCTGACGGAGGGAGGATCCCCATGCGCTTTGTATCATGGAACGTCAACGGACTGCGCGCCGCGCTCAAGAAGGGCTTCATGGAATCGTTCAAGGAGCTGAATGCCGATGTATTCTGCCTGCAGGAGACCAAGATGCAGGAGGGACAGGCGATCCTCGATCTGCCCGGCTATGAGCAGTATTTTTACAGCGCAGAGAAAAAGGGGTATTCGGGTACGGCGATCTTTACGCGCGTAAAGCCCGTCTCGGTGTCCTATGGCATCGGTATAGAGGAGCACGACAACGAGGGGCGCGTCATTACGATGGAGCTGCCGGATGTCTACCTCGTTACTGTCTACACGCCGAATGCAAAGCGCGCGCTCGAACGCCTCGATTACCGCATGGTCTGGGAGGATGCCTTTCGCGCGTTCCTCCTTGATCTGCGTGCGAAAAAACCTGTTGTCGTCTGCGGTGATCTCAATGTCGCGCACACGGAGATCGACCTCAAGAACCCGAAGAGCAACCGCCGCAATGCGGGCTTTACGGATGAGGAGCGCGGCAAGTTCGGCGAGCTGTTGGCGGCTGGTTTTGTCGATACCTTCCGCGCATTGTACCCTGATAAGACGGGAGCCTATACGTGGTGGTCGTATCTCCGCCATGCACGCGAGACGAACGCGGGATGGCGCATCGACTACTTCCTCGTCTCTGAGGAGCTGCGGGACCGCATCTCGGCGGCGGAGATTCACGCAGACGTATTCGGGAGCGATCACTGCCCCGTATCATTGACACTGAAATAAGGGAGATTCATGGGAGCACTGAAAGAAGAACTCGCGCATGCGATTGAGAAGCGGCGCACATTCGCCATCATCTCACATCCGGATGCGGGCAAGACGACGCTCACCGAGAAGCTGCTCCTCTACGGAGGCGCGATTCATCTCGCCGGCTCGATCAAGTCGCGAAAGACGCAGCGCCATGCTGTCTCCGACTGGATGGAGATCGAGAAGCAGCGCGGCATCTCCGTCACCTCCTCCGTCCTGCAGTTCGACTACGACGGCTATCGGATCAATATCCTCGATACGCCCGGGCATCAGGACTTCAGCGAAGACACCTACCGTACGCTGATGGCGGTGGACAGCGCCGTCATGATCATCGACGCGGCAAAGGGCGTTGAGGCGCAGACGCGCAAGCTTTTCCGTGTCTGCCGCCAGCGCGGCATCCCCATCTTCACCTTTGTCAACAAGCTGGACCGTTTCGGTAAGGCGCCGCTTGATCTGATGGACGAACTGGAGAACGTGCTCGGAATCCGCTCCTATCCGATGAACTGGCCGATTGGTACGGACGGCACCTACCGCGGTGTCTACGATCGCGAGAAGAACCGCGTTGAGCTCTTTGCCGAGGACGCAACGCACGGACAGGAGACGCGCGTCTCCGAGGTGTTCGAGATGGACGACCCCGTGTGGAAGGAGCGCGTCGGTGCGGAGGCTGCTGCAGCGCTCGCTGACGATATTGAGCTGCTGCGTGATGCGGGCGAGGCGTTCGACCGTGCGGCAGTCGATGCGGGCGAACTCACGCCCATGTTCTTCGGCTCGGCGATGACGAACTTCGGCGTGCAGAACTTCCTTGAGGAGTATATCCGCCTTGCGCCGCCGCCGGCACCGCGCATGTCCTCGGACGGCGTGATCGAGCCGGACGATGAGCATTTCTCGGGCTTCGTGTTCAAGATTCAGGCAAACATGAACCCCGCGCACCGCGACCGCCTCGCGTTCATCCGCATTTCCTCCGGGAAGTTCGACCGCAATATGAGCGTCTGGCACGCGCCGACGGCCAAACTCATCAAGCTGGCGCAGCCGCAGCAGTTCCTTGCGCAGGACCGCCAGATCATCGACACGGCGTACCCCGGCGACATTGTGGGACTGTTTGATCCCGGCGTATTCGGCATCGGGGACACGCTCTGCGACCCCGCGCACAAGTTCAAGTTCGAGGATTTCCCCGTATTCCCGCCCGAGCGCTTTGCGCGGGTCGCGGCAAAGGATACGATGAAGCGCAAGCAGTTCGTCAAGGGCATCGAGCAGCTGACGCAGGAGGGGGCCATCCAGCTCTTCGAGCAGGTCGGAGCGGGTCTTGACAGCTACATTGTCGGCACCGTCGGCACGCTCCAGTTCGAGGTGCTCGAATACCGCCTCAAGAACGAGTACAATACGGAGATCACGATGCAGATGCAGCCGTTTGAGACGGCGCGCTGGCTCGCATATCCCGACGGGCGCACGATTACGCCTGCCGATCTGCGCGGCGCCGACCGCGGCATGTTCGTTCATGACAGGAACGGCAACCCCGTCCTCCTCGTGAGCAACGAGTGGGCGCTCGGCTGGATTCGCGAGAACAATCCCGACCTCCAGCTCGGGCAGGTGCCGTTTGACCGCAAAGAGGCATAAATTAACATAGGAAAGGGACATTTCGTCACGCTGACGAAATGTCCCTTTTGTGTGAGGTTTTATAAAATCAATGTATATGGCGATTCACAAAGTCGCGCATCTCTGCAAGTGAGGCGATGCTCTCTGCAAGGTCTGGCAGAACAAGTGTGAAGACATGCGGCATCTCAGGATAAATGGTGAGAGATACAGGTGTGCCGTCTGCTGCAGCTTTTTCTGCAAGGAGCTCGTCCTCTGTTAAAAGGAGATCATAGCCGCCTGTCTGAATCAGCATGGGGGGCAGACCGCTGAGATCGGCATGAATCGGAGAGAGCCGCGGGTCATCGAGCGGGAGGCTGCCTGCATATGGTGACGGTTTGCGTACCGAGTCTGCAAATGGAGTGCCTGCACCAAGCATTTTGTCTTTTTCAAAATTCTCTGTGCGCGATGTGCCCTCCTTGTACTCAAAGTCTGTCCATGGCGAGAGGAGGAGCAGCAGGGCCGGCTGCGGAAGGCCTTGTTCCTTTAGATAGAGTGCAAGTTCGAGGGCGAGATTACCTCCTGAAGAATCCCCGAAGACGATGATGTTTGACGGATCGATTCCGCGTGCGAGTAGTCCTCGGTAAACTGCAGCCGCATCCTCAAGCGCTGCCGGATAGACATGTGCAGGAGCGAGTCGGTAGTCTGCACAGTAGACCTCCGCCGCGTCCATATAGGTCGCCTGACGAACAGCCAGCGCACGGTAGCGGTCGGTTATGCCGCCCATATAACCGCCGCCGTGAAGGAGTAGAATGACCCTCTGTGAGGCGGACTTCACCGGAGCAATTCGTTCGACCGGCACATCTCCAATCGCAAGCTTTTCATAGACCCACCCCTTGGGCTGTGTCCATGGCTTTGCCGGCGTATTTTTGGAGGGGTGGTAGAGTGCATTCATCTCTTTTTGAATGTAGTCTTGTTTTGCTTCGCCTGTCAATACAACTCCATGCTCCTGTGAAGCGGCCGCGCTGAATGCGTATGAAGGCAAGACCGCAAACCCGCAGATGAACACGATGGCACTGATGTATTTTTTCCATGTTTCCATACAATACTCCTTCGTTGTTGGAGGGATTTACTTCCGGCTTGCGGCGAATGCATCATCTGCCCATGTGAGTATGGCGTCCTCGATGGCGGCATCGTTTCCGCTCGCCGTTTTGTCCGCGGCGGTGACGTGGAGACTGCGGCCGTTCTTGTAGGCGACGACGATGTTGTAGGCGGGATCGACGGCCGTCTCTGCGCGCGCTCCGAAGTCGTTTTCAGCGGCGAGGTTCCGGTCGGCGATAAGCTTGTGGAAGCTTGCTTCGAGCTCCGGCGTCCACGGGACGTAGTGCTCGGCGATGTCCTGATAGCGTCCGTTTGTGTACTGCTTGCCGATGAATTCGCCGAGACAGGTGATAAAGCTCTCAGGATCCAGATTCCGTGCCGAAATCTCATCAGCGGGGAGGGCATTCTTGACGGGCGCGTCGATCAGACAGATCATGCGCATGAGGGTGCCGTCCTCCACAGGATGGCGGAACTCCATCGACAGCTGCTGAACTTGTCCGTCCTCGGGCGGGAGTGTGCTTGCAGCTGCCGGTTCTGCGGCGTTCGCCTGCGGCAGTCCGTATCCAGCGCTAAACAGGATGAGCGGCATGAGGATCAGGCCGATGCGGCGCAGTGCTTTTCTGCGGAAGTTTGTCATAATGTGTCCTCCTTTATCTCAGGCAAACAAATCATTGAGGGCTTCGGTCATGGTCGGATGGGTGTAAACAGCGGAGCCAAGTGCAGAGGCAGGGATACCGTGGTCGATCGCCGCCTTTATGAGGTTGATCATCTCCTGCGACTCCGGGCAGAAGAAATGCGCGCCGAGGACGATATCGGTCTTTGCGTCGACAATTGCCTTTAGGAGGCCTGCGGGCTTCTTGTAGACCTGCGCCTTCGGAATCGCAGCGGTCTCGAGGCGTGCGATGCGTACGTCAAAGCCTGCTCTTTGCGCCTCCGCCTCGGTCATGCCGACGCGGGAGAGCGGCGGATCGAGAAAGACGGAGTAGGGGACGGCGCCGCGATTTGCGGTTGTGCGCGCGCCGCTGCCGGCGAGCTGGTCCTTCACAATGCGGAAATCGTCAAGCGAGATGTAGGTGAACTGCAGTCCGCCCGTGACATCGCCCATCGCCCAGATATGCGGCACGTTCGTGCGGAGGTGTTCATCGACGGCTACGGCTCCGCGCGGCGTCACTGCGACGCCTGCCGCATCGAGATTCAGCCCTGCGATGTTCGGGCGGCGTCCCGTGGCAATGAGAACGGCATTTGCCGCGTGATGTTTTTCGCCGTCCGCTGTTTGGACAATCACATTCGCGCCGTTGGCGCCGTCCTCGATACGCAGGGGATTTGCGCCCGTCAGGATGCGGATGCCGCGGCTCTCCATCTGCTGGCGGACGCGTGCGCTGATCTCGGGGTCCTCGCGCGGGATAAAGGTGTCGCCGTCCTGCAGGACAGTGACGGCAGATCCGAAGTTGGCGTAATAGGAAGCGAACTCGAGCCCGATGTAGCCGCCGCCGATGATGACAAGTTTCTCCGGGAGATCGTCGAGCTCCATCATCGTCTCGCTCGTGTAGACATGCGCGCTCTCAGCTCCCGGAATCGGGGGGACAAAGGGAAGTGCACCTGTATTGATGAAGATACGTTCCGCCGTGACGGACTGTACTCCGCCCGCTCCGACGATGCGCAGCGTGTGTGCGTCGACAAAGGAAGCCTCGCCGTCGATGACAACAGCGCCGGCGCCCGTTACCTTCGCGTAGTTTTTCTCGCGCAGCATGGCCGTGAGGCGGCGTTTTTCGGCGATTGCCGCGCGGTAGCGTTCCGCCTTTGCCGCGAAGTCTCCGCCCGCTGCCGCCGAGAGGCGCGCACTGTATTCGAGCGACTTCGACGGAATGCATGCAACATTGATGCAGGTGCCGCCGTAGCGCTCTTTTGAACGCTCGACGAGGGCGACGCTCTCACCCTTCTTTGCGAGAAAGCCTGCGAGTGTCTTGCCTGCTTTGCCGAATCCGATGATAAGATTCTGATATGATATGTTCTGCATAGTATGCTCCGTTTCCGTCAGAATTTGTTTGGCAGATATTTGCTATTATACACTTTTCGACAAACGGACGCAAAAACCTCCGCGAAAATGACATGCAGGCGCACAGACATTACGGTGTTGTGACTGGGCATGAGAGAAAATATCCCGGCAAAAGAATGCGCATCATTTACAAAGTCCTGCTGTCCATTTATAATGGGAGAGAATTATTCTCTGCCGGGATGCAAAAATTCCGGCCTATGGAAAGGAGTGGTCTATGCTGACTCATGAGATGCTGGCACCATATACGGAACTTCTGCTGCGTCACGATCTGTTCGAAGGGATTCCCGCGGACGCCCTGCCGGAGCTCGTGCAGGCCCTCGGCGGCGAATTGAAGCACTATACATCAGGGCAGAGCATCATGCGGATGGGACGTGCGCCGGTTGTGACGGGCATCATCCTCTCGGGCTCTGTCGAGGTGTCCTTCCTCAACGAGAATGCCGACCAGATCGACATGAGCATCTTCGAGGCGGGCCAGAGCTTCGGCGAGACCATGGAGGGGGCGGATCTTGCGGCGAGCCGGATGTTCGTCAAAGCGCTGAGCGATACGCTGATCCTGCGCCTGCAGTTCCGTCAGCTCTATCAGCGGACCTCGTGCAGCGATCCGCACCTTTGGCGCTTTACGCTGAACATGCTGCGCCGTATCGCGCACAAGGGAATCTTTTATCAGCACAAAATCCGCATCATGGGACAAAAAAGCATCCGTGCAAAACTCAGTGTCTATCTGCGGACGATATCTGGAGATGAGGACCGAGGAGATCTGCGCGGGATGAATCAAACGCAGCTCGCACGCTATCTCGGCGTGGAGCGCAGCGCGCTCAGCCGTGAGATGAGCCATCTGCGCGACGAGGGGATCATCGACTATGATCGTCGGACCCTGCGTGTGCTGGATAAAAGTTTTTTGGCGATATAGAGGCAAAGGAAAAGGACTGCCGTCTCGTGCGGCAGTCCTTTTCCCGTGGGAAATATACGCTTATACCATCTCTTCGGGATGGAAGACCTCGTCGAATTTTTCGGCGGTGAGGAAGCCGAGGGCGACGCACGCCTCCTTGAGGCTGATGTTCTCGTCGAACGCCTTGTGTGCGGTCTTGGCGGCGTTCTCGTAGCCAATGTACGGATTCAGCGCCGTCACGAGCATGAGCGAGCGATGGAGGTTCTCATGCATCTTCTCGCGGTTCGCTGTGATGCCGATGACGCAGCGGTCGTTGAACGACTTGATGGAGTCGGTGAGGAGCCGTGCGGACTGGAGGAAATCATAGATCATCACCGGCATGAAGACATTCAGTTCGAAGTTGCCCTGCGATGCGGCGATGCCGATCGCGGCATCGTTGCCCATGACCTGCACGGCGACCATCGTGACGGATTCGCACTGGGTGGGGTTGACCTTGCCCGGCATGATGGAGCTGCCCGGCTCATTCGCAGGGATCGTGATCTCGCCGAGACCGCAGCGCGGCCCGGATGCGAGCCAGCGGATGTCGTTCGCGATCTTCATCATGTTTGCGGCGAGCCCCTTGAGGCCGCCGTGAGCGAAAACGACGGCGTCCTTGCTCGTGAGCGCGTGATACTTGTTCGGTGCGGTGACGAACTTTTTGCCCGTCAGTTCGCTTGCCGCCTCTGCAACGGCGGTGTCAAAGCCTTTCGGCGCATTGAGCCCCGTACCGACGGCAGTGCCGCCGAGGGCAAGTTCGTGGAGGAAGGGGAGTGCCGCCTGCAGCTGTTTCTTTGACTGCTCAAGCATGGAGAGCCAGCCGCTGATCTCCTGTGCAAAGGAGATCGGAACGGCGTCCTGCAGGTGGGTGCGCCCGGTCTTGACGATGCCCTCGTTCTCCTTCATGAGGCGGCGGAAGGTAGCGGCAAGAAGATCAATGCTCGGGAAGAGGCCGTCCTCAATGGCAATGACGGCGGCGATGTGCATTGCCGTCGGGAAGGTGTCGTTGGAACTCTGTGACATGTTCGCGTGATCGTTCGGATGAAGGATCTTTTCGCCCGCAATTTCGTTGCCGCGGTTCGCGATGACCTCGTTGACGTTCATGTTCGACTGCGTGCCGCTGCCCGTCTGCCAGACCGCGAGGGGGAAATGCTCCGCGAGCCTCCCGGCGATGATCTCATCGCACGCCGCCTTGATGGCGGTCAGGCGCTTCTCATCGAGCTTGCCGAGCTTGTTGTTCGCGATGGCGGCAGATTTTTTCAGGATGCCGAATGCGTGGATGATTTCGGCGGGCATCTTTTCAATGCCGACGGGGAAGTTCTCAAGACTGCGTTCTGTCTGCGCCGCCCAGTACTTGTCCGCGGGGACCTTCACCTCGCCGAGGGAATCGTGTTCAATGCGATACTCCATTTGATTTGTCCTCCTATCGTGAGAGAAAAACAGAGAGATCAGTTCTTTTGAGTATAACACAGAATCATGAAAATGAGAATGTTTATCCCGGCACTTTTTGAAGGACAAATCGCGCGGCGGTGCCGATGCAGACGCCGGTCAAAATGCCAATGATGCCGAGGGCAGGTGCGTAAGAAAGGAGGGCTGTTGTCTCCATGACAGCCGCAGCGACAAGAAGCTGCGCAATATTGTGGAGGAAGCCGCCCGCAGCGCTGATGCCGATGACGGACAGCCCTGTGTATTTCTTGAGAAGCGCCATCGAGAGGAAGCTGGCCGCACCGCCTGCGAGGCTGTAAAGCATGGCGGCAGGCCCCCCGCCGAAGAAGGAGGCGAGGAGGATGCGCAGGGCGAGGACGGTGCCCGCGTCGCGGATGTGCGGCAGACGGTAGAGCGCAACGAGGGTGGCGACGGCAGCAAGTCCGAGCTTTGCCCCCGGAACGGGAAGCGGCAGAGGAAGGAAGCCCTCAAGGACAAAGAGGATGAGGGAAAGCGCTGTGAGAATGGCGATGTGCGTTATGCGCTGCAGTGGTCTCATATCATTTCACTTCGATCAGCAGTTTATGCGGGAGGCAGGCAATGACGTCCCCTTTCTTCTGCGCCTTTCCCGTCTTGACACAGACGAGGTCGGGGCAGTCGGCGTCGATGACGGAGATGGTCTCTCCCTCAATGCGGACGATATTCTCTCCATGCGCGTCCGCGATGCGGATATCCTCTGTCCCTGTATGTCCCGTGAGGGGGATGTCATACAGCTGCCGTCCGTCCTGCGTGATGACAGCATGCCGCACCGCGCTGTCTGTGCGTGCGAAAAAAAATACGGCGGCGATCCCGCAGAGGATGAGCAGCGCGCCGATGAGCAAAAGGTCGTTTTTCTTCATTGGAATTCCCTGCCTTGACGAATGTTTTCGATCAAAGTACAATAACAGCATATCTCCTATCGAGATGCACGGATCACATAACGTCTCAGATGCCCTGCCCGAGCGCGCGCTGCCAGTAGGCGAGATCGGGCTCGCTGAGCGGCAGGTCGATGGTCTGCCCGTTGTCATAGTAGAAACGGAACCGAACGCTGAGCGCTTTGCGCAGGGCGGGGAGCGATGCACGGGGGAGCTCGACGAACAGTTTATTTTCGTTTTTGTAGCGGCTCTCCGCATTGGGGACGGGGTGCGGCGTATATTTGACCGCCGCCTTCATTTCCCATGCGGCGCCGTCGGTGTAGAGAACGGCTTCGGGCAGGAGCTTTGCCTCGTCATAACGATAGTCCCAGAGTGCGAGGTTGGCGCCCTCGAGTTTGCCCTCGCCGGTATAGGATGCCTGAAAGTCGATGCGCGCGTATGCAGAGAGGCTGCGCGCCGTGCGGTGATCAATCTGATAGGTGTAGGAAAGGCCGAAGATGCCGACGAGGATGAGGAGCAGGGCGACGAGGACGATAAGCTGACGGAAGATGCTGAGCATCACGGTCTCCTTTCGATGAATCGTTTCGGGGTATTATAACACAGAGGAAAGCGCTTTGTCAGCCCGCAATGGGTGAAAACGCAGGATAGAAGGGAGCCGGATGTGGCAGTAAAACTGTTCGTATCGGATTTGGATGGGACGATGCTGCCGGACGGGAATATTGTCTCGGCAGAGAATATTGCGGCCGTGCGCCGTGCTGCGGAGGCAGGCGTTGTGGTGACAATCGCGACGGGGCGCATGTTCGAGGCGGCGCTGCCGGTCGCCGCGGCGCTTGGCGTGGATGTGCCGATCATCTCGTACAACGGCGGCCTCATTAAGAGCCCGAGCGGGCGCATCTATGAGGAACATACGATGGATGCTGCGGTCACGCATGATATCATTGCGTTCTGCCGCGCGCGGGACTGGTACATTCAGATATACAGTGGCGGCTGTCTGCGCTATGTTGAGCCATGCGATGAGTCGTGCTTCTACGAGAACTCACAGAAGCTTGCGGGGCAGGCGGTCGGTTGGAACGGCCTGTTCGCACATGCTGCGGGCAACTGCAAGCTGCTCCTCGTGACACAGGGGGGCGCTGTGACGCAGGAGCGCGCGGATGCTCTTATGGAGGCCTTCGGCGCGGATGTGGATGTAACGCGCTCCGCAGACCGCCTGATCGAGATCGTGCCCAAGGGCATTTCGAAGGCATCAGCGCTTACGGCGCTTGCGGCGAAGCTCGGCATTGCGATCGAGGAGACGATGGCGATCGGTGACGCGTACAATGATCTGCCGATGTTGAAGGCGGCGGGCACAAGCGTGGCGATGGGCAATGCGTTTCCCGAGGTGAAGAAAGCGGCCGACTATGAGACGCTCTCCTGCACGGAGAACGGACTTGCGGCGGCGATCTACCGTTATGTGCTGGGCATGGGAGCGGACGCGCCCGTGCCGATGAACAGGGGCTGAATCATGGCGATCAAACTCATTGCACTCGATCTGGACGGGACGCTTCTCACATCAGATAAGAGAATCACTGCACATACAAAAGACGTCCTCACGCGTGCAATGGCCCGCGGCGTCACCGTCACGATTGCGACGGGACGCATGCTCCGTTCGGCACTGCATTTTGCCCGCCTGATCGGTTCGGATGCGCCTGTTGTCTGCTGCAACGGTGCTTATATCGGGACAGAGAAGGGGACACCCGTTTTTGCGCGTTATTTCGATACTGCTCTCGTCAGAGAATTTCTAACGTTTGTCTACGATCGCCATTGGTATGTGAACTGGTATATCGGCACGGAGATCTATGCGCCGGAGTACCGTCCGGAATATTTCACTGCCTACCGTACAACAGCGGATTTCGTGGTGACGGCAGTCGGAAATGACTATCTCCGCTATACGGAGAATGTCCCGCAGTTTGTCCTGCGCAATCTGGATGACGGCATCGGGGGCTGCCTGCGCGCTGTGCAGGAGCATTTCGGTGATCAGATTGTGCCGCAGCAGAACACGGGGACGAGCCTCGACATCAATCCGCCCGGCGTCTCCAAGGCAGTCGGCGTGCAGGCGCTCGCGGATGCGATGGGCCTGTGCCTCGATGAGGTGATGGTCGCGGGCGATGCGGACAACGATTATGAGATGCTGGAGATGGGCGCCTTCTCCGTTGTGCCGGAGAACGGGCGGCCGAAAGCAAAAGAGCGCGCCCGCTATGTGACGGCGTCCAATGATGCGGATGGGATCGCCGCCGCGATCGAGAAATTTGTGCTGTGAGGTGATATTATGAGCGAGGTGAAGCGTCCCGCGGAGAAGTTCCGTCCCGTGATCGTGACAGGTCTGTCGGGCGGCGGGAAATCCCTTGCCGCACGCTACATGGAGGACATCGGCTATTTCTGCGTGGACAATCTGCCGCCGATCTTCATCCCGAAATTCATTGATCTCTGCCGCGAGACGCAGGGGCAGATCAGCCGCGCAGCGATCGTGGTGGATACGCGCAGCCGGGAGTTCTTTGACGATTTTGTCAAGGTGCTCAATGAACTGGATGCGGGGGATATTTCCTATGAACTGCTCTTTATCGAAGCCTCGGACGATGTGATCATCCGCCGCTATAAAGAGACGCGGCGTCCGCATCCGCTCGCGCCCGCCGCACGCATCTCAGAGGGCGTGACGCGCGAACGTGAGCTCCTTGCCCCCGTGCGCGCGCGCGCAACGCAGCTCGTCAATACGTCCAAGCTGCGCAAGGCCGAGCTGCGCGATATTATCCGTCAGCACTACGATACGCCGGGCACGGATGCGGTGATGAGCGTCAACATCCTCTCGTTCGGATTTAAGTACGGCATCCCGCTCGACGCCGATCTCGTCTTTGATGTGCGCTTCCTGCCAAATCCGTTCTACGTGGACTCGCTCCGCAGCAAAAGCGGCACCGTGCCGCAGGTCGCCTCCTACATCGAGTCATGGGACGTGACGCAGAAGTTCGAGCAGCACCTCGACGGATTCATCGATTTTCTCCTGCCGCACTATGTGAAGGAGGGCAAGAGCCAGCTTGTCATCGCGATCGGATGTACGGGCGGCATGCACCGCAGCGTTTTTATCGCAAAGCACCTCTACGACCGGATCAAGGACTCCTATGATGCGCGCCTTGAGCATCGTGATCTCATGAAGAACGAGGTGCAGGAACACGTGAGCGAGGGATGATGCTATGCATTTGATCAAATGGCTTTATCCCGGCATGGGCTTCAAGCGCTGGCTGTTCGTCTTCGCACTCGGGACGCTCTGTGTCGGCCTCGGAGCTGCACTGATCTTCAACTACAAATACATTGATTCGATTGAGGAGGCAATCTTCCGCTTCGTCTATACGTGGCAGGGCAGCTATGACTATGGGTTTACAGTGATTGCAGGCGTGCTCATCGCCGTCCTCGGCATGGTGCTCATGCTTGTGGCGACGCGGCATGTCATCCGCTCTGTCATCACTGCACTCATGCCCGAGGGCACCTCGGCACGTCTCGTCGATCTGGTCTATGAAAAGACACGTCTCAGCCGCGGCCCTTCCGTGACGGTGATCGGCGGAGGGCACGGCCTCTCCGTACTGCTGCGCGGCATCAAGGAGTTGACCAGCAACGTAACGGCGGTTGTGACCGTCGCGGATGACGGCGGTTCCTCTGGACGTCTGCGCGAGGAACTCGGCATCATACCGCCCGGCGATCTGCGCAACTGTCTTGTGGCCCTTGCCGACACGGAGCCGCTGATGGAAAAGCTCTTTCAGTACCGCTTTGAAGGACGAAGCGACCTGGCGGGACACAGCTTCGGCAATCTCTTCCTCGCGGCGATGGCAGAGGTCACAGGCGACATGGAGACCGCGCTGCGCGAGTCCTCGAAGGTCCTCGCAGTCAAGGGCCGTGTGCTCCCGGCGTCGAAGCAGTCTGTGCGCCTCGACGCAGTCCTCGAGGACGGCACCGTTGTGGAAGGGGAGTCCCGGATTCCCGAAGTGTCCGGTCGTATCCGGCGCGTGCGCCTGTTTCCGCAGGATGCTGCGCCTGTTCCGTCGGCACTAGAGGCGATCCATACGGCAGATGCGATCATCCTCGGTCCCGGGAGCCTCTATACGAGCATCATGCCGAACCTCCTCGTCAGCGGTGTGGCAGAGGAGCTGCGGAAAAGCCGTGCGCTCAAAATCTACATCTGCAATGTCATGACGCAGCTCGGCGAAACGGACGGCTATACGGCGTCCATGCACGCGGAGGCAATCATCAAGCATGCGGGCCGCGGGGCCATCGATTTTATGCTGGTCAACAATGCGCCGATTGCCGAGGAACTGCGCCGTAAGTATGAGACGCAGGGGATCTATCCCGTCGCAGTGGACGAGGAACGGATCAACGCGCTCGGCATCGGCTTTGTCGGAGCGGACATCATCAATCAGTCCGATGCCGTGCGGCATGATCCCGATAAGCTCAGCCGCAGCGTCATGCGCATGATCTACGATTTTCGGGTGCACTGATATGCCGTCGTTTGCTTCGGATGTAAAAAATGCGCTCTCGCGCACAGATACCGACCGCTCCTGCTGTCAGACAGCAGAACTCGCTGCGCTTCTGCGCATGGGCGCGTCTATGGTGACGGACGGGGCACACGGCCTCGGACTGCGCTTTGCCGCGGACAATGCTGCCGTCGCGCGCCGCGTGATCCGCCTCCTGCACACGATGGACGGCGCGATCGAGACGTCGGTCGCAATGGAGCGCACGCCGCAGCTGCGCCGCCGTACCTACATCGTCAACATCGCTGCGGGCGAGAGCGTCACGCCGCTCCTCACACGGCTCGGCTTCCTCGACAGGGGAACGCTGCGTACGGGAACGGATCGAATGCTCCTGCGCAGGAAATGCTGTCGCGCGGCATATCTGCGCGGAGCGTTTCTCGGCGGCGGCAGCGTCAACCGTCCCGAGGCAAGCTGTCATCTCGAGATCACGACGAAGAGCGCGGTGATGGGGCGCGCTCTTCATACGCTCCTGCGCCGTCTGCATTTTCCGGTGGGGCTGACGGATCGGCGCGACACGTACGTCGTCTATCTCAAAGAGGGGGATGCCGTCATGGACTTTCTCTCCCTCATCGGTGCGGAGGAGGCGGCGGAGGAGATCGAGGTCGCACGTAATCTGAAGGAGGTGCGCGCGCAGGTGAATCGTCTGGTCAATGTCGAGACGGCGAACCTCCAGCGTGCTGTGGATGCGGCAGCAGAGCAGCTGGCGGCGATTGAACGCCTGCATTCGGTGGGAATGCTCTCCTCTCTGCCGGAGGATCTGCGTGAGACAGCCGAGATGCGGCGCCTGCATCCGGAGGTCAGCATGGCAGAGCTTGCCGCTCTCTGTCACATCAGTAAGTCTGGGATGAGCCATCGTCTGCGGAAGATTCGTGCGATGGCGGAGGAGGTATCGATTTGATCAGAGGAATAGGCCGACGGTTCGGGAGGAGCTTTTCGCTGCCCTCTTTGCTGCTGTGTGCATTTGTCGTATGGATTCTGACAGCAGTGCCGCCCGCAGGATTTCCGATTCTCGAGTATCATATGGTGACGGAGAATCCGCGGCCCGACGCAGAGCCGTATGTCGTTCCTCCGGAGGAGTTTGCGGCGCAGCTCGACTACCTGCGGGAGGAGGGCTATACGACCATTACACCGCAGGATTATGCACGGGCCCGCAAGGGCAAGCAGGAACTGCCGGAGAAACCGGTTATCCTCTCCTTTGACGACGGCTATGAGGACAACCACCGTGTAGTCCTTCCAATGCTCGAGGAGCGCGGGATGCGGGCGGTGTTCTATATGGTGACGAACGATATCGGGCAGCCCGGCTATATGACATGGGAGGATCTCTTTGACCTGGAGCGGCGCGGCATGGAGATCGGCAGCCATACGGCGAATCATCTGCCGCTCACGACCCTCACGCCGGCGCAGCAGCGTGATGAGCTGCGCCTCTCGAAGCTGACGCTTGAGTGGAAGGGGATGAAGACCATCTACAGCTTCTCCTATCCGAACGGCGCCTACGATGACAGCATCGTTGCGATGCTCGCGGAGGAGGACTATCTGACGGCGGTGACGGGTGAAGCGGGGCTGAACAATACGGAGACGAATCCGTATCTCCTGCACCGTGTCAATATCCCGCCGCCGCATTTCGGCTTGACGGAGTTCCGTCTGCGCCTCATGAAGGCGGACATTGCCGCGCGGTTGGATGTGCGGATGGCGGAACTCCCGCCGGCTCTGCGGGACAATCTTATGCAGCTGAGGGCAAAGCTGCGCGGGGATGATCTGTAAAATGAAGGGAATGTAAGACAGAGACATGAATAAGGGAATGTTTCGGGATGCAGCAGTGCTGATGCTCGCGCTTCTTTGCCTGACGGGATATGCAGGGGCGGCGCCCCACAGCGCGGGAACGACGATCATGCGTGAAAGGGGAACGGCACAGGTGGACATCCGCGGCCGCGTTGCCAGCATCATCAAGGCGGAGGCGCCTCCGCAGAACAGCATATTCTCACCCGGTGCGTCGCGCATGGTGCGCCGCTGGGATGTGGAGTCCCGCGATACGGGCGGCACGCTGCTCTTCTCCGACAGCCCGGAGTACGTCAAGGAGAGCGGAATCCTCTACCGTGATACGGTGGATGGGGATGCACGCATCCTCTACTATCATCTGAACGATACGGCACAGCCGAAGAAGGTCGCCGTCATTCTTGAGACGGATGCGGATCTTGCGGTCGTCTCCGTGACGCGCGGTGCGGCAAGTATGCCAAGTGTGGACTATCTGTATGTCGGCAAGGCAACGCAGATCGGCTACTTTGACCCGCAGGAGATGAGTGAGCGCATCCATGTGACAAAGGAGCGCCCGCGCCTGCTCGCACCCGCGATGGATGAAACCGTTCTCGCACCGGGGGAGTTGGTTTACGGCGTCTATGATTTCCATGCGAGCGCCCCCGTACGGGTCTCTGTGATCATGTACGGCGCCGACGTCGACCCGTTTGCATTCCTTCGTACGGCCCACGTGCTTCCGCGCGATGAGATCGCGCTGCGCGGAACCTTCCGCGGGATGAACCGCATCGTCACCTCGGGGAAGGTCTATTATCCGGCCCGCGACGGGGCGGTCTACTTCCCTATCGGCGACAATGTGCACGATACCTACCGCAGCGGCGTCGATGCGACAGACGGCACTGCGGTCGTCAACTACGGCAACTACGGCATCCTCTATCAGATCAATATACCAACGGCAGGGCGCGTGCAGACGCGATACTTTCTCAGCCCGCTCGGAGGTGTCTATGCAGGTGCCATTCGTGCTGTGAGCGGGACAAAGAAGCGCCTCGTGGAGACGCCGTCGCTCCGTCCGTATTTCGGCGATCAGACGCGTCCGGAATCCGCACAGGCGGCACAGGCGCGTGCGGAGGGGCGGCTGCTGCTCACAGAGTACACGGAGCTCGCCGATCTCGGCACATATTCGAGCGATCAGTCCGTGCAGTTCGAGTACTCGCCGCCCGGCGCATCCAACCTGCCGGTGAACATTATCCTCATGCCGGAAGATCAGAGATAATTTTTTGTCTTGGAAGGTTTTTTCTCATATATGTTGAATTAATAATGATAGCAGACAGCGTATATGACATCATTATCAGGGTGGATCAGAGAGGGAGAGAAAATGGCAGAAGAGACAAAGATTGACCACGAGCGCCTGCTTGAAGCGGTTGAGCAGATCGCCACATCAACGCAGACGGTTTACGCGGCGATCGAGCAGGTTGCGCAGAGCGCGACAGAACTCGCGAGCGCGGGTCAGGAGTCGGTCAAGCAGGCGAAGTTCCTGGAGGAGCGCAATGCCGACACGATCAAGGTGATCGATTTTATCACGAATATCGCGGGCCAGACGAATCTGCTCGGCCTGAATGCGGCGATTGAGGCGGCGCGCGCCGGCGAGCAGGGACGCGGCTTCGCGGTTGTGGCGGAGGAGGTGCGCAAGCTTGCCGAGCAGTCACGCGAGGCAACGGAGCGCATTCAGGTAACGCTCAACGAGATGAACCGCGCAGTCGAGGATATCTCGAGATCCATCGAGACGACGGGCGCGATCAGTGAGCAGCAGGCGGCGTCGACGCAGGAGATTACGGCGAATCTTTCGCGTGTGACGCATGCGGCAGAAGAGCTCAAGGACTATATCAAGAAGCTGGCATAACAGGGGACTGAAACATAAAAGGAACCTCCCGTTTCATTCCGGGAGGTTCCTTTTATGTTGTTTTTTTCTCTTTTTCCTTTGCGCGTGTTTTTGCGGCCTGCTCTCTCGCTTTCAGCTTTTCGCTGGTCTTTTTGTCCCGCTGGTATTTCGCGTAGTTCACGCCCATGCCGGCGATCTTGTGCCGGATCGTCATGATGGGGTGGCGCAGGAACATGCCGCGCTGGGAGCTGCTCATAATGGCGAGGAATTCCTGCGTCGCCTTCGTGCCGAAACATGGACGGTCGCAGCGGTCGCAGATCGGCTTTGTGATGCCGTAGGGACAACGATCCATCTTTGTAAAGACGGTGGCGAGGAGCGCGGTGCAGCTCGGGCAGAGCTTCCCGTTCCTGCCGCCGTGATGATTTTTGCAGTAGACGCCGAAGGTCTTGCGGATGTTCTCCTTCTCCTTCGGGATGTTGTTTTTAAGTTCTGGCGGTTTGCGCTTCGGGAGGAAGCGTGAGAATATGCTCATGCGGATCACCTGTGCTTTCGTTTTATCTGTTGTGGATATGTTTTCTCTCCATTTGGTCATTTTACCGATTTTTTAAGAAAAATGCAAGGGAGAAGTCTGCGTGACTTTTACGGGGAAATGGGGTACAATAGGCGCATGACAGAGTGCAGGAGGGGACGGATGCGTACGAGTAAGAAACAGCGCCATGCGCGTGCCGATTTGGCAGACGAGCGGATCGAAGAGGGCCTTGAGGAAGGACAGCTGCGCAGGCTCCTGACCAATACGATCGACACGATCGAGGACAATAAGACGCAGATTTTTGACATCTATCAAAATACGCGCAATGAGGTAGACGAGGCACGGGACCGGCTCGCAGAGCTCAAGAAGAACGTCGCGGATACGATCGCGCGCGTGGACGCCCTCGCGGCGGACGAGCAGCGGGCGAAGCAGCGGCTTGCCGAGGTGAGCCGGAACTTCTCCGAGCATACGGAGGAGGAGATCCGAAAGAGCTATGAGGCGGTCTCGATCATCCAGATCAACCTCGCGATTGAGCGCGAGAAGGAGCAGGCGATGCGCGTGGAGCGCGACAAGCTCGAGATCCGCCTGCGCTATCTCTTTACGGTGGTGGAGCGTGCCGAGCACATGGCGCTTTCCATCGGATCGGTTCTCAGCTATCTCAGCACGCAGGTCAGCGGAGTTATATGGAAGATCGAGGCGGTGCAGAAGGATAAATTTGTCGGCGCACGCATCATCAAGGCGACAGAGGAGGAGCGCTACCGTATCTCGCGCGAGCTCCATGACGGTCCTGCGCAGGACTTGGCGAATGCCCTATTTACGACAACGATCGCGGAGCGGCTGATGGACCAGGACATGGCGGAGGCAAAGAAAACGCTCGTTGAGCTGCGCGAGGAGATCCGAGGATGTCTGACGGGCGTGCGGCAGATCATCTTCGACATGCGTCCGATGGCGCTTGACGATCTCGGGCTGCCGCAGGCGGTGGAGCAGCTCGTCCGGCTGTTCGGCGAGCGCGGGAAGCTCCGCGGGACATTCAGCCTCGAGGGGACGTATTACGCGCTTCCAAAACATGTGGAGATCGCGATTTTCCGCATTGTGCAGGAGGCACTGAACAATGTCGTTCACCATGCCAAGACCGACAAGGTGCGTGTGCGCATGCACTACACGGATCAGGCACTCACGGTGCTCATCGCGGACGACGGCGTAGGATTTGATCCGAATCGCCGTGTGGAGGAGCCGGAGGATGCAGACGATGCGCTCGATATGGAGACGCAGCGCCGGCAGCGGGGGCGCCATTTCGGTATGATCGGAATGGAGGAGCGTGCCAAGATCATCGGCGCGGCGATCCAGATCCTCTCTGAGCCGGGCAAGGGGACAAAGGTACATTTGCGCGTGGAGAACCGCTTGGCGGAGGATCGGTGAGCGCGCCGCTTGCGGAGGCGGTGCTCCGCTACGCGGGATGCGGCGTCCTGCCGTTCCACACGCCGGGGCATAAGGGCGGACGCGGCGCCCATCTGCTGCTGCGCCGCTTCTTTACAGAGGAAGGGCTGCGCGCTGATGTCTCGTTGACGTCGGAACTCGATGACCTCCATGCGCCGACGGGCTGTATCCGCACGGCGGAGGAACTGGCGGCAGAGACGTACGGTGCGGATGCGGCATATTTCATGGTGAACGGGACGACGGGCGCGATTCATACCATGCTGATGGCGGCGCTTGCGCCCGGCGATGTGCTCCTCGTGCCGCGCAATGCGCACCGGTCCGTCGTCGGTGCGATGATTCTCACGGGGGTGCGGCCCGTCTGGCTGCAGCCGGAGATCGATATGCGCCTCGGCATTGCGATGGGCATATCGCTCGGGGCCGTGAAGGATGCCGTGCGGAAACACCCCGAGGCGCGCGCGGCACTCCTCGTCTATCCGACGTATTACGGCGTGGCAGCAGAGCTGGCGGCGATCGCGGAGTTCCTGCATGCGCATGATATGCTGCTCCTCACGGACGCGGCGCACGGGCCGCATTTCGCCTTCTCGGACGCGTTGCCGCCGTCTGCAATGACGGCGGGGGCAGATCTCTCGGCGGAGAGCACGCATAAGCTGCTCGGTTCGCTGACGCAGACCTCCATGCTGCTGGCGCGCGGCGGACGTGTGCCAGCAGAGCGCATTCGTTCGGCATCGGGGATCATGCAGTCAACGAGTCCGAATGAGGTCCTGCTCGCCTCGCTCGATGCGGCGCGGGCACAGATGGCGGAGAACGGGCGCGAGCGGCTCGCGGCGGCGATTCGCTGCGCGCGCGGCCTGCGCCGCCGGATCAATGAGATCCCGGGGCTTTGGTCGTTCGGTGAAGAATACATGGGTGCGCCGGGGATGGCGGCACTCGATCCGCTCAAGATCACGATGCAGGTCATGGGCCTCGGCATGACGGGCTTTGCGGCGGAGGCAGAACTGCGGCGGCGGAACATCGCCTGCGAACTCGCAGACGCGCGCAATGTACTCTTCCTGCTTTCCTATGCGGACGGGGAGAGAGAGACGGAACTGCTGTGCGCGGCGCTGCGGGATATGGCGGCATCGTGTGCGCCGGAGTGCATCTCGCGCGGGGCAGGCTCGGCTGCATTTCTGGAGCTGCCGCCGCTGCCGGAGACTGTGCTCTCGCCGCGGGATGCATATTTTGCGGACAGTGTGAGCGCAGCGGCCGAGGATGCCGAGGGGCGCATTGCGGCGGAGACGATCATGTTCTACCCGCCGGGAATTCCCGTGCTCGTGCCCGGCGATCGGGTGGATCGCAAGACGCTGGCGTATCTGAGGGCAATGCGTGCAGTCGGGGCACGCGTTGTCGGTGCGGCGGATGCGTCGCTCTGGACCATAAGAGTGATTGCGGAAGGATGACGATGGCAAAAGGAAAGCTTTTTATCATTGAGGCGGGGGACGGCTCGGGCAAGGAAACGCAGACAGGCATGCTTGCAGAGCGTCTCGTGCGTGAGGGACACCGCGTTGTGCCCGTTGCCTTTCCCGACTATGAGGCGGATTCGTCCATGCTTGTGCGCATGTATCTGCGCGGAGATTTCGGTACACATGCGGATGATGTGAACGCCTATGCTGCCTCGACTTTTTTTGCCGTGGACCGCTATGCCTCCTATCGGATGAAGTGGGGGAAGGACTACGAGGATGGTGCTGTTATCCTCGCTGACCGCTATACGACCTCGAATATGGTGCATCAAGCGGTGAAGATCGGAGACGCAGCGGAGCGGGACGCATATCTCGACTGGCTCTACGATCTCGAGTTCCTCAAGATGGGGCTGCCTGTGCCGGATGCCGTGTTCTTCCTCGATATGGAGCCGTGCGCGGCGGATCATCTGATCGCCATGCGGGCAAAAGAGAAGGGGGCAGCACCCGACATCCACGAGCGCGACGCCGCTTATCTCGAACGTGCACATGCCGCCTATGTCCTCCTCGCCGAGCGCTACGGCTGGGTGCGCATCGCCTCGAGCGCGGACGGCGTGCCGCTGCCGATTGAGGCAATTCACGAGAAACTGTACGGGGAAGCTGTGAGGCGGCTGTGATCAAAGAAGTCATCGTTGTCGAGGGAAAGATGGATGTTGCCGCGGTGCGGCGTGCGGTCGAGGCGGACTGCATCATCACCGACGGATTTCGCCTGCGGAATTCCGCGATCAAGAACATTCGCGCCGCCTACGAAAAACGCGGCATCATTATCCTCACCGATCCCGATACCGTCGGCGAACGCATCCGTGCGCGGCTGACAGGGATGTTTCCGCGCGCAAAGCACGCTTTCATTCCTGTCGAGGATGCGACGAATGTGAACGATGGAGATATCGGCGTAGAGCAGGCAAATCCTGCCGCTATCCGTGCGGCGCTCGCGCTCGTTCGTACGCCGATGGAGTGTTCGGAGCCTCTTTTTTCCATGAGTGATATGATGACCTGCGGGCTCACGGGCACGCAGGACGCTGCCATGCGCCGCGCGCGCCTCGGACGCCGCCTCGGCCTGGGCTTTGCGAATGCCAAGACGTTTCTTCGACGTCTCAACACCTATGGAATCACGCGCGAGGAATTTGAATCTGCGTTGGAGGATTTATCATGAACGCAAGCCGCCCCGTGATCGCCGATCCAAAGGTCACGCGCCACATCCTGAACGCATTTCGCCTGCGTGCGAGCAAGCGGCTCGGGCAGAACTTTCTCATAGATGTCGGCGTCGTGCGCGGCATTGTGGAGGCCGCGGAACTCGCGCCGGGAGATACGGTGCTCGAGATCGGACCCGGCATCGGAACGCTCACCCAGGGCCTTGCTGAGACCGGTGCGCGGGTCATCGCCGTTGAGATTGACAAGAAACTGCCGCGCGTGCTTGCCGAGACGCTGAAGGGCTATGACAATGTCACGATTGTGCCGGGGGACATCCTGAAGCTGAATATCCCGGAAATCCTCGGACTAAAGGAGGGCGAGCGCTTTAAGGTCGCTGCAAATCTGCCCTACTACATCACGACGCCGATCATCATGACGCTGCTCGAACAGCGCCTGCCGATCGAGCGCCTTGTCACAATGGTGCAGAAGGAGGTCGCTGCCCGTATGACGGCGCGCCCCGGATCAAAGGACTACGGCGCACTTTCGATTGCCGTGCAGTATTTCACTGAGACGCGCATAGTTATGGATGTGCCGCCGCGTGCGTTCATGCCTGCGCCCGAGGTTACGAGTGCGGTCGTCGCCTGCCGCGTGCGGGAGACGCCGGCCGCTGCGCCGACCGATGAAAAGCTCTTTTTCCGTCTGATCCGCGCCGCATTCGGACAGCGGCGCAAGATGCTCCTCAACGCGCTGACGGGTGCAGGGCTGACGAAGGAGATGAGCCGTGCAGGACTCTCGGCGGCAGGGATTGCGGAGAATACACGCGGCGAGCAGCTCTCTCTTGCGGACTTTGCGCGTTTGTCTGACGCCGTTGGAGATCTGGAAATGCGGGAGGCGTAACAATGTTTTTTGACAGCCATATCCATACGGCATTTTCTGCCGATGCGGAGATGACGGCCGTGGAGGCGCTGACGGCGGCGGAGAAGCAGGGGCTCGGGCTCGTCTTTACCGAGCATCTGGACTACGACTACCCCGCGGCAGGGGCGGAGGAGTTTATCTTCAATCCGGAGGAATACTGGGCGGCATATGAGCCGCTGCGGGCCGAGGGGAACCTTTTGCTCGGCGTCGAGATGGGAATGATGGCAAGTGCGCGCGCGAAAAATGCCGCGTTTTTGCAGCGCGTTCCGTTTGATTTTGTGCTCGGTTCCATTCACTTTCTGGACGTGAAAGATTTATATTTTGCCGAGACCTTTGAGGGGCGTGCAAAGGCGGAAATGTACCATGAGTACTTTACTGTCATGCGCGACGAGATCTATGCGCATCCTTTCATCAATGTGCTTGCACATATCGACTACATAGCGCGCAATGCGCCGTTCGAGAATCCCGAGATCTCCTACGGAGAATTTACCGACGATATGGATGCCGTCCTGCGTGCACTCGTCGAGACCGATACTGTCATCGAGATCAATACGCGCCGTCTCGGTGCGCCGCGCGGCATCAAGGAACTCGCACCCGTCTATCGGCGTTACCGCGAACTCGGCGGGCGGGCTGTCACCATCGGATCGGACGCCCATGTTCCGAATACTGTCGGGAACCATTACGCGCGCGCGCAGGAGCTTGCCCGCGCGTTCGATCTGCAGGTCGTCACATTCCGTGAACGGAAGATGCGCCTGTGTGAATAAAGATTCTCCGCAATGCGTGAAAATACAGGCAATCCGTCGCCGCGGGCCGGGCTTTTATCCGTTGCCTCTCCTGTCCTTTCCTGTTATAATATAGGACAATGGATGGGGAGGCGCTTTTTTTATGCTCAGCAATTTTTTTGTCGCGCTTGGCGGCGTCGTCCCCTTGTTCTGCCTGATGGCCGTGGGCGTTTTTATAAAGCGGTCGCGTCTGCTCACGGAGGAGGAACTCCTGCATGTGAACCGCATGGTGTTCCAGGTGTTCTTCTTCTTCATGATGTTCTACAACATCTATGTCTCCGATCCGGGGACGGCGTTTCAGCCGGAACTGATGCTTTTCGGCGCGGGCGGTGTGCTCCTCACGGCGCTTGTCTTCGGTATCATCGCCTGTCGGATTGAGGCGGACAATGCACGGCGCGGGCCGATGATCCAGGCGATTTTTCGCAGCAACTTCGTGCTCATGGGCATCCCTCTCATCAGCAATATCTTCGGCGATGCGGCGCTTGCCATACCGACGATGATGGTCGCTGCGATCGTTCCGCTCTACAACGTCCTCGGCGTGCTCGTTCTCGAGACCTTTCGCGGCGGACGGTTCGATCTCCTGCCGATCCTGCGTGGCGTTCTCTTGAATCCTATGATTATGGGTGCGATCGCAGGGGCTCTCTGTCGTCTCGCGGAGCTGCCGATCCCTAGCCCCGTACTGAAACCCGTGGCGCAGATCGCGGCGGCTACGACACCCGTGGCACTTATCATCCTCGGGGCCTCCTTCCGCGGTGGCAGCTTCCGCAAGCACCTGCGCCAGCTTGTCTTTTGCCTGGTATCGCGTCTGATCCTTGTGCCGGTGATTATGCTTACGCTCGCGATCGCACTCGGCTTCCGGGGTGTGGAACTCGTCACGCTTGTCGCCATATTTGCCACGCCCTGTGCTGTTGCAGGATTTGCCATGGCGCAGCAGATGCGGGCAGATGCCGAGCTCGCCGGCAACTGTGTCGTATACAGCAGCGCATTGTCCTGCTTTACCATCTTTGGATGGGTATTTCTGCTCAAGACGTTGGAGCTTTTTTAAACAGTCATTTTCCTTAGACATGAAGGGAGGGGAGTACATTCATGCAAACGAGATCGCAGATATCGGCTCGCATGCGCAGATTATGTGCTCCCCTCCTTTTTATGGCCTTCGATTATCTCGCCATTCTGTTTGCGGAGAAAATGGCGTTTGAACTGCATGAAATATACGGGATGATTGTTGGGCGCACCTTCTACGTGCCGTTCTCCTATCTCCTTTTTTGGATACCGCTCGTGTTCATTGCGTTCTTGTGGGGAATGCAGACATATACGAAGATGCAGCCTGTCCTCGAAACTGTGCGCAAGATCTTTTACGCTGTGCTCTACTCGATGATTGCGTGCATTCTGGCGCTCTACTTCATGCAGGCGGGACTGCTCGCGTCGCGCCTCTATGTTGTGCTGTTCGGTTGTCTCGCACTGGTCAGTATCTATGCAGTGCGCTATATTCTCCTAAAGCTCCTGAAAGCAACGCATACGCTGACAAAGCCCGTCATCCTGATCGGTGCAGGAAAGACAGCGGAACAGGTCCTTCACTTTTTCGACGGGGATCTCGGGTACCGCTACGAGGTCATCGGCATCCTCGATGACCACCCGATCTCCAAGACGCTGCCGCAGCAATTCCAGCTGATGGGCACACTGGCAGATGCCGAGACCATCATCCGCAGTTCCGGCGTCGATACGGTCATCATCACGGCACCGGGGCTGCAAAGCGAACGCCTGGGACAACTGATCTCCAGAATCCAGCCGCTCGTTCGTGATGTCCTGTTCGTGCCGGATTTGCTCGCGCTCCCTCTCGGGAACATCGGCGTGGAACCATTTTACACCGAAAAGGTGTTTATGCTGCGTATCCGCAACAACCTTGCCCGCAAGCGAAACCGCCTTGCCAAGAGATTGTTTGATCTCGCTGCAACAATTTGCGGAGGCCTGCTCATCCTGCCGTTTCTGCTCGTCCTGTGCATCATTGTCGGGATTGACAACAAAGGCCGCGTGATCTTTGCCCACCGGCGTGTCGGGCAGCATGGAAAACTCTTTCCGTGCTACAAGTTTCAGACGATGGTATCGGATGCGCAGCAGCGTTTGGAGGAGTATCTTGCAGAGAACCCGGCCGCACGGCGGGAGTGGGAAGAATCCTTTAAGCTGACCCATGATCCGCGCGTCACAAAACTGGGAGCGTTCCTGCGCAGAACCAGTCTGGATGAACTGCCTCAGCTCTGGAACGTCCTATGGGGCGATATGAGTCTCGTGGGACCGCGCCCGATCGTGACACAGGAGATAGAGCGCTATGGAGAAAACATCAAGGAATACTACATGGTTCCTCCGGGCATCACCGGAATCTGGCAGGTCAACGGGCGCAGCGACACCACCTACGAAGAACGTGTTGCGATGGATACCTGGTACGTCCGCAACTGGTCGATCTGGATTGACCTTGTGTACCTCTTCAAGACTGTGAAGACGGTATTCACGGGGAAAGGTGCGTATTAAACGTGGAGACCGTGAAGGGGCTGGGAGCATAATTATATGAAAATCACGGTAATTACTTCTGTGTATAATGGCGAAGATACCATAAAGAGAACAATTGAATCAGTATTGACGCAGGATGTAAAACCATATGAATATCTTATTATTGACGGCCTGTCTTCCGATCGCACACTAAAAATCGCGGAGTCCTATCGCGTTGCATTTGAAAATGCGGGGATAATATACAGCATTGTTTCGGAAAAAGATAGTGGAATATACGATGCTTTTAACAAAGGTGTTTTGCTTGCAAAAGGGGAGTACATTGCTTTCTTGAATGCAGACGACTGGTATACACCGACTGCTCTGAAGACAGTACAGAAAACATATGCCGAGGCGCCTTTTGATTTTGCATATGGAACAATTCAATATATGGGAGCAAAGGGAGCAATTCTAAAAAAGAAATCGCGCCTTGACACTTTTGTTTCCAGCCGAAATTGGAATCATCCCAGCAGCTTTGCAAAGAGAGAGTTATACTTAAATTACCCCTTTGATTTGCAGTTTAAAGCATATGCGGATTTTGATTGGTTCTTAAAGGTTCGAAAACTCCCCATTAAAATTGTTATATTTCCAGGAGATGAAGTTATAGCTTATTTTCAAGCCGGCGGAACAAGCATCAATGCCAATTTTTCAAAAATGCTGGAACGTGCCTCTGAAAAGGCCTGTGCCTATCAAAGAAATGGGTACAGCAGACTCTATCTTTTTGAAGCATATGGGTGGGAGTTCGTGAAATATTTCTTTTCTGTTAGTTTTACATGATTTATAGAATATTGTATTTGGGAGATTGGGATACATGTCTGATGTAAGACAGTGCAGAAAGGTGTTGTTTCTCGAAGCGAGAAATTTTGGCGATGCGATAATAAAGAACACACTGATCTTTCAGTACGGTGTAGGGCATCCGGAAGAGCAAATTGATCTCTGGGCAAAGCGGCAGTTTGCAGATATATTTTCAAGAAACACACGAATTCATAAAGTCTACCATTCCGGATTTCCCATCGCTGGAATGAAGTCATGGAATATCATCACACTTGCAAGAACGATATGGACACTCCGTAAGGAACGTTATGACCTTGCAATTGATACAATGGGGGATTTTCGCGAGAGATTGCTCCTGTGGTTGGTTCATCCGAAAAGGATAATCAGTATTGAGCGAGAGCAGGGGCACCCCTTCAATCACCTGATTCGCCGAGGCTTATCGTTCCTTGTTGAGCCTGTCGTCATACCGAAGGATATGATAAATGTCTATATCCAACTTGCATATTTACTAAAGTATTTAGATGTTCAAAAATGGACGCAGGAATCCAACGGGCTATGTGCTTCCCCTCCAATTATTGGAATACATCCTTTTGCCAGCCAGAAATGCAGATTATGGGAGTGGGAAAAATGGAATAGATTGTATAGATTATTGCTTGAAAAAGGCTGTGTTGTACAATTCTTTTGTTCCCCCGCAGAACGAGCAATTCTCGAAGAAAATATCGAGATTGATCAGAGTTCCAATATCATTGCGGGAGATCTGCAATTTTTTTTAGAAGAGCTTCGGCACATTGATTTGCTTATTTGTTTGGATAGTTTCGCTGTTCATGCTTCTTACAGTTTAGGCGTCCGCAGTATAATGTTGAATGGGGCTAATGATTTTCATATTTGGCAGACTCCTCTCAGCAGCGTTGTGACAGGAAAATTTGATTGTGAATATTGGCCATGTTACAATAAACCGAAGTGTACGGATTATAGGTGTATTCGCAGCATCAATGCAGAGGATGTGGCACAGCTTGCCTATATGCTTTTATGTAGATAATGTCTGAGAAAATACTGCGTTTAAGGAAGGATTAAATGAAAACTGTCCTGCAAATTATGACGCGAAAAAATTACCCGATTTCGGATGGCGGTCAGAAGTGCATTGCAATGCACAGCCGTATTTTGAAGTTTTTAGGTGCGGATTTGCATGGCGTCATGGGAAATGTCGAAGATCCGTGCGAGGATTGGCATGAGCATATGACAGAATTCTCCAATCTGCTTATATTTCAAAGATGCCATGCGAGCGTAAGAAAAGCGCCTTTTCGAGCCATAGCGGACTATATATTTTCAGGGAAGCCAAGAAATGCGCAGGTCTTGGCTTCCGAAGAGAATAAAAAGCAGGTGATGGATTATATTGCTCAGAATCAAATCGAAACTGTCCTGTTAGAGTCTCCTTATGCCGGGGAATACATTGATTATGACCGCTTAAAGGCCAAGAATATACGCATCATCACGTTTGCGCATAATGTAGAATATGAATTTCAAAAAGATGTGCTGTCTAAGTTTGGCTTTTTATCAAAGTTGGAAATAAACCGTACCTACCACTATGAAAAAGCAAATTTAAGGAAAGCCGATCGGATTATTTCTATTTCTCCTGCTGATTATCATCTTTTGCAAAAAGAGTTTCAATTGGACAATATTGTATATATGCCGACGCCTTACCTTCGCTCAGAGCATAGATGGCATGATACGAACAGTGAATATATTGTATTTAACGGCACGCTGGATTTTTATCCAAATTATTACAGCATGAAGCACTTTGTATCGTCGGTGTTTTATCCATTTGTCGAAAGGCATCCGGACATAAAACTTCTCATTACCGGAAAAAATCGGGAGTCGGTTCAGAAGGAATTTCGGCATAAAAATATCGAATTTACAGGATTTCTTGCGGAAGAGGAACTGTATCACCTTATGGAGAATTGTTTGTTCCTTGTTTCCCCGGTTATAAAAGGGTCTGGAACAAAAATGAAATTGGTTCAAGGGCTTTCCATGGGAATTCCAATCATTGCGTCCAAGCATTGCTTTGACGGCGTCCCTTTTGATGAGAAACAGCCTGTTCCATATTTCGTAGCGGATACGAAAGAGGATTATATTCGCTGTATGGAATGCTTGTTGTCACATCGCGGGGAACGCGAACAATTGTCTGCAAATGCAGACAATTTTTTCAAGGAGCAATACGATTATCGGTACAACAAAAAAAGATGGCAGGAATTGCTCTTTTGACAGTTGGATTTAAATGTTTGGATGTGTTTCTGTGAACTAGAGACTCTTATATTTGTGTCAAAAGGAGAAGGCTTATTTTGAAGCAGTTACCCAAAATAACGATTCTTACAGCATCGTATAATGCAGCTGCAACGATTGAACAGACGATAGTAAGTGTTGTTTATCAGGATTATCCCAATCTTGAATACATCATAATTGATGGGGGCTCTACAGATGGAACGATTGATATTTTAAAGAAGTACGAAAAAGATGGACTGCGTTGGATTAGCGAACCGGATCGTGGGCTTTATGATGCGCTGAATAAAGGTGTTGGTATGGCATCGGGAGAGTATATAGAGGTTCTAGGCGGGGATGACGCGCTCGTGGATCAAAATATTATTTCTCGTATTGTGCATCAAATTGAATTGAATACGGATATCCTATGTGGTCAAGCATGGTGCGTAGATGAGAAGAGCAGTATGCAATTTCCGTATTTTAATGAGATGGCGCGAAATAAGGAGACATACCAAGGTGGAATGGTTCCCCATGCAGCGATGTTTGCTCGCAAGGAATTACTTCTGCAGCATCCTTTTGATATAAATTATCGTATTGCAGCAGATTATAAATTTTTTTTGCAGTGTTATTATGATGAAATAGTGCGAATACAATATAGTGATGAAATGGTCGCCTTTTTTTCGATAGCAGGCATAAGTTCCGATATGCAGGCCTGCCACAAAGAAGATAATAGGATTTATGAAGAGTTGGGATTGCCTTTTCATTCACCGAATGATATGCTTACTCGGCCTATAAAGCGCAGGATGAAGAAGGCGCTTGCAACAGTAGGTCTTTTTCCCATTGCTAAACGCCTCTGGATTCCTGTTCGGCGATTCCTTAACACGCATATTCGGTGGCAGAAACATCAATGTACAAATCCAATTTGTCGTTGGTGCGGGAAATCGGTATCGAAATAAAGAAGTGATCCATTAAGCCATATACATAGCGACTCTCAGTGTGATAAAATTTTAAAAATGAGGAGGACTTATCGTGCAAAATATGTATATAAGGAATCTTGGCCCTGTAAAGGAGTGCAAGATTGATGTAAATAGATTTACAATTCTTACCGGTGCGCAGGCATCCGGGAAAAGTACGCTAGCAAAGGCGATATATTTTTTTCGCACACTCAAGACAGATGTTTATGAGGAAATTACGCGACGTCCTTCGGAAGAAGACTATTACACTGGCATGATGAACGGACTTGAAAAACGCATTCGAAGTAAGTTCTTGCGGATTTTTGGCTCGTCATGGTCTATGGAGCATACGATGAAGATGGCGTACTCTTATACGCCTCGTATGAATGTGGAAATATACCTAGAGTCTGATCGCAACAATTCATATCGGAATTTCGTTAAAGCAACAATTGGAGATCCGCTACGCGAACTCATGGAAAGACATGATCGCAGCACGAGTGATGAATATGTATGGGATCAAGAAGAGCGTCGAGAGAAACTGCGGAAGGAAATCCAAGCGGTTTTTGATGATGACTATGAGATCGTCTATGTTCCAGCAGGTAGAAGCCTTACAACGGTTTTAACTGATCAGCTGGCAGCTATGACAGATGTAGATGATAGAGCACTGGATTATTGCATGAGGAGTTATATTCGTCTGACTTTGTCGCTTAGATTCGCACTCAGGAATGGCACGAGTGGAATGCTTAAGGAAAAGCTCTATACGACACAGGATAAAGTTCCCCATGAAGCATTAAGAGCACTGCAGGATCGTATGGACGAAGTTCTATGTGGGCAGTATGTTTATGATCGAGGCGAAGAGCGGCTAAGATTGAAGGGTGATTCGCATAAGTATGTCAAAATCAACTATGCGTCATCCGGACAGCAAGAAACAGTTTGGATTTTCAATCTGTTATATTATTATTTGTTGGAGAGAAAGAAGGTTTTTCTTATTGTAGAAGAACCGGAGGCACATCTTTTTCCAGAAGCACAAAAAAAGATAGCAGAATCCTTGGGGATTTTTGATAATGTTGGAAATGATGTTTTTGTTACAACGCACAGCCCTTATATTTTGGGGGCGTTCAATAACTTGCTTTATGCAAGCACAGTCTCAACACAAATACTGGACAGGCTTTCTTTTACGAAGGAGACGTTTTTGCCAAGGGGAAAAACGTCTGTATGGCATATATGTGCTGGAAGGTTGGAAAATGGCTTAGATGAAGGCTTTGTTCGAAATGAATTGATAGATGGAGCTTCTGATCAAATTAATAACGAACTTGATATGATGATGGAGGCGCATTGGGATGCTATGGAACGGAGTGACTAACATGAGTACACTGAACACGAGTAAGCCCGATCTCTTTACCAGACATACCAGCAAGTGTACAAATTGTCAAAAATGTATTGTCTCCAAAGAAAACCGATCTACTCACAAGGCACATAATGTGAATCAAAAACATATTCGCCACTATCAGTTGGACGGACAAATTTTTCCCAGAGGGACACAATCTGTTTGTGATTATATTTTGCTTGATGATACAGAAAAGAAGGCATATCTAATTGAATTGAAAGGAAGAAATACGGAAGATGCCATTCCGCAGATAGAAAAATCAGAACGGGCGGTTAAGTCTTATTTGCCTGGGTATGTATTTTTTTATCGGATCGTTTTTAGCGGAAGTGGCACTCATCGTTTAGCAAAAACAGCGCTTGCTAGGTGGAAAGAGAAACATGGTAAGCGCAACGATGTTGTTGTAGCTTCATATGGACGATCAATTTACGAAGAGGAAATTTAAGGAATTCGTAATAGACAAGTACTTTCTATAGAGGAGGGAGATGTCATTGAAAAAAGCATTGATTACAGGAATCACAGGACAAGACGGTTCATATTTATCCGAGCTTCTGCTTGAAAAGGGCTATGAGGTCCATGGCATTATCCGTCGGCACAGTACATCCTGTACGGAGCGGATCGATCATCTCGTGTCTGACGCTCAGTATGACGGGCGTCTCTTTCTCCACTACGGCGACCTGACGGATTCGAGCAATGCACATGCGCTGATCCGGGAGATTCAGCCGGATGAGGTCTATAACCTCGCTGCACAGTCCCATGTGGCGGTTTCATTCGAAGTGCCGGAGTATACAGCAGAGGCGACGGGTGTCGGAACGATCCGTCTGCTTGAGGCCGTGCGGCAGAGCGGACGGCCGATTCGCTTCTATCAGGCATCGACGTCGGAGCTCTTCGGTGGGCTTCCGGATACGGCACCGCAGAGTGAGGCAACGCCGTTTTATCCAAAATCGCCTTACGGTGCGGCAAAGCTATACAGTTTCTGGATTACGAAGAACTACCGCGAATCCTACAATATGTTCGCAGTCAATGGCATTCTCTTCAACCATGAGTCGCCGCGCCGCGGGGAGACCTTTGTGACGCGCAAGATTACGCTTGCCGTTGCCCGCATCCTGGCTGGGAAGCAGGAGAAGCTCTCCCTTGGCAACCTTGACGCAAAGCGTGACTGGGGGTTTGCGGGAGACTATGTCGCAGGGATGTGGCGGATGCTCCAGCAGGAAACCCCGGATGACTATGTGCTTGCGACGAATGAGACACATACGGTGCGCGAATTCGCGGAGCTGTCCTTCCGTGAGGCGGGCATTGAGATCGCGTGGCGTGGAAGCGGTGTTGAGGAAAAAGGCTATGATGCGCAGTCCGGCCGGCTGCTTGTTGATGTCGATCCGCGTTATTTCCGCCCTGCCGAGGTTGAACTTTTGTGGGGCGATGCGTCAAAGGCAGAGCGGGAACTTGGCTGGCAGCGCAAGGTGTCTTTCGCTGACCTCGTCCGCATGATGGTACGGGCGGATATGGAGCGGTACGGGCACTGAGATTCCCATTGAAGGAGAGCATGTATGCATATTGTTCTGCTTTCAGGCGGTTCGGGGAAACGTCTCTGGCCGCTGTCGAATGATATTCGTTCCAAGCAGTTCATTCCCCTTTTTCGTCAGAGTGATGGTATGCGGCAGTCGATGGCGCAGCGTGTCTGCGGCCAGGTGTGCCACGCGATTCCGGACGCAGAGATCACGATAGCGACATCGAAAGCACAGGTTTCTGCTTTGCGCAGCCAGCTGGGCGATATGGTCGACATCTCCGTAGAGCCATGCCGTCGTGACACGTTTCCGGCGATCGCGCTTGTCAGCGCCTATCTGCATGATGTGAAAGGCGTCGCTCTCGATGAAGCGGTTGCTGTCTGCCCGGTTGACCCCTATGTTGAGGATGCCTATTTTGCCTCGGTTCGGCATCTGGCGCAGCTTGCGGCAGAAGGTACGGCAGACCTCATGCTGATGGGCATCGAGCCGTCCTATCCGAGTGAGAAGTACGGCTATATCATGCCGCAGGATAAGGAGAATGTGAGCCGCGTTCTTTCTTTTCGGGAAAAGCCGGATGAAGCTGCTGCAAAGGAATATATAGAACAGGGAGCACTCTGGAACAGCGGTGTCTTTGCATATCGTCTGGGGTATGTTTTGGAACGTGCCCAAGCCTTGCTCGGATGCTCGGACTACGAGACCCTGCTTTCGACCTATGATCGTCTTCAAAAGATCAGCTTTGATTATGCCGTTGTCGAACGGGAAAAGCATGTTGGCGTCCTGCGCTATGCGGGCGCGTGGAAGGATCTCGGTACATGGAACACATTGACCGAGATCATGGAAGAACCAACCCTTGGCGATGTCACAACTGATGATCGCTGCACCGGCACCCATGTTGTGAATGAGCTGGATGTTCCGATTCTGGTCATGGGCGGCCAGAATCTCATTGTTGCCGCAAGCCCTGAAGGGATTCTCGTGGCGGATAAAGCAGCGTCGAGCCATATGAAGCCCTATGTTGAGCAGATCAGTCAGCCCGTCATGTTTGCTGAGAAGTCGTGGGGGAGTTTCCGAATCATTGACGTTGAAGAGGGCAGCCTGACCATCAAGGTAACGCTGAATGCGGGGCATGCGATGAATTACCACAGTCATGCGTATCGCCGTGAGATTTGGAATATCGTCAGCGGCAGCGGGACGGTTCTGCTGGACGGAGAGGTGTGCGCCGTCGCACCGGGGGACGTCATAGAGATCCCGGCGGGCATGAAGCACAAGATCAGCGCGCAGGAGCGCATGGTTGTGATCGAAGTCCAGATTGGCGAAGCTATCCTAAAAGAGGACAAAATCAAGTGGTCAGACGAGACCGGGGGTGCAGTACGATGATGAAAAAAGATGCAAAGATCTACGTCGCTGGGCATCGCGGTATGGTCGGGTCCGCAATTTGCCGGGAGCTGAAACGGCAGGGATATACCAATATCATAACGCGCACCCACGCTCAGCTCGATCTTTGCAGACAGGATGCGGTGGATGCCTTCTTTGCAGAGGAAAAGCCGGAATATGTCTTCCTTGCAGCGGCAAAAGTGGGCGGCATTGAGGCGAATTCCGAGGCACCAGCGGATTTTATGTACCAGAATATGATGTTGGAGATGAACGTTATCCACTCCGCGTGGAGAACCGGCTGCAGGAAACTCGAGTTTCTCGGCTCGTCCTGCATCTATCCGCGCATGGCGCCGCAGCCGATGAAGGAGGACTGCCTGCTGACATCGCCGCTCGAGGAGACGAATGAGGCATATGCCCTCGCAAAGATTGCAGGTCTGAAGTACTGCGTGTACCTCAACAAACAGTATGGGACAGACTATATCTCAGTGATGCCGACCAATCTCTACGGTCCGAATGACAACTACCATCCGGAGCACAGCCATGTGCTTCCTGCCTTGATCCGGCGCTTTCATGAGGCGAAGGAAGCGGAAGCTCCGTCCGTGACCTGCTGGGGCGATGGCTCGCCCTTGCGCGAGTTCCTCTACGTCGACGATCTTGCTAATCTCTGTGTGTACTTGATGAATCATTACAGCGGAGATGAGACGGTCAACGCGGGGACAGGGAAGGAAATCTCCATTCGAGAACTCGCAGAGCTGGTTGCACGCGTTGTTGACTATCGTGGTGAGATCCTGTGGGATACAAACAAGCCGAACGGGACGCCGAGAAAACTTCTTGATGTTTCAAAGGCAGAGCGGCTGGGGTGGCGGTACAAAATGGAGCTTGAGGATGGAATCCGGTTGGCCTACCAGGATTTTCTGAACAATCCGATGCGTGCAGAGAGATAAACTTCTCAGCAACAGGAAACTGCTTTATTGCGGAAAGATTAAAGCCCGCGTTGACAGCTTACATTGATGCATCTATACTATTGTGTAGTAGGTGTGTACTTTATTGTACTCACGATTTACGCAGAGCCTCAACGACTCCACATATAGCAGGGAGCTTTTTCTGAATGAAATTATTTCTGAAGATTTTTTCCATCTTCACGCCGAAGGAACTCCGTTACTGCGCGTTTCTTGTGATTGTGATGATGGTCGGCGCTGTTCTTGAGGCGATTGGCATTGGTGCTATTTTGCCCCTCATCTCCCTCATGGGGCAGCCGGATTTTCTTGTACAGCATCCGGAAATAGCAGGATATGCGGCGAAACTTGGCATTACGACCCATACAGAGCTTATTATTGGGCTGTCGCTGCTGCTCATCATTCTTTATGTATTGAAAAATCTTTACCTTGCATGGCAGCTTCGTCTGCAGATCAACTTCTCAATTTCCAATCAGATTCAGTTCTCAAAGGAGCTGATGGCGAATTACCTTGCCAAACCGTACCTTTTTCATCTAAATCATAATACGGCGGTACTGCTTAGGAATGTTAATAGCGGTGGTGTCGTTATTTTCTCGAATATATTGATTCCGACATTCCAACTGCTCACGGAAATCATAACGGCGTTGACAATCTGGCTGATGCTTGTTTTTGCCGATCCGTTCACTGCGATTGTTGTCGCCGGAGTGATGGGGGGGCTGATCTACACACTGCTTCGATCGTTTCGACGCAGAATTGCTGGGACTGGACAGATACAGAATGCATATGCTGCGGCGTATGTTCAGGCAGTGAATCAGGGCTTGGGTGCCATCAAAGAGACCAAGGTGATGCGTAAGGAGCAGTTCTTTCTTCAGGAATTCATACATAACTACGAAAAATATGGACTGGCAAATGGACAGTTTATGTTTTTGAATCAACTCCCTCGCATTATTATTGAGACGCTCATTGTATGTGCATTGCTTTTCCTCATCATTGAGAAGATGGCGATGGGATATACGCCGATGGAGATCGTTCCTCTGCTCGGTGTCCTGGCACTTGCGGCATTCCGCTTGATGCCAAGTGCGAACCGTATTATAACGCTTTCAAACGGTATCAAATTCCAACTCCCGCTGTTTAACGAGCTGTATCGCGAACTTCTTGCGATTAAATCCCGCAAATATCACCAACGGAACCTCAAGATGGCAGATCTGCCGCCGTCGCTTCTCTTTGCTGATGTGATCCGCGTGGAGCATCTGGGATTTTATTATCCGGGCACTTTAGAGGAGGTGCTTACGGATGTCAGTTTTTCGATACCGAAGGGAAGCTTTGTTGGGATTCTAGGGCCGTCGGGTGCGGGAAAAACCACATTTGTTGACATCCTCCTGGGGCTTTTCGTTCCAATGCGCGGTAGGATCACCGTTGACGGCGTCGACATTCGCCAAAAGCTGCGTGCATGGCAGGCGAATATCGCCTATGTTCCGCAGTCAATTTATCTAACCGATGCGACCATTCGCGAGAATGTGGCATTAGGAGAAGCCCCCGATGAAATTGATGATGAGCGGGTTCATAAAGCACTTGCGATGGCGGAACTTGATGCATTTGTAAATGCCCAGCCAAAGGGAATCGAAACGATGGTCGGCGAACGGGGCGTCAAGCTCTCCGGCGGACAGCGGCAGCGTATCGGCATTGCGCGTGCAATCTATCAGCAGCCGGAGGTCCTAATTCTTGACGAAGCGACCTCTGCACTTGATACGGAGACAGAAAAGAGCATCACGAGTACAATAATGAAATTCAAAGGACAAATTACAATTATTGCCATTGCACATCGCATCAGTACCCTGGCTGAGTGTGATTTCAGGGTGCGGTTTGACTCTGGCAAAGCAGAAGTTTTATAAACGGATAAAATCTCTTATAAGAGATCATGAAAGGTACGACGTATGCGCATCTTGGCAATCATTCCGGCACGAGGTGGATCCAAGGGAATTCCCCTTAAAAACATTCGTATGATGAATGGGAGACCGCTCATTTCCTATGCAATTGCCAATGCCAAAAAAAGCAAGTATATTACCGATATTTTTGTAACAACGGACAGCAAAGAAATTGCGGACGTAGCGCATTACTATGGAGCCGATATTATTGAGCGCAGCGAAGAGCTCTCCGCAGACTTAGTTACGTTGGATCCGGTTGTTTATCATGCAAAAATTCAGGCCGAAAAGAAGTGCCTCTGTACTTTTGATTATGTTGTGACAATGCAGCCGACATCCCCGCTGTTAACCGTATCAACGCTGGATCATGCAATCGAATATACTGTAGACAGAGGATACGATACGGTTATCAGTGTAGTCAACAGACCTCATCTTTCCTGGGGACGGCGGGAGAATGGAGAAGTGTATTCACTTTATGAGGAGCGTAAAAATCGGCAGGAGCTTCCTCCTCAGTATTTAGAGACGGGGGCGTTTGTCATTGCACGTGGTCCTTGTGTCAAACAAAACACGCGAATTGGTGAGAAAATATCTGTTTTTGAAGTAGATGAAAAAGAAAGTATTGATATTGATGGGCCAAATGATTGGATCCTATCCGAGAGCCTAATGCGGCGAAAACGCATTATTTTTCGCGTGGACGGTTATGTCGAGTTGGGTATGGGACATATATACAATTGCATTACGTTAGCACTTGCAATGATCGACCATGATGTACTGATTGTCACGCATGAAAAAGCGGAGCCGGGCATAACGAAGATTAAGGAGACAAATCTTCCATATCGGACATTCCGAGAGGAATCAGAGATGGACGAAATAATTGCATCCTATCGTCCGGACATCTGGGTAAACGATTGCTTGAATACAACGGAAGAGTACATTCGTAAACTCAAGTCACTCGTTCCGCGCGTTGTTACAATTGAAGACCTCGGCTCCGGCATAAATGCGGCAGACGCCGTAATTAATGCACTGTATGATAAAGATGAGCCAAGAAGAAATGTATACAGCGGCTATAAATACGTATGCCTTCGCGATGAATTTCAGATGGAGGAGCCAAAACCCTTTTCGAAGGAAGTTAAAAATATCGTCATTATGTTTGGCGGAACGGATCCGTCGAATCTGAATCGATTGGTCTATGACGCATTGATGTCACAGAATGATCGCTTCAAGGGGATACGTTTTTTCTTTATTACGGGCATCGGATATGATAACGAGGCGAATGAAGTCGTTACCTGTTCAAAAAATAATATCTTTGTTTACCCAAACGTACCACGTGTGACAAAATATCTGAAGGATGCCGATCTTGTCATTATGGGGCAAGGACGATCCATCTTTGAAGCTGCATGTATGGGGATCCCGGCTGTTGTTCTTTCGCAGAATGAGCGTGAAATGTCGCATAGTTTTGCACAGATGGAGCACGGTTTTCTTAATCTGGGCCTCGGAAAGAGCGTCGATGCCTCACTTATCTTAAATACACTTGAGTGGCTCGTGAGCACAGCTGCCGTCCGTGAAAATATGCATAACTTGATGGCTCAAATTCCGCTGAAATCAGGGACAGAACGTGTCAAACGCATCATCTTAGGAGAGGATAGTTTTGAAGACCATCATTGAACGCTGTCAAGCCGGTGAATTTACCCTTATTGCTGAGATTGGCGTCAATTACTATGATATTGCAAAGAAGCTGCACATATCTCCGATGGAGGCAGCGAAGTTCATGGTGTTCTCTGCTCGGAACGCAGGCGTTCATGCAGTCAAATTCCAGACCTATAAAGCCGAGACGCTCGCATCAAGATACTCTCCCTCATATTGGGACACGACAGAAGAGCCGACCCCCTCGCAGTTCGAACTCTTTAAAAAATTTGACTCGTTTGGAGAACCCGAGTATCAGGAACTCAGCAGGTTCTGCGATCAGATCGGCATCGAGTTTTGTTCGACGCCGTTTGATTTTGAATCCGCTGATTATCTGGCTCCCTTGATGAACGTGTATAAAATCTCTTCATCGGATCTTACCAATCTGCCGTTCATTACGCATATGGCAAAGAAGGGAAAGCCGATTCTCCTCTCGACCGGCGCGTCAAATCTCGATGAAATCAGTGCGGCCGTTTCCTGTATACGAAAATATAATAATGAAAAACTTATCCTTCTTCACTGCGTTCTCGAATATCCGACGCCGTATGAGCATGCGAATCTCGATAAGATTAGGGCTTTGAAAAAGGCTTTTCCTGAAGTTACAGTTGGATACTCCGATCATACAAAACCGGATACTTCTTATGACGTTATTAAGACGGCGTATCTTCTTGGTGCGACTGTTATTGAGAAACATTTCACTGTCGATAAGACACTGCAGGGAAATGATCATTATCACGCAATGGATCCGCACGATGCAGAAAATATACTTGCGGCGATCTATTATATTGACAAGATCAAAGGAAAAGATAAACTCTGCGCACTGGAGAGTGAGCAACCGGCTCGAGAGAATGCGAGACGTTCCATCGTTGCAGCTGTAGATATCCCGGCGGGTACGATGATTTTGGAAGAGATGCTGACATTTAAGCGGCCAGGGCATGGAATCTCGCCGAAAGAGCTCTCGAGTGTTCTTGGTAAAACAGCAAAAGAAACAATTAAAGGAGACACGGTTTTGATGAAAGATATGCTGAGGTGATATATACTATGCAGCCCGAAAACCTTCATGCGGAGCCTCTGCTTCGTTTTGGAAAACCTTATGCGGATATATGGAAAATCAAAACAGATTTCTATACTCAGAACCGAATCTTGTTAAGTGAAAGGCAACGTATAGCAGAGATTTATTCTCAGCAGCCGCTGCGCAGCGTATGCAAAATATGCGAGCAGAAGATAAGAGAAGGTGACACCACATTTATTTCGCATGGGATAAAATATATCGTATGCTCTCATTGTGGACATTTGAATGGAGCATATCAAGAAACTGTTGCGTTTAGTGAGCAAGTATATGAGCAAGACGATTATGGAAAAGTCTATCGCGGGGAAACAGAGGAACGGAATGCATATAAGGAACGTGTAGAGGCGGTCTATCTTCCAAAAGCGAAGTTTATGGTAGAGGCAATGACTAGCAGTATGCCGGAACAGACACTCAATAGGATGAAATTCTTGGATGTAGGTGCCGGTTCCGGATATTTTGTTGCGGCGATGCAGCGCCTCGGTCTGCATGCGCAGGGGATTGAGATATCTGCAGACCAAGTCCGTTGGGGAAGCCAATTTGTTGATGAAGGAGCATTGGTCCATTTCGCATACAATGATATTGTCAATCGTATCTTAAATGCAAAGGAGGAAGTTGTCTCCTTCATTGGCGTCTTAGAACATATTGTAGATTTACATGAAGTGCTGCAGGCAATTGAGGATAACCCGCATATTAGATATGTATTCTTTTCTGTGCCTTTATTTTCTTATAGTGCTATTTTTGAAAGTATCCATCCGGCGGTCTTTAATCGTCAGCTTGGAGGTACACACACACATCTGTTTACCAATGAGTCGATTGAATGGCTGTGCGGTCGTTTCAATTGGGAAATGATTGGCGCATGGTATTTCGGAACGGATATTGCGGATATGATACGCATGGTTATGGTTGAAGCGGAGATGGCCGGCAATCAAGAAGTAAGTATCTATTTCAAAGATAAAGTGGCTCAGATATTAGACCAATTGCAGATCGTTATTGATCAACAAAAATTCTGTTCAGAAGTACATATGTTGATTCAAAAGAAAGATAATATACAATCAATAACATGAAACTTTTCCAGCATTTTCTTTGTATATATAGTTAATAGTGGGGGAATAAAAGTCGTGGATATTGGAAATAGAATATATTCTCTCTGCGCAAAACTTTTTCCGATTTGCCGCAGCATTACCGGAAATGGCGTGCGGGAGACACTTCGTATTTTACAAGAAATTGTTCCGGAAATGACGATCCATGAAGTATCCAGCGGCACGAAGGTTTTTGATTGGACCGTACCCAAAGAATGGAATATCCGCGATGCATGGATAAAAAATGGGCAAGGGGAGAAAATCCTCGATTTTCAGGAGACGAATCTTCATGTTATGGGCTATTCTGTTCCTGTGGATAGAGAGGTATCTCTGGATGAACTTTTGCCCCTTATCTACACACAACCAAATCAGCCGGATGCCATCCCATACGTTACGAGTTACTATAGGGAGCGCTATGGATTCTGCATGACGCAGAATCAAAAAGATGCGCTTGTTGATGATACCTACCATATCTATATTGACAGCGAACTCAAAGACGGCAGCCTGACTTATGGGGAGCTCAGAATTCCCTCTACGGAGGGAAATACCGAGGAAATTTTCCTCTCGACCTATGTTTGTCACCCTTCAATGGCAAACAATGAGCTCTCCGGACCGGCAGTTACGATATATCTTGCCAAGAACATTCTTTCCCAGAAACGGCGTCGCTATAACTATCGCATCATCTTTATACCGGAGACAATTGGTGCGATTACTTATCTCAGCGAATACTTGCCCGAAATGAAAAAAAATGTGCGTGCAGGATTTAATATTTCCTGTGTTGGGGATGACAGGACATACTCCTATGTTGCTTCGCGCTATGGGGAAACACTTGCAGACAGAGCCGCAAAAAATATTCTCTCATTCCATTACCCAAATTATAAAAGCTATTCTTTTTTACAGCGTGGTTCCGATGAGCGTCAATACAATGCACCAGGAGTTGATCTCCCAGTGTGTGCCGTCTGCCGCTCTAAATACGAGGAATATCCTGAATACCATACAAGTAAGGATAATATGAATCTTATTTCACCGAGCGGACTGCAGGGGGCTTATGAAATCTATAGTGATATAATTAAAGCTTTGGAATATAACTATCGGTACCAATTACAGTGCCTTTGTGAACCTCAATTGGGGAGAAGAGGCCTATATCCTACCGTTAGCCGAAAAGGTGGATTTGGTGAGATGAAGGGCATGCTGGACTTCATTTCCTATGCTGATGGGAGAGAGGATCTTATCGATATTAGTGATAGAATCCACGTCCCTGTAAAAAAACTCATACCTATTGTAGAAAAACTCTTACATAACCATTTGATTGAAATTCTGGAGGAATAAAATCCATGATGGATCTCACAAAAGATGATTTTGAAGTCTTGGATCGTTGTCCGTGGGATGAAACCTCTGCCGAAATAGCGGAATTCCTGTATCTGGATGATGTGGATTGTGATGTCGTCCGCTGCCCGCAATGTGGTGTTGTCTACGCGAAACGGCGCCTTAATGCAAAAGGTCTGCCTAAATATTGGGGAGATTATTTGTCTCGGGTTCATACTCATGATATAGACGCAGTGGAAAAGCGGAACAAGATGTACCAGATTGATTACGAGTTTTCCAGCCGATACGTTTCGGCTGGAAGAGTCCTCGATGTCGGATGCGGCAACGGATCGTTTATGGATGTCTACGAATCACATGGTTATGAGGTGTTCGGCGTAGAGTATGGAGAAGAAGCGGCAGCTGCTGCTGAGAAACACCATCATGTTCGTTACGGTGTATTTAATGAAATAGATTTTGGAGAAGAAAAGTTTGATCTCATTATTTTTCGCGGTGTGCTGCAGTATATTCCATATCCTAAAGAGTATTTGAAAAAAGCGGTTAGCCTCTTAAAGCCAAAGGGGAATTTTCATGTAGGAGGGCACTTATTTATAACGGCCCAGCCCAATATGGGGTCACTTGCCTTTCGACTATTCGGGAAAAATTTCACGCAGCCGGTGACGGGAGCTGACTTTATCGGTTATACAGAAAATGCGCTGACCGAGTATCTGCGTTCTCTTGGGCTCCACAAGAAGGGCGAACGCTACTTTTATCCAGAAACACCTTATGCAAGCGAAGAAGATGATCTTCTCAAGATGGCAAGGGCCATTCAATATAAAAGAGACGGACAGGAGATTAATTTCAAAGCGCCCGCTTACTGGGGCAATATGATGACGTTAATTTACACTAGAAAATCATCTTGATTGGAAGGAGATTTGCTCCTGTATGACTCCGACAAAGAATATAATTAAAACACTTGTTATTGATTTTTATCCGCCCCACTTAAGAGAGGCGATTGTAAGACTAGGCCAAGACCGCATTATTGAAATCAAATATTGGCTGATTGATGGAGAAGGAAAATATGCGGGCGAAGAAAATATGCGTGCATCTGTTTTCGATAAGATGTGGGAAGAATATTTAAATGGTCCGCGGTTGGATATTCCAGATCATCATTATGATATAGCTCGCCAATATCTATATTCCTTCATGAATATTGATAATCGTTGGAACCCAAGCACAGAAAACTGCACCTATGTCCATGATTTTAATGCACTGTTTCAAACATGGTATCATATCATACAACTTAATCAAATTGAGTTGATGCTGATGGGGAATGCTCCACACGGGCCTATTCCTTTCATGGCTTATGTTGTCGCTAAAGCACTAGGAATTAAAATTATTATGACTGAACAGGAGTGGTTTGAAAAAGACCGATTTATGTGTTTTAGGTCTCTCGATATGATCGGCCTCGATTATCTGGATGTGGACTTTGGTAGGCGGAATGCGACGGCGGAAATGATGGGTGGTTTTCGGAAAATACCTTTTTATATGGAATATATACCGGATGAGATTTTGGATTCAGGGCGCTTTCGGATATTATTTACAATTAAAAGCTGGCTGCGCTCGGGATTGTTGGTTTCTAAGATGAAAAAGTACAATGAGATCTTTGTATATAAGGTGCTCGAAAAATTGGGGTATCGTGCCATTGAATTGTACTTGGACAAACGATTTAGAAAGTATCGCAATAAGCAGTGTAGGCCTTATGATCCATCGAAAAAATTTGTGTATTTCCCCCTGCATGTTCAGCCGGAAATGACAACTGATACTCTAGGTGGAATTTATGAAGACCAGCTTTTGGCGATTGAACGATTGGATCGGATTTTGCCGAATGACTATTATATTTATGTCAAAGAAAATCCGGCACAAACGTACTATAAGCGTAACAAGGAATTTTTTGATCGCTTGGAAGCTATTCCTAAGGCCATATTAGTAAATCCGGAAACCAATACGTATGATCTCATTGAAAATGCAGAGTTTGTAGCGACGATTACTGGTACAGCAGGGTGGGAAGCAATCACTGCGGGGAAAAAATGTTTGTGCTTTGGATACGCGTGGTATCGCTCCTTGGCTGGTGTTATAAGATACACGCCTGAGATAACATTCGAAGATATCTCTAATTATCATTTCACCAAAGAGGATTTTGATCGTTCGTATGATCGCTTTTACAGAAGTCTTTTTCCAGGGATTGTTGCAGGGGATTTTTTCTCAAATTTAAAAGAAGATTTTTCACCGGATACGAATAATGCAGAAGTATACTATAGCTTAAAGACGGCCATTGAGCATTATGACGGATGAGGTGTTGCTGCCTTGAAGAAGGGCCTAAAAGAAGCGATAAAAAAAGGATTGGCTTTGATAGGAGTTAATCCGAAAAAAATTACAAAACTTTATCGACGTTATCGGCAAATAAGCGGACATGAGGTCGCATATAACGTAAATCAGACGAGTTATGAAAAGTACTGCCTCTTGCAGTATATTGTTCAGCCGTTTTTGGACAATAATGGCTATGCACAGAACAGCCATCAAAACCAATGGCAGGTAGTGGCTTTAGCTGAGGAGATTGGAAGATTTGGATATAATGTTGATGTAAGGAACTGGGATGATCGAATTAGCAGGTTGAAGAACCGCTATGATTTGGTAATTGATATCCATCCAGGTCTTAATGATACATATAGGGAGCGCTTAAACCCTGGTTATTGTCGTATTGCTTATATGACCGGAATGAATACAAGGGTATCAAATCAAAATGAGCAAATACGATTGGACGAAGTTACTAAGCGTCGGGGAATATCCTTGCCGGCGGAAAGAATTTCGAAGCTTCTTGATCGAGATATAGAAAACTTTGATGCATTCTTCTGTATTGGAAATTCTTATAATCTAGAATCGTATGATGAATTCCTCCTGCCTCCGGTTTATTTTATTAAGAATACAGGATATACGTTTCCATTTACAATAAATACAGAGAATAAAAATCCAAAGAACTTTTTGTTTTTTGCGAGTTCTGGACAAGTGCACAAAGGATTGGATCTTTTGCTTGAAATTTTTAGTAAGAAAGGATTTCCTTTTGAATTATATGTATGCAGTAATTTTGAGTCAGAAGAAGTCTTTTGTGAGGTATACAAGAAGGAACTATTCAGTACATCTAATATTCACCCTGTTGGCTTTATTGATATTATGAGTGAGAAATTTCGTGAGATAGCCGAGATATGTTCTTTTGCTCTTTTACCATCTTGCTCAGAGGCCAGGGCGGGTTCGGTATTGACTGTAATGTCTGCTGGGATTATACCGATTGTCAGCAGAGAATGTGGATTTGAAGATGATGAAGTGATCCAGTTAAGAGATTGTAAATTGGAAACGATTGAAGAAGCCATTCGCTATTTTGGAGAGAAAAATGATACATGGATTGAGAGAGAATCTAATCATGTTCGGCATATTGTGAAAGAACGATACAGCAAGGAAAACTTCGTTCAATCTGTACATAATGCCTTACAAAAAGTAATTGGGAAAAATGATGTTGCATAAATATAAAGTCGACAATTTATCTGCAAGAGATTCAGGTATAATCAACAGGGAGAAGAAGAGGAATTATGCTAAAAATTTTTCTGCAATGGGTGCGAAATCGACTGAGATATGATATACAAAGAGATATTCATCGACGCCCCTATTTAGTAAAAATGGGGAAGAACTCTATGTTTATGGATAGTGCGCGTATTGATTGCCGTAGCGATCATGGAAAACAACGCATTTCTATTGGGAACGATTGTGTCTTAGGGTGTTCCTTTGTTTTTGAGTCAGAGCAAGGACTCGTTTCCATAGGAGATCGTTCCTTCATCAACAGCGGAACGCAGCTGATTTCGCGTAGCCAGATTGAAATTGGAGATGATGTGACCATTGCATGGGGCTGCTGTATTTACGACCATGACTCACATTCTCTTGATTGGCGTGCGCGCATCGAGGATCTTCGCTGTCTGCGGGAAGATTTGCGAGCTGGTCGTGATCCTCTTGCAAGTAAGGATTGGTCTGTTGTGCGCACGAAACCCATTTGTATATGTGATAAAGCGTGGATTGGAATGAATGCGATCATATTGAAGGGCGTTACGATTGGTGAAGGAGCTGTTGTCGCTGCTGGTTCTGTTGTAACCAAGGATGTATCATCGTGGACGGTTGTGGCTGGGAATCCAGCATGTGTGGTCAAGCATATTGAAAGCGAATAACTGTCTTGAGAGGGGATGAAACATTTTGGAAACGATGCAATGTGAGATTTGTGCAACAGAGATGCAGCCGTTTGAAACGGGAACGATACTGCAAAAGTATACCATACAGTATTTTCATTGCCCACATTGCGGATTCGTAAGAACAGAAGAACCGTATTGGTTGGATGAAGCTTATTCGGATGCAATTTGCGATGCGGATATCGGTTTGTTATCAAGAAATGTATTCCTGTTTCCGAGAATAGAAGCTGTCATTAATATTTGCCTTCCGCAATCTGAGACGTTTCTTGATTACGGGGGCGGATATGGCATATTTGCACGCTTGATGCGCGATAAAGGAATCCCTTTTGAATGGTATGATCAGTATTGTCAAAACCTGTTCGCAAAAGGCTTTGAAAAACAGCGTAATCATTACGATGTTATCACGGCGTTCGAGCTTTTCGAGCATTTTGCTGAACCAATGAAAGAAATAGAAAATCTGATGGAGCTTGGTGACAATCTCATTGTCATGACGAAGCTGATCCCAAATCCACCGCCGCATATAAAAGACTGGTGGTACTATGTAACACTGCATGGGCAGCATATCGCATTTTATACAGAGCGATCAATGAATCTGATCGCGGAGCGCTTTCATCGCCATTATGTTGGTCACGGTGACATACATATTTTTTCATCAAAACCGATACCAAATTGGAAAGTGCGGCTTTCTTTGAGCCGTTTTCGTGGTATAGTAACACGATTCAGGAACAGAGGGACTCTCTTGTCGCAAGACTATGAAAAAATTACGGGACAAAGCTTGACCTAGGATGTAGAACATAGTGGGGGAAACGGTGAAACGAGTATTGATTACAGGTGCCCATGGCTTCCTCGGGCGCTATGTGGCAAAAATATACGGTCAGGCAAACTTCTATGTCATTGGATTGGGACATGGGACATGGAGCGCATCCGAGGAAAAAGTATGGGGAATCGATGAGTGGCACAATGCTGATGTTAACATGGATTCGCTTCAAAGCTATGCTTCTGATGTGGACATTATCATTCACTGCGCAGGCAGCGGATCGGTCGGCTTTTCTCTGGTCAATCCCATGAAGGATTTTGAGCGAACGGTTTGGACAACGCATTATGTGCTCGAATACATTCGTGTTTTCTCCCCACAGACATGTTTGCTATATCCATCGAGTGCAGCAATTTACGGCAATCAAGAGACGCTTCCACTGACAACTGACATGACACCGAATCCGATTTCTCCGTATGGTGTGCATAAAAATATTGTCGAAGAATTGTGTACGATGTACGCGACGCAATACGGAGTTCACGTTGCTGTACTTCGCCTGTTTTCGGTCTATGGTAATGGCCTGAAAAAACAACTGCTTTGGGATGCCTGCAGCAAGCTGTCACAGGGCATCAATACCTTTTGGGGAACCGGTGAGGAGACGCGGGACTGGGTTCATGTTTCCGATGTGGCGCGGGCGTTTCTTATCGCAGGAGAGAAGGCATCGCCGGAATGTTCTGTTGTCAATGTGGGTACCGGTCAGGCAGTCAAGATCAAAGATGTTCTGGACATCCTTTTTGAAGCGTATGGGGCGCAGGAACTACCGGCCTTCGGTGGAGAAATCAATGCAGGGAACCCGAATCATTATGTGGCGGATTCTGTTGCGATGAACGGCTGGGGGTGGCATCCGTCTGTCGATTTGATGCAGGGGATTAGAGAGTATGTAAGGTGGTATCGGGAGTATGGTAACGGTAGCATTCGTGCTTGACCTATCGAACAACTGGCTTGGCGGAGTAAATTACTATCGGAATCTCCTTACTGCGATTTCACGATATGAATCGAATTCTGTTCGTATCAAAGTCTTTCTTCCAAAAGGGCAGGAAGCGGATGCATTTCATGATCTGTCAAAGAATATCGAGTTTATATCTATATCATTTCCTGCGAGATGGACGTTTTCTTGGTTTGTACGAAAAGTGTGGATGAAATTTTTTCATCAAGATATGTTTTTGGCGCGCCATCTCCGCCGCTACGGCGTCAACGTTCTCTCTCATATACAATCTTCTGTTCGGTGTCCGGAGGTAAAGAGCATCGCATGGATTCCGGACTTTCAACATAAATATCTGCCAGATTTTTTTTCAAAAAAAGAGCTTTCGATCCGAGACGCAGAATATGAGCGTATGGCCGCGTGTATGGACAAGGTGATTCTGAGCAGTGAGACGGCAAAAGCTGATTTTATAAAATATTACCCACAATATAAAGACAAAGCTTGTGTTTTACATTTTGCACCAGTTTTGGATTTTGTGCCGCTCAATGGAGTGAGTAAGGTTCAGGAGAAATATGGCATTGCAGGGAAGTATTTCTTTTTGCCGAATCAATACTGGAAACATAAAAATCATAAAGTGGTTCTTGAGGCACTGCGTATCCTGAAGGAAGATGGAAATTTCGTCCGCGTCGTGTCAACGGGGAATACGAGCGACTATCGGGCACCGGAATACTTTGCAGAGATCAAGGAGTTTATTAAGGAGCATGAACTCGTCGATCGGTATTTGATTTTGGGCATGATTCCCTACGCAGATGTGCAGGCATTGGCAGAGGCTTCTCTGGGATATATCAACCCTTCGTTTTTTGAAGGCTGGAGCACTACAGTAGAAGAGGCAAAATACAGAGGAAAGCCTATACTCTTGTCAGATTTAAAGGTTCATAGGGAGCAAGCACCTGAAAAGAGCGTTTTTTTCGATCCGAATGATTCGGAGGAGCTGGCAAAAAAAATGTGGGATATGTGGCAGCAGCCAATGATGAGTGAAGATGTTGATGCTTTGAAGAGAAAAAATGAGGCTGCTCTTCAAGAATTTGCACAGGACTACGCTAAGATTGTGGCGGCATCATCATATTCATTCCCTTTGGAATGAAGTATCGAACGAGTACATTCTGTTTTTCGTTTGTCCCACGTTTCCAAGGAGCGTAAGGATGAACATAATATACTTTCGTCTCTGGGATGCCTTCCTGCAGACGATCAAACTCACTGGTGTTATTGCAGGTAATGGTGCGAAATACCTATCAAAACTGTGCGGCATAGAATTCGTTGAGTTTAGCAATGCTATCTGCAGCCTTCGCTGTCTTTGCACGAAGTTTAACGAGGTGCTTCTTCCTTGCTTTGTGCTCATCGATAGCATGTAACACGGTGGCTTTGCCCTTTTTTCGACGATGGTGTCAAACGCCTAACTGCCAAAGGTGGAGCATTTGTCAACAATCTGATTACGTTGATCGATACTTTCACTGAGCATTTTCGTGTAGTCATGGTTCTTTTTCTCTTTCAAGATCACACTTAGTTCGAGACGCTCGCTTGCCTATCACATGGACGAATGCCGTGATGAGATGTAGACGGTGATTGAGGAGTGCTGGGCGACGCTCAATGGTAATGAACTTGCCGTCGCTAAGGGACAAGACGTACGTATCTCGCGAGGATCATTCCATACGATACAGGGAGAAAGCCTACTGAAGGTGATGGAAGTGCAGGTTGGTGAGAATATTGATGTGGATGATAAGATTGTGTGGAGTGTGGAAAATAAATGCTCTCGTATATCTATGCTGCAACAAAGCATAACAGAAGAAGTGTAGAATGACGATTTGGAGCTCCTTAGTGGATTTTGCCCGTTAGGAGGGATACTATGTGCATTGAAAATGCTATTTACGAAATTCTTTTTTCACAATCGATGGAGCGGATGAGTCATGTTAAACAAACTAATAAGTTGTTTGCTCACTATACTAGTGCTGATACTGCGTTGAAGATCATCCAAGAAGAAGAGATGTGGATGAGAAATGTATCTGGTATGAATGATTTTAGTGAAATTATTTTAGGACAACGCTCGCTTATAGAGACTCTCAAAGAAAAGCAAATATCAGATACTTTTGATGCTGTTATTACTGAACTTAGCTCGAACAAATGCTCTTTTTCCGATATTGTTTCTTATATAGAAAATATGTCAGATATACGAGAGCAACTTTATATTTCTTGTTTTTCTGAACATAGAAAAGATGATCTTTTAGGAAGATTATCTATGTGGCGCGCTTATGCACCACAGAATGGAGTCGCACTACTTATTAATGCAAGCATTTTAGACACAAAACCGATTGACAATGTTCTTTTCTGGACAGCTCCTGTACAATATTTGCATCCAGAAAATTTGAGCGAATTGCGTACGAATCTATTGCAAATAGCGCAGAGGTTGCTTAATACGGTGAAAGGACAAAAAAATAATATTGAGATTTGCGATTTTTTATGTAGTACACTTATCGGATATTTTTATGTAAGTTCTGCGTCTATTAAACATATTGGCTTTTCTGAGGAAGAAGAGTGGCGTGTTTTGTTTTCTACAAAATCACAGTCCTCTGAGATGAAAGATATTCTAGTCAAAAGTATAGAAAATATTGTTGGACTTCCTCAAACAATATATAAAATTTGCTTAAAGAACTTATATGCGAACGAGTTAGATGATATGGTTCTTGTACAAAAACTATTAAAAAAAGTGATCATAGGCCCATCTAAGAATCCCAAACTTATACAAGAAGCATTTTGTGATACACTTAGAGATAAAGGAGTATTAGAACCCGAAAAAATGGTAGTGATTTCTGATATTCCTGTAAGATTATAAGGTGCAGGTGGAAGCTATGAACTACCGTAAAATTTCATTTCCAGAGAATAGTTTATTCCTTATCACTGGTGGCGTAGGATTTATCGGCTCGAATCTGGTCGAGGCAATTTTATCGATGGGGCACAGGGTACGCGTGCTGGATAATTTGGCGACGGGATATGAGAAAAATATTGCGGTATTTCGCGACAATCCGAAATTCGAGTTCGTCGAGGGGGATATTCGGGATTTCGCGATCTGTGATCGTGTCTGCAGAGGCGTGGACTATGTCCTGCATCATGCTGCGGCGGTGAGTGTGCCCGAGAGTATCGAAAAGCCGGTTGAATATACGATGACAAACATCATGGGCACGGTCAATATGATGGAAGCCGCGGCGAAGAACGGTGTGAAGAAGTTTGTCTATGCGTCGAGCTCTGCGGTTTATGGCGATGATAAGACGATGCCGAAGCGGGAGGAGATGCTCGGGAATCGACTCTCGACGTATGCTGTGACGAAGTTTGCGGCGGAGGAGTATGCGCATCAGTACACGATGCACTACGGCCTCGACTGCTACGGCATGCGGTATTTCAATGTATACGGTCGTCGCCAGGATCCGAATGGGGCATATGCTGCAGTGATTCCGAAGTTTATTGAGTGCTTGCTTCGGGATGAACCCCCGACGATCAATGGCGACGGGGAGCAGTCGCGTGATTTCGTCTATGTGGAGGACGTTGTCCAGGCCAATCTACTTGCGTGCGTTGCACCGCATGAGGCGGCGGGTGAGGCATATAATGTTGCATCTGGCAAGCGGTTGAGCCTCAATGAGATGTATGCGGTGCTCAGCGAATTGCTCGGAAAAGATCTGAAGCCGGTGTTTGGGCCAGAACGGAAAGGCGATATTCGGCACAGCCGGGCAGATATCTCGAAGATTTGCGAGAAGCTAGGCTATGCGCCGGAGTATGATTTCGAGAAGGGGATCAAAAAAGCAATTCAATGGTATAAAGAGAATTTGTAGTATAAGTACATGGCCTAAGAATCTCCATAACACAATGTTTTTGCATTAGCTGATAGGACTTACAGATCTGCACGCCAAAGGATGAGTTGTGTGTTTTAATATAGAGCCTTAAGATGTGTTGCTGTTTATAGTATAGGCATAATCTCTTCTGTTATTTGGATATATGTCTGTTTGATCAGAAAAAGCAAAATAATGTTTGTGTGTTCTTTTATATCAAGTGGGTTATGTTGACTTTTTGAACTTGAGTTTATAATCTAAAGTACAACAGTAGATAAAATAAAAATGTGACATGTATGTTGTAATTTTGCTTGGCCATGATAAGGAAGAGTGGTTTGTTGAATTTTGTGCAGGGCCTATCTGTAAAATATACATTTTATGTAGCATTCTTTTTTCTGTTACTTAGTCTTAGAGTAGAAACACGGGCTCATATTAAGTCATTTATATGCGAGTTTACCCTAGAGAAGAGTTTTTTGAACTTTAATTACAATGGGGGGCTTATCTATGTTATGACAGATATATTTTTAGACGCCATGATTACATTGTGTGTTGCTTATATCATACGTCATATCTGGATTAGAGATAATTTGGTGTTCGAATCAGACATGCTCCGAATTGTTATTGTGTCGAGTAATCTCATAATTATGATAGCGTGTATGGAGTATGTGCTCTATGAGGCTGTGTTGTCGGTAACACTCGATTGGCTGCTATTAGTTGGGGCGATTTTCTTGTTCGAGGTAAAACAGTTTTTATGGGGAAAATCGTTTTGATTTTTGATATGGGCTCTAACGTGAAAATATTAGATGCCGGATAATATCAAAAAAGCTCGACGTTAATAAGGTTACTTTATGTATCTATATTTGCCTCCCAAATCCCCTCCTCCGTCACGATTGCCGTAATCAGCTCGTGATCCGTAACGTCAAACGCAGGGTTATACACCTTGACCCCCTGCGGTGCCATGCGCTCTTTGTACCACATATCGGTGACTTCTTCCGGTGCGCGTTGTTCGATGTGGATGTCGGCCCCGGTAGGAGTGTTCATGTCGATGGTGGAGCTGGGGGCACAGACGTAGAAGGGGATGCCGTAGTGTTTGGCGAGGATGGCGACGCCGGAGGTGCCGATTTTATTCGCGACGTCGCCGCTTGCGGCAACGCGGTCACAGCCGACGAAGACGGCGTTGATCCAGCCGTTCTTCATGACGGTGGCTGCCATGTTGTCGCAGATGAGTGTAACGTCCATGCCGGCAGCACTGAGTTCGTATGCGGTGAGGCGTGCGCCCTGCAGGAGAGGGCGCGTTTCATCGGCGTAGATTTTAAAGTTGTAGCCTTTTTGATGGCCGAGGTACATGACAGCGGTTGCGGTACCGTATTTGGTGGTGGCAAGCTGGCCGGCGTTGCAGTGGGTGAGGAGTCCCATGCCGGGCTTTACGAGGGTGAGCGCATGCTCGCCTATTTTTTTGCAGATGTCGATGTCTTCCTGTTTGATGCGCAGGGCTTCATCACGCAGGAGAGTGCGGATTTCGGGGACGGACTTGCCATTTGCTTCCTGAACGATTTTTTCCATGCGGTTCAGTGCCCATGAGAGGTTGACGGCGGTGGGGCGGGAGGAGTTGAGGTAGTCGGCGGCTTCGTGAAACTGGCGCGCGAATTCGCCGTAGTCGTCGGTGTCGATTTCGAGCGCGGCGAGGTAAATACCGATGGCGGCAGCGTCACCGATAGCAGGTGCACCGCGCACCTGGAGCTCGCGGATTGCCGTCCAGATTTCGCCCTGTGTTTTGAGGCGGAGGTATTCTGCCTTGTTCGGCAGCTTCGTCTGATCGATGATGACGAGGGCGTGCTCCTCTTCGTCGAGGGCGAGGGTTTCCATATCGAGGATGTTGGTAGTCATAAAAGTCCTCTTTTCGTATAATAGATGTGCCCCCACCACCGCAAGCGGTCGCCCTGCTGACCCGTCCAAGAAGCAAGCTCGAAGGGCGCAGCTGATTGGGAAACAGGTCGTATGCGAAAACGACCCAAGAACACGAGCGATAGCGAAGTGCGATTGGTTGTCGTTGACCGCTCCCCCCGCCTTGAGGGGAGGCTAAAGGGCTATACGGTCGGATACTTCCATTTCGCGAGTTCATCCGCCGGAATGGTATCCGGCTCACGCCCGAGGACGGTGAGGCAGCGGCAGTAGATGTCGGCGAGTTCCTCGAGGTAGCTTGCCTTGAGCAGCGCCTCTTTGAGATTCTCCGCGACGGCAACGACGCCGTGCGCCTGCATGAGGGCGACATCGGCGATGGCGAGCGGAGCGAGGACATTCTCGGCTGCTGCCTTTGTTCCGGGGCGGCCGTAGGGTGCGACGGGGACATAGCCCTCTCTGCAGCCGAGGATGGAGAGTTCGTAGACGATGGCAGGGATCGGCTTGTTCATGACGGCGAATGCGGTCGCTGCACGCGAGTGCGTGTGCGCGACGGCGCGGACATTGCTGCGGCTTCGATAGATTGCGGTGTGCATCATCAGCTCGCTGGTCGGCTTGCGCTCGTTCAGCGATTCGACGGTGTGTCCGTCCATATCGATGACGACGATGTCGTCAGCGGTCATCTCCGTGCGGTCCATGCCCGTCGGCGTGATGCAGATGAGCCCGCTCTCGGCGTCGCGGATGCTGAAATTCCCGGAGCGATGCCGGCACAGACCCTCGCGGTCTGCCTGCAGAGCATAGCGCCGCACGTCTTCTTTGATCTGCTCGAGCATAATGATCCTCCTCGTGTTTGTATGTCTTATTTTAGCGAACGTTCACAGGATTTGGCAAGTACTTTTCCATATGTATAAAACCGACCGAATTGGGGGCACATGCGAGATAAAAAGTTTGACTTTTATTGGGAATGGTTTATAATATAAATTGTTATAAAGGGCGCAGCGGGAAGACGCGCAGCGCGTACATTAAGTACTCAACAGGAGGTATTTCAATGGCAGTAAAAGTTGCTATCAATGGTTTTGGCCGTATCGGTCGTCTCGCGTTCCGTCAGATGTTTGATGCTCCCGGCTATGAAGTCGTCGCGATCAATGATCTGACGAGCCCGAAGATGCTCGCTCATCTCCTGAAGTATGACTCCACGCAGGGGCGTTATAAGTATGCGGATTCGGTCACGGCAGGTGACGACTCCATCACAGTCAACGGCAAGAAGATCAATATTTATGCGCAGGCGGATGCCGCACAGATTCCCTGGGGCAAGCACGATGTTGATGTCGTGCTCGAGTGCACGGGGTTCTACACGGCAAAGGACAAGGCTTCTGCACACCTCAAGGCCGGCGCGAAGAAGGTTGTTATCTCCGCTCCCGCGGGCAATGATCTCCCGACGATCGTCTTTAATGTCAACCACAAGAGTCTGACGAAGGATGACAAGGTTATTTCGGCGGCTTCCTGCACGACGAACTGCCTTGCACCGATGGCGAAGGCGCTCAATGATCTCGCTCCGATCAAGAGCGGCATCATGTCGACGATCCACGCCTACACGGGTGATCAGATGGTCCTCGACGGTCCGCAGCGCAAGGGCGATCTCCGCCGCAGCCGTGCCGCAGCGATCAACATCGTTCCGAACTCGACGGGTGCAGCGAAGGCGATCGGCCTCGTTATCCCCGAGCTCAACGGCAAGCTGATCGGCTCGGCGCAGCGCGTGCCGACCCCGACGGGCTCCACAACACTCCTCTATGCCGTGGTCGAGGGCAAGGTCACGGTCGACCAGATCAACGCGCAGATGAAGAAGGAAGCGACGGAGTCGTTTGCGTACAACACGGACGAGATCGTCTCGAGCGATGTCATCGGCACGACCTATGGTTCGATTTTCGACGCGACCCAGACGATGGTCAGCGATACGGGCGACGGCAACACACTCGTTCAGGTTGTCTCCTGGTACGACAACGAGAACAGCTACACGAGCCAGATGGTTCGCACGATCAAGTACTTTGCGGAGCTCGGCTGATAAGTAAAAATGTTATATAGGGAAATTCGGATGGTCTCCGCATTTCCTCAGCATACGATCTTTCGAGGTCCGGCCGATGTTTGGGCCGGACCTCGTTTTTTAGGAAGCACTGGTAGATGAGCGCCGTCATCTTGACGCATTTCATTTTATCAGCACTTCCTCTGTGGAGGGGCACATATGCACAAAAAGACAATTCGTGATATTGACGTCAAGGGGAAAAAGGTATTCGTCCGCGTAGATTTCAACGTGCCGATGGATGAGCATCAGAACATCACAAACGACACGCGTATACGCGCGACCATCCCGACGATTCGCCACCTCCTGGACGGCGGCGCAGCGGTCATTCTCGCCTGTCACGTGGGCCGCCCGACGGAGGCGCGCGAGCCAAAGTTCTCGACGAAGCCAATTGTGGCTCGTCTCTCGGAACTCCTCGGACACGAGGTCAAGTGGGCTCCGGACTGCGTTGGACCGGAGGCGGAGAAGGCCGCTGCGGCGCTGAAGCCGGGCGAAGTCCTGCTCCTTGAGAATCTGCGCTATCACAAGGAAGAAAAGAAGAACGATCCGGCATTTGCGAAGCAGTTGGCTGCGCTCGCAGATATTGCCGTCGATGATGCATTCGGCGTGGCGCACCGTGCGCATGCGTCGAACGTTGGCATCACCTCATATCTCGAGACGGTGGCCGGCTTCCTCATGGAGAAGGAGATCAACTACATCGGCAAGACCCTCGAGGCACCGCAGCGCCCCTTCGTCGCCATCATCGGCGGCGCGAAGGTCTCGGACAAGATCGGCGTCATCGAGAACATGATCGACAAGGTGGATACGATCATCATCGGCGGCGGCATGGCGCATACCTTTGACGCATCAAAGGGATACCCGATCGGCGATTCTCTCTGCGAGCGCGACAAGATCGGCCTCGCAAAGGAACTGCTTGAGAAGGCGGAGAAGAAGGGCGTGAAGGTTGTCCTGCCTGTCGATGTCGTCATTGCGGATAAGTTTGCGGCGGATGCCGACACGAAGACGGTCGACGTGGACAAGATCCCCGACGGCTGGCAGGCACTCGACAGCGGCGCAAAGACATCGGAGGAGTATGTCAAGGCGCTGCAGGGCGCAAAGACCGTCATCTGGAACGGCCCCATGGGGGTGTTCGAGTTCGATGCCTTTGCCAAGGGTACGGAGGCTGTGGCACATGCCGTTGCAGAGGCAACGAAGCGCGGCGCAGTCTCCATTGTCGGCGGCGGCGACTCCATCGCAGCACTCAAGAAGACAGGGCTCTCTGACCGGATCTCGCACATCTCAACGGGCGGCGGCGCGACGTTGGAACTCCTCGAGGGCAAAGTACTGCCGGGCATCGCGGCATTGGCGGACGCGTAAAACGAACGATCATAGAGGAGAACAGCATATGGCAAGAACACCGATTATCGCAGGCAACTGGAAAATGAACAACACGATCGCAGCGGGGGTTGCTCTCGTGAAGGAACTCGCTCCGCTTGTTCAAAACGCAAAGGCGACCGTTGTGGTCTGTCCGACGGCGACAGCGCTTGCAGGAGTTACCGAGGCGGTTCGCGGAACGAATATTGCGGTCGGTGCACAGAACGTTCACTGGGAGAAGAGCGGTGCCTACACGGGCGAGATCTCGACGGAGATGCTGACCGAACTCGGCGTCTCCTACTGCGTGCTCGGCCACAGTGAACGCCGCGACTACTTCGGCGAGACGAACGAGGGCGTGAACAGGCGCGCCCATGCGGCATATGCGGCAGGCATCACGCCGATCATCTGCTGCGGTGAGTCGCTGGAGATCCGTGAGGCAGACACGTACCTTGCGTATGTCGCGTATCAGATCGAGGCGGCACTCGCGGGCTTTGCGGCAGCGGACGTGGCGAAGCTCGTCATTGCCTATGAGCCGATCTGGGCGATCGGTACGGGCAAAACGGCGACGTTCGAACAGGCCGAGGAGGTCTGCGCCCACATCCGCGGGACCATCGCGGCGAAGTACGGCACAGCAGCCGCCGGGGGCATCCGCATCCAGTACGGCGGCAGTGTAAAGCCGGAGACGATTGCGGGGCTTATGGAGAAGCCGAATGTTGACGGCGCACTTGTCGGCGGTGCAGCACTCAAGGCGAAGGATTTCGCGGCGATCGTCAACTTCTGATTTTCGTTACAGATCCATAGAGACACTTTCGGTGGCGCAGATTTTTCGCTTGGCGGAAATGAAGCGCCATCTGGGTATGAGGGGAAAACTCTTGGAAGGAATTAAATATTATGGCAAAACTTAAAAACGCCCCTGTGGCGCTCATCATCATGGACGGCTTCGGCGACGGCGACCCGAACGATCTCAAGTACAACGCGATCGCAATGGCAAAGACGCCGGTGATTGACGGCCTGCTGAAAAAATACAAGCACAATGAGATCAATGCATCCGGCGAGTATGTCGGCCTGCCGGACGGGCAGATGGGAAATTCCGAGGTCGGACACACCAATATCGGTGCGGGCCGCGTCGTCTACCAGCAGCTGACACGCATCACGCGCGATATCAGGAACGGCGACTTTTTCAAGAACGAGGCACTGCTCACGATTGTGCGCGGGGTGAAGGCGCGCGGCGGAGCGCTGCACGTCATGGGGCTTGTCTCTCCGGGCGGCGTCCACAGCCACGACGATCATCTCTTCGGCGTGCTCGAACTCGCAAAGCGCGAGGGACTGACCGAGGTTTGGATCCATGCGTTCCTCGACGGCCGCGATGTGCCGCCCAAGAGCGCGCAAGAGTATCTCGAGACAGTTGAGAGGAAGGCAGCCGAGATCGGCGTCGGACGGATTGCAACGGTCAGCGGACGCTACTACGCGATGGACCGCGATCATCGCTGGGAACGTGAACAGCTCGCCTATGAGGCGATTGCACACGCGAAGGCAAAGACCACGGCAAAGACGGCGGTGGCCGGTCTGCTCGCCTCCTATGCCGATACGAGCGAGAAGCCCGAGGGTGTGACGGATGAGTTTGTCGTGCCGTTTGTTGTCGCGGGCTATCCGGGCATGAGGAACGGCGACGGCGCGATCTTCTACAATTTCCGCCCCGACCGCGCGCGTCAGCTCACGCACGCATTTGTCGATGAAAAATTCGACGGATTCCCGCGCGATGAGTCACTGAAGATCCCGTTTGCCACATTCTCGCAGTACGAGGCGGGGATGAACGCGCTCGTGGCATTCCCGCCCGAGGAGATCGACAATACCTTTGGTCAGTATGTACAGGATCTCGGGTACACGCAGCTGCGCATTGCCGAGACGGAGAAATATGCACACGTTACCTTCTTCTTCAACGGCGGTGTTGAGGAACCGTACAAGGGCGAGGACCGCATCCTCGTTCACTCCCCGAAGGTCGCGACCTACGATCTCCAGCCCGAGATGAGCGCGATCGAGGTCACGGATAAAGTGGTCGAGGCGATCAAATCACGCAAGTATGACTTTATCATCCTCAACTATGCGAACTGCGACATGGTCGGACATACGGGGGTTGTACCTGCCGTCGTAAAGGCTGTTGAGACGGTTGATGCCTGCGTCGGCCGCTTTGTCGCCGCCGTCCGTGCGGTCGGCGGCGAGGTCTGCATCACGGCGGATCACGGCAACGCGGACAAGATGTGGGACTACGAGACGAACCAGCCGTTCACGAAGCACACGACGAACCCTGTGCCGTTCATCGTGGTCTCCGACCGCGTGAAGGAGGTGCACACCGGCGCGCTCTGCGATATCGCACCGACGCTTCTTACGCTCGCCGGACTCCCCATCCCGAAGGAGATGACGGGCAAGCCGCTCGTCACGCTCAAATAGAATTTGCTGACAGCTAAGCCAAGGACAGACGCCGCTGTGCATCTGTCCTTTTTCATTTGCATTTGAAAGAGTGCGGGCAGAATGATATACTGAGAGTAATTATGTGAAATGATCGGAGGGTGTTATGCTGCGATTTTTGGTGCTCCTGCGTGCGCTGCGGCACGATATTGCGCTGCTCCTGTTTGCAATGCTGCGGCGGGATACCCCGCGCGCGGTGAAGATTTTATTCCCGCTGACGCTGCTCTATCTCGTGAGTCCCATCGATATTGTGCCCGATACGATTCCCATACTTGGTGCAGTGGATGATATGGTCATTCTGCCGGCAGCGACATCACTGCTCGTGCGCATGCTGCCTGCGCAGGCCCGCGCAGAGGGGGAGCGGCGCGTTGCGCGATACGGAACGCGGCTGCTCGCGGCAGCATCCGTTGTGATGATCCTGTGGCTGATCCTGCTCGTTTGGGCACTGTGCAAGGTGTTTGCATGAGGCTCTACATTGCGGAGAAGCCGAGCGTCGGACGCGCGCTCGCCGCGTGCCTGCCTGCACCGCATCGAAAGGGCACGGGGTGGATTGAGACGGGCGGCGGCGTGGTAACGTGGCTGTTCGGTCATGTCCTGCGCCAGGCGGAGCCCGAGGAATATGATCCGAACCTAAAGCGCTGGCGTGCGGAGGATCTGCCGATCCTGCCCGGCGAGTGGCGTCTCGTTGTCAATGAGAGTGCTGCCCAGCAGTTCGGCGTGGTGAAGGCACTGATTGCGCGTGCGGATGAGATTGTACACGGCGGAGACCCGGACCGTGAGGGGCAGCTGCTTGTGGATGAGGTGCTCGACTATCTCGGCAATGAGAAGCCCGTGCGCCGCATCCTCATCAACGCGCTCGACGATAAGAGCATTCACGATGCGCTCGGCGACCTGCGGGACAACCGTGACTTCCTCCCGCTGAAGCTCTCAGCGCTCGCGCGGGCACGCGCGGACTGGCTGATCGGGATGAACCTCTCGCGCGCCTACACGCTCGCTGCGCGCCGGGCAGGCCATGCGCGGCTGGTGCTGCCGATTGGGCGGGTCAAAACGCCGACGCTTGCGCTTGTCGTGCGCCGCGAGCGCGAGATCGAGAATTTCAAACCCGCAACCTATTATCTCGTCGATGCGGTGTTTCGGCATGAGGGGAGCGGCGAATCGTTCCGCGCGCGGTGGAAGCCGTCGGAGGAACGCACACCGCTCGATCCAGAGGGGCGCTTAGCAGACGAGGCGGCAGCGCGTGCCGCAATGGACGCCTTTGGACATGACCCCCAAGACGGGAAGATCACACGCTATGAACGCAAGAAAAAGGAGGAGGCGCCTCCGCTCCCGTTCTCCCTCTCGGCGCTGCAGGTGCTCGCGGGCAAGCGCTACGGCTACGAGCCGCAGCAGGTACTCGATACGGCGCAGAAGCTGTATGAGGAGAAGCTGACGACCTATCCGCGCTCGGATGCGGAGTATCTGCCCGTGAGCCAGCATAAGGATGCGGCAAAAATCCTTGGCAATCTCGCCGCGCTCGAAGGTTCGGAACTTGCGGTATGGGCGCAGGAAGCGGATGCGGCGCAGAAATCGCGTGCGTGGAACGACGAGAAGATCTCGGCGCACCATGCGATCATCCCGACGACCGTGCCCGTAAACCTCGCGCGGCTCAGCGAGACGGAGCGGAATATCTACGGGCTGATTGCGCGCGCCTACATCGCGCAGTTCCATCCGAACTATGTCTATGATCAGACGAAGGTCGAGCTCACCTATCACGGCGAAACATTCAGCGCGAGCGGCCGTACAGAGCGCGCGGCGGGCTGGCGCGCGATGTACCGCACGGGGAAATCGGAATCGGAAGATGCGGAGAAGGAGGACGAGGAGAGCGCTGTCCTGCCGCCGATGAAGAAGGGCGACCATACGGACTATATATCTGCGGAGATGGGCACGAGGCAGACGAAGCCGCCTGCGCGCTTTACCCCCGCCACCCTCCTGCAGGGGATGAAGGAGATCCACAAATACGTGAAGGATGAGGCGGCGAAAAAGATGCTGCGCGATGTCTCCGGCATCGGTACGGAGGCGACGCGCGCGAGCATCATCGAGGATCTGATCCGTCGGAAATTTCTCCGCGCCGCAGGCAAGAAGAAGATCCTGACGCCGACGGCGGAGGCATACCTCCTCATTGACGCTCTCCCTGATACGATGACCTACCCCGACGCCACGGCGATCTGGGAAGATCGTCTGCATGCCATGGCGGAGGGCGTGGGGACGCCCGAAGAATTCCTTGCGGGGCAGGAGGCCTTTGCGCGCGATCTCTGCAATGCTGCGCGTACAGCAAAGATTGGCGGCGGCGCAGGCATTCCCTGCCCCGCCTGCGGACGCGGTGTCATGCTGAAACGAAAGGGAAAACACGGTGATTTCTGGGGATGCTCCGCGTTCCCCCAGTGCCGCATGACGGCGAACGATGCAAACGGCAAGCCGGACTTTGCAGGACGGAACATCCCGCGTGCAGGATCGGGAGTGCACGGTTCCTCCTCCGCAGGCGTCATGTCTGCGGGGCGCAGCTATACGCCGACCGCGGATGAACAGGCGGAGATGGATGCGCTCTTTTTCAAATGATTGCGCAGGAGAATGATATGACGACATTTGCATCGCTCGGTGTTCCGGAGGTTCTTGCGGTGGCTCTCGCAAAACGCGGCATCACTGTGCCGACGGAGATACAGACGGCTCTGATTCCCGCTGCGTATGCGGGAGAGAATCTGATCGGCGAGGCGCCGACGGGGACGGGCAAGACGCTCGCCTACCTTCTGCCGCTTCTCACGCGCATTGATCCCTCACTGCGCTCGATACAGGCGCTGATCCTCGTACCGACGCATGAGCTCGCCATGCAGATTGCGGATGTCGCACGCGAGACAGCACAGGCGGCTGAGCTCCCCATCCGCGTGCAGGCGCTCATCGGCGGAGCCAATATCAAACGGCAGATCGAGGCGCTCAAAAAGAAACCCGCGGTTATCGTCGGCTCAGCTGCGCGTATGTTGGAGCTTCATCGGCTCGACAAACTGAAGCTCATGAGTGTGAAGCTGCTTGTCCTCGATGAGTTTGATCGCTTGCTTTCCAAACAGCATGCTGACGATGTGCGCGGCGTGATTCGCCTTCTGCCGCCGGAGCGCCAGGCGCTCCTTCTCTCTGCGACAGCGGGAGCGGCGGCGGTACGTGCGGCGCAGGGGCTCTTTGCGCCGCGCCATATCCGTGCGGAAGCGCAGCAGAACACGTATGAAAACTACTATCATATTGTATCGTTTCGTGATAAAATAAGAGCAGTGCAAAAATTGACACGCCGTCTGCCGATCCGGCGGGGACTTGTCTTTGTCGGGCGCGGCTTCGATGCGGCGCATGCCGTTGATAAACTGCGCTATGAGGGGATCAAAGCAGTCGCCTTGCTCGGGCAGGAGCGGCGCGATCAGCGGCGCGCGGCTCTTGATGCCATCCGTGCGGGCCGCGCCGAACTCCTCATCGCAACCGATCTTGCGGCGCGCGGACTCGACATCGAGGATGTGGACTACGTTGTTCAGCTCGATCTGCCCGAGGACGTGCGCACCTATCGTCACCGCGCGGGCAGAACGGCGCGCGCGGGAAAGGCGGGAGCAGTCATCTCACTCACGGATGAAAAGGAAATCGACAAGCTCAAGGCGCTTGCCGTACGCATGGAGATGGATCTGCACCGTCTGCCGCGCGGCTGAGCGCGGCGGCAGAACCCATACACAGAGAGCTGTGACGCAGCAGTGCTGCAGCTCCTTTCGTTTCTCGAAGGAGGACATACCTCGTGGACATATTGCCCACATTGCTGGACTTATTGCTCGTCATTTTTCTGATCTTTATGAACGGATTCTTCGTCGCGGCCGAGTTCTGCTGCGTGAAGATGCGCACCTCGCGCCTGGAGACGCTCATCGCGGAGGGGAGCAGCCGCGCGAAATACGCCAAGCAGCTCACAGAGCATCTTGATTCGTCGCTCTCGGTGACGCAGCTCGGCATTACACTCGCCTCTCTCGGGCTCGGCTGGGTGGGCGAACCGGCGATCGCTGTGCTCATTCTGCCGGTTACCCAGAGCGTGGGGCTGCCCGATGAAGTTGGTCATACCGCTGCGCTTGCGATTGCCTTTACGATCATCACCTCGCTTCACATTGTGCTCGGCGAGCTCACACCGAAATCCATGGCAATTGCGAACGTGGAGCGTATCATGCTCGCGATCGCGTTTCCCATGGTGCTTTTCAGCCGTGTTATGCGGCCCTTTGTCTGGATCTTGAACACGGTGGCGAACCGCATCAGCCGCAGTCTCGGCTATGGGGTGACGGGCGAGAACGAGGATGCGCATACGGAGGAGGAGATCCGCCTCCTGATGAAGGAGAGCTATCGCCAGGGACTCATCAACAGTACGGAAGCAGATTTCGTCGACAACGTATTTTCCTTCACGGAACTCAATGCACGTGAGATCATGGTGCCGCGTACGGATATGATCTGCCTCTACCTCGACGATACGCCGGCGGAGCGTATCAAGACGATTCTCGAGGAGCAGCAGACGCGCTATCCCGTCTGCTATCAGGACAAGGACCACATCATCGGATTTATCCATGTAAAGGACCTGCTGTCGCCTCTGGTGCGCGGGGAGCACCTGAACCTGCGCCGCTATATCCGCAAAGCGCTCGTCGTGCCCGAGAGCATGGACGGGAGCGTGCTTCTGCGCACGATGCAGGAGCAGGGGTCACAGCTCGCGATTGTTGTCGATGAGTACGGCGGCACGGCGGGGATGGTGACGATCGAGGACATCATCGAGCAGATTGTCGGCGATATTCGCGATGAGTTCGATGAGGAACGCGAGAGCGTGGAGTGGCGCGCAGGCGATATCTGCTCCATCGATGCGAAGCTCCTGCTCGAGGAGGTCGATGACCTGATCGGCGTGCGCATTGAGGACGAGGATGTGGACAGCATCGGCGGCTGGCTGTACGATCAGCTCGGCGAGGCACCGCGCGTGGGACATATGACGGCGCATGCAGGGACACTGTTCTACGTTGAGGAAGTCGACGGCATACGCATTACGCGCGTACTCGTACATTTGCCGCATACGGTGTCGGAGGAAGAGGAACAGACGGAGGCAACCGAGGAGGAGTAGATATGGCATTCGACCAGGCGCTCTACGATGAGATACTTGCCGCCTTTGCGGTGGATACGGAGCATCTGCGCGAGGCTGCGGCAGATTTTCGCCAGGATATGCGGCTCGGGCTCGCGGGCTCGCCCGACTCCTCTCTGCGCATGCTCCCGTCCTATCTCGGCCTGCCGACAGGCGAGGAGCGCGGCGACTACCTCGCGCTCGACTTCGGCGGGACAAACGTGCGCGTCCTCCTCTACCGCCTCGAGGGAAACGGCAGATATGAAGTCCTTTCCCACGTGGCAAAGCCGCTGAAGGTCGACGGCGTCTATGATTTCATCGGCGCTCAGGCGACGGGCGAGGAGATGTTTGACTTCCTTGCCGGTCTCGTCAATGAGGCCGTTTCTGCCGATCATGTGACCCCATATCTCCTCGGGCATACATTTTCCTTCCCCTCCAGTCAGACGAATATCAACGACGCGCGGCTCATCATATGGACGAAGGAGTTTGCGGCGCGCGGCGTCGAGGGGGAGATTGTAAACGAGCTGCTGCGCGCAGCGCTCGTGCGGCAGGGGCTGACGAATGTCACGCCGAACGCCGTCATCAATGACACAGTTGCCGTTCTCCTCTCTGCTGCCTACGTTCACGGGGATACGAAGATCGGCGCTATCTACGCGACGGGGCACAATACCTGTTATCTCGAGCCGTATGTCGGCATGGCGCAGCCGCCGATGATCATCAATATGGAGTCGGGCGGCTTTCGAAAACTCCTCCCGAACCGTTTTGATGCCGCGCTCGATGAAGTGTCCGAGAAAAAAGGAGAGCAGCGGCTTGAGAAGATGGTTGCCGGACGCTATATGGGGGCACTCTTCGGCATGGCGCTTGCGGAGCTCATGGGCAAAGCGGGCAGAGCATATGACTTTACAAGTATTGATCTGAGCCGCATGCTTGAGGATACGGGAGAAAAAGCGCAGGCAGCAGCGACGATCGTCGAGACCGTGACGGGCGAGATGCTCTCCGCGGAGGATGCCGTGCGCGTGCGCGGTCTTGCGCGCTCTATTGTCGCACGGTCTGTGCGGCTCATCGCAGCAACCTTTGTCGGTACCCTGTGGCAAATCGCCGGCAGCGGCGAGATCCGCCGTCAGCATATCGCCGTTGACGGAGCCGTGTATGAGAAGATGCCGCTTGTCAAAGAGAATCTGACACGGGCCTTCTTTGAACTCCTCGGCGCTGATGCGCCGAAGGTCGACACCATCCTCGCCGTCGGCGGCTCCGGACTCGGGGCCGCGCTCGCAGCGGCGATGACGGAGCGTGCAGAACAGAGATGAAAGAAATGTTTATCATGATATGTTTCTTTTATATCATATGTTAAAAATTCTTCTTGCGCACTCTTTCGAGATGTGATAAAATTACAGCAATTAGGGAAAAGGAGTGTTTTTTGACAACAAAATAGTTTGACTGCTGAAGTATGTAGATGAATTCGGTATTATGGGAAGAGGTGTACGCCGCCTATCTCTTAATACCGTTTTTTATTTGTCGGAAGACCGTAGGGCTGCGGACTCCGATACGAAAGGAGTGAAAAAGATGAAAGTGACCATCACCATGGCAAATACCTCCGGTCTCCATGCCCGCCCCGCTGTATTGATTGCCGAGAGAGCGTCGAAGTTTCAGGCAGATGTCCGGCTTCATGCGAACGGCAAGACGGCAAAGGCGACGGATGTATTGCAAATCATGGGGCTCGGCATCACATGCGGTACTGAGGTCACAGTTGAAGCCTCCGGTGAAGAAGAAACGGCGGCGGTGTACACCTTGGCCGGAATGATGGCTGCGAAGGAGATTTACCAGTAGGACCTGGAAAATTGGGTAAGAAATTCTGACAGCGAGGTGAGAATCATGGACTTTTTGAATGAAATTTTGGCGTTGGGGCCGACTGTCATGATGCCTGTGATCTTCTTTATCTTGGGGATCTGTTTCCGACTGTCTGTCGGCAGAGCCTTCGAAGCGGGAATGTTGGTCGGCGTTGGCTTTACCGGTATTAACCTGATCGTATCCATGCTTTTGAACAGTCTTGGACCCGCCTCAGAGGATATGGTCGAACGGTTCGGTGCGAGCCTGACCGTCATCGATGCGGGGTGGGCGACGAGTGCTGCGATCGGATGGTCTTCGCCCTTGATCCCGATGGTCGTGCCGGGAGCCATCATTTTAAACATGGTGCTCCTGGCACTCAAGAAAACCCAGATATTAAACATTGATATTTTCAATTATTGGCTGATTCTCCTGCCGGGCTCCATGGTCTACTATGAGACAGACAGCCTGGCTCTCGGGACGGCAGCATCGCTTACGCTCTATCTGATCGCCTTTATCATTGCGGATAAAACTGCTCCGGCGATTCAAAAAATGTACAATATCAAAGGGGTAGCCTTTGTTCATGCTACATGCGGCGTCTACGTTCCCATCGGTATTTTGGTCAATGCCGTCATTGAACGGATACCGGGACTCAACAAGATTAATCTGAGTCCGGAGGGCGTCATTCAAAAGCTTGGCGTCCTTGGAAAACCGATCACACTCGCTACGGTTCTCGGGGCAGGTATGGGTGTCCTTGCGGGCTGGGGCGTCGGACAATGCGCTTTCCTCGCAGTTCAAGTGGCCGCCGTTATGATTCTCCTGCCGAAAATGGTAGAGATTACCGTCGAGGGTGTTATGATTGTCCGCGATCAGGCAGAGACGGTGCTGAAGAAAATTTTCCCGGGGCGGGAATTCAACATCGGAATGGATACAGCGCTTTTGATCGGTGAGCCGTGCATTATCGCAACGGGGCTGCTGCTCATTCCCGCTGCGCTTTTCATCTCGATCATTCTGCCGGGGAACCGCATGCTGCCGTTTGTTGATCTTGCATCGATCGTGTTCGTTATCTCCATGGTGGCACCGTTCTGCAAGCGCAACATGTTCCGCATCTTTATCACAGGGCTCTTTATCGTGACGATTGCGCTCTATGCGGGCAGCAGTCTCTCGGGTATTTACGGAACAGCGGCAGATCGGGCGAATGTGAGGCTGCCGAGCAACGTGACTTCGACGGAGCTGGGCAATCTGGTATCGTCTTACAATACGCCCGTAGGATGGGCACTCGTCAAGCTGGGCGAGTTGATCGGAAAATAAAGGAGATGCTGCGTCTATGAAGCTCGTTGGAATCGGCGACCTCTTGATACCGGCGCCGTACATTGAGGCCGGGTTTTCCGGCTATCGGGAAAAGGGCGTGCAGATCGAGGTGGTTGACTGGCCGCTGAGGGACTATGAGGAACTGCAGGGGATCAATCTGCAGGTGGAGACACAGGGCAGCGAGGTCTATGACGTGCCGGATGCCCTCATTGACAAGCTGCGCGATGCGGAGATTCTCATTACGCAGTTCTGCCCGATCACGAAAAAAGTTCTTGATGCCTGCACGAAGCTCCGCTTCATCGGCGTCCTGCGCGGCGGGTACGAAAATGTGAATGTGCCATATGCGGCGCACAAAGGCGTCACTGTTTACCATACCCCCGGACGCAATGCGACCGCCGTCGCCGACTTCACCGTCGGAATGATCCTGAGCGAGTGCCGCAACATCGCGCGTGCACATGCGAACCTGAAGGAGGGGCGCTGGGTCCGCGACTATGCGAATGCTGCGACGGTACCCGATCTGGAGGATAAGACGGTCGGCATCATCGGCATGGGGCAGATCGGCCGAAAGGTTGCAAAGAGACTGCATGGCTTCGATGTGCAGCTGCTCGGCTACGACCCCTATGCGGACGCATTGCCGGATTATGTTGCGCGCGTTTCTCTGGATGAATTGCTTGTGCAGGCGGATTTTGTGACGATACACGGACGGCTTACCGACGAAACGAAGGGGATGATGAACGCGCGCGCGTTCTCTTTGATGAAGCCGACGGCGTATTTCATCAACACCGCGCGCGCCGGACTCGTCGACGAAATGGCGCTCTATGCGGCGCTGAAGGAAAAGCGGATTCAGGGAGCGGCACTGGATGTTTTTGAGCATGAGCCGCTCAAAGGGGACGATCCCCTGGTCGGTCTTGACAACGTCACCATTACGCCGCATTTGGCAGGAGGCACCGTAGATGCTTTCCTGCATTCGCCCGTATTGCTTGCGCGGGAGATGGAGGGCGCGCTCTCCGGAGACCTGACGTCGCCTTGCATCGTGCGGCAGAAGTGAGGTGGGTGATGGAGTTCGGATTACAAGGGAAAAATGCGCTCGTTATTGGAGGCACGAAAGGGCTCGGGAGGGCGACATGTGAGCTCTTTGCACAGGAGGGCACGAATGTCATTGCCGTCAGCCGGCATGAGGATGACTGTGCCGCACTTGCGGCGCAGCTCCGGGAAAGATATGGAGTACAAGCCGCAGGAATCGCATGCGATTTGAGCGGCAGCGGACGCAGTAATGTTGTGCGTGAAGCGCTCGCAGCCTTCGGTACGCTTGATATGCTTGTCAACGCGGCAGGCATCTGGCCGCAGGCCTATGTCCTCGATATGGAGGAGGAGGCCTTCCGGCATACCATAGAGGTCAATCTGGTCAGCCCGTTTGTGCTGTGTCGTGATTTTGCCCGGTATTTGGTGGATCAGAAGAAGCCGGGGAAGATCGTGAACGTTGTGTCGCAGGCGGCGTTTGCCGGCTCGACCACGGGACATGCGCACTATGCGGCTTCCAAGGGCGGATTGGTGTCCTTTACAGTGTCGCTTGCGCGCGAGCTTGCGCCCCATGGCATCAATGTCAACGCGGTCGCGCCCGGAATTATGGATACCCCCATGATTCACGAGGTGCTGAAAACGCGCAGAGAATATTATTGCAAGCGAATCCCGCTCGGCAGAGTCGCAGAGCCGGAGGAAGTCGCGTACAGCATTCTGTTCCTGTGTTCGAATAAGGCGGACTATCTGACGGGGATCACGCTGGACGCTACGGGCGGCATGCTGATGCGTTAAAGAACCGAAAGGAGGGATTGTCATGGCAAAATATTTGATCGGAATCGATGCGGGAAGCACATCCAGCAAGGTGGTCATTTTTGATGAGACGGGAAAGGTCGTCGCCTCGGCGTCGACGAAAAGCTCTGAGCGCATGCATCTTGCGCCGCGCGGCAGAGGATTTGAGGAATTCGACGTCGACGAGCTCTGGCGCATCGTATCGCAATGCATTAAGCAGGCGATTGAGAAGGCCGGTGTCGCGGCAGAGGATATCGCCGGCATAGGAATTACTTCTTTTGGCAACGGCATTGTATTTCTCGATGAGAATGGCTGGTCGATCGCGCCCGGGTGTTTCTCGCAGGATTACCGCGCCAACGATATCATCGCGTTGTACCAGCAAGAGGGAACCTATGAGAAGATTAACCGCATGGTCCATGGGACTCTGTTTGCAGGGGAGCCAGGACCGATTCTGCGCTGGTACAAAGAGCATGAGCGCACTGTTTATGACCGGATCGGCAGCGTGCTAATGTTCAAGGATTATCTGGTGTATCGCTTATCCGGCAAGTTTGCCACGGACCTCAACATCATCGGCGGCTCATTCATGGTCGATATGGACACGATGGAGTATTCGGAAGAGCTCATGAATCTCTACGGTATTCCGGAGATGTTCGACAAGCTGCCGACGCTGTATTCAAGTCCCGAGCAGATTGTCGGCACTGTGACGCAGGAGGCGGCGGAGCTGACCGGTCTCTGCGAGGGGACCCCGATCGCCGCAGGCATGATGGATATTCTGGCGAGCCTTGTCGGGGCAGGAGCGACGGGAGACGGGGTGATTACATCCATTGCCGGTTCGTGGTGCATCAACGAAACGCATTCGGACCGCGTCATACCGAATGCATCAAGCAATATGCCCTATATTCACAAGAACGAATACCTCAACTGTTCGTATACGGGGGCATCTGCGACGAACTACGAATGGTTTCATCATGTACTTGGGGATAAGGCGCGGCTGACTGCCGTCTATGAGCAGCGCGACTATTACGATGTGTTGAACGAATGGATACGACAGGCGGAGCCCGATATGGATACGCCGTATTTTCAGCCGTTTGTAGCATCGCCCAGCATCCATGTGAATGCGCGTGCGGGATTCAGCAATATCAATATGCATACGTCATATGGAGAACTGTGCTATGCGGTCGTCGAAGGGATCGCCTTCATTCACAAATTTCACATTGATTTCCTCATCAATGCCGGGCTGCCTGCCTCCCTTATCCGTTTGACAGGAGGAATGGCAAAGAGCCCTGTGTGGACACAGATCTTTGCCGATACGATGCGTCTGCCTGTGGAAATTGTCGAGTGTGATGAAACAGGTGCGCATGGCGTCGCTATTGTTGCCGGCATTGGCGCGGGTGTATACAAGAATTATGAAGAGGCATTCGCACGTTCGGTCAAGCTGAAGCCTCCGGTTGTTCCGAATCCGGAAAAGGCCGCATTCTATCAAAAGAGATATGCCGAATGGCAGCGGCTGAACCGACATTTGCTGCAGTATTGGAGCGAGAATCAGGATGGCTAGGGAGTTCATGCTGATCCCCTCCGTACGGGATATACGAAATTTGGAAAAGGCACTGAAGTCGGAACGAAGCGAGATCCTGCTGAGCACGGTATCGCATATCGGGAATCTCGCGGAACTGACAATGCTTTGTCATAAACACCGCAAGGAAGTCTTTGTCAATCATGAGCTCATCGGCGGTCTTGGAACGGATACGATCGCCTTTGAGATGCTGAAGAAAGCCTACAAGGTGGATGCTGTCATCGGCGCAAATGCGTATCAGATCAGCAGAGCAAAAGCGGTCGGGTTGAAGACCATTTGGAAGATTGCGCTTCTGGATTCTCTTTCTTTGGAAATGGCTTTCCGCTCTATCGAAGTGACGAAGCCGGACGCCATAGAGCTCAGACCGGCAATTTGTGCATATGATTTCATTGACGAGTTTCGAAGGGGATTCCCCGGCAAAATTTTTGCGAGCGGATTCATCAATCGGATCGAATTTGCGCAGAGGCTTTATCAGCGCGGATTTGATGGCATTATGACGAGCACGCAGACAATGTGGGACTGGAAAGCGGCCGACTGAAGCGCTGCAGGAGGAGGGATATATATGCCTTTGGTAAACATGAAGAAAATGCTGACCGACGCGCGAACGGGAAAATATGCTGTCGGTGCGTTTGATGTGAGCAACCTCGATATGGCAATGGCTGTTACCGAGGCGGCCGAAGAAAAGAAGTCGCCGGTCATTTTGATGGGCCTGACCGTCGATCTCGCGGGCGATCGACTTTCCCACTGGCTCGGCTATCTGCGGAAAATTGCAGAAAATGCATCCGTGCCCGTTGCGGTCCATCTCGATCATGCAGTGGATATTCCGTTCATTCGACAGTGTATTGACGGAGGCTTTTCTTCCGTGATGTTTGACGGTTCTGTGCTCCCTCTGGAGGAAAATATCCGCAAGACGAGCGAAGTGGTTGCATATGCGCATCGCTTTGACGTGACCGTGGAGGCCGAACTCGGGCACGTGGGAGATGGTATTGTCGGGAGCAGCGAGATCGGCGCTGAAAAAAAGGATACGTTCGACAATCCCGACGATTATCTGACGCAGCCGAGCGAGCTGGCGGATTTCATCGAGCGCACGCAGGTGGACTGCATCGCCGTCGCTGTGGGAACGGCACACGGGCTCTACGTGCATAAGCCGAAGATTCATTTTGAACGGCTGCAGGAACTAAACGCGATATCGACCGTGCCGATGGTGATGCACGGAGGATCGGGTACGCCGGATGAGCTGATCAGGAAGTCTGTCGCAAACGGCATATGCAAGCTGAATATTTTTTCCGAGATGCTGACCGCATTCAACGGCACGCTCAAGGAAGAACTGCAGACTGCCGAGCATTTGGCGATTTGGCCGCATCAGCTCTATCAAAAGCCGCTTGCTGCACTGCAGGAGGTCGTGCGTCAAAAGATTGACCTGGTCGGTTCGGCAGGAAAGGCTTGAGCACTGTTGGCGGGGGAGCCCTGTTGTAATGCAGGCAGGAAACCTGACGGAAATTGAGGGTGCTGATTATGGATAAAACAAAAATTCTTTGCGTTGCAGACGGCGGAATTACAGTGGAGATGATGGAAGAACTGCGCGTGTTGGAGCCGCTCGGCGCGGAGATCACAATTGTCGAAGATAAGGATATGTACGCGATGGGGCCAATTACCGACCGCATGACGCTGATCGAGCATCAGGGGATTGATGCCGCTCCCACATGCAAGGCACTGTTGGAAAACTGTGCGGATAAGGATATTCTCGTCGTACATGTCGCATCCATCAATAAGGAGATTATCGAAAAGGCAAAGAATCTCAAGGTGGCTGCCGTTCTGCGCGGCGGATATGAGAATGCCGACATGCCTCTCTTAACGGAGAGAGGGGTAAAGCTCATCAACGCGCCGTGGCGGAGTGCAAATGCAGTCGCCGATTTTACCGTCGGCATGATGATCGCGGAAAACAAAAATATTGCACGCAGTCATCATCTGCTCATGGAAGGAAAATGGTGCAAGAAATACGATAACCAGAGCTATATTCACGATATGCGCAAAATGACGGTCGGGATCATCGGATTCGGATATATCGGACAGCGTGTGCGGATGCGTCTGCAGGGATTTGAGTGCAGGGTGCTGGTCTATGACCCGTATGCTGATCCGACGCAGTTCGACGATCACAATGTCGCGTTTGTGTCGTTGGATGAACTGCTGCATCAGTCGGATATTGTGACGCTTCATCTGCGCCTCTCGGAAAAAACGGAGCATTTCATCGGCAGGGAAGAACTGTCCAAGATGAAGCCGACGGCATATCTCATCAACACGGCGCGCGCCGGATTGGTCGACACGCACGCTCTGACGGAAGCGCTGCAGGATCATGCAATCGGCGGCGCAGCTGTCGATGTGTATGACGAAGAACCGTTGGCTGCCGACCATCCGTACTTGAAGCTCTCCAATATTACGCTGACGAGCCATCTCGCAGGAACCTCCTGCGACACGATGATGACCTCTGTGGAGATCGGGCTGGAAGATTTGAAGCGATATCTGACTGGGAAAGAGATGGTCAATATCCGCAATTAATACGCCCTGTGAATGCTGTCGATAAACGTATGCTTATCGGCAGCATTTTTCATGGGTCGATGTATTGCTGACCGCATTGATACGGCGGAACCTTTCCGGAAAACGCCTGCGCTTGATACATTTCGCTTGCCACTGCGGCGTTGTCTGTGCTATGATAACAAAATACAAATATTAGTGAAGGAAGGGACGTTTTCTTGCTCACGCTCTTAATGGTACTTGATGCAGTCGTTGCAATCATTCTCATCGCGTCCGTGCTCGGGCAGGAGGCGAAGTCTGCCGGCATGGGAGGTCTTGACGGTGGCGGAGATACGGTGTTCTCGGGAAAGGCACGCGGGATGGATGCGCTGCTCGCGCGCGTCACTGTTGTGTTTGCGATTCTGTTCGGCGTGATTACGATTGTGATTGCGCGGATGTCGAGCTGATCAAAATAGGGACGATCCCTGTTGCCGCCTGTGCGGGGCAGGGATTTTTTAGGGTAGGGGATTCGTCTGAGTTTCCCCTCGGAAAGGGGGGGGTATGCTGTGTACTTGCAGGGGGCAGAGCCGTTTTTGCTTCCGGGAGGGAGGCACGGCGTACTTCTCATTCATGGATTTACAGGCCTCCCGGCAGAGCTGCGCCTGCTCGGCGAGTATCTGAATGCGCGCGGCTTTACCGTACTTGCAATACGTCTCGCGGGGCACGGGACCACGGTTGAGGACCTGAGCCGCATGGAGCATGAGGACTGGATGGACTCCGTGCGCGACGGCTATGCGATTCTCAGCGGCGCATGCGACCGTATCTCTGTCGTCGGACATTCGATGGGGGCCGTTTTTGCGATGCTGCTCTCAGTTGAGATGGAAGTTGCTCATGTCGTTAGCCTCTGCGCTCCCATCATGATCGCGCCGGAGCAGGGGCTCGAGCATTTGCCGACGCGTGAGGCGTGCGTTGATCGCTATGTGCCGAAGGCGCGCCGCAAGCTGTCTGATGTGCCGAATGGCGCGAACAATACCTACCGGCGCATGCCGCTTGTCTCCATCCACGAGGTAATGGATGTCATTGAGGTCCTGTGCAGGGAGATCGCACGGGTGGACGCGCCCATTTTGATCATGCACGGGGCGCGCGATCATACGGCGGATCCGAAGAGCGCAGCCTATCTCTATGAGAATGTCGCAAGCTCCAGGCGCGAGAAGGTCATTCTCCCGGATGCGGGGCATTTGCTGCCGCTCGACATAGGGATCCGGGAGCGCGTATTTGAACGTACGGCGGCGTTTCTTTCAGAGGATACGGCGCGATAAAAAGTCAATAGGAACGGGAAAAAGAGGAAATTATGGAACAGGAACAATTGGATATCGTGAAAGAGAGAATTCACGCCTTTATGCGGGAGGACGCCTATCGCCCGCTGCCGGCGGCAGAAGTGCTCAAGGGGCTCGGGCTCTCCGATGAGGAGGAGCCGCTTCTTTCGTCTGCGCTCGATGCGCTGGAGGAAGAGGGCGTCATCATTCGGAACCGCAGCGGACTCTACGGCTTGCCGAGCCGCATGAATCTCGTTGTGGGGCGGCTCTCTATGTCGCCGAAGGGGTTCGGCTTCATCATCCCAGACGTGCGTGAGAACGAGGAGGAGACGGATGTATTCGTTCCAGGCGCAGCGCTCGCGACCGCGATGCACGGAGACCGCGTCGTAGCGCGCGTCACACCCTCGGAGACACCGGGACGTGCCCGTGAGGGCGAGATCATCCGTATTCTCGTGCGTGCGAATACGCATATCGTCGGGACATTTGAGCGCAGCAAGGCGTTCGGCTTCGTGACTCCTGACAGCACGAAGATCGGGCGTGATATTTTCGTGCTAAAAAAGGATTTTGGCGGAGCCAAGACGGGCAGCAAGGTGGTCGTCGAGATTACAAAGTGGCCGGAGGCGCGCCGGAGCGCGGAGGGGCGTGTCATTGAGGTGCTCGGCAAGACGGGTGACCCCGGAGTTGATGTGCTTGCCGTCATGCGCGCTTACGATCTCGATGAGAACTTTCCTTCCGATGTAGCAGCGGCGGCGGCACAGTGCCCGGAGAATCCCCTGCCGGAGGAGTACGCAGGACGGCGTGATCGACGCGACTTTCCAATCGTTACGATCGACGGAGAGGACACGAAGGATATCGATGACGGCATCTATGCATATGAGAGAGACGGCGAATTCTTCCTCGGCGTTTACATTGCGGATGTCAGCCACTATGTCCGTGCGGGCGAGCCTCTTGACGTGGAGGCAGCGCGCCGCGGGACGAGTGTCTATCTCGTCGATCGGGTGATCCCGATGCTGCCGAAGGAACTGTCGAACGGAATCTGCAGCCTGAACGAGGGCGTGGACCGTCTCTCGATGGCGTGCGAGATGCAGATTGGCGCAGACGGTGAGGTAAAGAGCTATGAGATCGTGCCGTGCGTGATTCACGTCGCGCGCCGCCTCACCTATACGCTCGTGAACAAGGTGCTTGCGGGGGAGGAGCCGTTTGTCTCGGACAATGAGGATATCCACCCTATGCTTGAGACGCTGCGCCGTTTGCGTGAGGTCCTGCGCGGGAAGCGCCATCGCCGCGGTTCCATTGACTTTGAGCTGCCTGAGATCAAGGTGAAGCTCGACGCCGCGGGGCATCCCATTGCGCTTGAGCGGCGCACGGGTTCGATCGGCGAGTCAATCATCGAGGAGTGCATGCTCGCTGCGAATGAGACAGTTGCGCGCCATATGGAGCTGAAGGAGGAACCGTTCGTCTACCGCGTGCATGAGGCGCCCGTTTCCGAGAAGATCGAGCGGTTTCAGAGCCTGCTCGCGGCACTTGGGTTGCGTCTGAACATCGATGAGGACGGCAAGGTGCGCTCGCGTGATATCCAGCAGGTGCTTGATCGTGTAAAAGGAGCGCCTGAGGAGCGCATCATCGGCGCAGTGGCACTGCGTTCCATGCAGCAGGCACGCTACGCGACGGCGAGTCTCGGGCATTTCGGCCTCGCCGCGCGCTACTATACGCATTTTACCTCGCCGATTCGGCGCTATCCCGACCTCCTCGTGCACCGCCTCCTGCGCGAGACCTTTGCTACAGGACATATCCCGGCGGAGAAGCGTGAGCGTCTCCGTACCGCCCTCAGCGAGGCAGCGGAGCACTCCTCCGCACGCGAGCGCATTGCCGTCGAGGCGGAGCGCGAGACGACGGATATGAAGAAGATTGAGTACATGGCGCAGTTTGTCGGGGAGACCTTTGAGGGCGTCATCAGCGGCGTAACCGCGTTCGGCATCTTTGTCGAGCTGGAGAACGGCGTCGAGGGGCTCGTCCATGTCTCGACGATGGTGAACGACTATTACAGCTATGTCGAAGAGCAGTACGCGATGGTCGGTGAGCGTACGGGCGCGCGTTACCGCCTCGGTGATGCGGTGACCATCATTATCACGCGCGCCGATGTGCAGGCGCGTACGCTGGACTTTGTTCTGAAAGACAACGGCGTCTATGATCCGGATACGGTGAAAGCATCGGCAAAGCCCAAAGCGCCGCAGGAAAAACCTGACGCATCTTCTGAAAAGCGCCGCCCGCGCAAAAAGAAAGGGGATCGAAAGCACGAGCCCATCATTGCTGACACGCAGGCAAGCCGTGCAGAGCGCCGCAAAAAAACGCGCGGCGCTCACGGAACGGGCGGCAAACATGTGCAGCGAGAAGAACGTGCGGCACGTACGGCAGCAGCGAGTGTACCGGCAAAGCCGCGTGCGGCAGTGCCAAAGGCCGATGCAGTGCAGCGTGGTACTCGCCCGGAGCGGACACCGCAATCCGCGCATGAGCGTGCGCGCGGGAAAAAGAGCTCGGAACGCTTTGCCGATGAGCGCGACATGCGCGACTATCATCGCGTCAAAGTGACCGGACTCAACAGCGCCGTCTGGCCCGATCCGCCGGGGTATCACGAGCAGAAGACGGGGGCGGAGGTCGCGGAAAAGCCGCACCGCGCACCGCGTCCTGCACGCCGCATGAACCGAAAGACGGAGGGCGGCACGGGACGCGCAGACTGAGGAATCGCTATGGGAAAGAAAAACGAGAGCGTTAAGATTGCCTGCGAGAATCGCAAGGCGCGGCACGATTACTTCATCCATGAGACCTATGAGGCCGGGCTGGAACTCGTCGGGACAGAGGTCAAATCCCTGCGCGCCGGACGCGCGAATCTGCGCGACAGCTACGCCTATATCAAGAACGGAGAGCTCTTCCTCGATCATATGCACGTCAGCCCCTATGAGCAGGGGAATCAGTTCAACCACGATCCGCTCCGCGTGCGCCGTCTCCTCATGCACAAGGCGGAGATTCTGAAGCTGTTCGGCAAGACGCGCGAGAAGGGCATGACACTCGTCCCGCTGAAGGTCTACTTTAAGCGCGGCAGGGCGAAGATCGAACTTGCGCTTGCAAGCGGCAAGCACAACTATGACAAGCGGCAGACATTGCGTGCAAAGGATGCAAAGCGCGAGGTGGAGCAGGCGCTTAAGGCGCGTCAGCGCGGATAGAGGACAGGAGTTTTTATGCAGGAAAAGGAACCGTCGCTCGCGCTTCGGCGCGGGCTCAAGAACAGACATCTCCAGATGATCGCGCTCGGCGGAGCGATCGGGACCGGGCTCTTTTACGGTTCCGCATCCACCATTGCGCTCGCAGGTCCCGCGGTCATGCTCGCCTATCTCCTCGGCGGCGTTATGATCTTCTTTATCATGCGCATGCTCGGCGAGATGGCCGTCGATGAGCCGGTCTCCGGCTCGTTCAGCCACTATGCGGGCAAATACTGGGGCGATTTTCCAGGCTTTTTATCCGGCTGGAACTACTGGTTCAACTACATCATCGTCTCCATGGCAGAGCTTGCGGCGGTCGGCATCTATATGAACTTCTGGCTGCCCGATCTCCCGCAGTGGATCTCTGCGCTCATCTGCCTTGCCGTCATCACGGCGCTCAACCTCACGAATGTGCGTGCGTACGGTGAGATGGAGTTTTGGATGGCTCTCGTCAAGATCACAGCAATCGTGCTCATGATCGGCCTCGGCGGCTGGCTGCTCGTTACAGGTGCCCCGTTCCCCGAGAATGTCAGCAATCTCTGGGAACACGGAGGATTCCTGCCGAACGGATGGTGGGGATTCTTCCTCGGGACCGCCGTCGTCATGTTCTCCTTCGGCGGCATCGAACTCATCGGCATCACAGCAGGCGAGGCGGAGGATCCGGATCGTACAATTCCCAAAGCAATCAATCAGGTCATTTGGCGTATTCTTATTTTCTACGTCGGCACAATGGCTGTGCTGATGGCGCTCTGGCCGTGGAATGAGGTCGGCATGGAGGCGAGTCCCTTCGTCCAGATCTTCCGCAACGTCGGTATCCCCGCCGCTGCACATATTCTGAACTTCGTCGTGCTCACGGCTGCGATTTCGGTCTACAACTCTGCGATTTACAGCAACAGCCGCATGCTCTACGGACTTTCGCAGCGCGGCGATGCGCCGCCGGTGCTCAAAAGTCTCTCGCGGCGCGGCGTGCCTGTGCTCGGGATTCTGATCTCCTCGGGCATTACGCTGATCGTCGTCTTCCTGAACTACTTCTTCCCCGGCGATGCCTTCCTCTATCTGATCTCGATTGCGACCTGTGCGGCCGTTATCAGCTGGACGACCATCGTCGTGACGCACCTGAAGTTCCGTAAAAAAATGGAGCGCGAGGGGAAAACGATCAAATTCCGTGCCCCCTTCTACCCGTGGATCAACTATCTCTGCCTCGTCTTCCTCGTCGGCGTCGTCGTCATGATGGCGCAGATCCCGGGAATGCAGCTCGCTGTACCGATCCTGCCGGCGTGGCTGCTCGTACTCTGGCTGGGATATCGTTCGAAGCGGAAAAAACAGATTCCCTAAAGACTTGCAGAAAATCATATATCCCTATTCAATTCAAAAACGCAGCAGCATATCCTGCTGCGTTTTTTGATGCCGTGAAGAATAAAATTATCGGATGCATACTTGACAAGAAATAAAATAACAAGTAGTATCTTTGCTAACAAATATGTAAAATATGTTTTATATGTTAAGTGTGTTTTAGGAACAGAGAAAGGAGAGGAGATATATGTCTTCGTTGGTCATGCGTTACTGTATGGAGCGTCCTTGCGGCGCGGCCTCGTGCAGTGTGAGATACGCTGAAACAGGCAAGGCTCAAGATATAAAGCATGACAAACGGAAGGAAGAATTTGTATGCAAAAAACATATTTTTGGCATAAGAAAGAAGACAGTTGGGCGATCCTGATCGGATTGGGGATCGTTGCTGCCGCGACAATATTATTTTTGGCGGACGCAGCAAACGTGCTTCACCTTTTCAACATGAAGGTTTCCGGCTGGTCGAGTGCGGCTGACCTCGGACCTGTGCTCACGAAAATCGCACTGCCCGCATTGAGCATTTTTACATTTCTAGCGGTCATTCTGACCATAGGAGCGGCAACGCTCGGCTTTTTGCTGCAAAAATTTCTGAAAGGGTTTATTTTCCTATATATACTGGCGCTCTTGGTCACCGTACTCGGAGCGAATACCTACGTGAAAGCTATGCAGCTGGAGAGTCCGCTCTTGGCGCTGATCGTCGGCCTTGCAATCGGGAACTTTATCGGCGTGCCGGCGTGGTTTGGTGAGGCGGTCCGTACGGAGTACTATGTGAAAACCGGGATTGTGCTGATGGGCGCGACCCTGCCGTTTACGATTATTCTGCAGGCAGGCCCGGCTGCGATCATGCAGGCGCTGATCGTCTCGATTGTTACGTTCGTTTCGATTTATCTGGCGGCAACACGGCTCTTTCATCTGGATCGCCGTTTTGCGGCATGCCTCGGAGCGGGCGGCTCCATCTGCGGCGTATCCGGTTCTATTGCGATCGGCGGCGCGTGCCGCGCGCGTCAGGAGCATGTATCAATAGCAATCTCATTGGTTGTGATTTGGGCAGTTGCCATGATCTTTTTCCTGCCGTTTGCCGCAAAGGCATTGGAGCTGCCCGCCGGCATCGCGGGCGCGTGGATCGGAACGTCGGAGTTTGCCGATGCGGCAGGATTTGCAGCGGCAGAGGCGATCGGCGACGAGGCGGCGATACGTTCCTTTACGCTGATGAAGGTAGTCGGCCGCGATATGTTCGTCGGAATATGGGCATTTATTGTCGCCGTGCTGTCCGTTACGCTGTGGGAAAGAACATCGCTGAACTCGAGTGAACGCGTGGACAAGCGCGAGATATGGAATCGTTTCCCAAAATTCATCATCGGATTCTTTGCCGCATCTCTTCTGACGACCTTTGCGATTACGAGTATGGACCCCGCCGTGGCAGGGGCGTATAATAAAGAGGCCATGGTGCTTTTTAAATCGTTCCGCGGATGGTTCTTTGTGCTGACCTTTCTGAGTATCGGGCTGACGACGCGGTTCCGCGAGCTCGCGTTAGTCGGATGGAAGCCATTTCTCGCATTTGCGATCGGCGTCGCGATCAATGTGCCGATCGGCTACTATCTGTCGAATCATGTCTTTGCCGATTTCTGGCTGGATCTCTAGGGGCGGGAAATGGGAAAGTCGTTGGTTTTGATCCGCATCAAAGTCCGGAGCGCGCATCCTGCCGGGACGGCAAAGGAGGAAGCGCTGCGCGGATTTCTCGCGCATTCGGACTATGAGATACAAGAGTCCGGAGATGAATGGGCAGCACTGCGCTATGACGGAGAGGGGGAGGATGTGAAACGCGCACTCCGGCAAAAGGGCTTCGCTGATCAAGATTTTAAGATTTCTGTGGAATATCAGCGGAAATGGGGCTTTTTATAAGGGTGTCTGTGAAAAAGGAGAGTTGAGTATGGTTGGCATTTCGGAGGCCTTAAAGGAGGAACTGATTTGCGATTTGCCCGTATTTCGGGAGAATGCGCGAAAGTTTTTCGATGGGGAAATCTCGGTAAAGGATTATAAAGGCCTGTCGGGGCCTTTCGGAAGCTACGCGGAGAAGGGCGCGGAGACCGGGATGTCACGCTGGCGCTTCCCTGCCGGTCGCATCACGCATCCGCAGCTGATCTTTATGGCGGAGACAATTCGGCGCTATGATCTCCGGCATATTCACTTTACGACCGGGCAGGCGATACAATTTCATCGCCTCCAAGGCGAGACAATCGCAGATATTTTTGCTGCGTGCCATGCGCACGGCATCTATAATCGCGGTGCCGGAGGGGATCATCCGCGCAATATTGCGGGATACCCGCTGCGTGGGATCGATCCGGGCGAGACATGGGATACGACACCGTACATTGAGGCCGCGGCCGCATATATTTTATCGCTCATCAAGGGGATCAAACTGCCGCGCAAATACAAGGTCGCATTTTCAAGCGATGCGCATAATGAGTCGCATGTTACCTTTAAGGATCTCGGATTTAAGGCAATGCCGGATCGGACGTTTGAGGTCTATGCAGCCGGAGGGCTCGGGCCGAATCCGAAACTCGGTGTCAAGGTGGCTGAAGGTGTTGCGCCTGAGAAGATTCTGTACTACATCACGGCGATGGCACGCCTTTTTGCGGAGCACGGCAATTATACCAACCGTGCGAAGGCGCGTACGCGCTATCTGCAGACGGCGTTCGGCGGCCCCGATGGACTGCGGGAGAAGTTTGCGGAATATCTCCGCGATGTGCTGAGCGAGGGAGGTCTCGATATTGATCCAGCTTCCTATACCACTGCCTGTACGAAGGAGGGCATACCCGATGATACGCTCTGTCATCCTCGTGTCGGCGCGCAGAAGCAGCGCGGTTTGTACTATGTAAAATATCATCCGATCGGCGGGAACCCGGAGTGCGAGGTGCTGCTTCGCATACTCGACTATCTCGGCGGGGCGGAAGAGGCGGAGGGACGGCTTACCTCTGATGAAGGAATCTACTTCATCAATCTGACGGCGGAGGAAGCGCGCGCGGTCTTGGATTTGACGGAGGACAGCGCGGAGAACAGTTTTGAGGAATCGGTTTCCTGTGTCGGAGCGAGTCTCTGCCAGGTCGGAAGTCAGGACTCCAACGGACTGCTTCATGAAATCGTTGCGCGTACCCGCAAGGCCGGCGTATCGTCCGCGCGTCTTCCGCGGATTCACATATCAGGATGCCTCTCGTCGTGCGGTACGCATCAGATCGGAGAGATCGGATTTCACGGCGCAACGAAGCTGATCGACAAGGTGCCGACCCCGTCCTTCATCCTCGTATTCGGCGGTTCGGAGAATTTCGGCACGGAGAGGTTTGGCATGCCGATGGGCAATATCATCGCCGCGGCAATTCCCGATTTTTTTGTCGAACTTGCAGAACTTTTGACGAGAGACGAGGCCGCGGATTTCAGAACATGGCAGACCGCGCATGCGGATTCATTTGCCGAACTCGTGAAGAAGTACGAGGCGATTCGTCCACAGCAAAATCATGGAAACAGAGCATAAAAATGATGAAACAAGGGACACGCAAACATATACGCGTGTCCCTTTTGCATGTATACCGGCGGCTTCGTTAGACAAGAAGAATCATTTATGGTAAGATATGCAATAAAATTTCGGCAGTAAGGAGGAGTAAGATGATTTGCAAGGATTGCGGAGCAAAGATCGAGGGGCTTACGCGCATCTGTCCGCACTGCGGAGAGCGTGCGCTCATCGATGACGAGCTGGATACATGGAGCTTTATTGCGGATACGGCGGCGCAGCGTAGGCGCGAAATGCCGGCAGAGGTTGCGCTGAATGAGCCGGCGGACGTGCCGGAGGACCTTGCGGCGCAAATGGATGGACTGCATCGGATGAAGGAATATTTTACCGAGTACAGCAATCTCTATCAAGTTGTGCAGGATTTGGACTATATGGAGCGCGGGCTGCAGCGCCCGTCTTTTGTACTTTGGCTGCTCAGCGGCGGGCTCATCGCGGCACTCGTCTATCTCCTGCTTTCTCCTTTTTTGCCGCATTTTGTTTGGACGTATTACTTTGTACTCTGGGGTACGGTTACGGCGGTTGGATATCTGCGCTCCGGGCGGCGGTATGAGCACCGCAAGGCGGAGTATGCTCTTCTCCGGCGCCATGCGGAGAATGATCTGCACGAGATGTACAACCGCTGCAGCGATTGCTTTCTGCCGCTCGATTGGACACCGCCGCCGCTCATCAATCGGATGATCGCGGCGCTTCAGTCCGGGGAGATTGGATCCGTACAGGAGTATATGGTACAGGAGGCGATGTAAAATGGCAGAGATTCGTATCAAGCGCATCTATGAGGCGCCGGAGGCAGAAGACGGCTTCCGCGTGCTTATCGACCGGCTCTGGCCGCGCGGCATCTCGAAGGAGCGTGCGGCGCTTGAAGACTGGTGGAAAGATATCGCTCCGTCGCCGGAGCTGCGCACATGGTTCGGACACAAGGCAGAGAAATTTGCGGAGTTCGCCGAAAAATATCGCGCAGAGCTTTCGACGGGAACGGCCGCGCCCGCGCATATGAAGACGGTTGCCGCGCGTCTTGCGGCAGGGGAGAATGTCACCCTGCTCTATGGGGCAAAGGATCCTAAGATCAATCAGGCAGTTGTGCTGCGTGATTGGATGCTCCATAGGATGGACAAATAAATATAATTGTCACCTATGAGATAAATGCTTCACATAAGTGACGATCTGCAGAAGAGATTTAGAAAAAAGCTGTGATTCTTTGAGCGCACGGCTTTTTTTCTTGCAATCGACTGCGGTACGCGTTATAGTCAATTTATCCGGGAAACAAAAATTGCCGTCGATCTTGAACGCCTCCGCAGCCTCCGCTGCAGCATCGGCATGGCGGCATCCCGTGGGAAGTGCCCGCGATTCTCGAGGCGCTGCGCGGCCGCTATATCAATGTCCTCATCACGGATGAGGAGACCGCAAAAATTCTGTTGAATGAATGATCTGATCGAAAGGGGCGATACCATGCTGTGGCTGATTGTCATTGCCGTGTTCATGTGGGTGCTGCAGCTCGTGCTGAGCATCCTCCAGTTCCGTCGCTTCGCCGCGCATGTAAAGGGCATGCGCCGGGAAGGACGTGTCGCCATCGGAAAGGCGAAAGGGCGCTTTGTTGCCGGGGCGATTGTTCTCTTTGTGATTGACGGCGAGTGCAGGATTCTGCGCGGGGAGATCATGAAGGGCGTCACCGTATTTGCCGGATTTCGTCCCTTCAATGATTTCAACGGCAGCAATCTCCTCGATCTTGATGAGGAGAGTACTGCCGGCTACGACCGTCAAACACGCCGCGCCATCCTTGGCGCGCGCGAGGAATATATCATCTACCAAGAGCAGGGGGAGACCCTTGCCAGTCATGCATAACCAGGAAAGGAGACACATCTATGGACACTCTTATTCTCTTTGCCGAGGGGTTCATCGGCATGTTCAACAAGGGCGGCGAGACGCTCGTCGGCTGGGTTACGGGCATCATTCCGACGCTTGTCTGCCTGCTCGTTGCGATGAACGCAATTGTGCTCTTCGTCGGCAACGAGCGCGTGGAGAGGTTCGCGCATCTATGTGCGGGCAATCCCTTCTCCCGCTATGTCATTCTGCCGTTCATCGGCGTGTTTTTTCTCTGCAATCCGATGGCACTCTCACTCGGCAAATTTATGCCTGAGTTCTACAAGCCGTCCTACTACGCGGCGGCCTCGTCTGCATGCCACACGATGAACGGCATGTTCCCGCATGTCAACCCCGGCGAGATGTTCGTATTCCTCGGTGTTGCGAACGGCATTACGACGCTCGGACTGCCGTATACCGATCTCGCACTGCGCTACTTGCTCGTCGGACTCATCGTCAACTTCCTGCGCGGCTGGCTGACCGATTTTACGACGGCGTACGTTCAGCGCCAGCAAGGCGTGAAGCTCAGCAAAGAGCCCGCTGTGCTCAAAAACTGAGAGACGAGGAAAGGAGAAATGATGATGCGTAAATATAAAAGTGTTGTCGTATCGGCAGGCTCAGGCGGATTCGGCGGCCCCCTCACACTCACGCCGGATGAGAAGCGGAATAAGATCGTCAACATCACGGGCGGCGTGATCTCGGAGGTCGCTTTGCGTCTCGGCGAAATGACCGGTGCGGAAGTCGTGGACGGCTTCAAGACCAGCGTTCCCGAGGATGAGATTCTCGCGGCGGTCATCGACTGCGGCGGCACGCTGCGCTGCGGCATCTACCCGCAGAAACGGATTTTTACTGTGAACATCAAACCGACGGGGCCCTCCGGCCCGCTCGCGCAGTATATCAAGCCGGACATCTATGTCTCGGCAGTCAAGGCAAATAATATCGCATTCAGCGACGGCACAGAGGCTCCTGCCATTGCGCCTGCGGCAGCTTCCGCAGAAGAGGAACAGCCGAAATACGATACCTCAAAGAAAATTACGGAGCAGTCCGGCAGCCTCATGGCGAAGGTCGGACAGATGATGGGCGGCATCGTCGCCACCTTCTATCAGGCGGGGCGCGAGTCCATCAATACATTGATTACGACGATCCTTCCGTTCATGGCGTTCGTCTCCATGCTCATCGGCGTTATCCTCGGCTCCGGTTTCGGCGATTTCGTTGCGCATTTCGTTTCGCCGCTTGCGTCATCCCCGATCGGGCTCATCATCCTCGCGCTCATCTGCTCCTTCCCGCTCCTTTCCCCCTTCCTTGGGCCCGGGGCGGTCATTGCGCAGGTGGTTGGCGTGCTCATCGGCGTCGAGATCGGCCTCGGACACATCCCGCCGAACCTTGCGCTTCCGGCCGTCTTCGCGATTAACGTCCAGTGCGCCTGCGACTTTATCCCCGTCGGGCTCGGACTTGCCGAGGCAGATGCCAAGACCGTCGAGATCGGCGTGCCCGCCGTGCTCTACTCGCGCTTTATGACCGGCCCGCTTGCCGTCATCATCGCGTGGATCGCCAGCGCGGGCCTCTATGAGAACTGAGCGCGTTCGTTCAGCAGATGATGCAGCAGTGCAAAAAGGAGAATCCAATATGAGTTGGTTGAATCTCGAAGGAAAAACAGCGATCGTCACGGGCGGTGCGTCGGGCATCGGAAAGGCCGTCGCGGAGGAATTCCTGGAGCAGGGGGCGAACGTCGTCGTCTGCGATATGAATCCGCAGGCGCCCGCGTTCGAGGCAAAGCACGGCGAGGTCCTCTATGTTGTCACCGATGTCACGCAGCGTGCGAGTGTCCAGGCGATGGTCGCCGCGGCAAAGGAGCGGTTCGGCGCGATCGATATCCTCGTCAACAATGCGGGCATCAACATCCCGCGTCTCCTCGTCGATCCGAAGGATCCGCACGGGAAGTATGAACTCGATGACGCCGTCTTTGACAAGGTCACGGCGGTCAATCTCAAGGGCGTCTATCTCTGCGCGCAGGAGGTCGGACGCGAGCTCGTCGCGCAGGGACACGGCGTGCTCATCAACATGAGTTCCGAGAGCGGCATCGAGGGCTCCGAGGGACAGAGCATCTATGCAGCGACCAAGAATGCCGTCAACTCCTTCACACGTTCGTGGGCGAAGGAGTTCGGCAAATACGGCGTACGCGTTGTCGGCGTCGCACCCGGCATCCTCGAGGCGACCGGCCTGCGCACGATTGCCTATGAAGAGGCACTCGCCTATACGCGCGGCATCACCGTTGATGAGCTGCGCAAAGGATATGCGAGCACCAAGACCACGCCGCTCGGACGCAGCGGCAGGCTCACCGAGGTCGCCGATCTCGTCGTCTACCTCGCCTCCGACCGCGCTTCCTACATCCACGGCGTCACTTACAACGTCGCGGGCGGCAAGACGCGCGGATAAAACCGGAACAATACAAATAAAGCCCATCTCATGAGAGCAGGAATGCTTCTGAGATGGGCTTTTATGCAAGTGCAAATAAACTTTTGTATGCGGCCTACTTTTCTGCCGATGTTACCCGTGACGAGAGCACCGCCATGAAGAGCGCAAGGGCGGCAATGCCGACGCCGAGGCCGATGTAGCCGTTGCCCGTGAGCCCGTCGGCGATGTAGCCGAGGAGGGAGCAGGAGGCAACGACGGCAACGTAGGGCAGCTGTGTCGACACGTGGTCGAGATGGTGGCACTGTGCGCCCGCCGAGGCGAGGATGGTCGTGTCGGAGATCGGCGAGGCATGGTCACCGCAGACAGCGCCTGAGAGAATCGCGGCGACGGAGACGACGAGAATGTCGGGCGCCGTCTGTCCGAGCACGGCAATGGCAATCGGAATGAGAATGCCGAACGTGCCCCAGCTCGTGCCGGTGGCAAAGGCGAGCCCCGCTGCAACGAGGAAGAATAGGGGCGGCAGGAACATGACGACGCCCGCATTTGCTGCGACAACGGAACCGACAAAGCCGCCGAGGTCGAGGTATTCCTTGCTGCAGATCCCGGAGAGCGTCCACGCGAGGCAGAGGATGAAGATGGCAGGGGTCATTGCCTTGAATCCCCAGCCGAAGCTGTCGCAGAAGACGTTGAACGAGACGACGCGGCGCGGGAGGTAGAGCAGCCCCGTAAAGACGAAGGCGATGAAGGAGCCGAGCACGAGCGACTTTGACGAGTCGCAGTTTGCAAACGACTCCGCAATACTCCTGCCCTCATGAATCCCGCCGGTGTAGAGCATCCCGTAGACGCAGGCGGCAATCAGGACGAGGAGGGGGAGGACGAGGTCGATCATCTTGCCGCGTCCCTCGCTCGCCGCACTCGCCGATGCCTCCGCCGTATCCTGATATTCTTTGGGGATTTCAAAATGTGCGTTGGATTTCTCGACGCTCCTGCGCATGGCGCCGAAGTCGCGGCCGGTCCAGATGACGAAGAGCATGAAGAGAATGGTCAGCCATGCGTAGAGGTTGAAGGGAATGGTCTGCAGGAACAGCATAAAGCCGTCGATGGGCGCGTCCTCCGGAAGCGATGAGCCGACGGCCGCCGCCCAGCTGGAGACCGGCGCAATGATGCAGATCGGCGCTGCCGTCGCATCGATGATGTAGGCGAGCTTCGTCCGTGCGATCTGGAATTTATCGGTGACCGGCCGCATGACCGTGCCGACGGTGAGGCAGTTGAAGTAGTCGTCGATGAAGATGACAATGCCGAGGAGCACGGTGACGAGCGATGCGCTCCGCTTTCCTTTGATCGTTCGCGTTGCCCAGTTGCCGTATGCATTCATCGCGCCTGAGCGCGTGATCGCCGCAACGAGAATGCCGAGGATGACGAGAAAGACGAGGATGTTGACGTTGCTCCCGACCTTGTCCGCCATCACTTGAAACATCGTCAGAGTCGCCTGCAGGAAGTTCCCGCCGGCGAAGAGCATCGCACCCGAGAAGATGCCGATGATGAGCGACATATAGACTTCCTTCGTCCAGAGCGCGAGAACGATCGTGATGACCGGCGGCAGAATCGACCATGCGGTTGCTGTCATGAGTTAGATACACTCCCTTTATCATTTGCTGAAAACCGTTCCCTATTATAACAGAAAATACAGAAAAAGCACATACCCCTTTACACATCAATTGTTTAGGAGTCTCGACGGCCTATTTGTCTACAGTTTGCCTACAAAATTATTTGCCTACAAGCCTTTCGAAGATACGTACCGTCTCTTTCTTCATCTCATCCGTATCATGCGCATAAAGATTTTGGGTGATTGTTGCATCCGCATGACCGAGACGTGCAGCGACGTCGACGGGCTTAACCCCAGCCTCGATCAGACGCGTTGCATGGGTGTGACGAAAGCTGTGCGAATTCAGCCCTGTTTTTTGCAAAAAAAATTTATCATGTCATGATGATAAGGCAGACCGTTTTTCTTCACGCAGATGAGTTCGGCGGGATAGGTGGCGTACTTCATGGCGGTGGAAAGTGCCGTCTTTGTTTGACGGAGTGTTCACTGTGATAGTCCCGCTTTTACAAGCCACTTCAGCCACATGTCCACATCACGGGGGCGCAGCTCCTGTACGCGGGTATCTCCCAGATACGGGGTGATGCGTGAGGTAACGGCGTTCTCATAGTTACAATAGGCTGTCTGTTTCACATTCCGGCGCACGACGTTCTCAAGCCACGACGCGAGATAATCCCGCAGCTTGTTCTTCTCCGACGTGATGCCGATGTTCCCGCTCTCCTAGTTGTCCTAGGCTTTCACTCCTGCGTCAAATGCTTCATCCTCTGTGGCAAAACCTCTTTTTTCTTTCATCCGGCGCGGATTCTTCGAGATGTCGGAGCTATAAGAATAGGTGTTCCTGCGCTTTTTGATTCTGATCTTGGACATAAATAAAACCTCCTTGATATAGGAGGCGAATCATGGTAGTATGTAAGTGCTTAGAGCATGAGATTCGCTCATGTTCTGCCGCTCGCCGTGTTGGTAGCACGGCGGGCGGTTTTTTATTGCGGAAATTTCGGCACTGTCGTGTGCCACGAAACTGGAAAGCCAAGTTGCAACAAAACCTCGTTTATGCTTATGGTGCATAACTGCTTACTGAAATAACGCATGCGCTTTCGCAGTGTGTTGTGTAGTTTTGCATAATCTGACATTCCTAGGAAACATTGTAAAGAAAGATAGACAGAGTAGACATTTCTTCGTGACCCGGCTGCAGATATACTGTGCAAAGAATGCAGCGGGTGAAAAAACTTATCATCTCGTCGGCACTGGAAACCAATCATACGGTTGTTGTGTGCGCAGACATTTCGTAATTCATTTATATTGGCAAGAAAAGCAAGCATAATTTCAGGAGGAAATACGGAACAAGTTGGGATATGTTGATGAATGTATGGCATCATATCTTGTGCTACATTGTTTTGTATGTGTGTATGTGTATTAACCAACATATGGCGCAGGTCACCAAAATCCAGATAGCCAATAAGTACCCATATGGGGATGTTTCCGTAGTTGGACAAATAGTGCGATATACTAGAATGTTGTATTTTAGTCTGACGGTTGATGATTCCTGAAAGCTTGTGGATCGTAGACATGACATCTAATGTCTTTTGGGGATCGTAACAAGCAATATCTAAATAGGGATAGGATAATTGGGGGAAAGCTTCAGCAAAACGGTAGGAAAAGATGGATTTTAGATGTAATTCTGCTGCGAGTATTGCTTTGAAAAAAGCTTGTTTGATTTCACTATCAATCATATAAAGGCAAATAACCTCATCGAATGTAGTGCCGTTTGTATAAGTGTCACCCTGCATAGGAAAAAACTTGCTATAACCGTTTATGATGTTGTAATAATTATTTTCGAGAAGATAGCGCCGAGCTCTATTTTCATCGGGGATCAGTAAGTCCCGATGCTTTAGGATAGTAATCTGTTCGTCAATCGTCTTGAATGGTTTCACAAAAAATACCCCCTCCAAATAATGGAGAGGGTATTTTTCGCACTGGCCCCCGTAGAGGTAACATCAGCACTACTCTTGCTCCCCATTATATCAAATCTAAGCCAACTGTCAAGAAAAATTGATAGACACCATATATTGTGATGTGGAAATGAGATAAATACTACATATTGAATTGCGGTATACTGCCTCTATTTTAGGGTTATTTTTTATTGAGAAGAAACTACGATTTCTTCCTACTTCTTTGTCCGACTAGGAAAAAAGAGCCGATTCTTCCTAGTTGCATTTTGCGCTTTATGCAAATTGCTTTTCTATCCCCGTCGGATTCGACGGGATTATTTAGTGGGAAAACCGAATATAGCTGGGTACGCATAGTATGATAAGAAAATGATGACGTAGAGAATCATGACGTAATGCACGATAATCAGTCTCTTTATTCTGGCATGATCTTCTTCATTCGCTCCCGTAAGATTTTTGCCAGTAGGATAAGGATCATTGATTGTGAATGATATTTTTGACCAATATATTTCGAGAAAGAACGCTATGAAAAAAATGATGGGAGCGATGAATATTATTTTTGGGAAAAAATTGTCTAGTGCGATGAGACCGAGCATTGCAAAAATATAAACTAAAGCAAGATAGCTGAATATCGCGGGAGAAAATAGTGTGGATAGCAAGAAGAATGAAAGAAAAAAAGCCAAAAAAAACGATTCCACTATTTAATCACTGCTTTCATGAAAACTGAAACTTATTTTTGCACCTCATTCAGCTCATCGCTGTTGTTCCACCCGAGACCTCTCTCTTTCACACCTATGTCGCCTGTTTTTATATCCTGTCTCATTTGATTTGAGATAGCCTCCCTTCGCTCCTCTGGAGACAGGGACGGATCTGCCATCGGCTTTGGCCGAGAATGCGTTCCAACTTGATTGTCAGCTTTAGGCTTTGGCGATTCTTTTGTAGTATAGAATCCCACAAAAGATAGTATGCAGATTAGGGAAATAATGCAGATTCGTTTGAGATAGGGGGGATTTTGTATAAATCTAATCCCTTGCAATAGATATGGTTTTACCGCTCGAAATACTAATTTAAGTATAAGGAATACCACTGCAAGCAAAGAGCAGATTGCTACGATAAGAAAAGCCTCACTCATGATGATAGCCTCCCTACACAACTATATGCCATCCTTCAATCCAATGGAGCATCCGGAACGCCAACATAGCCAGCGAGCATAGATCTTAACGTATAATTTTTCCTTCCGTTTTGGAAAGAAGATAACTTAATCGGACTCCTTGCTTTATAGTCTCCATCTGTGCGGGTGATATCCGTATATCAACATGATACTCTTTGCCCTGCAGCCTGATTATAGGATTTGTACCATCGACTAGAAGCTGATACCCTCGAAATAGATTGTAGTAAGGGACATCTAGTGTCTCGTATTTTCCTCCCATCACAACCTGAGTATGTTTTCCGTTACCTGATTGTCCTGCAAAGGAACCAATATTGTACTCCCATCTTCCTTGGTCCGTGGAGAATATTAGCTTATCCCAGAAAACCCAATCTATATCTGATGAGAAATTAACGATAAGCGTCCTCATCCAGACCTGATCGTTTTTATTACCGGCATACCAATAGACATTGTCTTCCGCTGGATATTCTCGATCCCCCCAAGGCTGGTACCAGTTAGTTTTTTCTACCTCGTCTTTTCGCATGGGCAATGCCCCAAGAATTTGTAAAATCTCCTGACTAGCCGCCTTTTTATCTACAATCTCTTGGCCTTTTTGCCGCTTGTCCTCGGCAGCGGTTCGCTGTTCTGCCGATTGCTTATCAGCGGCTTCTTTTTCTTTCTCCGCGCGCTCTTCTGCACGGCGCTGTTCTCCAGCAGCAATTTGTTCTGGAGTTCGGGTCGCGCCGAATAGAAATCCTGAAATGATGCAAACACCTATAGAGCCGGCAACAAAGAGAAGAATACGGCGCCTGTTATGAGACGTTTTGCGGAGAACAGCATACAATAGAAATGCTGTACTTACCAATATTGCCCCAATAGAAGCCAAGAACAAAAGGGCAAAGAATCCGTTCATTGAAATCACTCCCTACATTAACCCTTCAAAGTCTCCATCCCTCCGAGAGGAATTGGCTCACATAGTATCCATCCAGATCATAACGGTAAGACATCAGGCATCTTGCAAATTCATCTGCCTCTCTTTCGACCTGGGTGGTTGAGAACGACAAGTTGCGCATCGAAAATGCAGCATAACCCGGGTGGCATATAACATGTCCGAGATCATGACAAAGGACTGCTGCCTGTTTCTATTCAAGAAGATTCTCGTTGATTACGATCGTTCTACGCCGCAGCATTCGTTTCCAGAACCCGTTAACCGTCGGTGGAAAGTCAACGAAATAAACGAGGCAGTTCATTTTTTTGCGAGTCGGTACGGGCCTGATGTGTCGTATCGCTTTACGAAATTCTTGACCCGGAGAGCTATGTTCATCGGATTCACCTTTTTTTGTGGTGGTCGTTATAAAGCAAAAGCCCCGAATGACAACATTGCCATACGGGGCTTTCCTTATGCTCTCGTGGAGCATGAATCAGAACTTGCGGCTCATGACCGCTTTGTATCTGTATTATAGCCCGTATGAAAGAGGTTGTCAAATGAAGAACAAGTGCTGTATCTTTTCCTGTATGGCGGTCATTGCGGAAGCAGATAGACATTCTCCTGCAAGATATTCCTTCGCCTTTGTCGGCGTGATGATGCGCATCTTGCTGATTGTGCACATCTGCCCAACATCGGCAATCGTCTCATCGTACATATCTGTCGTCGATCGGTTGTGTCGGTCGAGAATATCCTTGACCTCTGTGCCGACATTGACCGTGTAGATGGATAGGTAACGCGTATCTTTTCCCTTGTCACTGCGCAGAGGAATAACCGTCACTTGATTGTTCTGCTTGGAACTCCGCGCATCCAGAACAACGGCATAATGTGCGCCGCCAAGTTCACTGCCAATGCGGTAGCCAAAATCGACAAGAATCAGTTGACCGCGCCGATAATTGATGTTGTAGTTCGGTCGAAAACTTTGCTCCTGCACATGGTACGAAAGGCATTTGCCGAGCCATAGGATAAAGATGGCGGCTTTCTTGTAATTGGTGGTTAATTGCGTGCGGATATAGCTGTAATACTGACGCAGAATCTTTGAACGCAGCTTGATGAGGTGTACACGGTTGTTCGGGTCTTTGTAGTTCATCTGGGAGCGTCCTTTCAGTATGCCTTACAGGTCAATCCTTCTTGCGTTTGTTTTTCTCTTTGACATCCCAGAAGATGAGCTCGAGCACCTTTTTTATCTTTTCTTTGTCCTCTCTGCTTAGGACAACACCATTATTATGTGAGGTTATCGTCGTCAAGGGCTTTCTCGAGCTGTAGACGAGTACGCGCATCGATCTTTTGCCCCGTGGGGGAGATGGTCGGGAATTCGTCGGTTGTGGGAGACTGTTTCCAGCCCATAATATAAGCGGGAGTAACACCGTATACATCAGCAAGCATTTCTATTTTATTTGCCGGTATGTTCGTTACAATATCGTTTTCGTATTTATATAATGTTTGTTTTGATACGCGAACACGCCGACCTACATCGTCCTGTGTCAATCCACGATCTAAACGAAGATTTTTTAATCGCATCCCGATAGAAATGTTTGGCATATATACTCCTCCTTTCTCAGAAATAATCAAATATCCATATTTTAACATAAATGACATAAAAACAACAGAAAAGTTACTTTTGAAGAAAAAATATCTTGAAAGGTTACTTTGCTGGTGTATACTCGTGGTATCTTAAGAAGTTTGAAGTGGTAAACTAAAACTGGACACAGAGGGGGTAGAAAATGGACACTGTTTGC
>ERZ772973.18-NODE-18-length-162500-cov-176.742_pt1 | contig 162500 bp, 136 predicted proteins | sample MGYA00580672_ERZ772973 | MGnify/ENA primary metagenome ERZ772973 (study PRJEB29015, sample SAMEA2737938) | human oral metagenome | biome: human oral; feature: human-associated habitat; material: dental | place: China | collected 2152 ...
GGCCCGCCGAGGAGGCCGGGCGGCCCGGAGGCGATCGCCCCTCCGCCGGCGCCGGCTCCTCCGCGAAGACCGGGCCGAGCGGCGCCGGGAAGGCCGAACCGGCCGGGAGGACGGTCGGGAGGACCGGCGGAACGCCCACGGCGCCTCGAACCGCCGGCGACTCCCGCCCCGCCCCCGGGCATTCCCGTGCACGGACCGGGGCCGGGTCCCGCGGCGCTTCGGGTCCCCGACAGGCCGCGCGCGGTACGGCCCGCCGTACGCGCACCGTGACGACGCAGGACGGCCGCCCCTCCCGCTCGGGCGCACGCCGCCCCTCCGCATTCCCGAGCGCCGCCCGGTCGGGCGGCCGAGGCCGCCCGACCGGCTCCAGGCTGCGTCGTGCGGCGCTCGCTTCCTCCCGCCGTCCGCGCTACTGGCTGCGTTGGCTCCTGATCATCGGGATCGTGCTGGCCCTCGTCGCCGGCATGTCCTACGCCATGGTCGCCGGAGGGGTCTGGGTGCGCGAGACCATCCGCGATCAGGACGACGCCGAGGCCGCCAGCCAGGTGCGGACCGTCTATCCCGCTCCGGCCGCCTGCGACGCCGCCCATCTCGATGTCTCCATGGACGCGCCGGCGCGGGTCGGGGCGGGTACCGGCATGACCATCGGCGTCACGCTGACGAACACGGGTGATGACGCCTGCCTGCTCGATGTCGGCGGTGCGGCTCTGGGGGCGGTCATCGTCTCGGGCGACCGAACTGTGTGGTCCTCCACGGACTGCCCCGCCGACCCCGTCGAGCGCACGCTGCTCATCGACGCGGGCGGGTCCGCCAGCGTCTCGCTGACGTGGAACGGCGCCTCGGCGGCCGCGAGCTGCTCCGGGGCGGCGCCGAGCCCGCCCCCCTCGTCCGCGCCGCCGCCCGAGGCCACCACCCCGGCGCCGCGCGACACCGCGACCGCCGAGGACGGGGCGAGCCCGTCCGTGTCGCCGACCCCGACCCCGACGCCGCTCGACCCGAATGCGGCCGGTGCGGGCACCTACCGGTTCCGTCTCCGGCTCGATGGGGTCGACCTCACCGGCGAGCAGACCTTCATCGTCACGTGAGCGTCTGATGCGCCGGGACTGCGGCCTACGCGTAGCGGTCGACGATGGAGACCTCGGCCAGCCGCGACAGCCCGTCGCGCAGGGTGCGCGCCTGGCCGGCCCTCACGCCGTCGGTGGCCTCGATCTCCTCGACGGTCGCGCCCAGGATCGCCTGCAGTGATCCCCAGCCGCGCACGACCGCTCGCGCTGTCAGTAGCGGCAGGCGCGGGATCTTCGCCAGGATCCGCAGGCCCCGCGGCGAGATCGACGAGTCCAGATCCTGGCCGTCGTCGCCCCCGATGCCCATGGAGCGGGCGACCATGGCCATGTCGAGCAGGGCGGGCGAGCCCACCCATTTCAGCCGCGCGTCGACGGCGGCGGCGTCCAGCCCCGCCGGCAGGTAGTCGGACAGGAGGAAGTCGCGCTCGGCCATCAGGCCGCGCGTGAGCTCCTCGAGTTGGAGGGCGAGCAGACGCCCGTCGGTGCCGAGCTCGACAACGTAGCCGTCGATGTCGGAGGCGATGCGACGCACCATCTCCAGCAGCTGAAGGACTGAGGTGACCTCGCGGACGGTGACGAGGTCCTCGATCTCGAGGGCGTCCAGGCCGGCCGTCGTCTCGTCGAGGCGCGCCTTGTACCGCTCAAGAGTGGCCAGCGCCTGGTTGGCGCGGGCGAGGATCGCTTCGCTGGGCTCGATGACGTGACGGCGCCCGTCGACGTACAGGGAGATGATCTGCATCGACTGGCTCACCGAGATGACCGGGTAGCCGGTCTGGCGGGCGACGCGCTCGGCCGTGCGGTGCCGCATGCCGGCCTCGGCGGTCTCGATGGAGGCGTGGGGGAGAAGTTGGACGTTGGCGCGTCGGATGCGTCCCGCGGTGCGGTCCACGACGACGGCGCCGTCCATTTTGGACAGTTCGCGCAGCCGGGCGGCGGACAGCTCGACGTCGAGGTTGAAGCCGCCCGAGGAGATCGACTCCACCGTCTCGTCGTAGCCGAGCACGATGATCGCGCCGGTGCGTCCGCGCAGGATGCGCTCCAGGCCGTCGCGCAGCACGGTCCCGGGCGCGAGAAGCGCCAGGGTCTCGCGCACCAGGGTGCCGGGCTTGCTGGTCGGCTCAGTCATTCGCGTCTCCAGGCGGGGGAACGAGGTCCGGGGGCTCCGGTCGGCGCCCCCGGATCGGGCGGCGTCATCGTATCCGTGTCCCCGCCGAGCCGCCGTGAGGTGTGTCGCGCGGTCGAACGGCCCTTCAGCGCCGTGCAGTGCCCTTCAGCGCCGTGCCCGCCGGGGGCGGGGTGCGGGCTCCTGTCAGCCTCGGGGCAGGGCGGCGCCGACCGCCTCCCCCACGTGGCCCACGGGCACCACCCGCACGCCGGCGGCGTCGCGCAGCTCCTCGCTGCCGGCCAGGGGCACGACGGCCCGGTCGAAGCCCAGACGGGCGGCCTCCGCCAGGCGCCGCTGGATGCCGACCGTAGCCCGCACCTCCCCGGTCAGACCCACCTCCCCGAAGGCGATCAGTCCGGCCGGCGTGGGCAGATTCCGCGCCGCACTGACCACGGCGAGCGCCACCGCCAGATCCGTGGCCGGCTCGACGGCGCGCGCCCCGCCCACCGTGGAGACGTAGACGTCGGTCCCGGACGTGTCCACGCCCAGACGCGCGGCGAGGACGGCCAGCGCCATGGCCACGCGCGAGTGATCCACGCCCGAAGTGGTGCGCCGAGGCGAGCCCGCGGCGGTGCCGGCCACGAGCGCCTGAATCTCGACGGGCATGGGGCGGCGCCCCTCCAGGGTGACGGTCGCGCAGGTGCCCGGCACCTGCGAGCGCGCTGCGGACAGGAACAGGCCCGACGGGTCGGCCAGCCCCACGATGCCGCGTTCTCCCAGGTCGAAGCAGCCGACCTCGTCGGTGGGTCCGTAGCGGTTCTTGATCGCGCGCAGCAGCCGCAGGCGGGCGTGCCGGTCGCCCTCGAACTGGCAGACGACATCGACGAGGTGCTCGAGCACCCGCGGTCCGGCGATGCCGCCGTCCTTGGTGACGTGGCCGACCAGCAGCACGGGGATGCCGCGCTCCTTGGCCACGGCGATCAGTGCTCCGGCGACCGCCCGCACCTGGGTGACGCCGCCGGCCGACCCCTCGATGCGGGTGGAGGCGATCGTCTGCACCGAGTCGACGACGAGCAGCGAGGGCCCGACCGCCTCCACATGTCCGAGCAGAGCTCCGAGCCCGGTCTCGGCGGCGAGCAGGAGGGCCGGGTCGACGGCGTCGATGCGCTCGGCTCGCAGTCGCACCTGGCTGGCCGATTCCTCGCCGGTGACGTAGAGGACGGGCCCCTCCCCCCGCCGCCTGGCCACCGCCGCCGCCCGGGCGGCGACGTCGAGCAGGAGGGTCGACTTGCCGACTCCCGGTTCTCCGGCCAGCAGCACGACGGCGCCGGGAACGATTCCTCCGCCCAGGACCCGGTCGAGCTCGCCGACGCCGGTGGGCCGGGCGCGGGCCTCCTCGGCGCTGACCTCGCCGATGGGGCGGGCGGGGGTCGCGGGCCGCGCGGTCGCGGCCCGGACGAGCTCCGGCCCGTTCGCGCACGAGGCGTCAGCCCCCGGGGTCTCGGTGAGTTCCTCGAGCGTGCCCCACGCCTTGCAGCCGCGGCACTGGCCGAGCCACTTCGGGCTCGTCCAGCCGCACTCCGTGCAGACGTAGGAGGTGCGCACTCGCGTGGTTCTGGAGGCCATGACGGCAGACTAACGGGCGCCGCCGACACGGGGCGGGCGGGCCTCCGCCGGTAACCGGTCCGGCCCGCGGTCGTCCGGTTCACGCGTTCTGCAGCAGCGCCCGCGCCGTCGGCTCGTCGGTGACCAGGGCGGACAGGTAGCCCCCGCGCAGCGCCGCGAGGATGGCTACGACCTTGTCGGAACCGGCGGCCACGCCGATGACCAGCGGGATCTCGTTCAGCCTGTCCGGGTCGAGACACAGGGTGCGGTCGCACAGGGAGGTGCGCACGTGGCGGCCGGCGGCGTCGAGGTGGTGGCCGCACACATGGGCCACCACGTTGCGCTGACGGCACTCGCGGACGACGCCGGGAGTCATCCAGCGGCGCAGCAGCGGGCTGACGGAGGATCCGACCGTGCCGATCCCCGTCAGGGCGACATCGCTTCGGGCGGCCAGCTCGAGAGTGGTGGCGACCTGGTCCTCCTTGCGCACGGCCCGGGCCAGGGATGGGGAATCGAAAACGAGCGGCACGGTCAGGGACCGGAATCGGCCGCCCAACCGCAGGGACAGATTGCGGCACACGTCGGGCCCGTCCTCCAGGTTGAAGGACTCCCCGACGCTGCCGAGCATCGCCACAGTGGTCGAGGCCGGCCAGCTGCGCTCGGCCACATGGTGGACGACGGCGGCCACGGCCCGCCCGTTGGACACTGCGATCACGCTGCGCGGTCCGCAGTTCTCGACCAGCAGGTCGGCCGCGCTGCGGGCGACGTCGGGGCCGATGCCGGAGCCGCCTGCGGGCGCCGTCTCGCTCACGCGTGCGGTCGTGAGACCGAAGGCGGCCACGAGCCGCTCCTCCAGAGCCATGAGGCGCTCGATGGGGTGGGCCACGGTGACGGTGACGATGCCGACGCGGCGCGCCTCGGTGAGCATGCGCGAGACCGTGGGCCGCGAGTAGCCCGTGCGGCGGGCGATCTCCGCCTGGCCGAGGTCCTCCTCCCAGTAGAGGCGGGAGACCTCGAGCAGCACGGCGGCGCGGTCGCGAGTGAGGTCGGCGCACACGTGTTCATCCTAGAAGGATCGCGTCGCTCGTACTCCTTCTTCGTCCGGAGAATTCAATGAATCGACGAATCGGTCGGGGCTGGAGAAAACGCATCCGCACGAATGTTCTCTTCCGCCCTCCGGCGGAAGCGCGGCTCATTCCTACCGTGAATGTCACCGGTCGGCGGGGCCCCTGATGAGAGCGCCGTCGCCGGATCGCTCGCAGATCACCAGTTCGAAGGAGAGCCTCATGGGTATCGTCCGCACCATCCACGGCGACGTCGACCCGTCGACCCTCGGCGTCGTCAACGCCCACGACCACCTCATCCGCGTCGGCGCCGGCGAGGTCTATATCGACCCCGATCACCTCCTCGTCGATGAGGACAAGGCAGCTCAGGAGGCCGCCTACTTCGTCGAGGCATCCAAACGCTTCGCCCCCACCGCCACCATCGTCGACATGTGCCCGGCCTCCTCGGGCCGCGGCGTCGTCAAGCTCAAGCGCGTCGTCGACCGCGTCCCCGACCTCCAGGTCGTCGCGGCCACCGGGTTCCACCAGCAGAAGGTCTACCTGGAGTGGCGCCAGTCCTGGGCCAATCAGTACACGGTCACCGAGATCGCCGACCTGCTCATCGCCGACGTCGTCGAGGGCATCGATGCGGGCGACTACATGGGCCCTCTGGTCAAGCGCACCGACGTGCGCGCCGGCGTCATCAAGTGGGCCACCGCCTACGGCAGGATCACCGACTGGGAGATCAAGACCGGGAAGGCCATCGCTATTGCGTCGAAGGAGACCGGCGCCCCGATCAACACCCACGTCACCGCCGGCACCTGCGGCCCGGAGCAGGCCCGTTTCCTCATCAATGAGGGCGTGGCGCCCGAGAAGATCGCCATCGGTCACATCCAGCGCAACTGGGACCCGTGGATCCACGAGCAGATCGTCTCCGCCGGCGCCTACGTCGAGCTCGACGGCACCAACCGCATCAAGTACGTGCCCGACAACGCTCGCGTCAACCTCATCAAGACGCTGAAGGAGAAGGGCTACGGCAAGCAGGTCCTGCTGGGCACCGACTCGGGCAAGGCGTCCTACCAGAAGGTCTACGGCTCGGTTTCGGGCATCGACTATGACCCAGCCGTCTTCTGCCCGCGCCTGATCGACGACGAGGGCGTGGACCCGGACTACGTCCAGGACCTCCTGGTGGACAACGCTGCCGCCTTCTTCGCCTTCGAGCCCCTCGCGGGCTGAGCGGGGGCGAGTCGAGATGGCACCCAAGCTGCAGATCGCCCTGGACACCTTCGACCTGCCCGGTGCGCTGGGACCGCTGCAGAAGGCGGCCCCCCACGTCGATATCGTCGAGTGCGGTACCATCCTCGTGCTGTGCGAGGGCTACCGCGCTGTGCGGGCGATCCGGGCCCTCTTCCCGGACAAGCAGATCCTGGCCGACGTGCGCATCGCCGAGGCCGGCTCCACGATCGCCCGGCTCGCCTTCGAAGCCGGCGCGGATCTGGTCTCCTGCGTGGCGGGGGCCTCCCTGGCCACCATTGAGCAGGTCTGCAAGGTCGCCGCCGAGTTCAACGGCGAAGTGCAGGTCGAGCTGGCCGACGAGTGGTACGACGCCGATCGGGCTCGCGCCTGGCGCGCGGCCGGCGTCCAGCACGTCATCGTCAAGCGCTCGCGGGACCGCGAGGCGGCCGGCGACCTGTCCTGGAGGCCCGAGGACATGGACCGCGTCGACGAGCTGGCCGCGATGGGCTTCACCGTCACCGTCACCGGCGGGGTCAGCGCCGCGGATCTGCCGGCCTTCGCGGGCCGCAGGGTCGGCATCGTCATCGCCGGCCGGGCCATCGTCGCCGCCGACGACCCGGCGGCCGCGGCCGCCGAGCTGCGCACCACCGTGGAGGAGGTGTGGCCATGAGCTCCGACGTCGCGCAAGCGGATGCCGCACGGACCGGTGCCGCGGCCGGCACGGGCCTCAGGGCGGGTATCAGTCTCGGCATCTATGAGAAGGCGCTGCGCAGCGGCCCGTTGGGAGGCTCCGGGAGCCGCGCGAGCGGCGAGGTCTGGCGGGACTTCCTCGACCAGGTGCCCCGGGCCGGCTTCTCCTACCTGGACATCTCCATCGACGAGTCCCCTCAGAGGGAGGCCCGCCTGGAGTGGGGACCGCGCCAGTGCCGCGAGGTCCGTGACGCCGCGGACGCGGTCGGCACCGACGTCGGCGGCATCTGCCTGTCGATCCACCGCAGAATCGCCCCGGGCTCGGCCGATCCCGCGGTGCGTCGCCGGGCCCGCGAGGTCATGGCGCGGGGCCTGGAGGTCTGCCACGACCTCGGCGCCCCGGTCATTCAGCTCGCCGGCTACTACTGCTACTACGAGGACCCGAACCCCGACGCGGAGCGCTGGTACGGCCAGCTCCTGGCCGACGCGGTCCCCATGGCCGCCCGACTGGGAGTGGTCATGGGCATCGAGAACGTCGACGGCACCGACGTCACCTCGATCCGCAAGGCCATGGAGTTCGTCGACGCCGTCGACTCCCCCTACCTTCAGATCTACCCCGACCTCGGCAACATCGCCGAGCAGGGGCTCGATCCCGCCGTCGAGCTTCAGGCCGGGACGGGGCACATGGTGGCGATGCACGCCAAGGACGTGCGCCGCGGCGAGCCCCGCCGCGTCGACGTGGGCACCGGCATCGTCGACTGGGACCGCTCCTTCGAACTGCTCCGGGACCAGCACTGGGCGGGTCGCCTCATGATTGAGATGTGGAACGACGACGCGCCGGACTCCCTCGAGCGGTGCGCGGCCGCCCGGGAGTTCATCGAGCGCAAGGCGGCCGGTGCCGGGATCGATGTCCTGGCGTCCTGAGCGGTACCGCCGCGGGGAGCGTCGCGCCGCGGTTCCGACCGCTGGTGCGGCACCCCGCCTCAACGCCGGCCCGCAGCACCATACGGCGCCGCTCCGGCGTCCATCCTCAGCCACCCCTACACCTCCAGCACCTTTAGCAACCCCGACGGCCAGGTCTGCGGACCAGCCGTGAGACGGTCCGACGAACGGCCGTCGGAGAAGGATTCGAACAATGACGTACGACCTGACAACCATTGGCGAGGGACAGATTCGGCTGACGTGCGAACGCGGCGACCGTCTGGCCACCGCCCGCTCGCTGCGCATGACCGCCGCCGGCTCCGAGGCGAATGTCGCGGGGCTGTTGGCCGAGCTCGGCCGCTCCACGGCCTGGACGACCAAACTGCCCCGAGGCGAGCTGGCCGACCGCATCGCTTTGGAGTACTCCGCCGTCGGTGTGGATATGAGCCGCATCGTCATGGCCGATGAGGGCCGCGTCGCCCTTTACTTTCTCGAGCCCGGTGAGTTCCCCCTGCCCGGCAAGGTCACCTACGACCGCCAGTACACGCCCTTCCGCTCCATCGTCCCCGAGGAGTTCGACTGGGACGCGCTGCTCGATACCCGCGTCGTCTTCCTGACCGGAATCACGGCGGCCCTCACGCCCGAGACCGCCCGCGTGGTGCGCTACTGCGCCGACGCCGCCTGCGAGCGGGGCGTCGACGTCGCTCTGGACGTCAACTTCCGCTCCCTGCTGTGGGACGGCGACCAGGCCCGCACAGTGCTCGAGCCCATCGCGCGGCGGGCGGCGATCCTGTTCTGCTCGCGCTCGGACGCCGGCATCGTCTTCGGCATCGACGGCGAGGGCGTGACCGTGTGCCGCGCTCTGCGCGAGGAGATGGGTGCGCCCACGGTCGTGTCCACTGACGGCCGGGCGGGGACCTACCTGTCCACCGAGAGGAAGGATCGTGTCTTCGAGATCAAGTCGGTTCCGGTCATCGACCGTCCCGGCGCCGGCGACTCCTTCGTGTCCGGCACCCTGCACGGGTGGCTCGACGGCGACGTCGAGCATGGCATCGAGATGGGCACCAAGGTGGCTCAGCTCGCACTGACCCACCACGGCGACCTCACGCACGTGCGGCTCGGCGAGCTCCAGTTCCTCGGCAGCTCGGACATCGTCCGGTGACGACGTCAACTCCCATTGATTCACAGTAATAAGATTGGACGGCATATGAGCGCGCAACGAGCAGTGGCGTCTGCGGCGCCTCAGGGGAAGACGGCCCCTGAACAGATCGACAACCACCGTCTCACCGGGCACCAGATCTCCCTCATCTCGATGGCCATCATCGGCAACGTGTCGGAGTTCTTCGACATGTTCCTCATCGGATTCATCGTTAACCTTTTGACCAACGCGCCCGGCTGGGAGCTCACCGGGTTCCACTCGGGCATTATCCTGGCCGGTGCCGGTCTAGGGACCGTGCTGGGGTCCATCGCCTGGGGCCGGCTGGCCGATAAGATCGGGCGTAAGCAGGCATTCATCTGGTGCATCGGCGTCCTCGTGGCCTTCACCGCGGCCTCGGCCTTCACGCCCGTCAACGGGTGGGTCGTCCTGGCGATCCTGCGCACGGGCGTCGGTTTCGGCGTCGGCGGTCTCAACATCACCTCGGTGCCCTACGTTCAGGAGTTCGTGCCCGCCAAGCAGCGTGGTCTGCTGGCGGGGCTGACGAGCGTCTTCATTCCGGCCGGCATCTTCCTGGGCGGGCTCGTCACCAAGTACCTCGGTGACGACCTCGGGTGGCGCGGCCTGATCGCCGTCGGCTGCATCCCGATCATCCTGCTGGCCTGGGCCAGGATCATTCCCGAGTCCCCCCGCTTCCTGCTCATGCGGGGCCGTGAGCAGGAGGCGAGGGACGCCTACGCCTGGGCCATGGAGATCCCCGACGACCAGGTGGCGGAGCTCCCCGCGCTGCCGAAGGAGATCTCTGCCTCCTACTCGGTCATCTTCACCAAGTACCCCAAGCAGCTGCTCGTCGTCTCCCTCGGCTCCTTCTGCTTCATCCTGGGCTCTTTCACAGTCCAGTCCTGGGGGCAGACGCTGCTGGGCCAGTCCTTCACCTTCGACCCCGCGACGGTGGCGACCCTGTTCATGTTCGTTTCGCTCGGCGACCTGCTCGGACGGTTGGGTTCGGCGTGGATCTCGGATCGCATCGGGCGGCGCTGGACCATGTTCGGCTGCGGCCTCATCGGCGCCGCCGGCGCCCTCGTAGCCGCCCTGTCCACCCGTATGGTCCACGGCGACGACGTCGGCAGCGCCGGCCACATCTTCTTCGTCGGCATCTTCATCATCATGATGTTCGGCGACGGCGCCTTCGGCATTCTCAATGCCTTCGGCGGCGAGCAGTTCCCCACCGAGGCCCGCTCGACCGGCCTGGGGCTGGGCTACGGCATCGGCGCGGTCGCCAAGGTCGTCGGCCCGTACGTTGTCGGGGCTCTCATCGGCAATAGCGATTTGACCGCGGAGGTCGTCTTCCTGCCCTTCATGATCTTCGCAGTCCTCCTGCTGCTGGGAGGCGTCATCTACCTCTTCGCCAGGGAGACGAAGGGAGCGTCCCTGGAGGACATCTGACCCGCCCCCTCCTCCCTCCCCCGCGGAGACCGGCGGTGGGAACCGGTCGCACCGCCCTAGTCGCCGCCGCCCCTGCCCGGGGAGCGGCGGCGGCTGCGTCGAGAAGTTGTGAAAGTTACGGAAGTGTGCGGGAGACCGCGGAGGAGGAGTCAGGCCGACGACGAGTCATCGTCGCAGGCCGGTGGTCGTCTCCCGCGAGGTGCGTTCTGCTGCGCGGACGGCTGAGGGTCCGTCGGAGTCCGGCCGTATTCGGACTGGGCCCGCCCGTCGGGAGGGGTGTAGCCGGTCGGGATCTGTCCGTAGGGAGCGTGCGGGGTCTGCCCGTAGGGATTGGTGTAGCCGGTCGCGGAGGTCGGGGCTTGTCCGTAGGGAGCGTGCGGGGCTTGTCCGTAGGGAGCGTGCGGGGCTTGTCCGTAGGGAGCGTGTGGGGTCTGCCCGTAGAGGTTGGTGTAGCCGGTCGGAGTCCGCCCTCCGCCCGCTGCCGCCTGGACCCCCACCGGTTGGGCCGGCGGCGCAGCGCCCCAGGGCTGCTGGGGGACGGCGGCCTGGCCGGGGGCGAGCCGCAGGAGATCCGGCGGTAGGCCGGTGACCGGATCCCGGCCGAGCTTGTGGGCCAGCAGAGCCCGGTCGCGATTGCGGACCATGCGAGGGGCGATCTTGAGGACGAGGTCGTCGAGCAGCTGGGCGATGCCGATGAGGATGACGATCGGAATGGCGATCAGAAAGAAGGGGATGCGCACGCGGGGCCCCTTCGAGAGCCAGGCCAGGAACATGATGAATCCCACTGCCCCCAGAATGAGTATGAGGGTGAGGATGAGGGGGTAGAGCTTCGAGCGCGGTTCCTTCGGCTTGTCTGCGTCTGCCATGAGGAGGCTCCTTCGCGGGGTTGGGACACGGTGACGTCGGACGCCCGGCCACAGCATCCGTCCTCACCCCGGCTGTCGCAAGGCCGTGCGTCTCTACGTCCCTCGACGAGGACTGGGCGAATGGGAGACGGACGTACCGACGACCCGCCGTCTCCGAACCGTCTCCCGCGCCCTCGCATGCTCTCATGGTCCCGGGGAGCCGACGCGTCGGCGTTGTCGGGCTGCGCGGTTGCGGGCGGGGCGATCAGCCCGGTGCCCGCCGATCAGTGCTGCCCGTAGACGTTCTGGTAGCGGTCGTTGAGCTTGTCGACCAGGTTCTGGTCGATGAGTGTGATCTCGCCGCCGGCGCGGGCGATGTGGATGGTGCGGGCGACCTCCTCGCACATGGCGGCGGCCTTGACGGCGGCACGGGCGTCCCTTCCGATGGTGAAGGGGCCGTGGTTGGCCATGAGGACGGCCGGGGACTTCGAGTCGGACAGGGTTTCGACGATGCCGCGCCCGATGGAGTCGTCCCCGATGAGGGCGAAGGGTCCTACGGGGATGTCGCCGCCGAACTCGTCGCCCATCATGGTCAGGGCGCAGGGGATGGGCTCGCGGCGCGCGGCCCAGGCGGTGGCGTAGGTGGAGTGGGTGTGGACCACGCCGCCCACCCGCTCCATGTGCCGGTAGACGTAGGCGTGGGCGGCGGTGTCCGACGACGGCGAGAGGGACTCCGGCGTGCCGTCGTCGATCTTGTCCCCCTCCAGGGTGCACACGACCATGGTGTCGGCTCTCAGCTCGTCGTAGGAGACGCCGGAGGGCTTGATGACGAACAGGTCGGTCGTGATCGTCTCGCCGTTGCGCGTGAGGGTGACCCGTTCGGAGACGTTGCCGGCGGTCCACACCACCAGGCCCCACCGGGGCAGTTCGGCGTGCAGGGCCGAGACTCTCTCGCGGGTTGCCGCCACCGCCTCCTGGATATCGGCGTCCAGCTCGGACAGGACGATCTGGTCTGGTGAGGTGTGTGTCTGGGGCAACTCGGGCACCGTTCTTTCGTTCTCTCTACTCATCAGCGTGCGTGTTGTTGTGGTGACGCCCGCGCGAGCGGCGGGCCTCGCCGGTACGCCCCACTGTGCCGGTTCCGGTGCGGCGGAGCACCCGCCGCGGTGAACGGACGTGCGCCGCTGCACAGGGGCGGCGCAGCAGGGGTGCGCCAAGCCTAGAGGCAAGCATTCACGTCGGGTGCGGCATCGGGCTAGCATCTGCCTCTGATGTCGTCGCCGCGCTCTGGTCGGCGCCCGCCGGGCGGGGCGAGGGCGCCGCCACCCCGAGAAGCAACGGAGCAGGATTCGGATGACCCCTTCCACCACGACACCACCGCAGGCCGTCGCCCTGGATCTGAGCAGGACCGCGCTGGGCATCGAGCTCGGCTCGACCCGCATCAAGGCCGTCCTCATCGACCGGTCCCATGCCGTCGTCGCCTCCGGCTCCCACGAGTGGGCCAACGACCTGGTCGACGGCGTGTGGACCTACGCCATCGACGACGTCGTCGCGGGGCTGCGGGCCGCCTACGCCGGGCTCGCCTGCGACCTGCGGGACCGGTACTCCATCGAGCTGACCACGGTCGGGGCCATCGGCATCTCCGCGATGATGCACGGCTACATCCCCCTGGATGCCGACGGCGAGCTGCTGACCGCCTTCCGCACCTGGCGCAACACCTTCACCCAGGAGTCCTCGGCGGTCCTGTCGGGGCTGTTCGGGCTCAACATCCCCCAGCGCTGGTCGGTGGCCCATCTCCACCACGCCATCGTCCGCGGCGAGGAGCACGTGGCGCGCATCGCCCGCATCACAACTCTGGCGGGCTACGTTCACCACCGTCTGACGGGTCGCCACGTTCTGGGCGTGGGGGAGGCCTCGGGCGTCTTCCCCATCGGGACGGACGGCCGCTCCTTCGACGCCGGGATGGTCGCCGCCTTCGACGAAGCGGTGGATGTGCCATGGTCCCTGATCGACGTCCTGCCGCGAATCGCCGTCGCCGGTCAGGATGCCGGCACGCTGACCGCCGCCGGCGCGGCCCTGCTCGACCCCACCGGCATGCTGCGTCCCGGGGTGCCGCTGTGTCCGCCCGAGGGCGACGCCGGCACCGGCATGGTGGCCACCAACTCGGTGCGCCCGCGCACCGGCAACGTCTCGGCGGGCACCAGCGCCTTCGCCATGATCGTCCTGGAGCGGCCGTTGCGGACCCTGGTGGAGCAGATCGACCTGGTCGCCACGCCGTCGGGAGCGCCTGTGGCCATGGCCCATTCCAACAACTGCACGAGCGACCTCAACGCCTGGGTCGAGGTCTTCGACCAGTTCGCTCGGGCCATCGGCGCCCCGGTCGAGCGCGGCCGGCTCTTCGACGTCCTGCTGGGTGCAGCGGACGACGGTTCCATGGACGACGCCGGGGTGGTGGCCTTCAACTTCCTGTCCGGGGAGCACCTGGTGGGTCTGGCCTCGGGCAGGCCCATGGTGGTGCGCCGCCCCGAGAGCACGCTGTCGCTGGCGGCCCTTATGCGCGCCCACCTGTTCGCCGCCTTCGCCTCGATGGCCTATGGCGTCAGAGTGCTGCGCGCCAATGCCGATGTCCCCATCGACTCGATGTTCGCCCACGGGGGCATCTTCGCCACGCCCGAGATCCCTCAGCGCGTCCTGGCCGCCGCTTTCAACACGCCCGTGTCGGTGGGCGCCACCGCCTCCGAGGGCGGGGCATGGGGCATGGCCCTGCTCGCCGGTTACATGCTGTGGGCCGAGGGCCGGCCGCTGGAGGACTACCTCTCACAGGTTGTTTTCCGCGACATGGAGATCCTCACCATTGCGCCCGCGCCCGAGCAGGCCGAGGAGTATGCCCGCTACCTGGAGACGTTCATGCGGGCACTGCCGGTCGAGGCCGCGGCCGCCGAGGTCTTCTGACCGGGCCCCGCCCCGTCGCGGGACGCGGCGCGGCGGGGCCGGACGGCCCGGCATCTCGCACGTCAGCCCCGTCTTCAGCGCCGAGATCCGGACCGTCGGGATTCCAGGTGTCCTATTGCCCACTGCTGACGGGCGGTAGCGGATAACGCCGGGGCCGGCCGCTCGCACGAGCGGCCGGCCCCGGCGTCGTCCCCGACCCGGTCAGGCCCGAGCGAGGGCTTCGCGCGCCCGGGCGGCGACGTTCTCCCCCGTGAAGCCGTACTCGTGGAACAGGTCGGCGGCCGGGGCGGAGGCGCCGAAGTGGTCGATGGAGACGATCGCCCCGCCGCTGCCGACGCGCTCGCGCCAGCCCATGGCGATGCCGGCCTCGACGGATACGCGCACGCCGCTCTCGGGCAGGACCGAGGCGCGGTAGGCCTCGTCCTGCTGGTCGAACCACTCCAGGCAGGGGGCGGAGACGACGCGCGTCGGCGTTCCCCCGGCCTGGAGGAGCTCGCGGGCCTCGACCGCGACCGAGACCTCGGAACCGGTGGCGATGATGGTCACCTCAGGGGTGACGGGGACGCCTTCGGCGTCGGTGGCGTCGACCAGGACGTAGGCGCCGCGGCGCACGCCCTCGCGGGCGGCGAGCGCCGAGGTCAGGACCGGGAGGTTCTGGCGCGACAGGACGATGCCGGCGGGCTCGTGACGGCGCCGCAGCATCTCGACCCAGGCGGCTGCGGTTTCGTTGGCGTCGGCCGGTCGGACGACGTCGAAGCCGGGAATGGCGCGCAGGGAGGCCAGGTGCTCGATGGGCTGGTGGGTGGGGCCGTCCTCGCCCACGCCGATCGAGTCGTGGCTCCACACGAAGATGGTGGGGATCCGCATGAGAGCGGCCAGGCGAACGGCTGGGCGCATATAGTCGGCGAAGACCATGAAGGTGCCGCCGTAGGCCCGAGTCAGGCCGTCCAGAACGATGCCGTTGAGGGCCCCGCCCATGGCGTGCTCGCGCACTCCGAAGTGGATGATGCGCCCCCAGGGGCCGTCGCCCTCCTCCGCAGCCAGGGAGGCGGGCAGGAAGGAGGGCTCTCCGGCCATGTCCGTCTTGTTGGAGCTGCCCAGGTCGGCCGAGCCGCCCCACAGCTCGGGGACCACGGGGGCCAGGGCGGAGAGCGTCTCGCCCGAGGCGTTGCGGGTGGCCGCCGAGTCCCCGACCTCCCAGGTCGGCACGGCGGCGTCGAGACCCGCGGGCGGCTCGCCGGCCAGTAGACGGTCCAGCAGACCGGCCCGCTCGGGGTTGGACGCCCGCCACGCGGTGAAGCGGGCGTCCCAGTCGGCGCGCTCGGCAGCGGCGCGCTCGGCAGCGTGGGCGCGGGTGCGCTCCAGGACGCCGTCGGTGGCGAAGGCCTTCTCGGGGTCCAGGCCGAGAGTCCGCTTGAGTCCGGCGACCTCCTCAGCGCCCAGCTTGGCCCCGTGGCTGGACTCCTTGCCCTGTTTGGTGGGGGCGGGCCAGGCGATGATCGTGCGCAGGCGGATGAGGGAGGGGCGGGCGGTCTCGGCGCGTGCCGCCGCGATGGCCTCGTGGAGGGCGGCGAGATCCTCGTGGTACTGGCCGCCGGCGGTCCAGTCGACCTCGAGGACCTGCCACCCGTAGGCGGCGAAGCGGGCGGAGGGGTCCTCGGTGAAGGAGAGGTCGGTGTCGCCCTCGATGGAGATGTCGTTGTCGTCGTAGATGGCGATGAGGTTGCCCAGCTGCTGGGTGCCGGCCAAGGAGGCGGCCTCGGAGGATACGCCCTCCTGCAGGCAGCCATCGCCCATGAGTGTGTACACGTAATGGTCGAACACCGACTCGCCGTCGGGTGCGGTGGGGTCCAGCAGGCCGTGCTCGTAACGGGCGGCCATGGCCATGCCCACCGCGTTGGAGAAACCGGCGCCCAGGGGGCCGGTGGTGGTCTCGACGCCCTTGGTGTGACCGAACTCCGGGTGACCCGGTGTGAGCGACCCGGCGGTACGCAGCGCTGCGATGTCGGAGACCTCCAGACCGTAGCCCGCCATGGCCAGCTGAATGTACTGCAGCAGCGAGGCGTGGCCCTCCGAGAGCACGAAGCGGTCGCGACCCAGCCACCGGTCGTCGGCCGGGTCGCCGATCATCTCGTACTGGTAGAGCAGGTAGGCCGCAGGAGCCAGGGAGATGGCGGAGCCGGGGTGGCCCGAACCGGCCTTCTCCACGGCGTCGGCGGCCAGGGCCTTGGCGACGTTGATCGCCTTGAGGTCGAGGTCGGTGAGCTGGAGGGTCTCAGCACTCACTGTGGAACTCCTTACGTCATAGCTGATGGGGCTGCGTCCGCGCGCCGGGCGGTTCGATGCGGTGCCGGTCGGCATCCTCATGCGGTGCCGGGGAGCGTGGCAAGAAACGTCGTGAACGGATGCTCGCCTCGGCGTGTCGGATCCGGAGGACATCCTGCCACGGATAGTCCTCCAACGGAACAAAAATATCGGCACGTGCGAGTCAGGCCCGGGATGGTGCGGGTTTACCGAGTTGACGAGCATCATGGAGAGTCCTTGTTCATGGGGTATCGATCGTCCGCTTGACTTTGCAGTTGCGTGGTGCCACACTTCATCCGCCGCGTTTTGAACCGGTCCAAAGAAGGGGCGGACGACGACGGCGTGTGCTCGACGGCGAGCGCAACGAGTTCCGATGGAGGATTGACATGAAGCGTGGTTTCAAGTCCGCACTCGTGGCCGGCGTGGCCTGTGCGGCGCTCGCGCTGGCCGGTTGCGCGGGCGGCAAGGGCGCCAGCTCATCCGGGGGCACCGCCGGGGCGGGAGGCGACTCGGGTTCCACCTCGGTGGCCTTCGTCCCCAAGGTCCAGGGGATTCCGTTCTTCGAGGCCATGAACTCCGGCGGCCAGGACGCCGGCGAGGAGTTCGGCTTCCAATGGGTCTACAGCGGTCCGACCACCGCCGACCCTGCGGCCCAGAGCGAGGTCGTCCGCTCCCTCATGCAGCAGCGGGTCGACGCCCTCATGGTCGCCCCGAACGATCCCGACTCCATGGCACCGGTTATCACCGAGGCCCAGGGGCAGGGCATCAAAGTCGGTACGGCCGACACCGATGCCTCGAGCTCCAGCCGTGAGGTCTTCGTGACGCAGGCGACCGAGGAGGCCATCGGAACCGCCCTCCTGGAGCAGATCGCCGCGCCCCTGAACGGGGAGGGCGAGGTCGCCATCGTCTCGTGCGGCCAGACCGCGGCCAACCTCAACGCCTGGATCAAGGTCATCCAGGACAAGGCCGCCACCGACTACCCCGACCTCAAGATCGTCGAGACCGTCTACGCCGACGAGGACCAGGCCAAGGCGGTCACGATGGCCAAGAACCTCATCAATGCCTACCCCGACCTCAAGGGTCTCATCGGCCCGTGCACCACCGCGGCGCCCGGTGTCGCCCAGGCGGTCCAGGAATCGGGCAAGACCGGGCAGATCCACACCACCGGTGTCGGCACGCCCCAGGCGATGCTGCCCTACCTCCAGGACGGCTCCTCATCGGCCTCCGTTCTCTGGGACGTGGAGAACCTCGGCTACCTCACCGCCTGGGCCGGGTGGAAGCTGGCCCAGGGCGAAACCTTCGCGCCGACCCAGGACGTCGGCCGCATCTCAGGGGTCACCTACGACGAGTCCTCCAAGACTCTGGTCATGGGCCGCCCACTGATCCTGACAGCGGACAACGCCGGAGACTACGACTACTGACCCACCGATCGTGCGGCGACGCTCGACCCGGGTGCGGGGTCGCAGGCCGGCCCCGCACCCGGTGCCCGCGCGGACTGTCGCAGAGCGGTCGGGGAAGCCGGTCGGAAAGACGCGGAACATGACAGATGATGCGATGACTGAGGACTCGCCGAACGACGTCCTCCAGGTTCGCGGTATTGACAAGAGATACGGCGGGGTGCATGCACTGCGCCAGGTGACCTGGTCGGTCAGGAGCGGCGAAGTGCACGGCCTGGTCGGGGAGAACGGCGCCGGCAAGTCCACCCTGATCAAGATGATCAGCGGCGCCGAGATGCCCGACGAGGGGATCGTCCTCGTCGACGGCTCGCAGGTTCCCTCGGGGGACACGCAGGCGGCGCTCGCGGCCGGCGTCTCCCCGGTCTACCAGGAGCCGCAGCTGTTCGCCGACCTCACCGTCGAGGAGAACATCTTCCTGGGACGCGAGGAGACCCGGTTCGGGAAGGTCGACTGGGCGGATCAGCGCGGCCGCGTCGAGGCGCTCCTCGAACGTCTGAAGCTCGAGCCCGGCATCATGCACAAGCGGGTCGCCGACTTGCCGGTCGGCGAGCAGCAGCTGGTGTCGATCGCCAAGGCCTTCGCCGTCGACGTGCGGCTGCTCATTCTCGACGAGCCCAGTGCGATCCTCGCCAGCTCCGACATCGACCGTCTCTTCGAGATCGTCAGGGGTCTGCGGGACGAGGGCATCGGCGTCATCTACATCTCTCACCGCCTCGATGAGCTCGGGCGGATCACCGACAGGATCACCGTCATGCGCGACGGATCGGTGATCGGGACCTATCCCGCGCGCGAGATGTCGCCGACGAAGATCGCCCGGGCGATGGTCGGAGACAAGTTCGAGGTCGCCGACCGTTCCGACAGGCGCAGCGTCGTGACCGACGAGGTCGTTCTGTCCGCCAGCTCCCTGTCTCAGGGGCCTCGGCTGACGAACGCGTCCTTCGACCTGCACCGGGGTGAGATCCTCGGGATCTACGGATTGATCGGTTCCGGGACCACCGAGTTGGTGCGCGCCCTGTACGGGATCGTGCCCGCCGCCTCCGGCGAGATCCGCGTCAAGGGGGAGAAGGCGGAGATCCGCTCTCCTCATCAGGCGATGAGACTGGGCATGGCCATGCTGCCGGGCAACCGGAAGCTCCAGGGCGTCTTCCTGCCCAAGAGCCTGTCCTTCAACCTCAGCTCCAGTCACCTGCCCTTCTTCTCCCGGCTCGGGTTCTTCAGCTATGCGCGGGAGAGGCGGTCCGTGGAGGAGTTCATCGCCCGTCTGCGGGTCAAGGCGCCGGGCCCGTCCACCATTATCGGGTCGCTGTCGGGAGGCAACCAGCAGAAGGTGGTCATGGCCAGGCAGCTGGTCGAGGCCCCCGAGATCCTCCTGGTCGAGGAGCCGACCCAGGGGGTGGACGTCGGGGCGAAGGCTGAGATCCACCAGTTGATCCTCGACCACGCGGCGCAGGGGCGCTCCGCGATCGTCGTCTCGACGGACCTGGAGGAGATCCGTTTCCTCTCCGACAGGATCCTCGTCATGAGGCACGGGGAGTCGACGGTGGAGATGGACGGGGAGGTCTCCGCCGTCTCCCTTCTGAGCGCCGCGTCGGGCGAGGTGGAAGAGGCGGAAGTGGAGGAGAGGGTATGACACCGCGCATCATCGAACGACTGTCCCTGTTGGGAGCGGGACGGCGCAGGAGCCGCCGCCTCCTCGAGGGGCAGGAGGCCGTTCTCATCGTCGTGATCGCCCTCCTGTGGGTGGCCATGGGGGTGACGACACCGACCTTCATGGAACCGGCGAGCGTCTTCGCGATCTTCTACACGATCGCCCCCATCGCGGTGATCGGGATCGCCATGACGCCCATCATGTGCACGGCGGGGATCGACGTGTCGGTGGGCGCCTCGCTCGCCGTCGTCATGGTTGTCGTCTCCAAGCTCATCCGCGACGCGGGGGTCGGCGCGCCCGTGGCGATCCTGGCCGCCCTGGCCATCGGGGCGCTCCTGGGCGCGGTCAACGCCGTGCTCATCGCCTTCGGACGGGTGCCCGCCATGGTGTGCACCTTCGGGACGCTCAACGTCTTCCGTTACATCGCCCTTCAGATCTTCGGGGACGCCCAGGTCTCCGGAGTCCCGGGCACCCTCGGGTTTCTGGGCGGCAACCTCCAGCAGGCGCAGTTCCTCGGCCTGCCGTACGCCATGTGGCTCGCCCTCATTCTGACCGCGGCGGTCTGGTACTACATGAGGAATTGGGCGACGGGTCGGCACATCTACGCCATCGGCAACGACCCGAACGCCGCCCGGCTCGCCGGGGTCAAGGTCCGACGCCGGTTGTTCGAGCTCTACGTCTTCTGCGGGATGATGGTCGGCCTGGCCGCGGTCATCTCCGTGGGCGGCGGCGGCCTCATCCAGCAGAACGTCGGCTACGGCATGGAGATGTCGGTTATCGCGGCCTGCGTCATCGGCGGCACCTCCGTCGTCGGCGGTCGCGGGACGGTCCTGGGCACGCTCCTGGGCGCAGTCCTGGTCGGCTCCGTCCAGGCGGCCGTCATCCACCTCCACCTTCCCACCGAGATCACCCAGCTCTTCGTCGGGGTCATCATCCTCGTCGCCGTGGGTGTCGACCTGCTTCGCCAGTCCAGGAGGGCCCGCGCATGACCTCAACCACCACAGCACCGGGGACGGCGCCCGCGCACAAGGACCCCGTCGAGGACCGCGTCGGCGAGTCGCTTCCCGCCCGCATGCTCCGCGTCCTGCTCACCGAGAGAGTGGCCGCCCTCGCCCTGCTCACCGTCATGCTGGTGGCGGTCTTCATGGCCCTGAGCAGCCAGGGCTACCTGTTCGCGCCCTTCGACGCCATCTACATGGCCTCCTCCCTTCAGTCGCTGGTCCCGATCGCCCTGCTCGCGCTCGCGGAGATGTTCGTCATCATCTCCGGGTACTCCGGGATCGACTTGTCGGTCGGTGCCATCGTGTCCCTGGCCGGGATGCTCTTCGGTTATCTGGTGCAGATCGCCGGGATGCCGTTGCTGCCGGCCGTTCTGGTCACCGTGATCGCGGGCGGGGTCCTGGGAGCCGTCAACGGCGTCCTCGTCGGCTACTTCCGGTTCCCGCCTCTGATCGCCACCCTCGCGACCCAGTACGCCTACGCGTCGATCGCCATGGTCGTCAGCGGTCAGGCGCCGATCTCGGGCGACAGGATCACCGCCTCCAACGGGGTGCTCACCGGTCGCATCGCACTGTGGGGCGATGTGCTCCTGCCCGTCCAGGTTCTGACCTTTCTGCTGCCCAGCGTCGTCGTCGCCTGGATCCTGCTGGAGAGGATGGCCTGGGGGCGCTCCCTGCTGGCGGTGGGGACCAACGAGGTCGCTGCCGAGTACGCGGCCCAGAACGTCAGGGCGGTGCGGGCGTCGGCCTATCTCGCCTCGGGTCTGCTGTGCGGCCTGGCCGCCGTCGTCAACGTGGCCCAGTACGCCTCGGCTCGCCCTGACGCCGGTACGACCGGCAGCGGGATGGCCCTGCCGGCCATCACCATCGCCGCCCTCGGCGGGGTGCTCATCCAGGGAGGATTCGGACGCGTCAGCGGCGTGATCACGAGTGCGCTGCTGATCACCTGGCTCAATGCCGGACTGCTGATCTCCATGGAGGGGTCCGCCGGCTCTCGCGCCCAGCTGCTGGCACTGGGCCTGGTCCTGATCGCTTCGATCCTGGTCAACAGCTATGCCGCTCGCCGTTACCGGATGAGAGACTGACCCCGTGGACTCGGACCGCAACAGGAAGCTGAGCATCCGGGAGGTCGCACGCCTGGCGGGCACGTCCGTGGGCACCGTCTCCAACGTGTTCAACCACCCCGAGCGCGTCAGCGGCGCTCTGCGCCGTAGGGTCGAGCGGGTCGTCGAGGCGAGCGGATTCTCCCCGAACGCGACCGCACGAGCCCTGAGCCTGGGTCGGTCCTCCCTCGTCGGCACGGTGTTCTTCGACATCTCGAACCCGTTCTTCGCTGAGACGGCCCACGGGCTGGGGCGGTGCTTCGAGGCCTCGGGGTGTTCGATCGTCGTGGCCGAGACGGGGCAGATCGCCGAGGTGGAGAAGCGGGCTCTGCTCAGCCTGGAGCGCGTGGGTGTCGACGCGGTCATCGTGTGCTCGACCGGCGGGTGCTGGGAGGAACTGGCGCGGCTGAGGGACTGCGGGGTACCCGTCCTGCTCATGGCCCAGCGCAGCGAGCGCCCCGGCTTCCCGGCGGTCGGCGTGAACGACTACGAGGGGATGCGCAAGATCGCCGCGCACCTGTGCTCCAGGGGGATGACCAGGTTCTGCTTCGTCAATGAGGGGATCCGGGCGACCCAGCACAAGGACCGGTGGTCGGGATTCGCCGACGAGCTCGCGAGCCGGTCGCTGGACCTGGAGTCGGTCGACGTCCAGTGGGCCTCCGGGCCGACCTGGGACGGCGGTTACGAGGTGGCCCGGCGCGTGCTCGCCGGCGGGCGCGGGCACTGGCCGGACGCTTTCGTGTGCCTCAACGACTACCTGGCGCTCGGCGTGTCCAAGGCGGTCACCGAGCTCGGACTGCGCGTCGGCGCCGACGTCGGGGTCTCGGGCTTCGACGACGTTCCCTACGCCTCGGTCGTCGAGGCGCCCCTGACGACGGTGCGCCAGCCGATCGCCGAGATGTGCGAGTTCATCGCCGGCGAGGTCGTCTCCAGCTTCGAGAACGGCGCCCCGGTATCGGGCAGGACTTTCGAGGCCGAGTTGGTCGTCAGGCAATCGGCATAGCCCGGTCACCGGTGGTCCGCTCAGGTTGAGCGGACCACCGGTGACCGCAGTTATTCCTCACATTTTATATTTCACACATCCCATATTTCGTACATTGGAATGACGAATCGGAGAGGAGCCCGGCGTGGCGGATGAGCAGAACGTCGACATTTGGCGTCGCGAAGTCGAGGAGCAGTACCTCGAGGCGAAGAGGAAGGACCCCGGCCGTTTCGAGCGGAGGCTGAACATCTCGTGGTCGAACTGGGGATTCGGTCTGGAGGAGCTGGAGAGGTCGGCCGAGCGGCTGGCCGGCAACGGGCTGTCCTTCATCGAGCTGCACGGGAACCATTACGGGCCCTCGCTCGGGTACGAGGTCGAGGAGACCCGGCGGGTGCTGTCCCAGTACGGCCTGCGGACTTCCGGGGTGTGCGGCATGTTCTCCGACGATAACGATCTGTCGTCCAACCGGCCGGTCAAGCAGCAGGCGGCGTTGGACTATATTCGCCGGGAGGTGGAGTTCACTCACGCGATGGGCGGCCACTACCTGCTGGTGGTGCCCGGGTCGTGCGGGCGCTCGGAGGCGTACGACGCCTATGAGCTCCAGCGCTCGGTGATCGCCCTGCGGCGGGTCGCCGGTCTCTTCGAGGAGCTGGGAGTCAAAGCGGCCATCGAGCCCATCAGGTCGGCGGAGGTGTCCATCGTCCATACGGTTGCCGATGCGCTGACCTACATCGACGCCGTCGACTCCCCGGGCGTCCAGTGGATCAATGGCGACGTGTACCACATGCAGGTCGAGGAGCAGAACATCGCGCGCGCCATCCTCCAGGCGGGCGAGCGCCTGGTGAACCTCCACCTGGCGGACTCCAACCGACGTGCCCTGGGCGATGGCTCGATGGACCTGGACACGATCCTCATGGCCGCCTACCTGGTGGGGTGCAATACGGAGGGCCGCTTCCTGACCCCGGAGCCGTTGGGGCCCGGCGCGGGCCCCTACCCGGCGCGCAACGGCGTGCCCGACGTCCCGGCGCTCGATCGGCTCGTCAAGGACACGGTGAGCTACTTGCGCGAGCGCGAGGAGGCAGTCCGCTCCCGCCGGGCCTAGGATCCGTCGGCCGGCGCCGATCGCCGCGCCGGTCCGCGTCAGATCCAGGCAGCGGGATCAGCGACAACGGTCTCGAGCAGGGACCAGGCTGCGCCGGTGGCGCCCGGCATGTGATCGTCGGGAGCCGTGACGATCGTCGGGCGGGCCCACGGCGAGGCCAGCACCCTGTGCTCGAGCTCGGCCTCGAGTTCGGGACGCAGGATGTCGGTGAGCGGGGCGAGGTGCCCGCCCAGGACCACCGTGGAGACGTCGAGGAGATTGATGGCGGCGCCGAGTCCGACGCCCAGCGCCCGGGCTGTCCGGGAGACCGCCTTGCGCGCGGCGGGTGCTCCGGTCCGCCAGGCCGCGACGAGCTCATCGGGTCGGGCCGTCGTCGGCAGCCCGGCGGCGGCGAGGATGAGTCTGCGGCCCGCGTACCGTTCGAGGCACCCGCGGTTGCCGCAGGTGCATTCCGGCCCGTCCGGGTCGACCTGGATGTGCCCGATCTCCCCGGCGAAGCCGTGATCTCCCTCGACGAGGCGGCCCTCGCGCACTAGGGCGGCGCCGATGCCGATCTCGCCCGACAGGTAGATGCAGGAGGGTGTCGAATAGGGGCCGGCCGGTCGCGTCCGCCCGGCCGTCAGTGCGCCGAAGCTCGCCTCGTTTCCCAGGTGCAGGTCGAGGGAGTCGGGAACCAGGGCGTCGGCGAGCAGAGGCGCCGGGGCGAGGTCCCGCCAGGCGAGGTTGGGGGCCCGCAGCAGGCGGTTGTGGTAGACGAGGCCGGGCAGAGCGAGCGCGACGCCGACTTTGCGGGCGCGGCGGACGGCATCCAGGGCGAGGACGTCGGTGGTCAGGGCCGCCAGCCGGGGGAGGACCTCGGCGGGGTCGGAGGATTCGAAATCGTCGACGACGACGCGCTCGGCCAGGACCTCGCCGGACAGGTCGATGACGCGCACCGCCATGCGCGAGACGTTGACCTCCTGTCCGACGGCGACGAAGGTGCCCGACGCCGGCGCGAGCGGGACCGCGGGGCGGCCCGGCCCGGTGGGGTGAGTCGGCTCGAGTTCGGTGAGGATGCCGGCCGCGACGAGTTCGTCGGCCAGTCGCGAGGCTGTCGAGCGGGTCATCCCGGTCGCCGCGGCGACGTCGGCCCGGGAGATGGGATCGCCGGAGGCGAAGACCTGATTGGCGAGCAGTGCGAGGTTGGAGGTGCGCAGACTGGACTGGCGTGCTGAGGCGGCCGGCGAGGCGGGGGCCGCTGCGGCCGGTCGGATGGGCGGCGTCGGCCCCGCCGTCTTCTGCGTTCGAGACACGCTCTTGACCTTACCCCATGGCCATGCCATAGTTGTCCCAACAAACAAATTCTGGCTCAAGGAGGAGACCATGGTTCGCACGCCCACCAAGGAGGACAGGTTCTCGTTCGGTCTGTGGACGGTCGGTTGGCTCGCCGCCGACCCCTTCGGTGAGACGACGCGCTCGGCGCTGAGGCCGTGGGAGTACGCCGAGCATCTCGCTGAACTCGGCGTCTGGGGCATCACCTTCCACGACAACGATGTCTTCCCCTTCGATGCCACGGATGCTGAGCGGGACGAGATCGTCGCCAGGCTCAAGAAGACCGTCGACGCCGCCGGTCTGACCATCGAGATGGTCACCACCAACACCTTCACCCACCCGATTTTCAAGGACGGGGGGCTGACCAACAACGACCGCTCCATCCGCCGGTTCGGGCTGCGCAAGATCCTGCGCAATGTCGATCTGGCCGCCGAGCTGGGCGCCACCACTTTCGTCATGTGGGGCGGACGCGAGGGGGCCGAGTATGATTCCTCCAAGGACTTGAATGCCGTCTTCGACCGTTATAAGGAGGGCCTGGACACCGTCGCCCAGTACATCAAGGACAAGGGGTACGATCTGAGGATCGGTCTGGAGCCCAAGCCCAACGAACCCCGCGGCGATATCTTCCTGCCCACCGTCGGCCACGCCCTGGCCCTGATCGCCCAGCTCGACAACGGCGACGTCGTCGGGCTCAACCCCGAGGTCGGTCATGAGCAGATGGCGAACCTCAACTACACCCACGCCCTGGCTCAGGCGCTGAACGCCGGTAAACTCTTCCACATCGATCTCAACGGCCAGAAGGGTCTGAAGTACGATCAGGACCTCGTCTTCGGTCACGGCGACCTGCTGTCGGCGTTCTTCACCGTGGACCTCCTCGTCAACGGCTTCCCGGGCGGCGGCCCCCGCTACGAAGGTCCCATCCACTTCGACTACAAGCCCTCGCGCACCGACGGGATCGAGGGTGTGTGGCAGTCGGCGGCGGCCAACATGGAGATGTACCTCCAGCTCGCCGAGAAGGCCAGGGCCTTCCGCGCCGACCCCGAGGTTCGCGAGGCTCTCGAGATCGCCGGCGTCTACGAGCTCGGCCAGCCGACCCTCGGCGCCGGCGAGTCCCTGGACGACTTCGTCGCCGACCGCTCCGCCTTCGAGGATGTCGACGTCCGAGCCGCTGCCGCGCGCGACTATCACTTCGTCGACCTCTACGAGAAGGCGGTCCAGCACCTCATCTCATAGTTCACAGGATTATCCCCGGCTCTTTTAAACTCGTCCGGGCTCCGCCTGCATCGTCCCATCGACGGCACGATTCGGCGTTCCGCATCACCGCTTCTCAATACCGCCGCCTTCACCGTGGAAGGAATTCAGCATGACCCTGGTCGCTGGCGTCGATTCCTCGACGCAGTCCTGCAAGATCGTCATCCGCGACGCCGCCGACGGCGCGCTCGTCCGCCAGGCCAGAGCGGCTCATCCCGACGGAACCGAGGTCCATCCCGATCAGTGGTGGCGGGCTCTGGGGGAGGCGGTCGACGCCGCCGACGGCCTGGACGACGTGGCCGCGCTGAGCGTGGGCGGCCAGCAGCACGGCATGGTCGTCCTCGACGCCGGCGGCGAGATCATCCGGCCCGCGCTCCTGTGGAACGACACCCGCTCGGCGTCCGCCGCCCACGATCTCATCGTCGAGCTGGGCTGTGGCGATGAGGCGGCTGGGCGCGCCGCCTGGGCCGACGGGGTCGGCAGTGTGCCGGTCGCCTCACTGACGATCACCAAGCTGCGGTGGCTGGCCGACCACGAGCCCGAGGCCGCCGCGCGCATCGCCGCCGTCTGCCTGCCGCACGATTGGCTGACCTGGAGGCTCTCGGGCGCGACGTCGTTGGACGAGCTCGTCACCGATCGCTCGGATGCCTCCGGGACCGGGTACTTCGATTCCGTGCGCAACGTGTACCGCCGTGACCTGCTGGCTCTGGCCCTGCGCCGCAGCGAGGAGGAGGTCGGGCGCATCATCCTGCCGCGCGTGGCCGGCCCCGGGGAGGTCGTCGCCCACGGCGGGTCCGACGTCCTCGGCCGCGACCTGTCGCATATGGCGCTGGGACCCGGCTGCGGGGACAACGCCGGGGCCGCTCTGGGACTGGGGCTGCGGCCCGGGCGCACGAGCGTGTCCCTGGGGACTAGCGGCGTCGTCGCGGCCGTCTCCGCCACGCCCACGCATGATGCCAGCGGTCTGGTGACCGGTTTCGCCGACGCCACCGGCGCCTACCTGCCGTTGGCCTGCACCCTCAACGGCGCGCGCGTGCTCGACGCCGCCAAGCGGATCCTCGGCGTGGGGTACGAGGAGTTCGATCGCCTGGCCCTGTCCGCCGAGGCGGGCGCCGGCGGTCTGGTTCATGTGCCCTATCTCGAGGGTGAGCGCACGCCCAACCTGCCCGACGCCACGGGGCTGCTGACGGGCATGACCCTGGCGAGCCTGACGCCGGCCAACTGCGCCAGGGCCGCCGTCGAGGGGCTGCTGTGCCTCATGGGGGCGTGCATCGACGCGGTGCGCGCCCAGGGCGTTGATGTAACAGCCGTCACCATGGTCGGCGGGGGAGTGAAGTGGGCCAGCGCCAGGCGGCTGGCTCCGGCCGTGCTCGCGGTCCCGGTGGACGTGCCCGAGCCCGGGGAGTACGTCGCCAACGGCGCCGCCAGGCAGGCGGCCTGGATCCTGACCGGAGGGTCCGAGCCCCCCATGTGGGAGGCGGGACCCGTCGAGCGGCTGGAGGCGGCTCCGCAGCCGGCGGTGCGCGCTGCCTACGACCGGGCGGCCGCGCTCATCTCCGACGCCCCGCGTGAGGACTCCGGCGGCGTCCTGCGCGTTCCCGGCGTCCGTGCGGTCTAGGCTGGCGGCGACCCGCAGGAGGTGCGGGTCGCCGACGCCTGGGAGGGCCGTTCCATGTCGACTCGTGCAGACACCGCGCAGCTGCGCCTGATGGCCAGAATCGCTCGGATGTACCACGAGCTGGGTATGCGTCAGGCCGACATCGCCTCCGAGCTGCACGTCTCCCAGCCGCGCGTCTCCCGCCTGCTCAAGCGGGCGGCCGCCGAGGGGGTCGTGCGGACCGTGGTCTCCGCGCCCGAAGGCACGTACACCGACCTGGAGAAGGACCTCGAGCGTCGTTACGGGCTCGCCGAGTGCGTCGTCGTCGACACCGGACGGGAGGAGGCCGAGATCGACGTCGCCCTGGCCTCGGCCGGTTCGACCTACCTCGAGACCACCCTGACCGGCGGGGACGTCATCGGCCTGTCCTCGTGGAGTTCCACCTGGCTGGGCGCCGTCCAGCAGCTCCCCTCCTTTCGTGCGCCGGTCGCGCAGAAGGTCATTCAGCTCTTCGGCGGCGTCGGCAATCCCGAGGTGCAGGTCAAGGCGACCCGTCTGATCGACCTGCTCGCGCACGCCACCGGGGCGGAGCCGGTCTTCTTCCCCTCACCGGCAGTTCTCGGCTCGGCGGCGGCGGCCAGTCAGCTCGCCGAGGACGCCTCGGTGCGCGGCGTCCTGGACCTTCTGCCGAGCGTCACTACGACTCTGGTGGGCATCGGCAGTCTGGAGTCCCCGGCGCTGCTGCGCCGCTCGGGCAGCATGACCACCGAGGCGGACGTGGCCGAGCTGACGGCGGCCGGGGCGGTCGGCGACGTGTGCCTGCGGTTCTTCGACGCGCAGGGGGCTCCCGTGGCCAGCGACTACGACGCGCGGCTGGTGGGGGCGAGTGCCGAGCAGCTGCGCGCTGTCCCGCGTCGTGTGGCGGCCGCGGGCGGCGAGCGCAAGCACGCGGCCATCCGCGGAGCCCTTCTGGGGGAGTGGGTCAACGTCCTGATCACCGACGTCCACAGCGCCCGGGCCCTGCTCGGGGACTAGTCTTCTCCCTCCTCGAGGGCGGCGCGGTCGCCCGACCGGTCCACGCAGCGCGACGCCGGTGCTGCCCGAACGATCATCTGTGCGGCGAGGCGGTCGTGGCGCCTTCGAGTTCGTCCGGGCTCCGCACGCCGCGCGTGGTCGGCGGCATACGGCCGTGAACGTCGGCTGCCCCTCACTCATTTCGTTGACTGTCAATACAATCTGGTTCAATACGTGCATGTTCGGTGCTCTCATGCTATCGGCGATCGTCGTAGACGCTTGCGACCTGCTTGCCAAACCCGGGATCGATGGATAACGTTTTCCATGAAACATTCAGGACGGCGATGATGCCGCCTGCAAGGCAAGGAGGCCAGAGGTGAATCTGACACGTAGGACGTTCGTCGCTGGGAGCGCGGCCGTCCTCGCGGGGACGCTCACGGCGTGCACCGCTGAGAGGACCGCCGACTACTACAGGGGAGCGAACGGGGGCGACGGCGCGCTCATCGGCGTGTCGATGCCCACGAAGAACCTCGAGCGCTGGAGCCGGGACGGGGAGAACCTCAAGTCCCTGCTGGAGGACCTCGGGTACGTCGTGGAGCTCCAGTTCGCGGACAACAAGGTCGAGCAGCAGAACTCCCAGATCCAGACGATGATCAACAAGTCCCCGGCTGTGATCGTGGTCGGCTCGATCGACGGATCGGCTCTGGGGCCGGTTCTGGAGACGGCCAGCGGCCTGGGCGTCAAGGTCATCGCCTACGACCGTCTCATCCGCGATACGAAGGCCGTCGACTACTACGTGACTTTCGACAACTACAATGTCGGGGCCCTGCAGGGGAGGTACATCGTCGACGCGCTCGATCTCGACCACACGGCCGGCCCCTTCAACTTCGAGCCCTTCGCCGGGAGTCCGGACGACAACAATGCGCGGTTCTTCTTCGCCGGGGCGTGGGACGTCCTGACCCCCTACATCAGCTCCGGCAAGCTCGTGTGCCCGTCGGGCAAGCTGCCGGCCTCGGTCGACGACTGGCAATCCATCGGCATCCAGGCCTGGTCCAATACCACGGCTCAGGCGGAGATGGAGAACCGGCTCAACTCCTTCTACAGCGCAACCACTCGAGTCGACGTCGTCCTGTGCCCCAACGACGCCATTGCGCTCGGCGTCGGCCAGGCGCTCGACTCCGCCGGCTACGGCGGCTCCGACTGGCCGGTGCTCACCGGCCAGGACGCCGACCAGGCCAATGTCGCGAATATCGTCAACGGGAAGCAGTCGATGACGGTCTTCAAGGATACCCGCGCGCTGGGGGAGCGCTGCGTCACCATGGTCGATCAGATCGCTCAGGGGCGCGACGTCGAGGTCAACGACACCGCGTCCTACGACAACGGAGCCCTCGTGGTTCCCTCCTATCTCCTCGATCCGGTGACGGTTGACGCCGGGAACGTCAGGCAGATCCTGGTCGATTCCGAGTACTACACGGCCGAGGAGGTCGGACTGTGACCGGGGAGGCGGCGCGCGAGACGCGCGAGCCCGTTCCGGGCGGGGAGCCGAACGATCTCATCCTCCGGATGCGGCACATCACCAAGGCCTTCGGGGAGTTCAAGGCGCTCGACGACGTCACCTTCGATGTCCGCCGCGGTGAGATCCACGCCGTGTGCGGCGAGAACGGCGCCGGCAAGTCCACTCTCATGAACGTTCTCTCCGGCGTCTGGCCGCGCGGGACCTACGAGGGCGAGATCATCTATGACGGCCACGTCCGCGAATTCCGCTCCATCCGGGATTCCGAGGCCGTGGGCATCGTAATCATCCACCAGGAGCTGGCGCTGAGCCCCTACCTGTCGGTCGCCGAGAACATCTTCCTCGGCAACGAGAAGCACAGGCGCGGAGTCATCGACTGGGACGCGACCAACGAGGCGGCCGCCCGGCTGCTGGCGGAGGTCGGCCTCGACATCCGCCCCCAGACCCGGGTGGCGGACCTGGGCGTGGGCCACCAGCAGCTCGTCGAGATCGCCAAGGCCCTGTCCAAGGACGTGCGTCTGCTCATCCTCGACGAACCGACCGCTGCTCTCAACGACACCGACTCCGCCCACTTGCTCGACCTCATGCGGGGTCTGCGCGAGCGCGGCATCTCCATGATCATGATCTCGCACAAACTCGGCGAGGTCTCGCACACCGCCGACCGCGCGACCATCATCCGCGACGGCCGGACCATTGACACCGCGCCTCTTCACGGACAGGGCATGATCGGCGAGGACGAGATCATCCGCCTCATGGTCGGGCGCTCCCTCGGCAACCGCTACCCCGACCACGTCTCCACCGTGGGTGAGGAGATCCTCCGGGTTTGCGACTGGAGCGTGCACCACCCCATCGACGTCTCCCGCAAAGTCGTCGACGGTGCGGGGCTGACCCTGCGGCGCGGAGAGATCGTGGGACTGGCCGGGCTCATGGGGGCCGGACGCACCGAGCTGGCCATGAGCCTGTTCGGACGCTCCTACGGAACCGATATCTCCGGCACGGTTCTCAAGGACGGCGAGGAGATCTCGACCTCCACCGTCGCCAAAGCGATGGGGCACGGGCTGGCCTACGTCAGCGAGGACCGTAAGGTCCTCGGCCTCAATCTCATCGCGGACGTCAGGACCAACACGGCGGCGGCCGCTCTGAGCAAGATCTCCAGGCACGGCGTTGTCGACGATTCAGCCGAACGCGAGGTGGCCGAGCGCTATCGACGCGAGCTGCGCATCAAGACGGCCTCGCTCGCCGCGCCCGTCGGCTCGTTGTCGGGCGGTAACCAGCAGAAGGTCGTCCTCGCCAAGTGGATCTTCACTGACCCTGACGTCCTCATTCTCGATGAGCCCACTCGCGGCATCGACGTCGGGGCGAAACTCGAGATCTACCAGATCATCGATTCGCTGGCCGATTCGGGCAAGGCGATCCTCGTCATCTCCTCGGAGCTCCCCGAGCTCCTAGGTATCTGCGACCGTATCTACGCGATGAGTCAGGGTCGTATCACCGGACAGCTTCCACGTGCTAAGGCCGATCAGGAGAACCTCATGAAGCTTATGACTATGGAGAATTCAGCGATCCCAGCGGGTCCGGACGACCCGGGCGTCCCGGGCGGCCGGGGCGGCGAGGACCGGAGTGCGAAGGCGGTGGCGAGGTGAGCGGCGCCAGGGCCTATCTCGGGCGTAATCTGCGTCAGTACGGGATTCTCGCGGCGCTGGTCGCGATCATCGTTTTCTTCCAGGTCATTACCGGTGGTCTGCTGCTGTCGCCCAATAACTTGGCGAGTCTCATCCAGCAGAACGCCTATGTGATGATTCTGGCTGTCGGCATGGTCATGGTCATCATCGCTCGGCACATCGACTTGTCCGTCGGCTCACTGGTCGGTTTCATCGGCGGCGTCATAGGTCTGCTCGTGGTCAACGCCGGGGTACCGTGGCCCGTGGCGGTGCTCATCGCGGTGGCCATCGGGCTGATCATCGGCTGCTGGCAGGGATTCTGGGTTGCCATTATGGAGATTCCCGCCTTCATTGTGACGCTGGCGGGTATGCTCATCTTCCGCGGCCTGACCGTCGTTCTCGTTCAGCGCACGGTCTCCGGTCTTCCGGGCAGCTTTGTATCCATCGCCAACGGGTCTTTGCCGGCCTGGCTCGGCTACCTCAAGAACTACGACGGCCTTACCATCCTTATCGGGCTGCTCGCTCTGGGCGGGCTGGTGCTCTCTCAGATCCGTGCTCGGCGGCGGGCTCGTACTGCCGGGCACGTGGTCGAGGGCACGGTGGCGTTCGTCGTGCGTCAGGTCGTCTTCGCGTCGGCGATTGCGGTGATGACGGCGTTGCTGGCCTATTCCGCCGGCGGCACCCCGATCGTGCTCGTCATCGTCGGTCTGGTCATCCTCATTTACTCCTTCGTCATGAATAAGACGGTCTTCGGGCGTCACATCTACGCGGTGGGCGGCAATCTCAAGGCGGCGCGGCTGTCGGGGGTCGATGTGCGCCGGGTCGACTTCCTGGTGTTCGTCAATATGGGCTTCCTGTCCGCGTTGGCGGCCATCGTCACCACCTCACGCGCCGGGGCGGCCGTCTCCACGGCGGGCAACCTCTACGAGATGGACGCGATCGCGGCGGCCTACATCGGCGGCGCCGCAGTCAGCGGAGGGATCGGCCGGGTTTCAGGCGCGATCGTCGGGGCCCTCATCATGGGGGTGCTCAACATGGGTCTGTCGATCATGGCGGTCGACTCCGCCTGGCAGCAGGCCATCAAGGGCCTCGTGCTCCTGCTGGCCGTCGCCGTCGACATCGTCGGCAAACGCCGCTCGAATGCCTGACGGATACCGACGCGCTCCTGCATAGGGTGCCGGGCGGTGACCCATCACGGGTCACCGCCCGGCACCCTATGCAGGCCTTGTGCGGGCGGCTCGCAGCAGAACGCCTCTGTGATGATTCTGGCTGTCGGCATGGTTATGGCCATCATCGCCCGGCACATTGACTTGTCCGTCGGCTCGCCGGTCGGCGATCCGACGTCAGGAGGTGATGGGCGCCGTCACGATCGTGCGGATGAGGGCGGCGTCGATCTTGGGACGACGGCGGGAGTCGGCCAGACCGTTGGCCTCCTGCATGGTGTCGGTCAACTGGGTGTAGCAGAAGCCGGCCAGATGCGGGCTCGCCTGGAGGGCGCTGAAGGCCCTGCGCAGGCGGGCTTCGAAATCCGTGGGGGACTCGGCACTCGTGTAGCCCCAGCTGGTCTCCTCCGCGGTCCCGCCGTCGGCACTACCGTCGCCGTCCGCGTCGGCCCCGCCGCGCAGGTAGCGGATGCCGCCGAACTCGGTGACCATGACCGGTAGGTCGCGATCCGCCGTCCCCTGCGCCATGATGCGGCGACCGGCCGGGCCGAAGTCGTCCAGGACCGTTTCCAGCCGGTCGGCCTCGGCGTAGCGCAGCGTGGTCGCGACGTCGTCGCCGTCGTAATCGTGGATCGTGATGATGTCGGAGCAGGTGTGCTCCCAGCCGTCATTGGAGACCACCGGGCGGGACGGATCGAGGGCGCGGGTCAGATCGGCCACGGCGCGGCTCAGGGCTCGCTGCTCAGGGCGGTCGGCCAGGCGCTGCACGCCCCAGGACTCGTTGAACGGCGCCCAGGTGACGATGCTCGGGTGGGAGCGGTCGCGGCGCACTACCGCCGTCCACTCCGTCACCAGGCGGGCGGCCGATTGGGTCGTGAACTCGTAGGCCGCCGCCATCTCCCCCCACAGGAGCAGCCCGAGGCGGTCCGCCCAGTACAGCATCCGCGGGTCCTCGACCTTCTGGTGGATGCGTGCGGTGTTGAAACCGAGGGATTTGATGAGGGCGACCTCGTCGCGGCGGGCGTCGTCGTCGGGGGCCGCCAGGTGCGAGTCCGGCCAGAAGCCCTGCTCCAGGACGGCCCGCACGTAGTAGGGGCGGCCGTTGAGCAGGAAGCGGCGGCCGGCCGTGCCCACCGAGCGCAGCCCCAGGTAGGAGGAGACGACGTCGGGGGCGGGCCCGCCCGCGTCCGGTGCGGCGGGCCGGTCCTCAGGCGCGGCGCCGATCCCGGCGGGGCCGCCCGGTCCCGCCGGCGTCGCCCGCTCGCCGGCGAGCGGGGCCGACGAGGGCGCCAGAACCACCTCGGCGTCGATCAGTCTCGGATGCTCGGGCGACCACAGGAGCTCGCCGCAGCGCTGGCCGTGCAACTGCTCGCGCAGGTCGACGGTCAGCCGCGCCGTCGACGTCTCCGGCAGATGGGCGGACACCTCCGCCAACGGGTGTCCGGCCAGGCTCAGGCGGACGGTCAGGCGCGAGCCGGCCGGGACGGGGCGGGTCGTGGTCGCCTCGAGCTCGACGGCCTCGCAGGTCCGGGCGGGTGTCCACGCGATCTCGGCGATCGCCGTGCGCGGCACCGCCTCCAACCAGACGCTCTGCCAGATGCCGGTGGTGCGCGCGTACCAGATGTCGTGGGGCTCGGTCCGCCAGTCCTGCTTGCCGCGCGGCTGACCGGCGTCCAGCGGCCGGTCCTCGGCCCGCACCACCAGCAGGTGCCCGTCGGGGCCCCGCCCGTCCACGGCCAGAGCGTGCGTGATGTCGACGACGACCGGGGTGTGCCCGCCGTCGTGCTCGGCGATGCGCTGGCCGTTCACCCACACCGCGGCGCAGTAGTCGACCGCCCCCAGATGCAGCAGCATCCGATCGCCCTGGACCCCGGCGCCGGCGGCCTCCAGGTCCAAGGCGCTCAGGCGCCTGGAGTACCACACCACCGGGTGGTACCCCGTCCCGCCCACGCCCGAGCGGGGGCTCTCGGGAGGGAAGGGCACGGTGATCGTCCGCCCGCTCACCCCGCGCTGGGGCCACCCCTCCTCGAGACCCGAGTCGGCGTCGTCGTAGGCGAAGTCCCAGGGGCCGTCCAGGGCGCACCAGCGGGGGCGGCGCAGTTGGGGGAAGGGGTGGCCGCCGGTCGTGTCGGGCGCCGGCCGGGGCCGTGCCCCGTCGGCCGCGTCAGAGCCACCCGCCCCCGCCGCGGTGCCGGTGGCCGGCGACGCATCCGCGGCAGTCGCTCCGGTCATGGTCGTCCTTTCGTCCTGCGCCCCGCGGTCCTCGCTCCTCGGCGGTCCCGGATGCGAGGGCCCCTCCGGCGGCCGTCGCGCCGGGCGGTGGTGGGCGGGCTGGGCAGCACGCGCACGACTCTATCGTCTATCGCCTCTTCCGCCGCCTCCGCCTCGGAGCCGGCCGGCCGTGGGGGCGCGCATGGACGCGTTCCGAGGCGAGTGGAGGAGGGCGAGGCTGCGGTGCTGACGCGGTTGACGGAGGCGGGGCGCACGGTAAATAATAGGTAATGCTCTACCACAATGCCCTGTAGGTGAGATATATGAGCATATTCTCTGTCAATCCTGATATTCTCGACAGTCAAGCGGGTAAACTCGATCAGGTTGCGGGTGACCTCGAGTCCGTGTCCTATCCCACCGGCCTGGATCTAGGACGTTCGACATCGTCGGCGACCACCGCCATCAGTCGCCTGTCGTCGAAGGCGTCCGGCGCGGTCTTGCAGGCCCGTTCGGTGGCGAGCGCCATGAGAACGGCCGCCGCGTCCTTCCGCAGCACCGATGAGTCCGTGGCCTCCTCGACCCCGGGGGGCTCGCATGGACAGTCTTGATGCCAAGGTCATCACCGAGCCTGCGAACGCCTGGAACGCGGCGAGCAGCCTGAGATCGATCTCGACGACCGTCGGCGAGGCGGGCGACGACATCTCATCCGCCCGCAACCAGGTGGCCTCGGAATGCACCAGCCAGACGACGGATGCCGCGCTCTCCGCTTTGTCCTCGCAGCGAACCACTCTGGACTCTCTGTCGCAGGACACGTCCACGCTCGCGACGGCGCTCACTACCTTCGGCAATTCGATGGACTCGGTCAAGAAGCGCCTGGGGCAGGTCGTCGCCGACGCCACAGCCGCCGAGCTCACCGTGTCGGGATCGCTCGTTCGCCCGCCCGACGACGCCTCGGACGAGAACTACGAGACGAAGAAGGCGACGTTCGATGAGCTCAAGGAGACTCTGTACCTGATCCGTCAGGACGAGTCCTCCGCCCATGACACGCTCATCTCCTCCTGCGACTCCCTGAAGAGCGCCGGAGAATGGTTTCGAGACAAGTATCTCCCCAGTGGCGACGTGGGTGATGTCTCCAAAGTGACCGGGTGGGCGAGCCGCCTGTCGACCGGCGCCTCCTGGGCCGCGGTCCGGTCGATCGCCGTCTTCCGGCCCCGCTACCCGAAGTGGCATCCCAGGGCTGGGGCCTTCATGTCGGTGGCCGATCGCAGCAAGATGGGCCCCCTCGCCACGCTGTGGGCCAAGACGAAGGCCAGGAACTGGGTCAACAGGCCCTACACCCGCGGGACGACCGCCTGGAAGGTGCAACAGGCTGCGAATAAGGCCGCGCCGGCACTCAAGTGGGCCGGTCGGGCGTCGGCGGTCCTGTCGGGGGCGCTGGCCGGCTGGGACCAGTACAAGAAGGACTCGTCCAACCCCAGCATGGGAGAGGGGGAGAAGATCGCCCGTGCCGGGACGCAGGCCGTCACCCAGGGTGTCAGCGGGTGGGGAGGCGCCTGGATGGGAGCTCAGGCCGGGGCCATGCTCGGGTCTTTCGGCGGGCCCATCGGGATTGCGGCCGGAAGCATTATTGGCGGCGCTGCTGGGGGTATGGCGGGCTCGAAGCTCGGGAAGATGGCGGGCGACGCCATAAACAAAAAATGGCATAAATTATTTCATTGACGTCCACTATTCTCATGGAGTAGAAGGGAACGGCTATCATGTGGACCGGAATCGGTTTCCTCGTTTTCGGACTCGTTATTCTCATGCATTGGGCGCTGGCCATGTTCACGGATACCGAATACGGCGAGTCGGCTCGGGCGATGAGTGCGGACGGGGGTCCCAAGAACAATCTCTCGCTTATCTTCCCGGCCGGGGGGTTCATGTTCCTCTTCGGCTTCCCCCTGGCGATCTGGGAGAACTCCGACTCGGATTTCGTCTTCGCCTGCGGCGTGGCGGCCGCCATCGCCATACTGGTGTTGATACTGGGCCTCACACCCATCACCTTGCCCGCATGGATGTACCCCGAGTGGCATCAGGCCCGCCGCGCCAGAAAGCGCTTCTCGACAACGTCACGGCCGTGGACTGAGCACGACCGGGCCCGCCGTCGGAGCAAGCACCGCATCCCAGGAGATGACGCGTAATGCCCCGGCCGACGTCGCCCCTGCCGCGCACCGTGTCCGGGCGCGCCGTTGAGATGTCGCTCCCGGACACCTGGGCCCAGCTCGACCCGGAGGTCCTTCGCGAGACCGGCGCCCCGCCCGGTACCGTCACGGAGTTCATCGACCTCGCCTGCGCCGAGCCGCTGCGCGGCCCCGGATTCGCCGAGAACTGCGTCGTCACCGTCGTCGCCCTGCCGACGGGGACCTCCGAGGAGGACTGGTACCGCGACTCTACCGCCCAGATCATGTCCTCCATACCCGGTGTGCAGATGATCGACATGTCGGAGTGGGACGTGGACGAGCGCACGGGTCTGCTGCGCTCCGGCGTCTACATCAGCGACACCGTCTCGGTGACGTTCCTGCAGTGGTCATGGGTGGGTCGTACGTCACGGCGCGGGATCACCGCCACCTTCTCCTGTCCGACGAGCACCTGCGCCGCCGCGGCCCCGCGCTTCTCAGACATGGCGCTGACCCTCAAGGAGATCTGATGGCTCATCTGGACACCAGCGGGCACACGCCCGTCCTCATCCTCGGGGACGCGGAATGGTCGGTCGTGCACGGCGTGGCGATGGGGAAGCAGGTCGCCGGCGACAGGGTCGCCCGCCGGCTGCGCCGAAACGGGATCCTGGACGACGACGGCATCACGCCGCAGGCCGCGCCGGCGCTGCACGGCGTCGCCGGCGCGACCCGGCACCTCGACGCCGCATGTTTCGAGGCGGACGGCCCGGGACGGCGGGCCGAGGCCTGGATCGGCCCGCGCCGGGCCACCCTCGTCAAGCACGAGCGGGACGGCTTCCACGTCTACGGGCTCGACGGCTGCGACGTCCCCTCCGCCTTCGCTCAGCTGCTCGACATCGGGCCGCGTCACAACATCGACTTAGGACCCCGGGTCCTGCCCGAACGGGTCTACAACCTCCTCGAGGTCGGCGACCTTGGCGCCCTCGCCGACGAGCTGGCCAGACTCGCCCGCCGCCTCGACCAGGGCGGCGAACCGGGTGAGATCGGCGGGCCGACACCGTTGACGGAGGGCTTCGCCCACCGGATGTGGACCCTCAGCCTGATCTCCACCGACACGCCGGGGGCAGCCGGCTGGGAACTGGCGGGCGCCCTGACGACCCTGTCCGTCCCCGAGTGCCTCTACGAGGTGCATCCCAGATCCCTCGCCGACGCCCTCGAATCCGGTGCCTCGCCGGAGGCCATCGCCTCCATGGCATCGTCCGGACCGTCCGGACCCGAGGAGATGGCGCTCATCGCCACCACCTCACTGCAGGTGTGGTTGCTCGTGAGCCCCTGGTTCTTCGCGGCCTAGCGCGCGCGGCGGGCGACGCAACGTCCGGATGCCGTACCGTTGCCGTGTCAACCGGGAGCATCCCGCCATACCATTCGGACACCACTTGGACGGTGCGCATGATCAACGGAGAACTCATCGACCTGCGGGCCGGCGACTACGAGGCCCGCGTCGCCACCTCGGGAGCCGCACTCGTCCACCTGCGCAAGGCGGGCCGCGAGCTCATCATCCCCTTCGACGCCGAGACCAGCCTGCCCGGGGCCTGGCAGGGCAAGACCCTCGTACCGTGGCCCAATAGAATCACCGGAGCGCGCTACACCTACCACGGCACCGAGTACCCGGTAGCCTGCAACGAGCCCGAGACCGGTTCCGCGCTCCACGGCCTGGTCGGGTGGGCCGACTTCCAGGTCACCGCCGTCACCGGAGCCGAGGAGACCGGCGCCGGCGGTGTTCCCGCGTCCTCAGCGACGCTCGGTCTGACCCTCCCCGCCTCCTACGCCTACCCCTGGAGTCTGGAGATCGACGTGCGATTCGCCCTGGACGCGCGCACAGGGCTGACCGTGACGGCAACCACCACCAACGTCGGGGCGGCCGCGTCGCCCGCGCCCGACGTCGTCGGCGCCCCGCAGCGCAACGGCGGCAGCCCCGCCCCGGCGCCCTACGGCGTCTCCTTCCACCCCTATCTCACCCGGTCCGTGCCGCTGGATCAGTGCGTCCTTCACGTGCCGGCCGCGCGCGTCCTCGAGGTCGACGAGAGCATGGCCCCCGTCGACGAGCGCGACGTGACCGGCACCGACTGGGACTGGCGCCGAGGCCGGCAGGTGGGGACGACGTCAACGGACAACGCCTACACGGGCCTGCCGCAGGGCACCTGGCAGGTCCGCCTGACCGGGGGCCAGGTCGGGCGCACCGTGGTCATGAGCGCCCGGGCCCCGTGGGTGCAGATCTACTCCGCCGAGCGCCTGGGACGCCGCGGCGTCGCCGTCGAACCCATGACCTGCCCTCCCGACGCCTTCAACAGCGGGCGCGACCTCATCGAACTCGAGGTGGGGCAGTCGCACGCCTTCGTCTACCGCCTGCATGAGGAGGACTGAGATCCTTCCGCCGCGGGCCGCGATTCGGCCGTCGTCGGGGTCGTGCCGCCCGCTCCCCTCTCAGTCGTCTCTTCCCCCCGGCCGGCGGGGCGGTGCGGGTCTGCGTCAGGCCCGGTTGGCGAAGCGCTCCAGGAGGGTGGCGTCACCGCCGACGACGAGCACGTCCTCGGCGCTCACCAGCGTTTCCGCACTCGCGTACTCGAAGGGCTCCCCGGGGCTCATGAGACCGAAGACCGTGATGCCGTAGCGGCTGCGCACCTTGGCCTCGCCGATAGTGAAGCCGTGCAGCTCGGCTGGCGGACGCATCTTGACGATGGTGAAGCCGCCCTTCTCCATCTCGATGTAGTCAAGCATCCGGCCCGACACCAGGTGGGCGGCCCGCTGGCCCGCGTCGAACTCCGGGTAGACGACGTGGTGGGCGCCGATCCGGCGCAGGATGCGTCCGTGCGCCCGTGAGATCGCCTTGGCCCAGATCTGCGGCGTCTCCAGGTCCACGAGGTTGCCGGCGATCAGGACGCTCGCCTCCAGGGAGGTCGCCACTCCTACGACGGCGGTGCCGAACTCGGTGGCGCCGAGCTGCTCGAGAGCCTCCATGTCGGTGGCGTCGGCCTCGACCAGGGGGATGCGTCCGGTCCACTGGCGCACGATCGCCGGATTGGACTCGACGGCGAGGACCTCCCGACCGAGCCGGTCCAGGGTCGCCGCCACGGCGGCCCCGAAACGACCCAGTCCGATGACGAGGGTCGAGTCGGTGCGATCGGCTGGGGCTGGCATGAGGCCTCCTGCTCGGGCGGTACGGCGGTCGGGTCGGGCGGAGCGCCGGACCCAGAGTCCACCGTAGTGCAGGTGCGACTTCCTCATGCGGGCGCCGACTCCCGGCGCCCGCATGAGGGGCGCTCAGAGTCCATCGGTTGAGTCAAGACCCGACGTCGATGATGCCGACGACGCCGAGGACATCGGCGATACCGCCGTTTCCCACTCCAGCATGGTCCTGATCGCCAGGCCGATGTTGCCGACCTGGCAGTGCGAGGCGCAGGACTCGGCGGCGGTGAAGGTCCGAGTCGTCAGCGATCGCGCATGACGCAGGGTCATCGCCTGGCGGTGCATCTGCTCGACGGGCACGTCGTGGTCCTCGGCTCCCTGGAGCAGGAGGACGTCGGCTCTCACTCGCTCGGCCACTGCCGCCGTGCGCATACGGCCCGCCGTACGGAGGAAGGCCGACGGGGTCGTCGTGCCGGTCACATGCATGCCCTGCCACATGCCCCAGTCGATGACGGCGGAACGGCGGGCGAGCCGGGCCATCGTCGCGTCGACCGTCCTGGTCGGCCAGTGGCGCGCCACGAGGGAGGCGGGACCCGCCGCCAGCGGTGCGACCCGACCGGTGATCACCTGTGCGAAGTCGTCCATGGCGTCGAAGGCGATGACGCGCGCGACGCGCGGTTCGAAGGCGGCGGCGCGGATCGCGAGACCACCGCCCAGCGAGATCCCCATGAGGGTGATGTCGGCGAGGCCGAGGCTGTCGAGCACGGCGCGCACGGGCCACTCCCACTCATGCGTCATGGGGATGCGATCGTCCATGAGGGCTCCGCCCTGGCCGGGGCCGTCGAAGGCGACGACGCGGCGCCCGCGCCGGGCGAGAGCGGCGTACATGGGCAGGTAGTCCTCGATGTAGGAGTCGAAACCGCCGAAGATCACCCACGTGCTCATGGCCGGGCCGGCGGGCGCGATGTCGTAGACGGGCAGGGACCCGCTCCCGTAGGGCACGTGGAGGGGGCGGAGGCCGAAAACCTCCTGCATCACGTCGACATACCGGCTTCGGGTCGGCGCCTTACGAGCGTCGGTGGGCGGCATGAAGAACTCGGCGGCGCGGTCGTAGTAGGCGGCATCGAGCCTTCTGCCGTCGGCTCGCGCCGCGTCTGCGAGAGAGAGGAACGAGGCGACCCAGCCGGGGAGAGAGCCCAATGCTCCGGCGACTGCGCGGATCTCGGGCACGGACCGCGGCCCGATGGCCTCGGCCCATCGGTTGGCCTGGAAGTTGATGTCGGTGTTCGGGTGGAAGACGCGCAGACCCATGGGGGCGGTGGTGAGGTCGACGGCGTGAGTGAGGTCCGTCCGTGTGACCGTCGCCGGCCCGGTGCCGGGAGCGGCGGGCCGCGTCTGCGCGGACGCGGACCGGGCCTGCGGGGGTTCCGGCCGCGCCGGTACGGCCGGGGATTCGACCGCCGACGTCGAGCTCGGCACCGCGGTCCGTCTGCGACGGATCAGCACGATGGCAGCGGCGAGGGCCAGCAGCAGCGCCGCGGCTGCCAGGATGCGGGCCATGAGGAGGAAGCCGCCGCCGAAGGCGTCGACCTGGGCGCGATCGGCCAGATCGGCGGTGAAGCGTGCGATGATCGTCCGCCCGGCCTCGGAGTCCGGGGCCGCCTGCGCCTGCTGGAGCGCCTGACCGGCGGCGGCCCGGGTGGTATCGGCGTGGTCCGTGACGTAGTTATCGGCCCGTGAGGTGGAATAGGTGGCCAGCAGGGCCACCCCGAGGGAGGCGCCGATCTGCTGGCCGACGGTCACGACGGCCGAGGCCAGGCCGACGTGGGGGCCGGGCACGCCCCGTGTTCCGGTGTTGATGGCGGCCGGCATGATGCACCCGATGCCGATACCGAGCACGATGATCCCCGGAACGACTGCGCCGGCGTACGTCGAGGTGGTCTCGATCCGTGACAGCATCAGGAAGGCCGCGCCCTCGATGGCAATGCCCAGGGGCAGCACGACGCGGGTGCCCAGACGGCGGAGCAGGTACTGGCCGGCCAGCGGCGCCGTTACCACGAGAGCGCCGATCATGGGCAGGAAGGCGATGCCGGTGCGCAGGGGCGAGTAGCCGAAGTGGTTCTGCAGGTAGTACGTGAGGTAGACGGCGCCGCCCATCTGCGCGGCGCCGACGGTGGCGACGGCGGCGTAGGAGGCGGCGCGCGCCGGCTGGGAGACGATCCACAACGGCAGGGTGGGGGCGGTTGCGACGCGCTCGCGGAGCAGGAACGCCACGGCCAGGACGGCGGCGGCGCTCAACCACCCGATCGTCGTCGCCGAGGTCCACGAGGTCTGCTCGGCGCGGTCGAGGCCGAAGACGGCGCTGAAGCAGGCGCCGCAGCCCAGGACGAGGCCGGGCAGGTCGGAGAAGGCCGGCCCGTCGTGCCGCGATTTCGAGGTCGGCAGGCCACGCAGCCCGATGAGGAAACCGATAGCGGCGATGAGCACATTGACGTAGAGGGACCAGCGCCAGCTGAACCAATCCGTCAGGGCTCCTCCGATGAGGAGGCCGGCGGCGGCCCCGACACCGGCCGTCGCGCCGAAGAGTGCGAAGACCCGCCTGCGTCGGGGACCGTCGGGGAAGGCGGTGTTGAGAAGCGACAGCGCCGTCGGGCCGAGTAGCGCGGCGAAGGCGCCCTGGGCGGTGCGGGCTCCGACGAGGACGGGGAAGGAGGAGGCCAGACCCGCGATGAGACTGGCCGCGGCGAAGCCCGTCTGCCCGATCCAGTAGGAACGCCGGATGCCGAGGATGGTGGTCAGGCGCCCGCCGAACAGGACGAGTCCTCCGTTCGCCAGGGTGTAGGCGGTGACCGCCCACGGGCGCTGGGAGTCGGTCAGCCCCAGATCGGCCTGCATGCTGGGCAGGGCGACGGCGATGATCGTCATGTCCAGGACGATCATGAGCTGGGTGATCAGGGAGCCCGCGGCGAGGAGGTGGTCGTGCGATCGCGCGGGGCGGGCGCGACCGATCGGTTCCGACACGGTGGGTTCGAGAGACATGAGCATCACCAAATCAAATGTTGTGTTTCTGTATGCAGGCATAGACGGTAGAGCGTCGGATCCCTGCAGTCAAAATAGGTGTTTCGGTTTGGCGTGTCGTACGACATCAGACCGATGAATCCGTGGGACTCCGCCGTCCGCGGGGCGGTGGGGTCTCCGGGTCGGGCTCGTGAGGCGGGGGAGCCGCCGTATCCTGGCCTCATGCCCCGTGTCACTCAGTCGTATCGAGACCGGCAGGCCGCCAGGATCCTGGCGGCGGCCGAGATCTGCTTCGCCCGGCGGGGCTTCGACGGGGCGTCGATGGATGACATCATCACCGAGACCGGCATGTCGTCGAGCACCGTCTACCGATACTTCCCCGAGGGGAAGCGCTCCCTTGTACGAGCCGTCCTCAGCCAGACCACGGACCCGGTCGTGGAGTGGATCGAGGAGCTCGCCGGAGCCGACGAGCTTCCCACTCTCGAGGATGCCTTCGCCGGAGCGGTCGAGCGCTCCTGGATTCTCAAGAGGGGCGGTTCCGATGAGGAGGACGCAACCGCCGCGAGGCCCGGGAAGGCCTGCAGGAGCGGCAGATCGTCGGGCTCCCAGTCGTCGGGATGTCACCTGTCGCAGGCCGGTCGGATCGAGCTCATGGTCAGCGTCTGGGCGGAGCTGGCGCGTCAGCCGGACCTGCGCGAGGCGAATGCGAAACGCTACGCCCGTGTACGATCCGAGATCGTCGGTCTCATCCGTCGGTGGCAGAATAAGGGGATCATCGCGCGCAGGATCGATCCGGACGAAGCGGCGGCCATCGTTCATAATGCGGCCATGGGGCTCGTCGCCGAGCGGATCGTCACCGGGGAGTTCGGCCGAACCGATGCCGTGACGACGGCCCGCGCGATCGCTCGCCTCCTGGGCGCTTGACTCCGGAGCGGTGCGGCTCCGTCGTCGGGCTCTGTCTCCCCGGCTGCTCGGCGGGCGGCGGCATCGTCCCAGGGACGGAGCCTGCTGGACGCCGGCGGCGCCAGCACGCCCGGTCGAGGCGCCCGCGCCCCGGACGCCGGCCGGAAGGTCGGGCGAGGCACGTCCGCCCCGCCGCAGGACTTGTCCCATCACAGGACGCGACACCGGCCGGGGCCGCTGAACCCGACCCGCCTGACGCTTCGGAGCAGCATCCGGAGAAGGCGAGGAAGCCTCTGGGGCACGTGCTACTGCGGCGGCTCCTCGGGCGGATCGGTGGACGGGGGCCGCTGAAGGCTCGAATCTGACAGCCTGGCCAGGATGAAGGCGTTGTCCATCTCCCGCTCGTCGCCCAGGCCGCGGTAGGCCAGGCCGACGATCTCCCAGTACTCCTTGAGATCGTAGTCGGAGGCGTTGGAGTACTCGTACAGGGCTCCGGCGAGCTGGATCGCATGCAGGCACTCCTCGTACTGGTTCGCCAGCAGGTGCCTGACAGCGGCGGAGACGAGGTGCCGGGCCGGGCCGTAGGCGATGAGGTCCAGGTGCAGGTCGGCCCGCTCGGCCCGGGTGCGCCCCGCCATCGCCGCATTCCGCGCACGCACGGCCAGGTTCGCGCCATCGTCGTACATGCCCTGATTGATAGCGCGCACCGCCAGCGACCGCAGGCGCTTGGTCTCCGGGTCGGAGACCTCCTCCAGCAGGTCGTCGTACCACATGGCCCCGGCAGCCGATCCTCAACCGATGAGCGGCCGTTCGGCGGGCACGCGGATGACGCGGCGCCGTTCCCGCATGGCCAGGGCGGTCGCCGCCGTCATGGTGCCCACGCGCCCGACGAACATGAGCACCACGATGACGTATTTCGCACTGGTCGGCAGCAACGGCGTGATCCCGGTGGACAGCCCCACGGTGGCGAAGGCGCTGATGACCTCGAACAGGATGCGATCCAGGGTCAGGTCGGTCATCTGCAGCAGGAGCAGTGTTGCGACACCGATGATGGAGGCTCCGATGAAGGCCACGGCGACGCTCAGACGGACCGAGGACAGGGTGATGCGCCGTCCGAAGGCCTCGATGTCGCGGTCGCCCCGGGCCTCGGCCAGGATCGCCAGTACCAGGATGGCGAAGGTCGTCACCTTGATGCCGCCGGCTGTGGAGGCCGACCCGCCGCCGACGAACATGAGAGCGTCCTGCAGGAACCAGGTCGACTCGCGCATGTGCCCGGGCGAGATCGTGGACAATCCCGAGGAGCGCGCGTTGACGCCGTTAATCAGCGCCGTGAGGACTTTGCCGCCCGTCGGCAGCGCGCCGTAGGTGCGGGGGTTGGCCCATTCGAAGGCGGCGATGGTCATGGAGGAGACGATCGACAGACAGCTGTAGGTGGCCAGGGTCAGCTTGGTGTGCAGCGTCCATTGACGCGGGCGGCGCCGATGGCGCATGACGTCGAGGATGACGGGGAAGCCCACGGCGCCCACGAAGGTGCCCATGACGATCGGCATGCCCATCCACCAATCCGTCGCGTAGGGCGCCAACCCCTCGGGCATGACGACGAATCCGGCGTTGTTGAAGATCGACAGCGCCATGAAGAAGGCGTACCAGCAGGCGTGCTCGAGGTCGAGGCCCAGGGTGAGGAAGCGGGGCAGCAGGATAAGAGCGAGCAGGAGCTCGACGCCGACGGCGGTGTACACCACCGCCCGCAGTAGGGCGGCGACGTCCCCCAGGCGGGACTGGTTCTCGCTGGCGGCGAGCATCCGCTGGGTCAGGCCCACGTGTCGGGACACGGCGAAGGACAGCAGCGACGCGAGCGTCATGATGCCCAGTCCGCCGACGGCGGCGCCCAGGATGATGACCGCCTGGCCGAAGGGCGACCAGTAGGTGGCGGTGTCGACGGTGGTCAGTCCGGTGACGCATACCGCCGACGTGGCCGTGAACAGGGTGTCGATCATGCTGGCGTGACCGCTGGCCGATGTCGCCACGGGCAGGCTGAGCAGCGCTGTGACAACGGCGACGATGACGGCGAAGACGACGACGGCCAGGCGGGCCGGTGTGAAGCGTGCGGCGCGCGCCAGGCGGGCGCGCACGCGCCAGCGCTCCAGGAGCGCCCTGAGTTTGCGGACGTCGAGGCCGTCGGAGTCGTCGGGACCGCCGGAGGGCTCTGATGCGGCGGTCCTCGTCACGGCGGGGGGGCGCCGCCGCGAGGGGACGGTGGTCGGGGCGCGCCAATGGCGCGGCCGGGGTGCGCGGGCGCGCACACCCTTCTCGCTCTTCCCCCCGTGGGAGGGCGAGAAGCTGATGGGTGCGGAGGGCCGACGCGAGGGGGACACGGGGCCATTGTCGCCCGGACGGCCCGACCGCGGGAATTCCCGGCGCCTCATCATCGTGATCGACATGTGATCTGCAACGCGAGTGGCCCGTGTGAGAGGAAATGACCTGTGCGGCGGGAGGGACTCAGGTTATATTGGCCACCGCGGGCCTGCTGCGACGCGGGCCCGTCCAGCGGTAGCGAGACCGCTGCGCCATCACCACTCGACGACGGGAAACTCACCACCCATGGCACCGGGCATCCCTTCCTCCCCCTCCGGCGCTTCGAGCGCGCCCTCCTTCCTCACCGTGGCCGAGGTCGCCACCATGCTTCGTGTGTCCAAGATGACCGTGTACCGCATGGTTCACTCCGGCGACCTTCCGGCCATGCAGGTCGGCAGGTCTTTCCGCGTCCCTGAGCGCGCGGTCAAGCAGTACCTTTCCGCCGGTCTGGGTGACTGGGGCCACGAGGGGGCGGAGTCGACGGGTTCCTGAGACCCGCTAGACTCGCGCGGGTCACCACTGCGACCGGAGTACGGGAGAATCCACGGACGCTCCCGCTGTCCGATCGCTATGCTCACCCGGATCCCGATTCGTGCCCCCGGCTGACACGAGGAGGCGATCGGGAGCCCGGATGCACCACTACCGAGGGAGTCCCCATGGGATCTGTCATCAAGAAGCGTCGCAAGCGCATGGCCAAGAAGAAGCACCGCAAGCTGCTCCGCAAGACCCGCCACCAGCGTCGCAACAAGAAGTGATGATCGCCCCGCCGTGATCGTAGGCCCCGCACCGCTCTGTGCGGGGCATTCTTGTCCACGTCAGCAGCCGGCAGCCGGGCCGCGAACCGCCCGCCGATCCCAGGAGTCACCCCATGAGCCAGTTCACCAGCAGCGGCGCCCTCGACCCCATTGAGCCCCTGACCGAGGACGAGATGTGCACCATGCCCCTGTCGATTCACGCCGACTCCGACGACTGGCCCGCCCCCGTCGAGGCTCTGGCCCGCGCGGTCGGTTCGCGGGGCGCCCCGGCCGCGCCCCCCGCCCTGGCCGAGTTGACGACGCTGCGCGTGGGCGGGCCCGTGGGCCGATACGTCGAGACGGCCAGCGAGGCCGAACTCATCGACGTCATCAGGCAGGCCGACGACGCCTCCACGCCCCTGCTCGTCATCGGGGGCGGATCCAACATTCTGGCTTCTGATACGGGATTCGAGGGCCTCGTCGTGCGCGATGCGCGCAGCGACGTCAGTCTCGTGTCCGACGACGCCTGCGGTGGCGTGGAGATCACGGCCACCGCAGGCACCACATGGGACGACCTCGTGCGCCAGGCCATCGCCTCCCACTGGGGCGGCTTCGCCACCCTGTCGGGCATTCCCGGCACCGTCGGCGCCGCGCCGGTGCAGAACATCGGCGCCTACGGCACCGAGGTCGCCGAACTCCTGGCCTCTGTACGCGCTTGGGACCGCGCCGCGGGACGGACTGTCCACCTGCCGCTGTCCGAACTGCGCCTGGCCTATCGCGACTCCGACCTCAAGCGCTCGTTGACCGACCCCGCCGTCGGCGCGGGGCGGACCTGGGGCCCGACGGGGCGCTGGGTCGTGCTCTCGGCGACCTTCCACGTGCGCCAGGCCTCCTTGTCCGCTCCCATCGCTTACAGCCAGTTGGCCCACGTGCTCGGCGTCGACATGGGCGAGCGCGCCGACGCCCGCGACGTGCGCGAAGCCGTCCTGGAACTGCGCCGCTCCAAGGGCATGGTGCTGGACGCCGCCGACCACGACACCTGGTCCGCCGGCTCCTTCTTCACCAACCCGGTTCTCACCGACGCCGAGGCCGCCGCCCTGCCCGAGGGCGCCCCGCGCTACCCCGTCACCGACCACACGCGGGTCGTCGCCGGCACCCGCAAGGCCCCCGTCGTCGACGGGCTGATCAAGACCTCGGCCGCCTGGCTCATCGACCACGCCGGCTTCTCCAAGGGCTTCGCCGTTCACGGATCCGACGGTGCGAGCGCCCCGGCGAGCCTGTCCACCAGGCACGTGCTCGCCCTGACCAACAGGGGCGGCGCCACCGCCGCCGACATCGTCGCTCTGCGCGAGACGATCGTGGAGGGGGTTCGCGAGCGCTACGGGATCACGCTCGTGCCCGAGCCCGTCGCCGTGGGATGGTGAGGCGGGATCGACCGGCCCGTACCGGGATGATCGTCGAACCCGGGCGTGACGGACGTCGGAGCCGGCGTCCGGTCGGGGGATCGCGCATGCCCGCTGCTGGCGACGGGGTCGGGGAATCCGCCGCGCGCTCCGACCGCCGTGCGCCGAGCGTCGAACGCGCGATTATCGCCCACCGCGGTCTGCCATCGGCCGCCCCCGAGAACACCATGGCGTCCTTCCGCGCCGCTGTCGACGCCGGAGCGAGGTGGATCGAGGCCGACGTCGATCTGCTGGGCGATGGGACGGCCGTCATCCTCCACGACACCCTGCTCGACCGGACGACCGACGCATCGGGCAGCATGTACGACCTGCGGCGTGAGGACCTCGAGCGCATCGACGCCGGCTCGTGGTACGACGAGCGGTTCGCGGGCGAGAGGATTCCCACCCTCGACGAAGTCGTCGCCTTCCTCAACACCAGCCGCGTCAACGCCAATATCGAACTCAAGGCCAATGAGCAGGGAGCCGCTCGCACGGTGGCCCTCATCGACACCGTCGTCGAGGCCCTCGCACGTCTGGATGCCGAACGCGAGATCATCGTCTCCTCCTTCTCCCAGCCGCTCCTGATGACCCTCCACCAGCGGCACCCGGAGCTCGCCATCGGGGTTCTCTACGAGACCGCGACGCTGGGCGAGGACTGGCGCTCCGTCCTGGAGCTGTGCGGCGCCTCGTTCGTTCACCCGCAGGACGCGGGGCTGACGGCGGACCGCGTGAGGGCCTTCATAGCGGCCGGCTACGGCGTCAACGTCTGGACGATCAATGACGAGAAGAGGGCCGGCCGACTCTTCGATTGGGGCTGCACCGGTGTGTTCACGGACGTCGCCGGCGAACTCAGTTTGTGAACCTCTTGAGAGGACACCGATAATCCTCTGGCGTCCGTCCCCACCTGTCACCCCTGCAGGAGCCGCTCCATGAGTACGCGTTCAGCGCTCGGCCTTCCCCCGTTCATGCGCAAGGGCCGCCTCGTCCCCTTCCTGACCGTCGCCGTCTCCGGTGAGGTCCTCTATTCGGCCTTCGAGGCCTTCAAGGGGGCGCTCATGATCCCCCTTCAGGAGATGCTCGGGATCAGCCAAACCCAATTCGGTCTGCTCATGACCTACGTCGGCCTGGCGCTGTTCTTCTACCTGCCCGCCGGCTGGATCAACAACCGCTTCCGGGTGCGCACGATCATCCTGTGCAGCCTGGGATGGAGGCTGGTCACCTACCTTGTCCTGTTCCTGCTCGATCCGCCCTTCGGACTCATGGCGGCAATCGCGGTCACCTGGGCGATCGTCGACGCCATCGTGTGGCCCGCCGTCGCCAACGGCGTCTGCGTCCTGGCGGCCGATGAGGACCAGAAGGGCAGGGGCCTGGCCATGGGCCTGCTGGAGTCGATCCGTCGGTTCGTCGAGTTCGCCCTCAACGGGATCGTCATCGTCGTCCTCATGTTCCTGCCCGACGCGACGACGACCGTCATGCGCGTATTCGCCATCGCCTACACCCTGCTCATCGTCCCGATGATGATCGCCGTGGTCCGCTACGTTCCCGATACGAGGATCGCCACGCAGGCCCGCGCCTCGCACTCGGTGGCCGCGCTCAAGGGGCTGCTGCACGTGCTCTCACGGCCCCGGATCTGGCTGGCCGGCATCGCGGCGATGACCGTCTACTGGGCAGACATCAACCTCATGTACGTCTCGGCCCCCTACCTCCAGCAGGTCTTTCACGTCTCGACCGCCATGTCCGGGGCCTTCGGCCTTCTCAACACCGGGTTGGTCGCCATCGTTGCCGGGGTGGTCTCAGGGATCGTCTCCGACTACGTCTTCAAGTCTTCGACCAGGATGATGGCGGTCGCGCTCGGCTGCGTCGCAGTGACCTGCGGGCTCGTCCTCCTTCTGCCGGTCACAAGGGTCATGATCATCCCGATCCTCGTCCTGCTCATCGTGGTGGCCCTGGCCACCTTCCTCGGCAAGTCCGTCATCCTGGCGCCCATCGGCGAGCTGGAACTGCCCGAGGAGATCGCCGGGTCCGCCATGGCCGTCGGCTCGTTCCTCGCGTACGCCTCCATCCTGTGGGGGTACAACCTCAACGGCTACCTCCTCAACTCCCACGCCTCCGACCCGGCCGCGTGATACCGGATCATCTTCATGATCACCGCGGGCGTTACGGTGATCGGCTGCGCCACCGCCGTGATCCTCGACCGGGTGAACCGCCGTGCCGCCATGCGCGTGGATACGGTCGACGGCGCCGCCGATGCGGGCGACCGGACTGCCGCGGACTCCTGACATCGCGGCCTCGGCACGGTTCCGGCGGACGATACGGTTTCAGCGCCCGCCGGCCGCGGTCAACCGGCCAGCCAGACGTCCACCTCCGCCAGCCACTGCCGCTTCGAAGCCGGAGAGGCCAGACAGGCCCTGATGGAGCCGCGAGCCAGTTCGGCCAGCGCGACGTCATCCAGGCCCAGACGACGTGCGATCTCGTACTGGTCGATTAGCCGCGACTGGAACAGCAGCGGGTCGTCCGCCCCGAGCGCCACCTGCGCCCCGTGCTCCAGCAGCACGACCAGCGGCACGTCCTCGGGCGTGCGGTAGACGCCCAGGCACACGTTCGACGCCGGGCACACCTCCAGGCTGATGCCCGCCGCCACCACCGCGTCCAGCAGGGCCGGGTCCTCGCTCGCGCGCACGCCGTGCCCCAGGCGGGTCGGCTCCAGGGTCTCCACGACGTCGCGCACGTGCTCGGGCCCCAGAAGCTCGCCGCCGTGGGGGAGGGAGGCCAGCCCCGCGCGCCGGGCGATCGCGAAGGCCGGAGCCCACGAGTCCGTCCGACCGGCGCGCTCGTCGTTGCTCAGTCCGAAGCCGATGACGGTGCCCGGGGAGTCCCCCGCGTACCTGACCGCCAGCCGTGCGAGGGTGCGCGCGTCCAACGGATGGCGCATCCGGGAGGCCGCCACGACGACCGCGACCTCCACCCCCGACAGAATCGTCGCCTGTCGCGCCGCATCCAGGATGATTTCCAGGGCGGGCGTGATACCGCCGACGTACGGGGCGTAGGAGGTCGGATCCACCTGGATCTCCAGGCGCCGCGACCCCTCCGCGGCGTCGTCCAGGGCCGCCTCCAGCACGATCCGCCGCATCGTCTCCTCGGTGGTCACCAGGTGGCGGGCCGTATCGTAGGCTCGCTGGAAGCGGAACCAGCCGCGGTGGTCGGCCGGCACGTGGAACGGGTCGCCGTCGATAAAGGACGACGGCAGGCGCGTGCGCGATCCCTGAGCCAGGTCCACCAGCGTTTCCAGACGCATCGCCCCCGTGAAGTGCAGATGCAGGTGCGCCTTGGGCAGGGAGGACAGGTCGCGCATGGCCGGATTGTGCCACGGTCCGCCGGCTCGCCCATCCCGTCGGCGCGCCCCGACGGCGTCCGCTCACCGGGTGCGTCCCGCATGCTCGTCGGCTGCGTACCGGTTGCCCGCCCGAGCAGCGCGGATGAGCCCGTCCGGTGAGGCAGACTACTGCCATGAGCAGCACGCAGACGGCCCATGAGCCCGAGGAAGTCGCCCTCCTCACCGGTCCGCGTGCCGCCTCCGTCCTGGCCGGCGCCCTCGCCCCCGCCGGTCAGCAGCTGCTGAGCTGGGAGGTGCACTCGGTCCACCACCGCCCGGGGGCCGGTGTCTCAGTGGGCTACACCGCCGTCGTCGCCGCCCCGACCGGGGCTCGCAGCACCGAGTACCTGTGCGCGACGACGGCGCGGCTATCCAACCCCCAGGCGGCCGGGCTGACCCGGGTCTCGCCTAGAGGAGGGGACGGGCCGGTCGTCCACGTCTGGCGGCATCCCGCCGACCCCGAACTGCCGGCGCTCGCGGTCGCCTGCACGCCCTCCCTGCTCTCGCAGCGTCTGGGAGCACTCATCAAGGCCACCATGGTCGCCTACCGGCCCACGCGGCGCGCCGTGGTGCGCGTGACCTACCCGGACTCCTCGACTGCCTACGCCAAGGTGCTGCGGCCGGGGCAGTCGGCCGCCTTCGCGGAGCGGCACCGCATGCTGCGAACCGCCGGCGTACCCGCCCCCGACGTCCTGCGCGACGACCCGGACGGTCTGGTCCTGCTGTCGACCGGACGGGGCATGGCTCTGTCGGGCCTGCTGTCCCGCGGCATGGATGAGAGCCGGGCCGCGCGCGTCTTCACGTCCCTGACGACGCTGCTGGATGCGCTGCCGGCCAGCGCCCTCCAGCTGACCCCCCACCCCGCCTGGTCCGAGCGCGCCCGCCACTACGCCCATGCCGCCTCGACGGTCCTGCCCGAGCACGCTCTGCGGGCCCGAGCCGTCGCCGAGGGCGTGGAGCAGCTCATGGCGGCCTGCGATCCCGGGCCGGTCGTGCCCGTGCACGGAGACTTCTACGAGGCCAACGTGCTCATGGAGGGCGAGGGCGTGGCGAGCCTACTCGACGTCGACTCCCTGGGGCCGGGGCACCGCGTCGACGATCTCGCCTGCCTGCTCGGGCACGTTAGTGTCCTGGACCACCTGGCTCCCTCCTCCTACCCGCACCTGCGTCCGGTTCTGGAGGCGTGGACGCGTCTGGCGGAGAAGCAGGTCGACCCCGTCTCGCTGCGGGCTCGCTGCGCGGGGGTCGTCCTGTCACTCGTAGCAGGTGCGCGCCGGGAGGACGGAGGCCCGTGGCGGCCCGACGCGGAGGGGCGGCTCGCGCGCGCTGAAACCTGGCTCGCTCAGGCTCGCGAGATCCAGGCCCGGCGCGGCGCCCACTAAGAGATAGGGGATCGACTACTCGACCTCGGCCAGCAGCGTCCGGATGCGGTCGATGCCCTCGGTGATGGCGTCGTCGCTGGTGGCGTAGGACAGGCGCAGGAAGCCGGAGCGGCCGAAGGCCTCGCCGGGGACGACGGCGACCTCGACATGCTCGAGGATCGCGTCGGCCAGCGTGATCGAGGAGTCGATGGTGCGCCCCCGCAGAGTGCGGCCGATGAGGCCTTCGACGCTCGGGTAGGCGTAGAACGCGCCCTTGGGCGCGGGCACCCGAAGGCCCTTGATCTGCGAGAGCATGGAGATCATGAGACGGCGACGGCGATCGAAGGCCTCGCGCATGGCGGCGGCCGCCGACAGGTCCCCGGAGACGGCGGCCAGGGCCGCGCGCTGGGAGACGTTGGCGACGTTGCTCGTCATGTGCGACTGGAGATTGGTGGCGGCCTCGACGATGTCGGAGGGGCCGATGAGCCAGCCCACTCGCCAGCCGGTCATGGCGTAGGTCTTGGCGACGCCGTTGAGGACGAGGGCCCGATCGGCCAGCTCGGGGACGAGGCCGACGATGTGGGCGCTCTCGGCGTCCTCGTACAGGAGGTGCTCGTAGATCTCGTCGGCGATCACCCATATGCCGCGCTCCAGGGCCCACTGGCCGATGGCGGCCAGCTCGGCGGGCGTGTAGACGGCGCCGGTCGGGTTGGAGGGGGAGCAGACGAGAAGGGCCTTCGTGTGCTCGGTGCGGGCGGCCTCGAGCTGGGCGACGGTGACCTTGTAGTCCTGGTCCGCGCCCGCGAACACCTCCACCGGGGTGCCGCCGGCCAGGCGGACGCACTCGGGGTAGGTGACCCAGTAGGGAGCGGGGAGGATGACCTCGTCGCCGGGGTCGACCAGCGCAGCGAAGGCCTCGAACACGGCCTGCTTGCCGCCGTTGGTGACGATGACGTCGTCGGGGGAGATCTCGTAGCCCGAGTCGCGCAGAGTCTTGGCGGCGATGGCCTCGCGCAGGGCCGGCAAGCCCTTGGCGGGCGTGTACTTGTGGTTGGCGGGATCCTTGGCGGCGGCGATCGCCGCCTCGACGATGTAGTCGGGGGTGGCGAAATCGGGCTCGCCCGCGCCGAAGCCGATGACGGGGCGGCCGGCGGCCTTGAGGGCCTTGGCCTTGGCGTCGACGGCCAGGGTGGCGGAGGGAGCGATAGCGGCCAGACGGGCGGAGACGCGGCTTCGGGGCGCGGTGCTTGCAGTGCTCACGCCCCTATGGTCGCACGAGCGCGGTGCGGGCGCACCGCCGGGGCTTTCCCTGTGGGTCGCCGTCGGACCGGACGTGTTGCAGCCCACGGCGCGCGGGGCGCCGCCCGAGCCTCGTGTGTGGCAGGATGGACCTCCGCTGAAGGGCAGTGGCGCAATTGGTAGCGCACCGGTCTCCAAAACCGGCGGTTGTGGGTTCGAGTCCCGCCTGCCCTGCTGAGAACGGCGGATCTGTCGGGAGATCCCGTCGGTTCCGTCCTCTCACCCATCCAGGGCATGACCGAGCCGTACGACCCCGAGGAACCAGAGCATGAGCGAGAGCGCGAGCGTCGCCGGGCGCAAGCAGAGCACCAGGTTCGGCCCGCTGGGCCGCATCATGCTGTTCTTCCGCCAGGTGATCGACGAGCTGCGCAAGGTCGTGTGGCCCACCCGCGAGGACCTGTGGACCTATTTCGTCGTCGTCGTGGTGTTCATCGTGGCGATCATGGCCTTCACCGGGCTGCTCGACCTCGGCTTCGATCGGCTGGTCATGTGGGCCTTCGCCGCCTGAGGGACCGGCCCACAGGTCCGCAGTTCCGCGCCGGACCCTCATCATCCCGCCTCTCAACGCTCTCTCACTTGACCGAAGCCGGCCGTCGTTCAGCCGCGCACGCCCGAGGAAAGCAGGTACACCGTGTCGTCCGAGCAGTCCGAGCAGATCACCCCCGAGGAGACCGGCCCCGTCGTCGACGAGGAGGTCGTCCGGCTGGACGAGGCTCAGCCGGAGTCGTTGGATGCCCAGGCCGAAGAGGCCGCCGCCGAGCGTGCCGAGAAGACGGCGAGGGCGCAGGAGGCGCTGGCGCAGCAGGATGAGACGTCCGTTCCGCGGACCGACCCCGTCGAGGAGTTCCGCAAGCGGATGTCCTCGTTGCCCGGCGAGTGGTACGTCCTGCACACCTACTCCGGCTACGAGCGCCGCGTCGCCGCGGACATCATGGCCCGAGCGGAGAATTTCGAGATCGAGGACTACGTCTTCGACGCCGTCGCCCCCATGGAGACGGTCGTCGAGATCAAGAACGGCAACAGGAAGAAGGAGATCTCCCGGGTGCGCCTGCCCGGCTACGTCTTCGTTCGCATGGACCTGGACGACCCCGAGACCTCCGATCGCGTGTGGCGCACCATCAAGGACACCCCCGCCGTCACCGGCTTCGTGGGGGACCGGTACAACCCCGTGCCGCTGACCTTCGAGGAGGCCGTCTCCCAGCTCGGCCCCACGCCGGAGGAGGTCGCCGCCGAGCAGGCCGCCGGCACCGAGCCGGAGGGCGGCTCCCGCACTCGGGTCACGGCCGACGGGCAGGTCTACGAGATCGCCTTCGAGGCCGGCGAGTCCGTCATCGTCACCGACGGCCCCTTCGAGTCTCTCCCGGCCACCATCGCCGAGATCCATCCCGACACTCAGAAACTCCAGGTCCTCATCTCCCTGTTCGGCCGCGACACCCCGGCCGAGCTGTCCTTCAACCAGGTCGCTAAGATCTGAGCATCTGACAAGTACAGGGGGAGGACGCCTGCGCCCATCGGCTCGCCCCCCCCGCGGGGCACGGCGGGCCTGCGCGGCGAGCGCCGCCCTCTCCCCGCGGGTCGCACCAGTGCCCGGGTTCCGTGAGTCCGATCCTGTGATTCCGCGCACCGGGAGTTCTGCCGACCTCCGCCCGAGGATTAGGATGAGCGATCGTGCGCACGCGTGCGGTCATGCGCGCACTCGCTGCACGGCAGGCGTGCAGCTCTTCCGGACAAGAAAGAGATCCATCCACATGGCTCCCAAGAAGAAGATCTCCGGGCTCATCAAGCTCCAGATCCAGGCCGGCCAGGCCAATCCGGCCCCGCCGATCGGTCCCGCCCTCGGTCAGCACGGCGTCAACATCATGGAGTTCTGCAAGGCCTACAACGCCGCCACCGAGTCCCAGCGCGGCAACGTCATCCCGGTGGAGATCACGGTCTACGAGGACCGCTCCTTCACCTTCGTCACCAAGACGCCGCCGGCCCCCGAGCTCATCAAGAAGGCCGCCGGCGTGGCCAAGGGCTCCGCGACCCCCCATACCGACAAGGTCGGCTCGCTCAGCGCGGCCCAGGTCAGGCAGATCGCCGAGACCAAGATGCCCGACCTCAACGCCAACGATGTCGAGGCCGCTGCCAAGAGCATCGCCGGCACCGCCCGCTCCATGGGCATCACCGTCGAGGCCTGAGCCCGGCGTCCCCTCTCCCCGATCAACCGAACCCGTGGAAGGGCCGGCGCGGCCCGATCACCACGACTGCTAAGGAGAAGCAGATGACCAAGCGCAGCAAGGCCTACCGGGCCGCCGCCGAGAAGATTCAGTCCGGAATCCTCTACACCCCGACCGAGGCCGTCAGGCTGGCGAAGGCCACGTCCGTCACGAAGTTCGACTCCACGGTGGACGTCGTCCTGCGTCTGGGCGTGGACCCCCGCAAGGCCGACCAGATGGTGCGCGGCACCGTGTCCCTTCCGCACGGCACCGGCAAGACCGCCCGCGTCGTCGTCTTCGCTCAGGGGGAGAGGGCCGAGCAGGCTCTCGCCGCGGGCGCCGACGAGGTCGGCAGCGACGACCTCATCGCCAAAGTCGCGGGCGGCTACACCGATTTCGACGCCGCCGTCGCCACTCCCGACCTCATGGGCAAGGTCGGCCGCCTCGGTCGCGTGCTCGGCCCCCGCGGCCTCATGCCCAACCCCAGGACCGGCACCGTGACAATGGACGTGACCAAGGCGGTTACCGATATCAAGGGCGGCCGCATCGAGTTCCGCGTCGACCGCGCCGCGAACCTCAACTTCGTCATCGGCAAGGTCTCCTTCACCGAGGACCAGCTGGAGGAGAACCTTCGGGTCGCCCTCGACGAGGTCCTGCGCTTGAAGCCCTCGTCCTCGAAGGGCCGCTACATCCTCAAGGCCACCATGGCCACCACCATGGGGCCCGGCATTCCGATGGACGTCACCAAGGCCTGAGCGAGCGCGACCGCGCTGGGCACCGACGCCGAGTAGGTTGGTCCCGTACCAGCCCCGACCCGAGCGGATCCCGTATGACCGTCCCGACTCAGACTCCTTCTGGAGAGCCCCGTCGTCTTGGCAGCGCCTACGTGCTGACTTCTCTCATCGGCACCGGTGCTCAGGGGGAGGTTTGGCTCGGCAACCGGGTCAGCGACCCCGCGTCCAGCCTGGCGGTCAAGCTCCTGCGCGCCGATCTCCTCCAGGATCCCGGCGTCATCGAACGCTTCGTGCGCGAACGGGCCACCCTCATGCGGGTGCGCTCGCCCTACGTGGTCGGCGTTCAGGACATGGTGGTGGAGGGGACGACCGCGGCTATCGTCATGGACTACGTCGGCGGCGGCGATCTGAAACTGCTCCTCCAGTCCGCCGGCACCATGCCGCCCGCCGACGTCGCCCAGCTCGGCGCGCTCGTCGCCGAGGGGCTGGCCGCCGTGCACGACGCCGGCATCGTCCACCGCGACGTCAAGCCGGCCAACGTCCTCATCGACGTCCCCGTCCAGGCGCCCGGCACCCCGGCCGCCACCTCGTGGACCCCGCGCCTGGCCGACTTCGGCGTCGCGCGCATCTGCAACACGGTGGCCTCCTCCAGGGCCACGGGGGCCATCGGCACGCCGCTGTACATGGCTCCGGAGATCCTCGACGTTCACGCCCCGACTCCGGCCGCCGACGTCTACTCCCTGGGAATCGTCCTGTACGAGGCGCTCTGCGGCGTGCCGCCGTTCGTCGGGGCGCCCACCCAGATCCTGGGGCAGCATGCACGGCGCGCCCCGGGACGGCCCCGAGGCGTGCCCGACGATCTGTGGGCCATGATCGAGCGGATGCTCGCCAAGCAGCCGACGACACGGCCCGGCGCGCGGGAGATCGCGCAGTGCCTGACGACGATGGTCCCCGGGCTCGTGGGACTCCCCGCCGCCCCGCGGATGCAGGCGCCACCGGCTTCGACACCCTCGGCCGTGCCGTACATGTGGCACGAGGAGTCCTCCGAATCCGAGCGGGCGGACTCGGCCGATTCCGCGGTGGAGACCGCCCCGACGGTCGCCGACTGGCACACGCCGACCATGGTCGCGCCGTCGGCCTCCTCCGGGGCGCCGATGCAGGCCTCTTCGATGTCTGCATCCGCCCCGACCACGGTCGGGGCGGATGAGGCCGCGCCGTCGCGCCGAGGTCGCCGACGGCGGGTGCTCGTCGTGACGAGCATCGCCGCCGTCGTCGTCGTCGCCCTGGTCGCCACCGGGATGGTGCTGTGGACGAATCACCGCCAGCAGGAGGCCCTCGCCGGCACCATCGCCTCATTGCCGGGGGCCAAGGCCAAACTGGTCGAGGCGGAGCGCTTCAGCTCGGTGTCCAAATACCAGCTCTCCCCGTCGGGCAGGGCGCTGGCGGTGCTCTCGTTCGGGAAGGGCATCACCGCCAGCTCCGAGTGGTCGCTGTACGACCTCGACAGCGCCGATCAGTCCGCGGTGTGGACGGGCGAGTGCTCGGATGATGCCATGTTCTGGAACGACTCGACACTGATGTGCGAGGAGAGCATGCGCGGCGACGCGGTCACGCTCGTGTCCATGGACGGTTCGACCACCGACGAGGTGCCCGGACCGGCCGACCACAAACTTGTCGGCACTGACGGCTCACGGGCCATCCTGATCGACGATGATTACAAGGGGCCCCTGGTCGCGCTCGACGAGAGCGGCACGGAGGTGTGGCGGTCCAGCGGCGAGTACTCCAGGGCCCGGGTCCACAACGGGTTCATCCTGGCCTACGAGACTCGGGGGAGGAGTCTTCAGGTCCTGTCCGCCTCCACCGGCACGATGCTCTACTCCCAGCCGATGGACAAGGAGCCCAACTTCAAGACGAGCTCCGGGGATCCCCTCGACCCCGGGGGCGTGAGCATTGACGCGGGCACCAGGGCCTTCGTCGTGGTCGGCGATACGACGACCGTTTACGATGCCGAGGGCGATGAGGTCGGCTCCGTCGGGAGCGCCGATTCACCCGCGCCCGGCTGGACGGTCTCCTCCGACCCGAAGGCGAAGGACATCTACAGTGCTCTCCAGGACGGTCAGGGGGACGGTAACACGGTCGAGGTCGTCGGCGCCGGCTCCGCGCAGGGGATCTCCGTGGACACCTCCGCCTGCCAGGCGACGCGTCTGGGCAAAGAAGGGACCACCTACTCCCCGCCCGAGATGACCAGGGGAGAATCCTGTGTCATCACGCCCAAGGGACTGATCGGAGGCGACTCGGCGGTCCTGTTCACGATGGGGCAGCCCGCAAGCAGCAAGGACGCCACCGGGGACCACGTCATCGCTTACGACCTCGACTCCGGCGAGGAGTTGTGGCGTACAGGGGGCACCTTCCTCAACGCGCTGCCGTCCTCGACGAACGTCGGGGGAGGCGTCGCGAACAAGCCGCGCATCCTCGTGAAGCAGAGCACGTCCCCCACCTCCATCGGCGATCTGGCCATTTACGCCGTCGACGCCGGCTGAGCCGGAGGGATTGCGGGGATCGGGGCGGTCCGCGCGGTTTCGACGGCGCCTGCGGAGGTCGTCCTACTCGGCCGACGTCGGCCGTGACCGATCACACCCTTACGGGAACGTTTCTGCCTGCGCCACCGCGACCGTCGACCTGTAGTGTGTTGCCTGCCAGAGACCGCGGGTCTCCCGGTCTTCGTCAGCAGGGGCTGGCGAGGGCCGGGGCCAAGTCCGACGTCATTCGGAGCCCGCGCAGGTGAGAGACGAGTCCGCTCCGCTTCCGGAGCGCGAGCCCCGTGCCCACCGGCGCGGGGCTTTTCCGATGGTGGCCGAACGCCCGCGGCAGATCACGGAAGGAGGGCCCATGGCACGGCCTGATAAGGAAGCGGCTGTTGCCGAGCTGGCGGACAGGTTCCGCTCCTGCGGCGCCGTCCTGCTGACTGAATACCGCGGGATGAGCGTCGCCGATCTCGAGACGCTGCGTCGTTCCCTCGCCGGTAACGCCCAGTACGCCGTGGTGAAGAACACGCTCACTGCGATCGCCGCCCGCCGGGTCGGGCTGGAGACCTTCGCTGAGAACCTCCAGGGCCCCACGGCCCTGGCCTTCGTCACCGGTGAACCGGTGGAGGCCGCCAAAGCACTGCGTGACTTCGCCAAGGACAATCGGAAGCTCGTGATCAAGGGCGGCGTCATGGACGGCAACGTCATGAACGCCGACGAGGTCGACGCACTCGCGTCGCTCGAATCCCGCGAGGCGCTGCTCGCCAGGACGGCCGGTGCCATGAAGGCGTCGCTGTCCAAGGCCGCGCGTCTCTTCGCGGCACCCGCCTCCACGACGGTCCGCACCGTCGACGCCCTGCGCGAGAAGCGGGCCGCGGCCTGATCTGAACGGCCGCGCGCGCCACCCACATCCACTCACTCCCATCCCTGCGCCGGCCGGCGGCCACCGGCTCTGTCGGCTCCGACATCACCGGCGGTGCAGACCCGTTTTCCAGGAAGGAACGCCCATCATGGCGAAGCTGACCACCGACGAGCTCATTGAGGCCTTCAAGGAGCTCACTCTCATTGAACTGAGCGAGTTCGTTAAGGCTTTCGAGGAGACCTTCGACGTCACCGCGGCCGCCCCGGCCGCCGCCGTCGCCGCCGCCGCCCCGGCCGCCGCCGGCGAGGCCGCCGCCGAGGAGGAGAAGGACGAGTTCGACGTCGTCCTCGAGGCCGCCGGCGACAAGAAGATCCAGGTCATCAAGGAGGTGCGCACCCTGACCTCCCTCGGCCTGAAGGAGGCCAAGGAGCTCGTCGACGGGGCTCCCAAGCCCGTCCTCGAGGGCGCCAACAAGGAGGCCGCCGAGAAGGCCAAGGCTCAGCTCGAGGGCGTCGGCGCCACCGTCACCCTCGCGTGAGGCCGCCCGGCTCCGTTCGACGCCGGTCGGCCGTGCATCCGATCGGGTGCACGGCCGGAGGATCGGGGAGTCCGGCCGGACGGCGCCCCGCCCACCCGTCGGGTGGGCGGGGCGCCGTCGTACCCGGGACGGGGCGCGGTCGGGACGTCGAGTGGGGCAGTATGCGCGACTGTGGCGTGAATCGCAAGAACCAGTGCCGTACGGGCATGGTCCGTGGTATGTCAGACGTGTACGCTAGCGCTTTGCGTCCATTGTGTGTACTGGCGTCAGTGGCACTGGTCGACTCCCGACGTCGACCGTCGGGTTCACGCCAGGAGGCCCGTCCCGCACGTACCGCGGTGAGCGCAGAGTGATCCCCGAGATGAGGGAAGGATCCCCTTTGGCTGCCTCGCGCACCTACGCACCTACTGCCGCTGACATCGCCGCGCGAACCGCGTCGCGGCGTATCAATTTTGCGAAGATCGCCGAGCCCATGCAGGCTCCCAACCTTCTCGCCCTCCAGACCGAGAGCTTCGATTGGCTCGTCGGCAATGAGAAGTGGCGCGCTCGAGTCGCCGCCGCGAACGCCGAGCGTCCGGGTTCCCTGCCCGAGACCTCCGGGCTGGAGGAGATCTTCGACGAGATCTCCCCGATCGAGGATTTCGGCGAGACCATGGCACTGTCCTTCCATGACCACCGCTTCGAGGAGCCGAAGTACACGGTTGAGGACTGCCAGGAGAAGGACCTGACCTACTCCGCCCCCCTCTACGTCGTCGCTGATTTCGAAAATTTCCAGACCGGTGAGATCAAATCTCAGACGGTTTTCATGGGTGACTTCCCGCTCATGACCGACAAGGGCACTTTCATCGTCAACGGCTCCGAGCGCGTCGTCGTCTCCCAGCTCGTGCGCTCCCCGGGCGTGTACTTCGAGCGCACCACCGAGAAGGCGTCGGACAAGTACGTCTACAACGTCAAGTTCATCCCCTCGCGCGGCGCCTGGCTCGAGTTCGAGATCGACAAGAACGACCATGTGGCCGTGCGCGTGGACCGCAAGCGCAAGCAGGACATCACCGTCTTCCTCCTGGCCCTGGGCATGGATGAGTCCGAGATCCGCGAGGAGTTCAAGGATTATCCGGCGCTGACCGCCTCCCTGGATGAGGACCGGAAGGTCGCCACCCAGGACGAGGCCCTCCTGGACATCTACAAGAAGATTCGTCCGGGGGAGCCGCCCAGCGTCGAAGCCGGACGCACCCTGCTGGAGAACTTCTACTTCAACGCCAAGCGCTACGACCTGGCCAAGGTCGGCCGCTACAAGATCAACAAGAAGCTCGGCCTGGACGGGGACCTGACCGACTCCGTCCTGCGCATCGAGGACATCACCGCGGCCGTCAAGTACCTTCTGGCCCTGCACGCCGGCGCCGAGACCATCGAGGGCGTGCGCGACGGCGAGATCGTCGACATCGTCGTCGAGTTCGACGACATCGACCACCTCGGCAACCGCCGCATCCGCGCCGTGGGCGAGCTCATCCAGTCCCAGGTGCGCACCGGCATGAGTCGCATGGAGCGCCAGGTGCGCGAACGCATGACGACCCAGGACGTCGAGGCGATCACGCCCAACACTCTCATCAATATCCGGCCCGTGACCGCAGCCATCAAGGAGTTCTTCGGAACCTCCCAGCTGAGCCAGTTCATGGATCAGAACAACCCGCTGGCCGGCCTGACCCACAAGCGCCGTCTGTCCGCGCTGGGCCCCGGCGGTCTGTCCCGCGAGCGCGCCTCCATGGAGGTGCGCGACGTCCACACCTCGCACTACGGACGCATGTGTCCCATCGAGTCCCCCGAGGGCCCGAACATCGGCCTCATCGGCTCGCTGGCGACCTTCGCCCGCATCAACCCCTTCGGGTTCATCGAGACGCCCTACCGTGTCGTCGTCAACGGTCAGGTCACCGACGAGACCCACTACCTGACGGCCGACGACGAGGATCGCCACGTCATCGCCCAGGCCAACGTCGAGCTGACCGCCGACGGCCACTTCGCCGAGGACCACGTCCTGTGCCGGGTCACCGGCGGCGAGCCGGCCCTCGTGGCGGCCGGCCAGGTCGACCTCATGGACGTCTCCCCGCGCCAGATGGTCTCGGTGGGCACCTCGCTCATCCCCTTCCTGGAGCACGACGACGCCAACCGGGCCCTCATGGGCGCCAACATGCAACGTCAGGCCGTCCCGCTCATCCGCCCCGACGCCCCGCTCGTGGGCACCGGGATGGAGCGGCGCACCGCCATCGATGCCGGGGACGTGCTCGTGGCCTCCAAGGGAGGCGTCGTCACCGAGGTCTGCGCGGATTTCGTGCGCGTGGCCAATGACGACGGCACCGAGACCGTCTACAAGGCCGCGAAGTTCCGTCGCTCCAACCAGGGCAACTGCTACAACCAGCGCGTCGTCGCCTCCGAGGGCGAGCGGGTCGAGGTCGGTAGCGTTCTGGCCGACGGCCCCGCCACCGACAGCGGCGACCTCGCCCTGGGGCAGAACCTCCTGGTGGCCTTCATGACCTGGGAGGGTCTGAACTACGAGGACGCCATCATCGTCTCCCAGCGCGTGGTGGCCGCGGACATGCTCACCTCGATCCACATCGAGGAGCACGAGGTCGACGCCCGCGACACCAAGCTCGGCGCCGAGGAGATCACCCGCGACATCCCCAACGTGTCCGAGGAGACACTGGCCAATCTCGACGAGCGCGGCATTATTCGCATCGGCGCCGAGGTCCGCTCCGGCGACATCCTGGTCGGCAAGGTGACCCCCAAGGGGGAGACCGAACTGACCAGTGAGGAGCGCCTCCTGCGCGCCATCTTCGGTGAGAAGGCCCGCGAAGTGCGCGACACCTCGCTGCGCGTGCCCCACGGCGAGTACGGCATCGTCACCGGTGTGCGCGAGTTCGACGCCGCCACCGAGGACGCCGAGATGCCCGCCGGCGTCAACCGCATGGTGCGCGTCTACATCGCTCAGCGCCGTAAGATCACCGTGGGTGACAAGCTCTCCGGCCGCCACGGCAACAAGGGCGTCATCTCCAAGATCAACCCGGTCGAGGACATGCCCTTCCTGGCCGACGGCACCCCGGTCGACGTCATCCTCAATCCGCTGGGCGTGCCCAGCCGCATGAATGTCGGCCAGGTCCTCGAACTGCATCTGGGCTGGGTCGCCTCGCGAGGCTGGGACGCCTCGTCCGCCCGCGAGGCCGGTCAGACGTGGGCGGAGCGCCTTCCCGACAACGGCGTCGTCGCCGAGCCGCGGACTCCCGTGGCCACCCCCGTCTTCGACGGCGTGCGCGACGACGAGCTCATGGGCCTGCTGGACTCCACCCTGCCCGACCCCGACGGCGTCCAACTGGTGCGTCCCGACGGCAAGGCTCAGCTCTTCGACGGGCGTTCCGGTGAGCCGTTCCCGTACCCGGTCTCGGTCGGCTACATGTACATCCTCAAGCTTCACCATCTGGTCGACGACAAGATCCACGCCCGATCCACCGGCCCGTACTCCATGATCACCCAGCAGCCGCTGGGCGGTAAGGCGCAGTTCGGCGGCCAGCGCTTCGGCGAGATGGAGGTGTGGGCCATGGAGGCCTACGGCGCCGCCCACGCCCTCCAGGAGCTGCTCACGGTCAAGTCCGATGACGTCAACGGGCGCGTCAAGGTCTACGAGGCCATCGTCAAGGGCGAGGACATCCCCGAGCCCGGCATCCCCGAGTCCTTCAAGGTGCTCATGAAGGAGATGCAGTCGCTGTGCCTGAACGTCGAGGCGCTCGACGCCGAGGGCAATGTCATCGGCCTGGACGACACCGACGACGACGGTCGCCGCGCCTCCGAGGAGCTCGGCTTCGACCTGGGGCGGCGCCCGGGCGGGGCCACCGCCTCGAGTGTCGATGAGATCTGATCCGCCGCAGGCCCCGGTCGGCGGACGGCCGATGCGCGGTGCGCTCCGGCCGCCCCTCCCGGGCCGCCGGGCCCTCGCGCTGTCGTGGAACACGGCGCGACGGCCCTCCCATTCTTCATGAGCTGACCACCTAATCGGAAGTAGGAACTGTGCTCGACGCCAACGTCTTCGACAGGATCCAGCTCGGCCTGGCCACCGCGGAGGACATCAAGTCCTGGTCGCACGGCGAGGTCAAGAAGCCCGAAACCATCAATTACCGCACCCTCAAGCCGGAGAAGGACGGCCTGTTCTGCGAGAAGATCTTCGGTCCCACCCGTGATTGGGAGTGCGCCTGCGGAAAGTACAAGCGCGTGCGCTACAAGGGGATCGTCTGCGAGCGCTGCGGGGTGGAGGTCACCCGCTCCAAGGTGCGCCGCGAGCGCATGGCCCACATCAAGCTGGCGGCGCCCGTGACCCACATCTGGTACTTCAAGGGCGTCCCCTCGCGTCTGGGCTACCTGCTCAACCTGGCGCCCAAGGACCTGGAGAAGGTCATCTACTTCGCCGCCTACATGGTCACCGAGGTCGACGAGGAGGGCCGTCACGACGATCTGCCCAGCCTGCGCAATGAGCTCGAGGTCAAGAAGAAGCACGTCGAGGAGGCCGGACTGGCCGACGTCGAGGCGCGCCAGCAGCGTCTGGAGGCCGATCTCGCCCAGCTCGAGGCCGAGGGCGCCGAGGCCTCCCAGCGCGACAAGGTCCGCAGGACGGCTGAGCGGGAGATGACCGCTCTACGGCGCAAGAACGCTCGCACTCTGGAGCACATGGACAAGGTGTGGGACCGGTTCGTCAACCTCAAGGTCGGCGACCTCGAGGGCGACGAGATCCTCTACCGCGACATGGTCGCCGACTACGGCATCTACTTCAAGGGCGCCATGGGGGCCGAGGCGATCCAGGCCCGCCTGCGCACCTTCGACCTGGAGGCGGAGGCCGCCTCCCTGACCGAGATCGTCGAGGGCGGCTCCGGCCAGCGCAAGACCCGCGCCATCAAACGGCTGAAGGTCATCAACGCCTTCCGCATCACCGGCACCGCTCCGGAGTCGATGGTCCTGGACAACATCCCGGTCATCCCGCCGGACCTGCGCCCCATGGTCCAGCTCGACGGCGGTCGCTTCGCCACATCCGACCTCAACGACCTCTACCGTCGTGTCATCAACCGCAACAACCGTCTCAAGCGGCTCATGGACCTGGGCGCTCCGACGATCATCGTCAACAATGAGAAGCGCATGCTTCAGGACGCCGTCGACGCCCTGTTCGACAACGGACGGCGCGGCCGGCCGGTCACCGGTGTCGGCAACCGGCCGCTGAAGTCCCTGTCCGACATGCTCAAGGGCAAGCAGGGCCGCTTCCGTCAGAACCTCCTGGGCAAGCGCGTGGACTACTCCGGCCGTAGCGTCATCGTCGTCGGCCCCCAGCTCAAGCTGCACCAGTGCGGCCTGCCCAGCCAGATGGCCCTGGAGCTGTTCAAGCCCTTCGTCATGAAGCGGCTCGTCGAGCTCAAGGAGGCCCAGAACGTCAAGGCCGCCAAGCGCATGGTCGAGCGGGCCAACCCCAAGGTCTGGGACGTGCTGGCTGAGGTCATCCGCGAGCACCCCGTGCTGCTCAACCGCGCCCCCACCCTCCACCGGCTGGGCATTCAGGCCTTCGAGCCCCAGCTCATCGAGGGCAAGGCCATCCAGCTCCACCCGCTCGTGTGCGGTGCCTTCAACGCCGACTTCGACGGCGATCAGATGGCCGTTCACCTCCCGCTGGGCGCCGAGGCGCAGGCTGAGGCCCGCATCCTGATGCTCTCGTCCAACAACATCCTCAAGCCCTCCGACGGACGCCCGGTGACCATGCCCAGCCAGGACATGATCATCGGCACCTACTACCTGACCCAGGGTCCCGACCCGGACGTCGAGGTGGCCCGGGACGCCGAGGGCAACGAGATCACCCCGTCCTTCTCCTCCTTCGCGGAGGCCGTCATGGCCTACGACTTCGGCAAGCTCGACGTCAACGCCACCGCCTTCATCCGCTTCGAGGAGGGCATCACCGCCCCCAAGGACTGGCGGGCCCCCGAGGGCTGGACCGAGGGCGACCCGATCACCCTGCGCACCTCGTTGGGGCGGGCCCTGTTCAACACGGCCCTGCCCGAGAGCTTCCCCTACGTGAACTACACGGTGGACAAGAAGCAGCTGGGGAACATCATCAACGCGCTGGCCGAGAACTACCCGCGCGTGGACGTGGCCGCCTCACTGGACGCTCTGAAGGCCAACGGTTTCCATTGGTCGACCTGGTCGGGTATCACGGTCGCCTTCGCCGACGTCGTCTCCCCTCCGTCGAAACTCGAGATCCTCGTGCGCTACGAGGGCGAGGCCGCCGAGATCGAGGAGCAGTTCGAGCTCGGCGCTCTGACCGAGGAGGACCGTTACCAGTCGCTGATCGACATCTGGACCAAAGCGACCGCCGAGGTCGCTGAGGCGATGCGCGCGAACTTCCCCGAGCGCAACACCGTCTTCCAAATGGTCGCCTCCGGAGGCCGCGGCAACTGGGATCAGATCCGCCAGCTCGCCGGGATGCGCGGCCTAGTGGCCGACCCTCGGCAGCGTCTCATCGAACGCCCGATCAAGTCGAACTATCGGGAGGGTCTGAGCGTCCTGGAGTACTTCATCGCCACGCACGGCGCCCGCAAGGGTCTGGCCGACACGGCGCTGCGCACCGCCGACTCCGGGTACCTCACCCGCCGTCTGGTCGACGTCTCCCAGGACGTCATCGTTCGCGAGGACGACTGCGGCACCCGCAAGGGCCTGACCAAGCGCCTGTTCACCTGGAAGGACACCGATGGCGAGCCCGTCAAGGTCGTCTCCGACATCCTGGAGACCACCGTCTACGGCACGACGCTGGCTCGCGATGCCGTCGACGCCGAGGGCGACGTGGTCATCGAGGCCGGGACCGACTTGAACGAGACCGCGGTTGCCGCCGCCATCGAGGCCGGCATCGAGGAGGTCGTGTGCCGCTCGGTGTTGACCTGCGACTCCGCCGTCGGCACCTGCGCGGCCTGCTACGGTCGCTCGCTGGCCACCGGTAAGCGCGTCGACATCGGCGAGGCCGTCGGCATCATCGCCGCCCAGTCCATCGGCGAGCCCGGTACGCAGTTGACAATGCGCACCTTCCACACCGGCGGGGCCGCCGGCGCGGCCGACATCACCCAGGGTCTGCCCCGCGTCCAGGAGCTCTTCGAGGCCCGCACGCCCAAGGGTGAGGCCGCCGTGGCGGAGGCCGCCGGCACTCTCGCGATCGATGACGACGCCGACGGCAAGCGCCTGGTCATCCGCCGCGCCGACGGCGAGGAGGACCTTGTCGTCCCCGTCTCGCGCCGCCAGCGTCTGCTGGTCGTCGACGGCGACCGCGTCGAGCCCGGTGACGCCCTGACCGAAGGGCCGGTCGACCCCAAGAAGGTCCTGCGCCTGCGCTCGGTGAGCTCGACCCAGCGTCATCTGGTGGACGAGGTTCAGGAGGTCTACCGCTCTCAGGGCGTGGACATTCACTCCAAGCACATCGAGGTCATCGTGCGTCAGATGCTGCGTCGCGTCACGGTGCTCGAGGCCGGCGACACGGCGCTGCTCCAGGGCGACCTGGTCGACGTCATGCACTTCCGCGCCGAGAACCGCCGCGTGGTGGCCGAGGGCGGCAAGCCCGCCTCCGGGCGCACCGAGCTCATGGGCATCACCAAGGCCTCCCTGGCGACGGACTCGTGGCTGAGCGCCGCGTCCTTCCAGGAGACCACTCGCGTGCTCACCGAGGCCGCCATGAACGGCAAGTCGGACCCGCTGCTGGGCCTGAAGGAGAACGTCATCCTCGGAAAGCTCATCCCCGCCGGTACGGGGCTGGCCCGTTACTCGGACATCGAGGTCGAGCCGACCGAGGAGGTCAAGGCGGAGGTCTTCTCCCACTCCAGCTTCGGCGACGACGTGTTCGGCGTCGGCGAGTCCGTGGCTCTGGACGACTTCTCCTTCGGGGGCGGGTTCAGTGCGGACTTCTCCGACGATTTCCGCACCGGTTTCTCCTCCAGCGAGGACTACCAGTTCTGAGGCGCCTCGGCGCGAGACCGACATCGCGGGCCGGGACCGACGACGCCGTCGTCGGTCCCGGCCCGCGGCGCCGGTTCGGGCGGGTCCGAAGCGACCAGAGGGGCTCGGGGCGGGTCGGGGAACCGTGGTGCGGGGAGGGGGAGGGCACGACGTGACGCACGTCGGTGACGTCCACAGGCGGAGGGCGTAGCCTCGTCCAGACAGTCCGACAGCCGTCCGCGTCTTACGGGAGCGCTCTTGTCCACCTCCACACCGCCCGAACCCCGTTCGTACGACCCCGCGTCCGGGACGCCGCGTCCCGCCGAACGCACCAGCATCCTGGGCCGCACCGGATCCTCCGAGCCGGTCGACTCGGAGGCGACCCAGGCCCTGCCCGCCGACTGGGCCGCGGGGCAGCCCGCCACCTCGGTCATGCCCGCCGGTGCGGGCGAGTGGTCCGGTCAGCCTCCCGCCGCCTACGCCCCGGCGCCGGCGGTTCAGGCCCCTGCGGCCTCCCAATGGAACCAGCCGATGCCTCAGGCTCAACCGATGGTTCAGGCTCAACCGATGGTTCAGCCCCAGCCGGCGGTCCAGCCCCAGCCTGAGGCGCTGCCGCGGCGAGGCGGATCCCGCAGGCGGCGCACGATGGCCACTCCGATCGGGACCGTTCTGATGCTGGCCTCGGTGGTGCTGCTGGGGTGGGGCGTCTACACGCTGCTGACCTCGTTCCACGTCTTCGACGTCGTCCTTAACGGCGCCGAACCCGTCGACCAGACCGCCCTCAAGGCCATCGGCGCGGGAGCGCTCCTGGCCTTCGTCGCCGTCATCACGGCGATCGTTGCCTGCACCCGGGCCCGCCCCAAGACGGCGGCCACCCTGCTGCTGATCGGTTCTCTCGTCCTCCCGTTGGTCGCCACCGGCGTGGGCGCCTACTACGGCGGCACTCAGCTGAAGGACCAGACCGTCGCCGAGGCCAAGGAGCGGGGGAGCATGCTCGACACCTCGCAGATCGCGGCCGCCCTCGACCAGGTCAAGGTTGCGGGCGTCAATGTGACGGGGCCCTGGCGCGACGAGTTGACGCGGATCATCCAGAACGGTGGCGATATCGGCAATATCGGCGACCACAACGGCAACGGGAGCGGCGGCGGCAACGGCAATAACGGCGGCGCCGGCGACCACAACGGCAACGGAAGTGGCGGCGGCAACGGCAATAACGGCGGCGCCGGCGACCACAACGGCAACAACGGCAACAACGGCTCCGGCGATCACGGCGGCGGTCACGGGAACAACGCCGGTGAGGGGGGTCAGGGAGACACCCAGGGGTGAGGCGCGACATGGTCTCAGTCCCCCGTCGCAGTGCGCCTCTGGTGGACGCGGATGATGACTGCGCGGATGCCGGGAACGATACGACGCGCTGGAACCAGTGCAACGGTCACGACTTCGTCGTCGCGCGGCCGGCCTATTCGACCTTCTGATGTCCGCCGCACCCGGTACCGTTGCGCGTGGACGGCGGTGACCGCCGCCTCATTCCGCAGTCCCGTCAACCTCGGCCCCGCCCTCCGAAGGAGCCCGCTTCGATGTCCGCTCTCCCGTCGCCCGACCCCAGCGCCGATCTTGACGGCGACCCCGGTGCCGTCGGTCGGCCGGCCCTCGGCGGTGCCGGGGCGCCCGAAGCGGATGCCACAGGACCCGGGCGGCCCATGCAGTTCGCGGATGCGCCCCCGATGGGATGGGGTGTCGAGGACGTCGTCGAGCCGCGGGCGCCCAGCAGGAGAGCGCGCCGGCCCCGCATATCGAGGGCGCTGCCGGTCGGCGTCGTGATCGGCCTCCTGGGGACGGGGGTGCTGACGTGGGGGTGCTACGACCTGCTCGCCTCCGTCGACGTCTTCGACGTCGCACTCGACGGTGCGCCGCTGATCAACCGGGTCGACGCGGTGATGATCGTCCTCGGACCGCTGCTGCTCCTGATCGCCTTCATCACCGCGATCGTGGCTCTCGTGCGCTCGGCGGTGCGATGGCCGGCGGCCCTGCTGGTGATCGCGCTGCTGCTGGCGCCCCTGCCCCTGGCCGGGGCCGGGCTGGTCCAGGGGACGCGCACGTTTAAGGAGGAGACGATGGCCAGCGCGAACGCCTACGCCGGGCGGGTCGACCCTCAGACGGTGGACGCGGCATTCGACCGTCTCAGGGACAGGGGCGTATCCGTCCCGGGGCGCGACAAGATCATGGAGATCCTGCGGAGCGGCGAATGATGACGACGTTTTTGAAGGGAGACCGGGCGGCTGAGGAGGGGCAACGATGACCTCGAGACCGAACATCCCGTCCGCGGGCGCCTGGGACGCCTCGCCCGCGTTCGGTGGGGAGGACCGGCGGGCCGGCTCGCCGAACGCGCCGGCCGGGGATCCGATCGACGGCCCCTCGACCTCCGGGGCCGGCATCGGGAGTCGTGCCGACGTCATATCCCCGGACGACTCGCCCTTCGGTGGCGAATCCTTCGGCGGTCAGCCGCAGACGCTCCGCCCGGTCTCAGCGCCGGTGGCCTACTTGTACGCCTCGATGCTGGCCGTCCTGGTCTCACTCGTCCTGACGGCTCTGGCGGGTTCTCTCCTCCTGTCCGCGGCCGCCTGGCTCCTGTCCGTGACTCTGGGACTGGGACTGGCCATGGTGTTCGTCGTCAGGGACACCGCTCGGCAGGCCAGTCCCTGGTACGACCATCAGCCTTTTCCGGCGCTCCTGTACCGGGTGAGCATCGTCGTCGCCCTGGTCGGCATCGTCGCGGCCTGCGCGCGGATCGCCCTGTTCGTGGGAAGGATGTGATCGGCCCATGACGCGGCCCGCGATGACGGCCTCGCCCATCCGCCGGGCGATCACGCTGGCGGCCGTCCTCCTGTGCGCCCTGTGCCTGACCCCGCCGACCCTCCCGGGTCCGACGCCCCCCGCCCGGGCTCTCCCGCAGCAGGCCGAACAGACCGACCGATCGGGACCGTCTGAGCCGGCCGAACCGTCCGACCAGCCCGCTGGTCAGCAGGGCGGTCTGTCCGAGTTCGGCTCGTGCCTGGCCGGTAGCGGCCAGGGGTCTGTGGTCATCCTCATGGACCAGTCCGGTTCCCTGCGCACCACCGACCCCGACCGGGCGAGGGTGAGGGCCGCCCAGTACCTGGCCGAGCGCCTGGCGTCCTTCTCGACGACGAACGGCATCACGTTGAATGTGCACGTCGCCGGCTTCGCCGCCTCCTACGCGGGCGCGGGCGATTGGACCGCGTTGACGCCGGACACGCTGGAAACGGTTAAGAGCCGGATCTTCGCCGTCGGCGATGACGTCCAGGATTACGACACGGACTACTGGAACGCCCTGGAGGGCGCCCGCCAGGATCTGGTCGACCACGACGCCTCCGGCTGCCGGGCGGTGGCGTGGCTCTCCGACGGCGAGTACGACCTGGACATGCGCGACTCCGGGGCCGGTCAGGACATCGGGACCGACAAGCCCTACGCCCCGGGCGTCCGGCTCGACTCCGAGGACGGGGTCGCTCAGGCGGAGCAGGCGGGGACGGCCGATATCTGCCGCCCCACCGGCGTCGCCGACCAGCTGCGCTCCTCGGGGGTGACCCTCCTGGGGCTCGGTTTGAGCGATGGGGGCGCCGACTTCACCTTCATGAGACGGATCGTTGGCGGCGGCGGGACGAATGCCGCCGCCAACGGCGTGGAGTCGTGCGGGGACGTATCCTCGCCCACCGGCTCGTTCTACCCCGTCTCCGACATCGACTCCCTGCTGATGGCCTTCGATTCCATCTCGGCCGCGGGAACGACGGTGCGCTCGGACTCGGTGAGCGTCTGCCAGGGCGGCGCCTGCGCCGAGGGGGAGTCGAGCTTCGTCGTCGACGGCTCCCTCCAGGACGTGCACGTGCTGGCCTCCTCCGACGTCGACGGCCTCGAGGCCCGCCTCTACCCGCCCGGGGCGAGCGACCCGATCGTCATGTCGCAGACCACCGGGCCTCAGACCGCCGACGGCGTGAGCTACGAGTGGCTGACCGGGCGCACCCTCCAGGTCGACCTCGCCGCCGACTCGGCCCCGACCTGGGACGGGCAGTGGCGCCTGTCCTTCATCGACGAGCAGTCCCGGACCGAGGGCGAGAAGGTCAACGTCAACCTCCACCTGTCCTCGCCGCTGACCCTGGCCTGGCAGGATCTGGCGACCACCGAGCTGCGCCAGGGCGAGACCGTCGACGACGTGCGACTCGCACTCCTCGACCACGCCGGCGGCCGGCCCGTGGACACCTCCCGTCTGACGGGCGCCCTCTCCGCCACCGTGACCCTGACCGACTCGAAGGGGACGAGTACGACCCTCTTCGAGTCCGACGACGTCGAGGATCTGAACCGGCCGGTCAACATCCCCGTCGGGCGGGATGTGGCCCTCGGCGAGGCGAGCGTGACGACATCGGTGACCGTCACCACTGCGCCCGCCACGGGCGCGGACGGCGGCCGGGTCGACGGGACGACCCTGGCGCCGACGCAGGCGACGACGACCGTCTCGATCAACCCGCCGCTGGACTTCCCGACCCTGGCCTCCCCGATCGACTTCGGCCGCCTGGAGGAGGACACGACGGCGCATGCGGCCCTGGCCGTCACCGGGCCCGGTTGCGTCTGGGTACCCCCTGACGCCGTCACCCTGACGGGTGCGCCCGCGCAGGCGGGCGCGATCACGGTCGTCTCCGACGCCTCCTCGCAGGACTCCTGCGTCAGCGTTCCCGAGGGGCGGACCGCCGAGCTCGGACTGGACCTGTCGGCCGACTCCCACGCCAACGGCGCGGTCACGGGCAGCGCCTCGGTCATGGTGGCCCCGCTCGACGAGCCGGATCGCGCCCAGGCGGTCGACGTGCCCCTTCGGGCGGAGATGCGCCGGCCGCTCGACGTGGGGACGGCGTGGACCGCCTTCGCCATCGCGCTGGCCGCGGGCATCGGCGTCCCCGTCGGCCTGCTGTACTTGTTCACGTTCCTCGCCGCCCGCATCCCTCCGGGCACCATCGCCGTGGCGAGCACGGTCGTCGACGTGCCGGACGACGGCACGAGCGCCGTCATCGACGTCCCCTCCCGGGAGTGGACGTGGGTGTCCGTGCCCAGGGGCGCGCGCGAGGTGACGGTCGGCCCCTGCGTCCTGCGCACGCGGGTGGGCGTGTGGCCGACCCGCGTGCCCTACGCCGTCGTCGTCGCGCCGCGCGCGCCCTCGGTCTCCGGCGCCCCCGTCGGCCAGCGCGGGGGACGCGCCACCGTTCCCGTGAGTCTGAGGGGCAACTGGATCGCTATCCTCGACCAGCCCGACTCCCCCCGCCGCGTCACCCTCGTCATGGTGGCCCAGGGGACCGCCGAGGCCGCCAGGGACCGGCTCGTGGATAGGGCCGGCCGTGAGCTGGCCGCCCGCGTCGCCCGCCTCCGCCCGCAGGCGGGGGCCGGAGCCCGTCCGGACGACGCCGGCGGCGGCTCGACGGGGTTCGCGGACGACGCCGGAGGAGCGGCCGCCTCGACGACCTCATCCTCCGGGCTGCCGACGCTCAGCGAGGACGACCCGTTCGCCGGGTACACCTCCTCCCGATAGCGGGCCCTCCGGATAGTGAACAGCTGACCCGGCGGTGGGCGCCGGAGACAAGGAAACGAGAGAATGCACAAGGTGCTGGTCATCGGCTGCGGTGGTTCGGGCGCGAAGACGCTGTCCTACATGATGGATCAGCTGGACGCGGATCTGGCGGCCTACGGGATCGACGAGATCCCGGGCTGCTGGCAGTTCCTCAACGTCGACACGCCCTTGCAGGAGGAGGAGGGCGAGGCCGTCGGCTCGGTGAGCAAGCAGGGCGGGGCGTACGTGGCCTGCGGCGTGGCCGACGGCGGTTATCGCGCGGTGGACGAGGCGCTGACGGCGCGGGTGCGCTCCCGCGGCGGGGCCGGTCTGCGCCACCTGGCGACGTGGATGCCGCGGCGTCCGCAGGACGTGTCCTTCCCCGTGACCGTGGGCGCGGGGCAGTTCCGCGGGATCGGGCGGCTGCTCATCCTGCGCCGGCTCGGCCAGGTGCGCGGGGCGGTGGAGGCGGCTCTGGCGCGAATGGCCGGCCCCTCCTCCCGTGAGGCCGCCGAGCGGGTGGCGCGCGCAGTGCCGGGCGTGGGCGATGCTCCGGATCCGTCGGCGCCCCCGATGGTGCTGGTGGTCTCCTCCATGGCGGGCGGCTCGGGAGCCTCGATGACCCTGGACGTGTGCCGGCTCGTGGCCGGGGCCGCCGCGACCCCGGCGATCGACCCCCAGCTGATCTCGGTCTTCCTGTACACGGCGGAGGTGTTCGGCTCCGTGCCCGAGCACCTGCGGACGGGCATGCCGGGCAACACCCTGGCCATGCTGGGCGAGATCGTGGCCGCCCAGGCAGGCGCCGGGGGCGAGACGGCGCGCCTCGACGAGGAGCTGTACTCGCTGCTGGGGATGACGGTTCCGGCGGGACGCGCCTTCAAGCGGGTCACCCCCATCGGGCTCAAGGCCGCGGGGACCGGGGCCGTCTTCGGCGACGGGAGCACGGACGGGGTCTTCCGCGGCATGGGGCGCGGACTGGCTCGGTACATCTCTTCGCCCGCCTTCGAGCAGTACGTCAGCTACGACATCGCCAACGAGGTGACGGTGCCCAACCGCGACCTGGTGAGCTGGGACGTCGACCCGACGGATACGGCCTGGTCGTCCTTCGGGTACGCCTCCCTGAGTACGGGGCGCGACCGGTACGCGGAGTACGCGGCGCAGAGGCTCGCCCGGCGCACGGTCGATCACGCTCTGGACGGGTTCCGCGCCCCCGGGGGCGCGTCGAACGATTCCCAGCGCCTGTCCGACCTGTGGGAGCACCGCCGGTCCGACGAACTCGTCCATATGGGGCTGCCGGTCTCGGCGGGGACCACCATGATGGGCGCGACGGGCGCCGTCGACCGTGAGACCGTCGGCTGGCTGCTGTCGGACCGGCCCGGTTCGACGATCGGCAAGGCGCACCTGGCGGCCCGCGCCCGCGCCACCGCCGACGCCGTCATGGGCCGCCGTCCGCAAACGGAGGGCATGCCGGTGGCCGAGTGGGGCACCGCCATGACGAACTGGCTGCGCTCCCAGGAGAACCTGGTCGGCCAGGAGCTGGAGGGCGCGAGCCTCCAGCTCGCAGTGCAGCGGGCCCAGGAGCTCCTGGAGGGCATTGTCGGCCGGACGCGCCGCGACCTGGCGGACCTGGGGCTGCCGTACGCCATCCACGTCATGGGTGAGCTGGGGCAGGTCGGTGGCGTGCTCAGACCGTTGGCGGACCGGCTGGAGCAGGTGGGGATGCAGTGCCCGACCCATGCGCTGGCCGTCCCGGACTCCCTGTCGACGGCTATGCGGGGCATGGGCCGCACGCGGCTCGGCGAGGCCGGCAGCGAACAGCTGGTGGACCGGATGACGGCCGGGCTGGCGGAATCGGTGTTCCAGTGGCTGCTCGCCCGCACGGCGACCCACCTGGCGACGGCCCTGCGGGATCTGGCGGCCTCGGCGGTCAAGCCCCTGTCCGACGCGCTCGACGAGGCCCGCAAGGTCCTCGAGCGCGAGCGCAGGGACGACCACAACGCATTCGGGGTTGCGGACGTGGCGACCGACGTCTACCAGGCGTGGCCCGGCGAGCCACCGGCCGGGGCGGCGGACGGGGCCGCGGTGCCGCAGCGGTTCGCGACGGCGCACAACGAGGTGGTCCTCATGGGCGTCGAGCAGTACCCGGGGCGCTTCCTGGAGCACATCGTGGCCGCCGTGCCCGAGGAATCGGGCGGTGACCTGCACCGGGCCTACACCGAAGCCGTGCGTGAAGTCCTGACCGGATCGTGGGAGCAGGGCAGCGGTGACCGCCCTCCCGAAAACCTGCTGACGGTCGTGACGCGCTGGGTGCCGGCGGGCCTTCAGGGGGCGACCGGCAGTGCGCTGCCGACCGCTGCGAAGTACGAGGTGAAGCTGCGGTCGGCCGACGTGCTCGCCCGCGCACGGGCCTTCGTGGGACGGCGCGGGGAGGTCTTCGCGAGGTTCGCCTCGCAGTCGCTGCGCGGTTACTTGACCGACGAGTCGGCGGGGGATTTCGAGAAGTCGCAGCGCCGCGAGGAGGTGCTGGTGGGGCTCAAGCGGGTGCTGGACATGGCCCGTCCCCTGGTGGAGATCGACGAGCGGATCTACTCCAGGCTGCACGAGGGTGAGCACCCGCTGCTGTCCTTCACCTTCTCCTCGATCCCGTTCCGCGGACTGGAGACGGGGGTGGCAGGGGAGTTCCTTGAATACCTCAGAACCAACCCGTCGGTGGACCCGTCCATGGTGCAGGTCGTCGAGAAGAGCCTGGGGGACGAGGAGGTGCCGCGCGTCGACGTGTTCGGCTCCTATCCGCGCACTCTCCCCGTGGCCTATTCGGGCCTGCTCAGCTCGGTGTCGACGGCCTGGGACCGCGCGGCGGGCTCCGAAGGAGCGCGCGAGGCCTTCTGGACGTGGCGTCGGGCCCGCCCGCTGCCCGGCGGGGTGCCGGTGGGCGACGGGGAGCGCCGAGCGATGGTGAGCGGCTGGTGGGCCGCGACCCTGGCCGGCGGCCTGGACCGCCCGGCGTGGAAGGACAAGCGCGACGCCCGGCCGGTGCGGGTATGGGATCGCGAGGAGGCCCAGTGGGTGGACTTCCCGCAGCCCATGCTGACCCCGCGTTCGCGGATGATCGCGCCCAACGCGTGGCTGGCCTCGGTGCTGGAGTCCATGCTCCTGGCCCACCTGCAGGCGGGCAGGAGGGGTCTGGAGGCGTTTCGCCCCTGGAAGGTGCTGCGCCGCTGGGCGGAGGACGGGGAGAACCGCAAGGAGATCTCCATCGACGACGACGGCCCGTTGTGGGACGTGTTCGCCGAACTGCTCGGGAGAGGGCGGGTCGGCGACCTGCCGGTGCCCGGCCCCCTGGAGGGACTGGAGGCTCCCGAGGAGCGCCGTCGGGCACTCGTCGGGCAGTGCGACGTCATCGTGAAGGATCTGGACTCCAAGTACCTCCCCGGCGCCGGGAAGACCGACGACGCCAGGCATTTCACGAACTACACCAGGCGCTCCCAGGTGGCCACGACGCCGCTGTCGGTGGACATGGCCCGTGAGATGCGCGACGAGCTCGCGAAGGTGCGCTCCATCCTGACTCGGGTGAGCCCGCTGAGCGAGGACGCCCCCATCGAGGAGGACGAGATTGAGTACTGACGCGGCTCTCGCCTCCGCGCCGGGCGACGTGGAGGAGCGCAGCGCCGTGAGCGTCTTCATCGCCCCCGTCAGCCAGCGACCCCTGCTGGCGGCCCTGACGGACCTGTCCGGCGCAGGTCTGATCGCCCCGTTCCACTGGGTCGAGTCCGCCCCCGACGCCGGTGCCGACGCCGCCGGCCGCGCGGCCGACCCCGCGCTCGTCTCGGTGCGCGACGGGCGGGTCAGCGCCTCGCGCTACTCCCGCGTCGTCAACCGGCACGCTCTGAGAACCGTGCGACTCCTGATCGTCGTCCCGGTCGGCCACCCGGACCAGGATGCGCTGTCCTCGCAGACCGAGCTCTACTTCCATGGCCTGGGCATCACATCCACGGCCCGGCGCGAATGCACCCGCGTGCTCGTGCCCTGGTCGGCCCGGCCGCTGGCGGCCGAGCTCGGGCGGTCCGGGTGGAACAACGTCATGCTCTCGCCCGAGGCGACCGCCGATCCGGCCTACAGCCCGACCCCCTGGTGGGAGGAGCCGGAATGCATCCCGGGCGCCGCCGCCGTCGGGCTGGCGGTGCAGGCCGGCCTGTGCGGCGCCGTCGAGGACGCGCCCCACGACGGCCGGCGCACGACGTCGTCGACCTACATCGAGGTCACGCGCTCCTTCGTGCGCATGACCGACGCGCATGCCGCCGAAGATGAACTGCGCGGTCGGGTCATGCGCATGGACGGACGATTCCCCCGGCCCACCCGGGCGGAGACCGGGGTGTGGATCGCCCCCTATCCGGACCCGGCCGACCGCGCCACGACAGCCGCTCGGGCGTGGGGCCGACGCCACCGGTCGGCGCTGCGCCGCCCGATGGCGCCCGTGCCCGACGAAGAGCACGAGCAGATCGGGTTCCTCCAGGCCCTGACGATGTTCTTCTCCTTCATGGTCAGGGTGATCAGGGGGGCCCCCGGCGACTGGCTGCGCGGTCACTTGCGCTCCGCCAAGGCGAGTATCGCCGCCACGACCGGCACGATCGTCTTCGGGCGGGATTCACCGGTGCGCGTCGTCGTCGGCGGGGTGGATGCCGCCGGGAGGACCGCGGGCTGGCGCGATCTCGCCAGCGCCGCCAGGCGGGCCTGCGCCGTCATGCCCGAGGACTTCCCCCGCGCCGGCCGGCCCGTCCGCCGGGACTTCTCCGCCCTGTGGCAGGATCTCGTCTTCGGCGCCCGCGCTCTCGTCGACGGATCGGGGTGCGCGGAGCTGGGGCTGGCCGCCTACGAAGGGTACGTCTGCGAGCGCGACATCATTGCTCCTCCCCGGGACGGCGAGGGCTCCTTCACCGTCGCCGAGACCATTGGCGACATCCCCGCCGGCACCGTGATCCACGCCTGGGACCGCCTGGAGATCGACCGCGTCGGGGCCGCTCTGAGAAGGATCGCCGAAGCCGACGAGCCCCGTTCCCAGGCGGCGGCCCAGTATCTGGCGCGCATGGGGGCGTGGCGCGGCCGCGGCGATCTGCGCTTCCTCCCGCTCGTGGGCGCCCTCCTGGCCGACTCCTTCTCCAGGACCCGTAGGGACATCGCCGCTCTGGCCGCCCAGCTCGAGGAGCTCATCGACCAGGACCCGACCGCTCGGACTGAGCGCAGCCAGCGTCGGCTGGCCGGGATCCTCAGGGGTCTGCTCGCCGCGTTGGCGACCGTGCTCGCGGTGTGCACTCTCCTCGGGGCGATTCACGTGATCTCCTGGATGACCTTCGCGATCGTCTCGGCCCTCGTGCTCCTGGCGTGGCTCACCGGTTCGTTGATCACCTTCGTCCGGCGCCAGCGAGAGGTCTTCCGCCTCATCGCCGCGGCCAGGTCGCGGCGCACGCGGCTGCCGGTCATCAACGCCAATCTGCGCCTGGCCATCGAGGACCTCGCCGCCCAGGGGGAGGCCTACGCCCAGTTCGACCGCTGGGCGTCGGTTCTAACCTCCTTCCTGGCCGACCCGCTGGGCGAACGAGGCATCGGACGCACTGCGTGCGAGCACGCCGCCGAGCTGCCCGCCCCGATCCAGCGCGTGGTCGTCGAGGCCGACGACGACGCCCTGGCGGATACGGCGGCGGACCTGCGCTCGATGGTCTTCACCGTCGGCTGGGCCGGGCAGGCGTGGGAGGCGCTTCAGGCGCGGGTGAAGGACGACCTGACTCCCGACCAGCGCAGTCTGCTGCGCAGCAGGCAGCTCGAGCTGTTCTCCGAGCCCGGCGAGCGGGGCTCGGCCCTGAGCAATTGGGCTGAAGGGCTCGCCGTCAAAGGGGTGCGCTCCGACGCCGGCACCGAGCGCTGGGCGAGATGCATCGGGCTCTTGAGTGGGAGTGGCGGCCCTTCGCTGGAGCTCATGGCCCTTACCCCCGACGGGCGGCGCCGGATCACCGACTACCGCGAGGATCTCGCCGCCCGGCGCGGCAGGAACGCGGCCCTGGACGTCCTGGGCGCGAGTGCCCTGTCCGGGCAGGGCGGTTTCACCACCGACGCCGGCCACTGGTTCTCCGAGAGCCGCAACGGCCTGTCCGAGACGCTCGTCCTGGCCGATTCCACCGAGCCGCTGCCCGAGACGGCCTTCGTCTACCCCGCCGGGCCCGGACCCGCGGACCCGGGCGAGGCCGGCGACGCGGGCGAAGAGGAGGATGATCCGCTCGAGTACTGATGCCCCAAGCCGTCTCCGTTTCAGGAGCGTCTTGCGACCGTCTCCGCCATTGCGCTGTCTCAGCTGTTCGATTGTGCGACAAGGATCCGACAATGCCCATCAACTTGCGTGAATTCACTCAGGCGATGAACGAGTGGATGCCGCAGGCGCCGCCCGAGGCGCGGGAGCATCTGCGCCCCTCGACCTGGAAGCAGCTCCTGCGCACCGGGGAGGACGTCGACGGCGGCACCCGATTCGCACCCCAGGAGATCGTGGAGCGAGTGCTCGAGGGGCGGGAGGATTTGTCTATGAGCGTGGCGCTGCCGGTCTCGCTCATGCTCAACAGCCGCTTCGGCCCTTCGCCGACTTCCGCGGATCAGAGCGCTCGGGCTGTTCGGCCGGGCGCGCCGGCGGCTCCGCCCGAGTGGCGTCGGTGGAACGGCCCCGCACACCCGCGGCGAGAGGCCGCGGCGCCTCGGCCCCCGTGGGTGTTCCCCGCCTACGACTACTCCCGGGAGGACCTCGACTCCTTTGAGGAGTCGGGCAACCATGTCGGCGTCCAGGTCCAGCACGTCGAGGGTCGTCTTCACTACGCGTGGCCGGATGCGGGCGACGGCGAGGTCTACCGCGTCGTCGTCTCCGATCTGGAGGACCCCTACAGCCCGGACGACTTCACTGAGGTCGCCGTCACCGAGGGCACCGACTGCTGGGACGAAACCCCATTGACCTCCGCGGTGCGTTTCATCACCGTCTGGGGGTACTCCCGGCTGGGCGGCTCCTCCGATCCCAGGATCCTCGGGCAGTGCCGGCGGGTGGCCAGTCGTGTGATCGTCCATCAGCTGGCGGGCTGGACCCTGACGTTCGATGCTGAGTCCCGCTCGGTCGACGCCGCCTGGGAACCCCCTCCGGCGCCTCCCGGCGTGCGCGTGAGCGTGCGCACCGCGCGTCTGCCCCTGGACCAGCCGGTGGGGCGGTTCCTGCGCGGCTCGTCATGGATGTCCGACGAGTACAGGATCCCCAACAACGGCGCCGGCTTCCAGGACCTCGACGTCGAGGGCGGCAAGACCCACAACTACGTCGCCGCCGTCGAGGTGGAGGCCGCTGGCAGGCGCTACACCTCGCCCCCCGCGCGCAGGCAGATCATTCCCGATGTCGTCGTCGAGGCGATCGACGATCTGAGCGTCGAGCGTCGCCGGAGCAACGGGGCGGACACGTCCCTGACCGTGCGCTGGACGCAGACGCCGTCGACCTCGGTCACCATCTACCGCACCAGCTCGCCGGTGGCCCCCGAGGCCCTCGAGCGCCGCACCGTGCCGGTCTCCCAGCTCGCCCAGGCCGGTTTGCCGGAGGACGCCGCCATCTCCGCGGCGGCCGGGATCGGCGAGTCGGACGCGCCCGGCCGTCAGCTGCGCACCCTGGAGAACGTCGTGTGGCCCGCGGGCGCCGACTGGGACACCGTTCATCTCACGCCGGTGACTGTGCACGCGGACGACCAGGCGACCATCGGGGCCCCTGTTCGGCTCAAGCGCGCGGGGGAGGTCGGGCATCTGACCCTGGCCCGGCGCCGGGAGTGGGACCTGGTGACCTTCACCTGGCCGGGTGAGGCCACGAGCGTCGAACTGCGGCTGACCGACGCCCGAGCTCCCGTCGACCCGGCCGCCGCGCCGATCGCCGTCGTAACGCAGGACGCCTACCGCCTGGAGGGCGGGGTCATCATTCCCGGCGGTCTGGCGTCGCGAGGCGGTCGCCTCCACGCGACCGCGGTGACCTATCTCGAAGGGGAGAAGATCCTGTCGGCTCCCACGAGCGTCGACGTGCCCGCCCAGTGGGAGTACCGGTACACCCTGTCGTGGCCCGGGGAGAGGATCGGCCGGGGCGGGTGGGTCCGTCGCGGTGCGGCCCTCTTCGGCCGGACCCTCGTCGAGGTGACGCTGACTGCGATTCACGGGGTGACGAGCGAGAACGACGTCATCGGAGTGGCCCTCATCCACAGGGGCGATCGGCTGCCGTTGCACGCCAACGACGGCCGGCGCATACCCGTCTACCTGGAGCGGCCCACCAAGGACGGCGGCCAGACGCCGGTGACGGCGGTGCGCGTGCCCCCGCAGGGGCGGGATCTGTCGCTGTGGTTCGACCACGCCCAGGCCGGTCCCGGCTACTTCCGTCTCATGGTCGACTCCTATCCCGGCTCGGCCATGGACGACGACCATCAGCATCAGGCCCTCGAACGCTACTGCCTCATCGACCCCGACCTCGGCCACCTGATCAAGATGAGATGATGACGCATTCAACGACGACGTCCACGGCGGGTCCCGCGCCGATCCCCGCAGCGACGGACGCGGACCGCGGGGCCGTGCGCCAGCTGCTGTACACGAACACCGACCGCGTCGTCGACGGCGCCAGGGCCGGTGGCTGGCAGATTCTCGCCCGGTCCCCGACCCTCGACGACGCGACGGCCTCGCGCCTGCTCGCCCTCGTCGAGCCTCGGCTGAACCCGGTCGCGCCCCTGTCCGGCTTCCCCACGCCGGAGGAGGTCGGCAGCGCGGCCCGCCGCCTGGCCCAGGTGCCGACAGCCGACGGGACGGTCCTGGTGCACACGGCACCGGCTGGCGCCGACGCCACCGGCCGTCCGAACACCATGACCCATATCGCCGTGCTGGCCGATGAGAAGCGGCCCGCGGTCTGCACCGCCGACCTGTGGCGCTCACCGGGCTGGCGCGTCCCGTTCGGCCCCGACGAGGTGCGCGCGACGAGGATGCCCGCCGCCGGCGAGATCATCCCCGGCCGGAACGTCTCGGACGATTCCGTCGCCGACTTCATGGCGGAATCGGGGCGCGCTGCGGTCCTGGTGGCGCTGGCCGACCTGCTCGGTGACGTGCTCGCCCGACGCGCCGACGCACCGGCGGACAAGACGACGACGGTGCTGCTCGGCACGGACTCGACCGACGAAGCGGCGCTGTGGGTGGGGGCGCTGCAGCGCACCTGCGCTCCATGCACCGGAAGGCGCTTGGGCTTCTCCACGTTGGAGAGAGTCGGCTCGGCCAGGGACATCGAGTCCCTGATGGCGTCGGGCGTCGACCTGGCGTGCGTCCCCCGCCGAGACCTGGAGGCGCTGAGCGCGCGCCGCGGCGTCGTCGTCGTCGACCCGCAGGCTCCGCCGACGCTCCCGCCGGCCACCGCGTGGGCGCGGCTCGTCGCCGGCATGACGACCGACCTGGGAGCCTGGGTGGCCGGAGTCGAGGTCGTGCGCGAGGTCCTCGATCGGCTGTCGGACCACCGGGACCTGACACCGGGATGGCCGCTGGCGATGGCCGAGGCCTGCGACCCGGGCGTCCTGACCGGTTCGGACCGGGGGGAGGGACCGGTGGACGAGGCCGCCGACCACGAACTCGTCGCCTGCCAGCCGAGGGCCGTCGCCGACGACGACTACCTGGTCGCCGTCGTCGGCGATCGGGTGCTCGGGTCGACGCGGACCGATCCGGCGTACTGGTACGACAAGCTGTCGGCGGTCCCCGAGCGCGCACCTGCGGAGGGCGTCGTCACGGGGCTGGCCCGCAAGTACGTGGAGACCGCGGTCCGCGCTCCGCGCTGGCTGCTGGAGGGAGCCCGCCGTTGCGACCGGCGCGCCGCGGACCGCCTGAGCTCGTGGAGCGGGAGCGAGGAGGGGAGACGGGCTCTGGGCCCTGCGCTGGAGACGGCCGTGGACACCGTCTCCCACGATCGGCGGGACACGGCGGTCCTCGTCGTGGTCGATCGGCTGACGCGCGACGGGGTGGTGCTGCCGCGGGCGAGGACGGATGAGCTTCTCCTTCCGGCGGCCCGGGCCCTCGCGGCCGATCAGGATCCCACAGGGCTGCGTGAACGGGTCGTCCGGCTCGACCTGGCTCGACGGTGCAGGGCGCGGCTGGCGCGGCTCGTCGAGCAGGTGCTCCGCGAGGAGCCCGCCCGGGACAGGGCGATCCCGTGGATGTCCCACGACGCGGTCGCCTGGCTCGGTCACGGCGCGATGCGGGAGGGACTGACCGGGCTGACGGCCCAGATCGCCCTAACCGACCTGGTCGACGACCCCGACGCGGCGAAGGCGGGGCGCGCCGTCGAGGCGCTGAACGGCGTGACCGGCAGCTTCGAGATCAGGGCCGATGCCGCCCGTGCGCTCGCGGCCCATGCCACCGTCGACCTGCTGCGGACCCGCCCGCAGGGGTGGCGCAATGCGTGGGACGTCCTGGCCCCCGCGCTGCTGGCGGACCCGCGGTCTCCGACGTCCGCCGGCATCTGCCGCGAGCTTCTGGCCGGGCGCGCTCACCCCGAGGCCTCGATGGGCCGGGCGGTCTACACTCGCTTCTCGGTTCCGACGGCGGTGTCGCTGGTCGTCCTGGTCCATCACGCCCCGCTCATGACGCGCGGCAGCGTGGACGTCGCGGTGACGTACGCGAGCAACGTCCTCGTCGCGGTCGGAGTGCTGGGCGCCGACGCGGCGCTGGCCGCCTCCCCGACGGTGGCGGCGGCGCGGAGCAAGGCCCTGGCGGTGCTGACCCTGGTGGTGTGGAACGGCCGGCCGGTGAGACTGCCGGGGCACGAGCGCACCTGGGGCGCGGCGGTGCAGGGGCTGGACGCCCACCTGGACCGGGACCCCGGCCTGCTCGCCGCTCCGGGGGAGACCGGTGCCGGCAGACTGCTGGCGCGAGCCGTGGACCGCCTGTACTGGTGCGATCACAATACGGAGATCCCCGAGGAGTTGTTCGCCTCGGTCCGCCGGGAGCTGAGCGAGGTGAGGGGGGCGGAGGAGCGCTCCAGCGCTGCGCTGGGCGGGCGCGACGAGACGGTGCGCGCCATCGTGCGCGCCTGGTACGTCTACCTGGGGCCGCAGTGGGGGCGGGCGCTGCGCGATGAGCTGGTGAGTGCGATGGCGCAAGCGCCGGACGCTGACCGCTGGTTGGACGGGTGCGTCCTGCCCGCCGACCCGGCCAGGGGGGCCTCCGGCCTGCGGCGCAGGCTCTTCGGCGGCCACCGGGCCGCAGGACGCGAAAGGAGTACATGATGCCCGACATCTTGGAAAGCGGACAGTGGCAGATGCTGTCGCTGGTCGACGACGGCGCCATCCGGATCAGTCTTGTCTCCGCCGTCGCGGCGAGGCTGGAGGTGACGGGGACGTCCGGCCCGCCCAAGTACCTCGGCCCGGCCCACGACGTCGTCGCCTTCCCCACCGGTGCGGTCGGCGACCGCGGGCCGGTGGGGGTGCGGGTCCGCAGCGCCGCGGGGGAGCCGTTCCCGGGCGACGGGACCATCGACCTGGCCGTGGATTCGACCGGAGGAGGGCACTCCTTCCTGCTCAAGCGGGTACCCGTCGCCGGTCGGATCAGCGCCCCGGTCCTCCAACTCTCCCGGCGCGAGGGCGGCATCATCGCCCGACCGGGGGAGGGCGGTGGCGCGACGACGGGACTGGGCGGCTGGTGCGCCAAGCGCAGGGCCGAGCAGGGGCGGCCCCTCAGACCCACGGTCACCGACGTGGTGATCGACACCTCCTCCTCCATGCGTCGTTTCGCCCCGCGGGTCGAGGCTCTCACGAGGTTCCTCAACGACCTGTACGTCACGGCCGAGGTCGCCGGGCCGACGATTCACCGCGCCGTCATCGCCGGCGCTCGTAACGATGGCGTCGGCTGCGTTGAGGCGGGGCCGGGCGGCGGGGCGGACGGCGGGCGCCGCATCGTCGTCACGGACCTGCCGCTGCCGCCCGGCCAAGGCGAGTGCCTGGTCGTCGGCGCCGCGGACCTGTCGACGGCGCTGCCCGGCGACGCCTACACGCCCCCGCCCGAGGTGTGGGAGGAGCTGGCCCGGACCGACGCGGCCTTCACCCGCGGAACCCTTGAGGCGCTCGCCCCCCTCCTGGACTGGCTCAGCCCGTCCTCGTCCCGGAATGGAGCCGACTGATGACCGTCGCCTGTCCGTACTGCTTCACGCCCCTGCCGGCCGACGAGATCGGCCTGCGATGCGTTGGCGCGTGCAGTGCCGAACCCGATTCCCAGGCGACCGCCTATGCCGGCCAGCCCTACCTGGTCCCGCCGGTGTACCGGATGGTGCGCAGCACGGAGACCAAGCAGCTGCCGTCGTACGTGCTGTGCCGGCGCTGCGGCATGCAGACCTCCCAGGAGATCTGCCTCGTCTGCCATCGGGATCTGCCCGCGGACTGGAGGCGGACGCCTGTGTTCACCATGACCGTCACCGGCGCGCGCGACACCGGCAAGTCCGTGTACATCGCCGTGGCCGTGCAGATGCTGCTGCGCTACGCCCAGCAGCGCGCCGTCATCCTGACGGCTCTGACCCAGGGGACCCAGGACGTCTACAACGACTTCTACTACGTGCCGCTCTACCGCAGGAACGTGGTCATGGAGGGAACTCCCCGCATGAGCGGCGGCGGGGCCTATCAGAAGGACCCGCTGATCTGGGAACTCGCCGGGGGCGACCTGGGTCGCCTCCACCTGGTCATGCGCGACATCGCCGGTGAGGATCTTCAGGACCTCAGCGGACGCGACCCCGCCTTCAGCTTCGTCGATCGCGCCGACCTCGTCATGTTCCTATTCGACCCGCTCATGCTGGATTCGATTCGCAAGATGCTCTCGGGGCTCATCCCCGAGGTGGACACCAGTCGCACGGGCGTGAAGCCCGGCGAGGTCCTGCCCAGGATCCTGTCGCAGATGAGCTCGGGTCATCCCAACCTCGCGCTAACCCTGTGCAAGTTCGACTCCCTGCAGCAGCTGCCGAGGGCCAATAGCCCTATGGCGCCGGCACTGGCCAACCCGGCCGCCCACTTCAACTGGGACGACACCATGATTCGCGCGAAGATGCCGTGCGCGCAGGCGGCGCGGGTGCTGGAGGCGGACTCCGCCTTCCTCGATGCCGAGGTGCGCTCGATCTTCGGGTACATGGGCGAGGACGCCGTCACCCTGCTGGCGGATCAGGCCGTCGGAGACGGCAAGATCGCGTCGATGCGCCATTTCGCCGTCTCCTCGCTGGGCGAGACGCCGCAGCACCGGGAGAGGCTCACCGAGCGCGGGATCTCCCCGTTCCGCGTCCTCGACCCCATCCTGTGGGGGTTCAGCCGCTCCGGCGTGGTGTTCTGAATCGGTGCGCTGGAGCGGCGGACCTGCCCGTTCGGCCGGCTCGGACGATTCGGACGGGGGCGCTTGCGCAGCAGGGAGGCGGTTGATCGCTCGACGGTCGGCGGATCACAATACAGCCACACTTTTTGTTCCAGGAAGGTCTCACCATGAGTGATGCGACCCCGCCGCCCGATCCCGAGGCGCCCCAGGCGTCGGGGGAGTCGCAGCCGGGCGGCTCCCCCTCCGACACCCCCGAGAACCCCGGCGCCCCGCAGTCGCCGGGGTCCCCGGGCTCCCCGCAGGCGCCGGCTCCGGCGGTCCCGGGCCCGGTTCCCCCGCCTCCTGCTCCGACGACGCCGGCGCCCGGAGCGGTGCCGCCGGGCGGTGGCGCGTATTCTGCCGCGCCCGCTCCGGACGCCGCGCCCGCTCCGGGAGCCGGCCCGCCCGGATTCGACACGTACCGGCCGGAGGCTCCCGGCGCATTCGGCCGCCCGGCGTCACCGGGCCCCGTGCAGCGGTCCCTGGCACCGCTGCTGACCTCCCCGGGCCTGACGTCGCTGGGCATCACGATCGCCGTCGTCATCGGGGCGGCCTTCATCTCGGCGGTGCTGCTGATCCTGGCCATCCAAGGCGTCGTTCCCAGCAGGGACCTGCAGGTGAGCTTCTCCCTGCTGCCGGTCCTCATGGGGGCGAGCCTGGGAGGCCGCCTGTCGATGAGCGTGTCGGCCGGCCTGGGCGGCGCGAACGTGTCGGTCTCGATGCCGGCCCTCGGCACGCTTCTGGCCGCTGGGGCGGGCGTCTACCTCGTAGCGAGGCGGCGCGCCGGTCTTGACGGGTCCGGCGCGCCTCTCGGCGGGCTGTGCGCCCGGGCCGCGGTGGAGGCCGCGGCGACCGCCCTCGCCGCCTGCGTACTCACCGCCACGTCCTCCTTCACCTCCGTGGACGGGGGTGAGATCGGCGACGTGCGCTCCAGCGCGCCGCTGACCCTCATCGTCGTCGCACTCGTCGTCTTCGTCGCGCTCGTGGCCGCGCGCGGCGGCGAGACGCTGGCGCTCATGATGCCGGCAGGGCTGCGGCAGGTCCTCTCCGAGCTCGCCGCGCTGACGACGGTGGCCGGTCTCGTCATGGGCGGTCTGGTCGTTCCCGGAACCGTGATCGGCGCCCTGAGCAACGGCGACGGGCCTCTGATCCTGGCGCTGCCGGTCTACCTGCCGAATCTAGCGCTGTACACGCTGAGCCTGGGCTGCCTCGGCGGGCTGACGGTGACCGGGGCTTCGTCCTCGGGGAGCTTGGCCGACGCGGGGATTCAGTCCCTGCTGCGCAACGTCGAGCCTGTCTACGCCTGGGATGTTCTCGGAGGCGTCTCGGTGCTGCTCTTCCTCGCCCTGCTCGTCGTCGTCCTCGCCGCGGCCGCGCGCGTGGGCGTGCGACGCGTGCGGCTCGTCCGGCCCGACCTGACGCGCACCTGGGCGCTGGGCGCCGCGGTCCTCGTGGTCGGTGTCGTCGTGCTCAATCTGCTCCTGCCGCTGCGCCTGAGCGGCGGCCTCCTCGGGCAACCGGTCTCCGGTGCCGCCGGAGCCACCTGGTCGGCGGGCCTGACGCTCGGCATCGTAGGCATGATCGTCTCTGTTCTGGCCGAGTACGTTCCGGCCTGGCTCTACACCAGTGCCACCGGGCTGTTGACCCTGTGCGCCGGCCGCAGCGCCGTGTCGGCCTGGCTGGCCGGATCCTCCGGGCAGAGGGCGAACAGGCCGCCCGGGCCGGCCCCGTCGACCGCGGCCGGTGCCGTTCCACCGCCCCCGTCGGCCCCGTCGGCGGTTTCGGCGGCGACGGGGGCCTTCCCCGTGGTCGGTTCGGCGCCGGCCCCGTCGGCTCCGTCGGCGGTTTCGGCGGCGACGGGGGCCTTCCCCGCGGTCGGTTCGGCGCCGGCCCCGTCGACCGCGGCCGGTGCCGTTCCACCCCCGCCCGCGCCGATGAGCCCGAAGACCCGCCGGCGGCTGCGCACGGGCGTCGGTGTTCTGAGCCTGGTCCTGGTCCTGGTCGTCGCCGCCGTCGTGGCTGTGCACGTTCTCAACTCCCGTCGCAGCCCGGACAAGGAGGTCGCGACTTACCTCAACCTCCTGGCGGACGGGCACGCGCAGGCCGCCAACGAGATGGTCGACCCCGGGGTGTCCAACGACAAGCGGCTTCTCCTGACCGATGAGGCGCTGGGCGCCGCGACCTCCCGCATCACGTCGATCCGCGTCAAGGACGCAGACGTCGACGGCGATCACGCCAGCGTCGATGCGACCTTCTCTTTGGACGGGCAGAAGTTCGATTACACCTTCTCGCTGACCAAGGGTGATTCGGAGTACGGGCTGCTCGATAACTGGGAGATCGACGACTCCCCGGCCTCCCCGGTGACGCTGACGTCGACGTCGTTCGACTCCCTGATCGTCGGGGGTCAGGAGGTGCCGCTGGAGAGGGAGGGCGGCTCCTCGTCCTCCTCGGCGTCCGCCCCCGCGACCTACAAGACGGTGCAGTACGCGTATTTCGGCGTCTACGACATAGCCGGCGGGTCGTCCCGCTCGACGTACCTCACGCCGGATACGACGTCGCTCGAGATCAAGCCGTCTGGTTCCACGTCCACGGCGAAGACCATGCCGTCGGCATCCGGTGAGACGGTCGAGGTCGGCGGGACCCCGACCCAGGCCCTCAAGGACCTCGTCCTGTCCTCGGTCAAGTCCAGGGCCAAGGCCTGCGTCACGGTGCCGACCAATATGGATCCCGTGTGCCCCTCCGCCACGCAGTCGAGCCATCTCGCCAGTCTCGAGGTGACCACCGACGCCACGAGCGTCACCATGGAATCGGGGACGCGTTTCACAAGCGATGTAATATCTATTACAACTACGCCCGATCCTCCTAAGGGCGGAGGTTCGGCCCCCAAACCGAACAGGACCCAGTTCAGGTTCTCCGGCGAGGTCACGTGGACTGATGGCCAGGAGGAGCCCACCGTGACGGTTAAGCGCACGGAGCCGGCGGGGTGAGGACGATCCGCCCGTCCGCGCGTATCGCGCCTATGCGGCGCGGGCGGGCGAGCCGTCTCGACGTGTCCAGGACCACTGAGGCCGACGCCCTGCTCGTCTGGCGGGGCGCCGACGCCCTCGGTATTCTCGCCGACGGTGCCCGCATGCGGGCTGCCGTTCTCCATTCCGTCCCCAGCGTCCCGACGATTCGGCCTGATGACTCAACGATCGGCACCAGTCGGTTCAATCGGACCGGCTGATCCGGTCGATGGACGCCACGCGGGTCTGCCGCGGCGGGGACCGACGGGCCCCATCATGGGGCTCCGGACGCGAGTGCGTGGGTGATGCGCTGCAACCGGTCGTCCGCCGGCCGTTGCAGCCGCCCACCGGACGCGGGCCGGCCCGGCTCCGCGGAGGCACGCGCCCAACGCGGGGGAGCGGGGCCGGTGCGTGGGCAGCGAACCGTCCAGATGCATGTCAGCATGGAGATTGAGTAGTGCCTACAATTCAGCAGCTGGTCCGCAAGGGCCGCTCGACTAAGCGCTCGTCGTCGAAGACGCCGGCGCTCAAGTCCAGCCCGCAGCGGCGCGGCGTGTGCACCCGCGTGTACACCACCACGCCGAAGAAGCCGAACTCCGCCCTCCGCAAGGTCGCCCGTGTGCGCCTGTCGACCGGTATCGAGGTCACGGCCTACATTCCCGGCGAGGGACACAACCTTCAGGAGCATTCCATCGTGCTCGTCCGCGGCGGCCGTGTGAAGGACCTTCCCGGCGTCCGCTACCACATCGTGCGCGGCTCCCTCGACACCCAGGGTGTCAAGGGGCGTCAGCAGGCGCGCTCGAAGTACGGTGCCAAGAAGGAGAAGAAGTAATGCCTCGTAAGGGTCCCGCGCCCAAGCGTCAGCTCGCCGTCGACCCCGTCTACGGCTCGCCGGTCGTCACCCAGCTCGTCAATCGCGTTCTTCTGGACGGCAAGAAGTCCACGGCCGAGCGGATCGTCTACGGCGCTCTCGAAGGCGTGCGCTCCAAGACGGACCAGGACCCGGTCACCGTCCTCAAGCGCGCCCTGGACAACATTCGTCCCGCCCTGGAGGTCCGTTCCCGTCGCGTCGGCGGCGCGACCTATCAGGTTCCGGTCGAAGTCCGTCCGGGCCGCGCCACCACCCTCGCGCTGCGCTGGCTCGTGGATTTCTCTCGCCAGCGCCGCGAGAACACCATGACCGAGCGGCTCATGAACGAGATCCTCGACGCCTCCAACGGCCTGGGCGCCGCCGTCAAGCGCCGCGAGGACATGCACCGGATGGCCGAGTCCAACAGGGCTTTCGCGCACTACCGCTGGTAATAAGCCGCACGTCCGGCCGGGCCGCTCCCCGCTCGCCTCGGCCGACGTCCCACTCCCAATCTCACGAACGAAGGACTTCACTAGTGGCACTCGACGTGCTGACAGACCTGACCAAGGTCCGCAACATCGGTATTATGGCCCATATCGATGCCGGCAAGACGACCGTGACCGAACGCATTCTGTTCTACACGGGCATCAACTACAAGATCGGTGAGACGCATGACGGCGCCTCGACGATGGACTGGATGGAGCAGGAGAAGGAGCGCGGTATCACCATCACCTCCGCGGCCGTCACCTGCTTCTGGAAGAACAACCAGATCAATATCATCGACACTCCCGGCCACGTGGACTTCACGGTCGAGGTCGAGCGCTCCCTGCGCGTGCTCGACGGCGCCGTCGCGGTCTTCGACGGCAAGGAGGGCGTTGAGCCCCAGTCCGAGACCGTGTGGCGCCAGGCCGACAAGTACAATGTTCCGCGCATCTGCTTCATCAACAAGATGGATAAGCTGGGAGCCGACTTCGAGTTCTCCGTCCAGACGATCCGTGATCGTCTTCATGCCAAGCCCATCGTGCTGAACTTCCCGATCGGTGCCGAGAGCGAGTTCTCCGGTCTGGTCGATATCCTGGAGATGCGCGCTGTTCGCTTCCCCGAGAAGGATGCGGCCGGCAAGGATACCCGCGGAGCCATTGTCGAGTACGAGGAGATCCCGTCCGAGCTGGTCGCCAAGGCCGAGGCCCTGCGCGGCGAGCTCCTCGAGGCGGTCGCCGAGGCCGACGACGAGCTCATGGAGAAGTATCTGGAGGGCGAGGAGCTCACCGTCGCCGAGATCAAGTCGGGAATCCGCAGGCTCACCATCGCCGGCGAGGCCTTTCCGGTCATGGCCGGTTCGGCCTTCAAGAACAAGGGCGTCCAGCCCATGCTCGACGCCGTTCTGGACTACCTCCCCTCCCCGCTGGACGTCCCCGACATCGAGGGCCACGCCGTCGGCAACGAGGAGGAGGTGCTCACCCGTCCGGCCGACGAGAAGGCCCCCTTCGCCGCCCTGGCCTCCAAGGTGGCCACCCACCCCTTCTACGGCAAGCTCGTCTACGTGCGCGTCTACTCCGGCAAGGTCTCCCAGGGCGACACGGTCCTCAACGCCACCAAGGGCAAGAAGGAGCGCATCGGCAAGCTCTTCCAGATGCACTCCAACAAGGAGAACCCGGTCGAGCAGGCCCACGCCGGGCACATCTACGCCTTCATCGGCCTCAAGGACGTCACCACCGGTGACACTCTGTGCGCCCAGAACGCGCCGATCATCCTGGAGTCCATGACATTCCCGGACCCGGTGATCCACGTGGCCATCGAGCCCAAGACCAAGAGCGACCAGGAGAAACTGAGCGTCGCCATCCAGAAGCTCTCCGAGGAGGACCCGACCTTCACCGTCAGGCTCGACGAGGAGACCGGCCAGACCGTCATCGGCGGTATGGGCGAGCTCCACCTGGACGTCTTCGTGGACCGCATGCGCCGCGAGTTCAAGGTCGAGGCGAATGTCGGCAATCCGATGGTCGCGTACCGCGAGACCATTCGCAGGAAGGTCGACAAGATCGAGTACACGCACAAGAAGCAGACCGGCGGCTCCGGCCAGTTCGCCCGAGTGCAGATGTCCTTCGAGCCTCTGGAGGAAGCCCCGGCGGCTGAGGATGGGGAGGAGAAGGCGCACTACGAGTTCGTCAACTCCGTCACGGGGGGCCGCGTGCCTCGCGAGTACATCCCCAGCGTCGACGCGGGCGTCCAGGACGCCATGCTCACGGGCGTGCTGGCCGGCTACCCGGTGGTGGACGTGAAGGCCACACTCCTCGACGGCGCCTACCACGAGGTGGACTCCTCGGAGATGGCCTTCAAGATCGCTGGGTCCATGGCCTTCAAAGAAGGCGCGCGAAGGGCCTCCCCGGCTCTCCTCGAGCCCGTCATGGCCGTTGAGGTCCGCACTCCCGAGGAGTACATGGGCGACGTCATCGGCGATCTGAACTCCCGTCGCGGCATAATCCAGTCCATGGAGGACGCCGTCGGCGTCAAGGTCATCAAGGCTGCCGTGCCGTTGAGCGAGATGTTCGGCTACGTCGGCGACTTGCGCTCCAAGACGCAGGGGCGTGCCGTGTACTCGATGGCCTTCGACTCCTATGCCGAAGTGCCCCGGAACATCGCTGACGAGATCATCGCCAGAGCCAAGGGCGAGTGACCCTCGCGGGGCCGACCGGGTCCGATCGCCCGGCTTCGCGCGCCCCGTGCGGGGTGCGCACTTCCAGTAAGATTTCCAACAATCCATCAGTAGAGACTCTCAGCGTCGTCACGGCTAGCATGTGCTTAGTCGAGTCCCGACGAAGAGAACTACCCGAGTCCCAGGAGGACACCAGTGGCCAAGGCCAAGTTCGAGCGGACCAAGCCGCACGTCAACATCGGAACGATCGGTCACGTCGACCACGGCAAGACGACGCTGACCGCTGCGATCTCCAAGGTCCTGCACGACGAGTACCCGGACCTGAACCCCTTCACCCCCTTCGACGAGATCGACAAGGCGCCCGAGGAGCGTCAGCGCGGCATCACCATCAACATCGCGCACGTCGAGTACGAGACCGAGAAGCGTCACTACGCTCACGTCGACGCCCCCGGCCACGCCGACTACATCAAGAACATGATCACCGGCGCGGCTCAGATGGACGGCGCGATCCTCGTCGTCGCCGCCACCGACGGACCCATGGCCCAGACCCGCGAGCACGTTCTGCTCGCCCGTCAGGTCGGCGTGCCGGTCCTCCTGGTCGCTCTCAACAAGTGCGACATGGTCGAGGACGAGGAGCTTCTCGAGCTCGTCGAGATGGAGGTCCGCGAGCTGCTGTCCTCCCAGGACTACGACGGCGACGAGGCCCCCGTGATCCGGGTCTCCGCCTTCAAGGCTCTCGAGGGCGACCCCGAGTGGACCCCGAAGATCAAGGAGCTCATGGACGCGGTCGACGAGTACATCCCGACCCCGCAGCGCGACCTGGACAAGCCCTTCCTCATGCCGATCGAGGACGTCTTCACGATCACCGGCCGCGGCACCGTCGTCACCGGCCGTGTCGAGCGCGGCAAGCTCGCCCTCAACTCCGAGGTCGAGATCCTGGGCATCCGCGAGCCCCAGAAGACGACCGTCACCGGCATCGAGATGTTCCACAAGTCGATGGACGAGGCATGGGCCGGCGAGAACTGCGGTCTGCTCCTGCGCGGCACCCGCCGCGAGGACGTCGAGCGCGGGCAGGTCGTCGTCAAGCCCGGTTCCATCACCCCCCACACCGAGTTCGAGGGCCACGTCTACATCCTGACCAAGGATGAGGGCGGCCGTCACAACCCCTTCTACTCGAACTACCGTCCGCAGTTCTATTTCCGCACCACGGACGTCACCGGCGTCATCACGCTGCCCGAGGGCACCGAGATGGTCATGCCCGGCGACACCACCGAGATGAGCGTTCAGCTCATTCAGCCCATCGCCATGGAGGAGGGCCTCGGCTTCGCCATCCGTGAGGGCGGTCGCACCGTCGGCTCCGGTCGCGTCACCAAGGTCATCAAGTGACGTCCTGACTGCGGGGTCAGCCGCTTCGCAATAGCGAGAATCTGTTGGGGCTCCCCCTCCGACCAATACGGTCGGAGGGGGAGCCCCGTTTTCGTATCAATACGCATCGTTGCCGAACCGCTGCCGTAACGAGATCGGTTCGTGCCAAGATTCTCCGGATCTGGCCATAACCTCTTTCCGTACCTGGATGAGCGGGTCCCACCGCGGCGGACCGCCGCGCCCGCCTCCGCAATATGGGAGTGAGTTGTGTCTGTACACCGTGCCGCCCGCATGCTTCGTCGTATCGCCGGCTTCGCCGTCGCGAGCGGGGCTTGCGCGGCCCTTGTCCTGAGCCCGGTCCCGAATTCTGCGCCGGCTCATGCCGATTCCGACGCCACGAGTCTTCCCGCCGTTTTCGCAACCGGCGGTTCGGGCCGTTATGTCAACGCCATCCAGTGGCTTCAGTGGGGGGACTACGAGACCCAGTTCAAAGATCAGGCCAAGCCGAATGTTCCCGTGCTATCGGACGGGCAGACCAAAGATTTCGTCAATGAACGGGACCTGGGTGACGCCGGGAATCTCGTCACGACCTGCACTCTGTCCAACCTCCAGCATCTCGGCCATTCTCCGGACCTGTCCGACCAGCAGTCCAACGGTCCGCTGGTGGCCACCGTCCCCGGAGCCTGGGCGGGCGACGCCCTCGATAATCTCTACAATGTCGGCGGTGCCGGCCAGTGGAGCGACGGCAGCGAGGTCTGGCACGACGGCCTGACCTACCCCCGGGACTACGTCAACAAGAATCAGATGGCCATCGGCCTGGCCAACGGCTACGCCTACAACGGCAGCAGCACATGGGACGGCAAGCCGTGGGGGACGCCGGGCTCCAGCACCGAGCCGACCGGCTACGCCTCCCGCGTGAGCGTGGACTACTCCTGCACGGCCGAGCTCCATGCCCCTGACGGGAACGTCACCTCCGTCCCGGTCGCGGGTCTGGTTTTCGCCGACGCGGAGGCGTCGTCGAGGCGCTACGGCATCAAGTCCTGGGCGACGAGCCAGTGGGCCGACGAATGGGTTCAGGCCAGCACCGACCAGAACGTAACCTGGCGCGTCCTGGACACCATGCGCTCTCAGTCGTGCATCTCCAAGAACACCGGCAAGCAGGTGACCACCGACGCCGAGGTCTCCGACGGCGGCCGCACCCTGCGCCTGATGCCTAGCGACGAGGAGTGCGTCTATCAGAGCGGCGGGTCCTACAGCCGCCCCAACGGTCTGGGCGGCCCCGACGCCGTCATGTTCATGGATGGCGCCACCAAGGCTACGATCACCATGCAGGGGTCGGGTTACTCGGCTGTCGCGCTGGGCCTGATCGTCGCCACCGACTTCGGCGACGCTCCGCAGTCCTACGGCTATTCCGGCGCCCTCTTCCAGCCCACGTGGCAGGGCGGCGAAGTCACCTCGACCACCGACGCCTTCGGCGTGCAGCCCCAGGCCACCATGTCTCTGGATCACAGCGCCCCCCGCCTCGGCGAGCGCATCGACGCCGAGGGCTATCAGAGGTTCAGCGCCGATGCCCGGGGCGATGATGATGACGGCCTGTTCGACGACGAGGACGCCATCGATACCACCACGTGGGACGGCGGTATCCGTACGGCGCCGGGCGAGAACCATACCGAGTCCCTCACCTGCGAGGGCTCGGGGAAGATCGCCGGGTGGATCGATTGGAACAACAACGGCGTCTTCGACGACGCTGAGAAGAGCGATGAGGTGGCCTGCACCGATGGCGCCGCGACGCTGACGTGGAAGGTCCCCGACGATGTGACGAACACCGTGCGCAGCGTCGACGACGAGCCCGGTTCCAAACCCGACAGCTACATGCGCGTGCGCATGACGAACGACAACGGCGGTGACGGCCAGAAGCCCACGGGCATCACCGCGACCGGTGAGGTCGAGGACTACAAGGTCTCCATCCGCATCCCCACCCTCCAGCTGAGCAAGAGCGTGGACAACACCTATGCCTCCGACGAGGTGCCCGGCCTGTCCGCGGATCGGTGGACCGTCGAGGGCAGTTCCGGCGCGATCACCCGCTCCGGCCAGGGCACCACGGGCGACCCGCAGTCCATCCCCCAAGGGGAGGTGTCCCTGTCCGAGAGCTCGGAGGATCCGCAGGCCGCGGGGTACGAGCCCGGCCAGTGGGAGTGCCAGGAGACTGCGGACACCAACGGCGAGTCCTACTCGTCGACGGTCGGGGAATCCAGCAACGGCCAGGCGACGCTGACGGTGCGCAATCAGGACCGCGTCACATGCGCCATCACCAATAAGACGAAGCCGGGCTCTGTGACCTGGAAGAAGCTCGATGCCGATGGGACGACCCTTCTCGGCGGGTCCCAGTGGACCCTGTCGGGGCCCGGCGTCCCCGCTGGCACCCGCGTGACCGACTGTGTCGACACGTGCGCGTCGGGTCCCTACGAGGACCAGGACCCCGAACCGGGCAGGTTCAGCCTGACCGGCCTGACATGGGGCACCTACTCGATCGAAGAGGCCGCGGCGCCCGCGGGCTACACCCCCGCCACCGGCACGTTCACTTTCACTCAGATCACCGGCTCCTCCCTCGAGGGGACGCTGGAGGACGCCGACGGCGTCGTGGATGGTGGCGTGGTCAATGGACGCTTCACCGGCTCGGTGACCTGGACGAAGGTCGACGCGGATAACGCCGCGCCGCTGTCGGGCTCGACCTGGACCCTCACCGGTCCGGACGTGCCCGAGGGCACGGTGATCTCCGACTGCGAGCAGGCCACCTGCGAGCAGGGCCCGTACAAGGACCAGGATCCGGCGCCCGGCTCCTTCAAGGTCAGCGGGCTGGGCTGGAGCGACCAGGCGTACGCCCTGAAGGAGAAGGACGCCCCGGCCGGATACAAGGTGGACAAGAGCTCGCACGAGTTCACGATCGCCCCCGATGGGCTCGACTACTCCTTCGATGCGGCCTTCGAGAATTCCAAGACCACCGTGCCGACGCTGCCGCTGACCGGCGGTTTGGGCATGGACATCTTCCTGATCGGAGGCGGGGTGCTGGCCGCTCTCGCCCTGGTCGCCGGAATCGTGAGGAGGCACCGCGCACACTCCTGAGTAAGCACTGCCATTGAGCGGCGTGAGCCGTGGCGCCCGAGCGGGTCCGTCCCGCGAGGGCGCTCGGCGAACCGCCCGTCCATCCCATCCATCCCGCATCCGCGCGGCTGACCGCGCACGATGAAAGGACACCCCTTCCCATGAGAACCACACCTCGCGGCCTTGGACGCCGCGTGGCCGCCGCCGTCGGCGCCCTTGCTCTCGGCCTCGCCGGCCTGGGGGCCACGACCGCCGCCCAGGCGGCCGACCTCGGCAACATCGACACCGGCAGGACCGGGTCGATCCTCATCCACAAGCACGAGTCCGGCTCGCAGAATGCCAACGGCACCGCCGACGGTCAGACCGCCACCGGCGGCGATGGCGTCGCCGACGTCGTCTTCACGGCCTACAGGATCACCAATCTGGATCTGACCACCCAGTCCGCCTGGGACGGTCTTCAGAGCACCCAGGTCCCGGCCGACGCTTGCGGAGCCGACTTCCAGACCCCGTCACTGGGGTCCTACACCTTCGATGGAGGCAAGGCCAGCGCCGCCACCGACTCGCAGGGCGAGACGAGCATCGGCGACCTGCCGGTCGCGGCCTACCTCGTGTGCGAGACGAGCTCCCCCGGCACCGTCAAGACCAAGGCCGCGCCCTTCCTGGTGACGGTTCCCTTCCCGAACAACTCCGCGAACACCGCCAGCGCCGACGGGAGTTGGCTCTACAACGTCAACGTCTACCCGAAGAACGTCGTCGTGCAGGCCCCGACCAAGACCGTGGACGTGAGCGCCAATGGTTTGAAGAGCGACGCTCAGGTCTCCTACCCGGTGAAGGCGCAGGTGCCGAGCATCGCCTCGACCGACTCCTTCAAGCACTTCATCATCTCCGACCCGCTGGACGCCAGTCTGACGGACGGTCAGGTTGCCTCGGTGACGATCGACGGCGAGGACGTCAGCAGCTCCTACTACACGGTCACGACCGGTCAGACCGTCTCGCTCGGCTTCACCAAGGCGGGCCTGGAGTTCCTCAAGACCAAGCCGAACTCGACCGTCGAGGTCGTCTTCACCGCCAAGGTCGTCACGGTGCCCGACGGCGGCGTCATCGACAACACCGCGACGTTCTACGTCGACACCGTTCCCCAGTCCACCCCGCCGGACAACCCGCCGCTGACCCCTCCGGACGAGCCGGGCACGCCCACCAATAAGGTCGTCACCTCCTGGGGCGACGTCAGGGTCTCCAAGACCGATGCCGACAACAGCAAGGCCCTCCAGGGCGCGACCTTCCAGGTCTACGATGCCCAGGATCCGTACGCCGCTTCGTGCGAGGGCGCGGTCAGGACCGGGGCCCCGATCTCGGTCGACGGCACCACCGAGTTCACCTCCGACGGAGATGGCGTGGTGTCCATCGCGGGCCTGTTCGTCGATAAGAAGAACGGAGCTCCCGGCGAGGCCTCCGTCACCCCGGACCACGCTCAGCGCTGCTACGTCCTGGTCGAGACGGCCGCTCCGGCCGGATACGTCCTGCCCTCCAGCGCGGACACGCCCCTGACGGTCAAGACCGGCGTCACGGCGACCGGCTCCTACGACCTGACCGTCACCAACACCAAGCAGAACGTGCCCCAGCTCCCGCTCACCGGTGCGAACGGCCGTCTACTCCTGATGGCGCTCGGCATCATCCTCGTCGCCATCGCCGGTGGCTCGGCCCTCGTCGCCCGCTCCCGCAGGACGCGCGAGCAGAAGAGCTGAGTCCGCGCCGGGCCCCTGTCCGATGCCGCGCGGCGCATGCCGGCGCGTGGCGGCACGTGCCGACGCGTGAGAGCCATCGGCGCCGGCAGGAGCCCGAGCCCTGCACCTCAGTGGCGTGGCGGGGAGGCCCGAGGCCTCCCCGCCACGCCGCACCCCGACCAGGAGACCTACCGCCATGAGCTCTTTGCGGACTCGTACGCGTCTTCGCCCACGGCATCCTCAACGCCCCCGCCCCGCCGGCGAGTCCCTCAGCGGTCCTGCCGGTGGACCCGCCGGGGGCGCGGCCGAGACCGCCCGAGGGGGGCGCCGCTGGCGTCTGTCGCGCTTCTCCCTCGTCCCCGCCCTCCTCGCCCTGATCGGCATGCTGACGTTCACCTACCCGACGGCGGCGAGCTGGTTCTCCCAGTACAACCAGTCCCGGGTGGTCGCCGACTACGCCGACGCCGTCGACCAGGCCTATCCGGATGCCGCCACCCAGCTCGCCCAGGCTCATGAGTACAACGACGCGCTGAGCTCCGGGGCCGTGCTCGAGGCCAATAACCACATACCCGTTGGAGCAGGGGACTCCTCGGGAACCGGCACGGACCTGGAGTACAACTCCATTCTGGACGCCAACGGCGCCGGCCTCATGGCCCGCCTGCGCATCCCATCAATCGATCTGGACCTGCCCGTCTACCACGGCACCGCGGACCAGACCCTCCTGGAGGGATTGGGGCACCTGGAGGGGACCTCCCTGCCCGTGGGCGGCGTCGGCACCCGAGCCGTCATCACCGGGCACCGTGGTCTGGCCAACGCCACCATGTTCACCAATCTCGACAAGGTCGACGAGGGGGACACCTTCACCATCGAGGTCTTCGGCGAGGTGCTGACCTACCGCGTGGCGCAGACCAAGGTCGTCGAACCGGAGCAGACCGAGGAGCTGCGGGCCGACCCGGATCGCGACCTGGTCACCCTCGTGACCTGCACGCCGCTGGGGATCAACACCCACCGCATCCTCGTCACGGGGGAGCGGATACCCACGCCCGATCAGGACACCGCCCCGGGCGAGCGTCCGGATGTGCCCAGATTCCCGTGGTGGGCGGTCGCGTTGGGGATCGGCGTGGTGCTCGACGCGATCTACGTGTGGCGCGCCGGCTGCCCGCCCAAGGCCCGCAAGCACCGGGCCTGACCGGCCCGACGCGCTCGGCGTGCGACGCGCCCGAACGCGTGGACTGGGTGGGCGGTCTCACAGGGGCGAGGCCGCCCCTCCGCTTCCGCGTCACGGGATGTCACTGCTAGCGTTGTCGGGCCGAGCGGGCCTGGTGCCCGGCTCGGCCGCTTCCCGGGATCGATCCCGGGACTCAGTCTGACGGATCCGGTGGCCACCGGGTTCCGTGTGTCCAGACCGGCCCATCTTCTTCACAGCGTAGTCTGAGCTTCGTCTCACGACACGCCCGAGTGCGTGGACCGGTCGAACGAAAGCAAGAGAGGTGAGGCGCCATGGCGGGACAGAAGATCCGCATCCGGCTCAAGTCCTACGACCACGAGGTCATCGACTCCTCGGCGCGCAAGATCGTCGACGTCGTGACCCGCGCGGGTGCGACGGTCGTGGGCCCCGTGCCGCTGCCGACCGAGAAGAACGTGTTCTGCGTCATCCGGTCGCCGCACAAGTACAAGGACAGCCGTGAGCACTTCGAGATGCGCACGCACAAGCGGTTGATCGACATCGTCGATCCGACGCCGAAGGCCGTCGACTCGCTTATGCGGCTCGACCTGCCGGCCGACGTCAACATCGAAATCAAGCTCTGAGGTAAGAGGCCATGACTACGCTGAACCAGCCGGCCGCCGCCGCGCCCACCAGGGCACTGCTCGGCACCAAGCTCGGCATGACGCAGATCTGGGACGAGAAGGGCGTCCTGCGCCCCGTCACGGTCGTACGCGTCGACACCAATGTCGTGACCCAGATCCGTACGATCGAGACCGACGGGTATGAGGCCGTCCAGCTCGCCTTCGGCGAGATCGACGAGCGCAAGGTCACCAAGCCCCTCAAAGGCCATTTCGACAAGGCGGGGGTCTCTCCCCGTCGGCACGTGGCCGAGGTGCGCACCTGTCTGGCCGGCGAATTCGCTCCCGGCCAAGAGCTCGATGCGAAGACTTTCGAGGTCGGTCAGCTGGTCGATGTCACCGGCACCTCCAAGGGCAAGGGTTTCGCGGGCGTCATGAAGCGCCACGGCTTCAAGGGCGTCTCCGCATCCCACGGTGCGCACCGCAACCATCGCAAGCCCGGCTCGGTCGGCGCCTGCGCCACTCCGGGCCGCATCTTCAAGGGCCTGCGCATGGCCGGCCGCATGGGTCATGCCACCACCACTGTCCAGAACCTGAAGGTTCGCGGCGTCGACGCCGACAAGGGCGTGCTCCTCGTGGGCGGCGCCGTTCCCGGTCCCAAGGGCGCGGTCGTCGTCGTCCGCACCGCCGTGAAGTCCGCCGTGAAGGGAGCCTGACACCATGGTAGAGCCACTCTCCGTCGCGATCGTCGACTCGAAGGGCGAGCGGACCGGCACGGCCGAGCTGCCCGCCGAGATCTTCGACGTCGAGCCCAATATCCCGCTCATGCATCAGGTGGTCGTGGCTCAGCTCGCCGCGGCCCGCCAGGGCACCCACGCCACCAGGACCCGCGGCATGGTTCGCGGTGGTGGCCGCAAACCCTACCGTCAGAAGGGGACCGGCCGCGCCCGCCAGGGCTCGATCCGCGCCCCGCAGTTCGCCGGCGGCGGCACTGTGCACGGCCCGCAGCCGCGCAATTACGCCCAGCGCACGCCCAAGAAGATGAAGGTCGCTGCCCTGCGCTCGGCACTGTCGGATCGCGCCCGCAACGGCCGCGTCCACGTCATCACCGAGTTCCTCGTGGCCGACAGGCCCTCCACCAAGCAGGCGCTGTCGGGGCTGCGCAACCTGACCGATCGCAAGGCGCTGGTCGTCGTGCCCCGTGAGGACGCCCTGTCCCTTCTGAGCCTGCGCAACCTGCCCGATGTCCTCGTGATCCGGGCCGACCAGCTCAACACCTACGACGTCCTCAACAGCGACGACGTCGTCTTCACTGCTGCCGCCCTGGATCGCTTCCTGGGCAGGAGCGAGGAGGAGTCCAAGTGAGCCTCGAGAAGTCCAAGAACCCCCGCGACGTCATCGTCGCGCCGGTCGTCTCCGAGAAGTCCTACGCCTGTATGGACCGCGGACAGTACACGTTCCTCGTCGCGCCGGGGTCCAACAAGACCGAGATCAAGCAGGCCATCGAGGCGATCTTCGACGTCAAAGTCGCCTCGGTCAACACCCAGAACCGTCAGGGCAAGACCCGCCGCACCCGCACGGGCACGGGGAAGTCGAAGGACACCAAGCGCGCGATCGTCACGCTGCGCGAGGGCACCATCGACATCTTCGGCGACGTGGCGAAGTGACACGGAAGGGAGAGGATCGACATGGGAATCCGTAAGTACAGGCCGACGACGCCGGGGCGCCGCGGCTCCTCCGTGGCCGACTTCGTCGAGATCACGCGCAGCGAGCCCGAGAAGTCCCTCGTTCGTCCGCTGTCCAAGACCGGCGGCCGTAACAACCACGGTCGGGTGACCACCCGTCACAAGGGCGGTGGGCACAAGCGCGCCTACCGCATCATCGACTTCCGTCGGGCGGACAAGGATGGCGTGCCGGCCAAGGTCGCTCACATCGAGTACGACCCCAACCGCACCGCCCGCATCGCCCTGCTGCACTACGTCGACGGCGAGAAGCGCTACATCCTCGCGCCGAACCGGCTCGGCCAGGGAGACATGGTCGAGGCCGGGGCGAATGCCGACATCAGGCCCGGCAACAACCTGCCGCTGCGCGCCATCCCCACCGGCACCGTCGTGCACGCCGTCGAGCTGCGCCCTGGCGGCGGCGCCAAGATCGCTCGTTCCGCTGGGACCTCGGTGCAGCTGGTCGCCAAGGAGGGCAAGTACGCGCAGCTGCGCATGCCCTCCGGCGAGGTCCGCAACGTCGAAGCCGCCTGCCGCGCCACGGTCGGCGAGGTCGGCAACGCCGAGCAGTCCAACATCAGCTGGGGCAAGGCCGGCCGCATGCGCTGGAAGGGCGTGCGTCCGACCGTTCGCGGTGTCGTCATGAATCCCGTCGATCACCCGCACGGCGGTGGTGAGGGCCGTACCTCCGGTGGTCGCCATCCCGTCTCACCGTGGGGCAAGCCCGAGGGCCGTACCCGTCGTCCCAACAAGTCCAGCGACCGCCTCATCGTGCGTCGTCGTCGGACCGGCAAGAAGCGCTGATAGGAGCCTGGTATGCCGCGCAGTCTGAAGAAGGGACCCTTCGTCGACGATCACCTTCAGAAGAAGGTGGACGCCCAGAACGAGAAGGGCACCAAGAATGTCATCAAGACCTGGTCCCGTCGTTCGGTCATCACCCCGGACTTCCTCGGACACACCTTCGCCGTCCACGACGGCCGCAAGCACGTCCCGGTCTTCATCACCGAGTCCATGGTGGGCCACAAGCTCGGCGAGTTCGCTCCGACCCGCACCTTCCGCGGGCACGTCAAGGACGACCGCAAGTCGCGTCGCTGACGCCGGTGGAAGTCAGAGAGGCAGAGAACATGGAAGCCAAGGCGCAGGCAAAATATGTGCGCTGCACGCCGATGAAGGCGCGTCGCGTTGTGGACGTCGTTCGCGGCAGACGCGCTGTCGAGGCCGTGGGTGTGCTCCGTTTCGCTCCGCAGGCCGCTGCGGTCCCGGTACGCAAGGTCATTGAGTCCGCCATCGCCAATGCCCGGTTCAAGGCCGAGCGCGACGGCGAGCGCTTCGATGAGAACGAACTGTTCATCACGGAGGTGTACGCCGACGAGGGCCCGACCCTCAAGCGATTCCGCCCCCGCGCTCAGGGGCGTGCCGGACGGATCCTCAAGCGGACCAGCCACATCACCGTCATCGTCGGCGACCGCGCCGACTCCACCGAGAAGGAAGGAGCCCGGTAATGGGGCAGAAGGTCAACCCGACCGGGTTCCGCCTGGGCATCACCACGGACCACCGCTCGCGCTGGTTCGCCGACTCCACCAAGCCCGGTCAGCGCTACCGCGACTTCGTGGACGAGGACGTCAAGATCCGTCGTCTCATGAGCAGCGGCATGGAGCGCGCCGGCATCTCCAAGGTCGACATCGAGCGCACCCGGGACCGGGTCCGCGTCGATCTGCACACCGCGCGGCCCGGCATCGTCATCGGTCGCCGCGGTGCTGAGGCCGAGCGTCTGCGCGCCTCGCTCGAGAAACTGACCGGCAAGCAGGTCCAGCTCAACATCCTCGAGGTCAAGAACCCCGATATGGACGCCCAGCTCGTCGCTCAGGGCATTGCCGAGCAGCTCGCCAGTCGTGTCTCCTTCCGCCGCGCCATGCGCAAGGGCATGCAGTCGGCCGCGCGCGCCGGGGCCAAGGGCATTCGCGTGCAGTGCTCCGGCCGCCTGGGCGGGGCCGAGATGAGCCGTTCGGAGTTCTATCGCGAGGGCCGTGTGCCGCTGCACACCCTGCGGGCGAACATCGACTACGGCTTCTACGAGGCCAAGACCACCTTCGGCCGTCTCGGCGTCAAGGTGTGGATCTACAAGGGCGATATGACCGAGCGCGAGTTCGCCCGTCAGCAGGCCGAGTCCAGCCCGCGCGGTCGTGGCGGCCGGGGCGAGCGCCGCGGGGGCCGTCGGGCGGACCGCGCTCAGCGCCGCAGTGAGCAGCAGGCCGAGCAGACCCCGGCCACCGAGAACGCTGCCGCAGACAAGGGAAGGGAGGCCTGAATCGTGCTCATCCCCCGTCGAACCAAGTTCCGCAAGCAGCACCGTCCGCACCGTACGGGCCTGTCCAAGGGCGGCAATCGGATCGCCTTCGGCGATTACGGCATCCAGGCCCTCGAGCCCGCCTACGTCACCAATCGCCAGATCGAGGCGGCGCGTATCGCCATGACCCGTCACATTAAGCGCGGCGGCAAGGTGTGGATCAATATCTTCCCCGACCGCCCGTTGACCAAGAAGCCCGCCGAGACGCGTATGGGCTCGGGTAAGGGGGCTCCCGAGTGGTGGATCGCCAACGTCAAGCCCGGACGCATCATGTTCGAGCTCGGCGGCGTCGACGAGGCGCTCGCCCGTGAAGCCATGCGTCGTGCGCAGCACAAGCTTCCGATGAAGACCCGTTTCGTGACTCGTGAGGGTGGTGACGTCTGATGGCCATCGGTTCGAAGGATCTGACTCCGGCCGACCTGGACGCCATGGACAACGAGCGCCTCGCCGAGGAGCTCTCCAAGGCCAAGGCTGAGTTGTTCAACCTCCGGTTCGCCGCGGCGACCGGACAGCTCGAGGACCACGGCCGACTCAAGGCCGTGCGTCGCGACATCGCCCGTATCCATACGATCGTGCGCGAGCGTGAGCTCGGCATCCGCACCGCCCCGAGCAGTCAGGAGTCCAAGTGAGCGAGCAGAACACCACCAGTGTCGAGCCGCGGGAGCGCGGCCAGCGCAAGGTCCGTCGTGGATACGTCGTGTCCGACAAGATGGACAAGACCGTCGTCGTGGAGGTCGAGGAGCGTTACAAGCACTCGCTCTACGGCAAGGTCCTCCGTCGCTCCAAGAAGGTCAAGGTCCATGACGAGCGCAATGAGGCTCGTCCCGGTGATCTCGTGAGGATCATGGAGACGCGTCCGCTCAGCGCCACCAAGCACTGGCGTCTCATCGAGATCATCGAGAAGGCCAAGTGATCATCCGCTGACCCCGGTGCCGACGGCCGAACCCGGTGGCACTGCGGAGAGCTCGCATTGTCGCCGCCACCCCACGGGTGGCGGCGACAATGCGAGCTCTCCGCTCGGCGGGTCGATGAGAGAGGACGTCGGTGAGCAAAGGCACAGGATCGCTCGGCTCGCTGCGGTTCCGCGGGATACTGGGCTTGCACTAGGCTGCGAGGGTTGCGTGCGTCCCGGTGCGCCCGTCAGAGACCTTGCGCAGAGCCCGTGCTTCGAGCGCCTGCGTCTGACGGTCCCGGACCGGGGACTCCGCCCGCCCTCGGCGGGCGGAGCAGTGCGCAAGAGAAGAAGGAACGTTCGGCTAGGCTCATTCGCCCTCGGGGGAGTCGAGAACCGGCTCGACGACAGGAGAACACTCAATGATCCAGCAGGAGTCGCGACTGAAGGTCGCCGACAACACCGGTGCCAAGGAGATCCTTTGCATCCGTGTGCTCGGCGGCTCGGGTCGGCGCTATGCGGGCATCGGCGACACGATCGTCGCCACCGTGAAGGACGCCATCCCCGGCGGCAACGTCAAGAAGGGCGAGGTCGTCAAAGCGGTTGTCGTGCGCGCCGCCAAGGAGCGTCGCCGTCCGGACGGCTCGTACATTCGTTTCGATGAGAACGCCGCCGTCATCCTCAGGAACGACGGCGAACCGCGCGGCACGCGCATTTTCGGCCCCATCGGCCGTGAGCTTCGCGAAAAGAAGTTCATGCGCATCGTTTCGCTCGCCCTGGAGGTGATCTGAATATGGCACGTATTAAGAAAGGCGATCAGGTCATCGTCATCGCGGGTAGGGACAAGGGGAAGACGGGGCGCGTCCTGCGAGTTCTGCCCGACGCCGACCGCGTCGTCGTCGAGGGCATTCAGCGCGTGACCAGGCACGTCAAGGCCGGGCAGTCCGCTCAGGGAGCCCGCACCGGCGGCATCGAGACCGTCGAGGCCCCGATCCACGCCTCCAACGTCATGCCCGTGGATCCTAAGACCAAGAAGCGCACCCGCGTCGGCTTCCGCGTCGAGGAAGGGGAGCGCCCCGATGGTCGTAAGCGCACCGTCCGCGTGCGCTATGCCAAGAAGTCCGGGGAGGATCTGTGACTATGAGTTCTGAGACTGCCGGCGTGACCGCCACGATCACCCCCCGACTGAAGGCCCGGTACACCCGGGACGTGCGCCCGGCGTTGCGCGAGGAATTCCAGCACGGCAACATCATGGAGGTCGGGCGCGTTGTCAAGGTGGTCGTCAACATGGGCGTGGGCGAGGCCGCTCATGACTCCAAGATGATCGAGGGGGCCGTGCGCGACCTGGCGTCCATCACCGGGCAGAAGCCCCAGATCACCCGAGCCCGCAGGTCCATCGCACAGTTCAAGTTGCGCGCGGGCCAGCCGATCGGCGCGCACGCCACGCTGCGCGGCGACCGCATGTGGGAGTTCCTCGATCGCCTTATCTCGATCGCGCTTCCCCGGATCCGCGACTTCCGTGGACTGTCCCCTAGGCAGTTCGACGGCAACGGAAATTACACCTTCGGTCTCACGGAGCAGTCCGTGTTCCACGAGATCGATGCTGATTCGATCGACCGCGTGCGCGGTATGGACATCACCGTGGTGACCACGGCCAAGACCGACGAGGAGGCCCGCTCGCTGCTGAGGCAGCTCGGCTTCCCCTTCAAGGAGAAGTGACATGGCGAAGACCGCTCTTATCGAGAAGGCCAACCGCAAGCCGAAGTTCGCAGTTCGCGCCTACACGCGCTGCCAGCGCTGCGGCCGTCCGCACTCGGTGTATCGCAAGTTCGGCCTGTGCCGTATCTGCCTGCGTGAGATGGCCCTGGGCGGCCAGCTCCCTGGTGTGAGCAAGTCCAGCTGGTAAGAAACACACGTCGCAGGTCCGAGGAGGAAACCGCGACGAGGAAGGGCGCAGGCCCACTCATGACTATGACAGATCCGATCGCAGACATGCTGACTCGTCTGCGCAACGCAAACAACGCCTACCACGAGACCGTCTCCATGCCGTCGAGCAAGCTCAAGGTGAACATCGCCTCGATGCTCAAGGCGGAGGGCTACATCGCCGGCTACGAGGTTGCGGACGCCGCGGTGGGCAAGACGCTCACGTTGAGCTTGAAGTACGGGGCTAACCGCCGTCGGGCCATCCAGGGCCTCAAGCGCGTCTCCAAGCCGGGCCTGCGCGTCTACGCCAAGTCCACGAACCTGCCCAAGGTCCTCGGCGGTCTGGGGGTGGCCATCCTGTCCACCTCCTCCGGCCTGCTGACCGATAGGCAGGCCGAGTCCAGAGGCGTCGGCGGCGAAGTGCTCGCCTACGTCTGGTGAGAGAGGGAACGGAGGAAAATCATGTCTCGCATCGGACGACTTCCCGTTCCGGTTCCCACCGGCGTGGACGTCACCATCGACGGCAATGACGTGACGGTCAAGGGTCCCAAGGGGACTCTATCCCGCACGATCAGTGCGCCGCTGAGCGTGACCCGGCAGGATGACGGCACCATTCTGGTGACCCGTCCCGACGACGAGCGCGAGTCCCGCTCGCTGCACGGCCTGTCGCGTACGCTCATTAACAACATGGTCGTCGGCGTGACCGAGGGCTACTCCAAGCAGCTCGAGATCGTTGGCACCGGATACCGCGTGGCTCAGAAGGGCGCCGGAGTCGAACTCTCGCTCGGTTTCTCCCACACCGTCGTCGTCGAGCCCCCCGCGGGCATCGATCTCAAAGTCGAGGGGAACCTGAGGATCATCGTCTCCGGCATCTCCAAGGAGCAGGTCGGCGAGGTCGCTGCGAATATCCGCAAGATCCGTCCGCCTGAGCCCTACAAGGGCAAGGGCGTGCGCTATGCCGGTGAGAACGTGCGTCGCAAGGTCGGAAAGGCTGGTAAGTGACCATGGCGTACTCGATCAAGAGGAAGAAGAACTCAAAGGCGGTCGCCCGCAGGCTGCGCCACCAGCGCGTGCGCAAGCGCATCAGCGGTACCCCGCAGCGCCCGCGTCTGGTCGTCACCCGCTCCAATCGCCACATGGTGGCCCAGCTCGTCGACGACACCGTCGGTCACACGCTGTGCTCGGCCTCGACCCTCGAGAAGGCCATTAAGGAGGTCGAGATCGAGGGCCATAAAGTCGGCGCCGCCCGCAGGGTCGGCGAGCTCGTGGCCGAGCGCGCCAGGGCCCTGGGCATCGAGTCGATCGTCTTCGACCGCGCCGGTTACAAGTACCACGGACGCGTGGCGGCCGTAGCCGAGGGCGCCCGCGAGGGCGGCCTGGTGTTCTGAGCCGGACGACGAGAAAGCAGAGGAATATCTGATGTCACCGCAGCGAGACAGGTCCGTGTCGTCCAGCGGCTCGGCCCAGCGCGAGAACGGCCGCGGTCGTCGCGACCGCAACAACGATCGCCGCGACCGCAGTGGCCGCGGCAATGACGACAAGTACATCGAGCGCGTCGTCACCATCAATCGCGTGTCCAAGGTCGTCAAGGGCGGCCGCCGTTTCACCTTCACGGCGCTGGTCGTCGTCGGTGACGGTGAGGGCACCGTGGGCGTGGGCTACGGCAAGGCGAAGGAGGTCCCGTCCGCCATCGCCAAGGCTGTCGAGATCGCGAAGAAGAACTTCTTCCACGTTCCGATGATCCGTCGCACCATCCCGCATCTGACGCAGGGCGAGGACTCCGCCGGGGTCGTCCTCCTGCGCCCGGCGTCCCCCGGAACCGGGGTCATCGCCGGCGGCCCGGTGCGGGCCGTGCTGGACTGCGCCGGCGTCCACGACATCCTGTCGAAGTCGCTCGGCTCCTCCAATGCGATCAACATCGTCCATGCGACCGTCGATGCGCTCAAGGGGCTTGAGCAGCCCGAGGCCGTCGCAGCCCGACGCGGACTGCCCCTGGAAGACATCGCCCCGCAGTCCATGCTGCGGGCCCGCGCCGAGGGTGAGGCCGACAAGCGAGCCGAGGCCGAGAAGAAGGAGGCCGACAAGGCCGCTGAAGGAGTGGGTGCGTGATGGCTGAGGCAGCATCGGAGCGACTGGAGCAGTCGCAGCGGATCAGGGTGACCCAGGTACGTTCGAGCATCGGCGGTACGCGCCGTCAGCGTGAGACGCTCAGGTCGCTCGGCCTGCGCAGGATCCGCCAATCCGTCGTCCGCGAGGACAGCGCCTCCGTGCGCGGCATGATCGCCACGGTGTCGCATCTTGTCACCGTTGAGGAGGCCTGAAATGGCTGACGCCAGGAAGACCGGGGCCGGCGAGGGCCCCGAGAACGAGCAGAAGAGGGCGCGGATCATCAAGCTGCACGACCTGCGCCCCGCCCCGGGGTCCAAGAAGGCCAAGACCCGAGTGGGTCGCGGTGAGGGCTCCAAGGGCAAGACCGCCGGCCGCGGGACCAAGGGCACTAAAGCGCGCCGCCGGGTGCGTCCCGGTTTCGAAGGCGGCCAGATGCCGCTGCACATGCGCTTGCCCAAACTGCGCGGTTTCAAGAATCCCAACCGGGTGGAGTACCAGCCCGTCAACGTCGGTCGCATCGCCGAGCTGTTCCCTGTCGGCGGCTCGGTGACCGTCGAGGATCTCGTCGCCAAGGGCGCCGTCCGCAAGGGCCGCCTGGTCAAGGTCCTGGGCTCGGGCGAGGTGGATGTCAGGCTCGACGTCGTCGTCGACGCCTGGTCCGGCTCCGCCAAGGAGAAGCTCGAGGCCGCCGGCGGCTCCGTGACCGCTCGCGAGCAGGCGGTGGACGCCTGACCGGGACGCGCTGATGACCGGACCCGCCCTGGTGGTGGCGCAGCGGCCGCTGCGCCACCACCAGGGCGGGTCAGCACGTGCGGCGTGCGCGCGTTCCATCATGCAAGCTCCGCCGCGCGTGCTGCACGGCGCGGGGACCGGCGAGGCGTGACGGATACCCTGTTGCGACCGGGCGGCGTCCGGTTAACAGCCGCCGAATGCAGGGTAGGGTGGCCAGCGGCGCTTTCCCGGCGCCGGAGCGCCAGCGCCCGGATCGGGTCGGCGGCGCCCTGAGAATCTTCCGCGACTACAGGAGACCGAGTGCTCAGCGCGTTCATGCAGGCGTTCAGGACGCCGGACCTCAGGTCGAAGCTCCTCTTCACCCTCGGCATCATGGCCCTGTTCCGCCTCGGGTCGATTCTGCCGACCCCGGGCGTCGACATGGCCAACGTCCAGAAGTGCATCGGGGAGAGTCAGGACGCGGGGCTGCTGAACCTGATCAACATCTTCTCCGGTGGAGCTCTGCTTCAGCTGAGTGTGTTCGCGCTGGGCATCATGCCCTACATCACGGCGTCGATCATCATCCAGCTGCTGCGCGTGGTGATCCCGCACTTCGAGGAGCTCTACAAGGAGGGGCAGTCGGGCACCGCCAAGCTCACCGAGTACACGCGCTACCTCACGATCGGCCTGGGCGTCCTCCAGTCCGCGACCATCGTGGCCACGGCCGCCAACGGCAAACTCTTCCAGAACTGCAGCGTATCCGTCGTCCCCAATGACTCCGCCCTCAACATGGCGGTCATGGTCGTCACCATGACTGCTGGCACCGGCCTGATCATGTGGTTGGGCGAGCTCATCACCGAGAAGGGCATCGGCAATGGCATGTCGCTGCTCATCTTCACCTCGATCGTGGCGCGCATGCCGCAGAACCTGTTCTCCATCATCGGGGGTAACGGCGGCGTCTCGAAGTTCCTCGCCGTCGTCGCCGTGATCCTCGTGGCCACCATCGCTGTCGTCTTCATCGAGCAGGCCACGCGCCGTATCCCGGTCCAGTACGCCAAGCGCATGGTCGGACGGCGCCAGTACGGCGGCTCGACCACCTACATCCCCATCAAGATCAACACCGCGGGCGTCATCCCGGTCATCTTCGCCTCCTCGATCCTGTCCATGCCTCAGCTCGTCGCTCAATTTGGCAGCCCCGCCAGCTCGTGGGTGCAGTGGATCGACAAGAACCTCCAGCAGACCGCGCCGGTCTACCTCGTCGGTTACGGCGTCCTCATCCTCTTCTTCACTTTCTTCTACACCGCGATCACCTTCAACCCCGAGGAAATCGCGGACAACATGAAGAAGTACGGCGGATTCATTCCCGGGATCCGCGCCGGCGAGCCGACGGCGCGCTACCTCGGATACGTCATTAACCGCGTGACGGTGGCGGGTTCGCTCTACCTCGTCGTCCTGGCCCTCCTGCCGACTATCGCGGTGATGTGGCTGGGCCTGTCCCAGAACCTGCCGTTCGGCGGCACGACCATTCTCATCATGGTCGGAGTCGGCCTTCAGACGGTCAAGGAGATCAACTCCCAGCTTCAGCAGCGCCACTACGAAGGGTTCCTCTCATGAGTGCACGCATGGTCCTCCTCGGCCCGCCCGGGGCCGGCAAAGGCACCCAGGCGGCCCGCATCTGCGGGCGCCTGTCCATTCCCGCCATTTCCACCGGCGATATCTTCCGCGCCAATGTCGCCGGTGCCACCGAGCTCGGCAGGCGGGCCCAGCAGTACATGGACAGAGGTGAGTACGTGCCCGACTCCGTGACCAACGCGATGGTCAGGAGCCGGCTGGCGGCCGACGATGCCGCGCGGGGCTTCCTTCTGGACGGTTACCCCCGTACCGAGGCGCAGGTTCACGAGTTGGACGCCATCCTGGCCGCCTCCGGTCTCGCCCTCGACATCGTTCTGGAGATCACCGCCGACTCCGAGGCCGTCGTCGCCCGCCTCCTCACACGGGCGAGTGAGCAGAATCGTGCGGACGACACCGAGTCGGTCATCCGTCACCGCCTCGAGGTCTACGCCGAGCAGACGGCGCCGCTGGCCGCGCTTTATCGCGACCGCGGGCTGCTCGTGCAGGTCGACGGCATCGGCGCCGTCGACGAGGTCACCGAACGCATAATGACGGCGCTCGTTCCCCGACTCAGCGCCCGCGGCGTCACGGCCTGAGCGGGTGCGCGGGGTCGGCCGACCCCGCGCCGAACGCGTCGATCGACCTCCCACCGATGACGCCCGGGCCGCCGAGCGGCCCTCCCCACCTCCCCGTCCCGGCACGGCCGGCTCTCGGCCAGTGTCCCGTCACCACACGCAGGAGGAAGCGGTGCGACCGCGCAAACGTCTTGAGCTCAAGACGCCCGATCAGGTGCGCCACATGCGGCGCGCGGGCCTTGTCGTCGCCGACATCCACGCCGCGCTGCGCGAGGCGGTGCGTCCGGGAGTGACCACCGCAGAGCTCGACGCGGTGAGCGCCGCGACCATTCGCGGCGCCGGCGCCCGCTCGAACTTCCTGGGCTACTACGACTACCCGGCCACCGTGTGCATTTCGGTCAATGAGGAGGTCGTGCACGGCATCCCGGGTGAACGGGTGCTCCAGGAAGGGGATCTGGTCACCTTCGACTGCGGCGCCTGCGTCCTCGACGACGACGGGACCCAGTGGCACGGCGATGCCGCCTTCACCACCGTCGTCGGTGGGCGCTACGCCAGTCGGGCCGATCGGATCTTGGACGCCACGACTCGCCGGGCCCTGTGGGCGGCCATCGCCGCTCTCGCCCGCGCCGTCGCCGGCGAAGCCTCCGGGCGGGCCGGGCGCCTGAACACGGTGGGCGACGCCGTTGAGGACGTCGTCGCCAAGGCCCACCGCAGCTACGGCGTTGAGATGGGCATTCTTCAGGAGTACGTCGGTCATGGGATCGGCACGGCCATGCACATGGCGCCCGACGTCCTGAACTACTCGGTACGGCGCCGGGGCCCCCGCCTCAAGCCGGGCATGGTGCTCGCCGTCGAGCCGATGCTCACCGCCGGCGATCCCGAGATCTGCGAGCTCGACGACGGGTGGACGGTCGTGACCGCCGACGGATCCCACGCCGCCCAGTGGGAGCACACGGTGGCGCTGGTCCCCGGCGGTGTGTGGGTGCTGACAGCCTCCGACGGCGGGGTGGAGGGGCTGGCGCCCTACGGCATCGAGCCGCGTCCACTGCGCTGAGCGGTCGTGCTCCGTTGAACCGGACGCTCACGAGAGCACCGGGCCCCGCCGAAGGGGCCGACGACCCGTGTGGTTGGGAACACCGCGCTGGTGCTGGATCTCACGTGGTGGTCGGCGAGAGGATTGACGTATTGTAAGCAGTCGGTGCGCCAGACGGCCCGGCGTGCTCATGTCCGGTGTTCGCTCGGGGTTCCGCGGCTTCGTCGTGGCACTGGTGAGTCGGCGGGTACGAGCGTGCCGTCCGGCGGCGTTGTCGTTGGAGAACCCGAGCGAGAGAGCACCGACGGAGGAACATGGCTAAGAAGGACGGCGTCATCGAGGTCGAGGGATCGGTCGTCGAGGCCCTTCCGAACGCGATGTTCCGGGTGGAGCTGAGCAATGGGCACGTCGTGCTCGCGCACATCTCCGGCAAGATGCGGCAGCATTACATCCGCATCCTCCCCGAGGACCGCGTGGTCGTGGAGCTGAGCCCTTATGACCTGTCCCGCGGCCGCATCGTCTACCGGTACAAGTGACAGTCCTCCCCGTCAGGGGATGACGGAGGAACATCATGAAGGTCAAGCCGAGCGTCAAGAAGATCTGTGACAATTGCAAGGTGATTCGTCGCCACGGTCGTGTCATGGTTATCTGCGACAACCCCCGGCACAAGCAGCGTCAGGGCTGAGCCCTCGCCCACGGCCGCCGGTCGGCGGCCGCATCAGCACTCGTCCCAGCGGCGACCGGCTCGCGCCGGCCCGCAACCCCCGGTCCCCGGAGGCCGGGGCCGCCCGAACAGATGACGGAGGAGACGGGTGACGACCTCCGGGAGCACAGCAGGAGAACCACAACCGTGGCACGTATTTCCGGTGTCGATCTGCCTCGCGAGAAGCGAGTCGAGGTCGCTCTCACCTATATCTTCGGGATCGGCCGTACTCGTGCGGACGAGACCCTCGCGGCCACCGGGGTCAATCCCGACACCCGCGTTAAGGACCTCACCGAGGACGAACTGGTCGCCCTGCGCAGCCACATCGAAGCGAGTTATCGCGTCGAGGGGGATCTGCGCCGTGAAGTTCAGGCCGACATCCGCCGCAAGATCGAGATCGGCTGCTACCAGGGCCTGCGACACCGTCGGCACCTGCCGGTCCACGGCCAGCGCACCAAGACCAACGCGCGCACCCGCAAGGGGCCCAAGCGCACCGTGGCCGGTAAGAAGAAGGCCAAGTAAGCGGTAAGCAGCAGCAGTTCATACCGCGGGCCCCGCCCGCCGTGGAACGACGACCTCAACCGAAGAAGGAAGAATGCCTCCCAAGACCCGCTCCGCTGCGCGCAAGCCGCGCCGTAAGGACCGCAAGAACGTCACTCACGGTCATGCCTACATCAAGTCCACCTTCAACAACACCATCGTGTCGCTGACCGACCCGCACGGCGCCGTCATCGCCTGGGCCTCCTCCGGCCAGGTCGGCTTCAGGGGCTCGCGCAAATCCACGCCCTACGCCGCTCAGCTGGCCGCGGAGGCCGCCGCCCGTCGCGCGCAGGAGCACGGCATGAAGAAGATCGACGTCTTCGTCAAGGGTCCGGGCTCCGGTCGCGAGACCGCCATCCGCTCCCTCCAGGCCGCCGGTCTCGAGGTGGGCTCCATCACGGACGTGACCCCTCAGGCTCACAACGGCTGCCGGCCGCCCAAGCGCCGCCGCGTCTGAGCCCCCGCACCGGGCCCGCGGGAGCCCGGCCGGGGCCAACACGACCGGAAGGCCCTCGATACGCCAGCGCTGGCATCGCTCCCGGCGACGGGCCGGGGACGGCACCGGCCGAATGGCTGAACGGACCCGCCCCGCCGGGGCGGGCGGGCCGCCGTCCGGGATGATCCCGAAGGCGGCCGCACCATGAGGAACGGCGTCATATAGCGGGCGCCGCGACGAAAGGATACCCAGTGCTCATCGCACAGCGACCCACGCTCTCCGAGGAGGTCATCGAGGAGGACCGCCGTTCGCGGTTCGTCATCGAGCCCCTCGAACCCGGTTTCGGCTACACTCTCGGAAACTCCATGCGCCGCACGCTGCTGTCGTCCATTCCGGGCGCGGCCGTCACGAGTGTGCGCATCGACGGAGTCCCGCACGAGTTCCGCACCATCGCCGGGGTCAAAGAGGATGTCGCGCAGATCATCCTCAACATCAAGGAGATCGTGCTCTCGAGCGAGAACGACGAGCCCGTCGTCATGTACCTGCGCAAATCCGGCCCGGGCATCGTCACCGCGGGTGATATCACTCCTCCCGCCGGCGTCGAGATCCACAATCCGGAGCTGGTCATCGCCACGCTCAACGAGAAGGGGAAACTCGAGATCGAGTTGACGGTCGAGCGCGGTCGCGGCTACGTGTCCGCCAACCAGAACAAGGATCCGAACGCAGAGATCTCCCGCATTCCCGTGGACTCGATCTACTCGCCGGTCAAGAAGGTCTCCTACGCCGTCGAGGCCACCCGCGTCGAGCAGCGCACCGACTTCGACCGTCTCGTCGTCGACGTTGAGACGAAGGCCTCCATCACGCCCCGCGACGCGTTGGCCTCCGCCGGCAAGACGCTGGTCGAGCTTTTCGGTCTGGCCCGCGAGCTCAACGTTGAAGCTGAGGGCATCGAGGTCGGCCCTTCGCCCATGGACCAGGCCCTCCAGCAGGATCTCGCGCTCATGATCGACGAGCTGGACCTGCAGGCCCGCTCCTCCAACGCCCTCAAGCGGGAGGGGATTCACACCGTCGGTGAGCTCGTTGCGCGCAGCGAGGCGGATCTGCTCGACATCCGCAACTTCGGTGCCAAGTCGATCTCTGAGATCAAGGAGAAACTGGCCGAGCTGGGGCTGTCCCTCAAGGGCTCCCCGATCGACTACGTCTCCGAGAACGATTACACCAGCCCCACCTTCAGCGACGAGCAGCAGGCCTGAGCCCGCCCGTCATTCCACCTAGGAGACACACACTATGCCCCGCCCCACCAAGGGCCCCCGTCTGGGCGGCTCTGCCCAGCACGAGCGCCACATGCTGGCCAACCTCGCCACGCAGCTGTTCATCCACGAGTCCATCACGACGACGCAGGCCCGCGCCCGCCGCCTGCGTCCCTATGCGGAGAAACTCATCACCAAGGGCAAGCGCGGCGACCTCCACGCCCGCCGTACCGTGATGAAGAAGATCACGGACAAGTACGCTGTCTACCGTCTCTTCGATGAGCTCGCCCCTAAATTCGCCAATCGTGACGGCGGTTACACTCGTATTGTCAAGACTCTGCCGCGCAAGGGCGATAACGCTCCTATGGCCGTGATCTCTCTCGTGCTCGAGCCCGTGGCCAGGAAGGAGGCCGTGGCCGACGCCGTCGGCACCGCCAGGAGGGCGGCCTCCGCAGGGGAGTCCACGACGTCCCCGCGGAAGAGCGCGCAGCGGGCCGAGGAGGGGGCGGCGGCTGCGGCCCCGACCGACGACGCCTCCTCCGCCGAGGCCGACACCTGAGCCTCCGTACCTGCCGCACCGTGGGGTCCGATCGCGTCGCGCGAGCGGGCCCCACGGTTTTCCGTCCCCGTTTCTGAATGACATGTTTGTCGTGACAAGACTCACGCACAACGTGTCTCATGCGGTTCCACTTCGATCGCGATCGCGCTAAGGTGAATTCGTCTCCAAGTCGTAATCCAACCCCCATGGAGTTCCCATGCCCCAGACACGATCAGCATTGAGCAGGCGCGCTGCTCCCGCGGTGGTACGGCGCCTCGTCGGCGCCCTCGCCGCCACCGGCCTCGCCACGACCCTGGGATGGGCGGCGCTGGCCTCACCCGCGGCTCAGGCCTCCGACGACGTCACGGTCTCCAATGTCACGACCACCTCGGAGAAGGCCGAGACGTGGGCCACGGTCAACCTCACCGCCGACTGGAGTGCCGACCACCCGACCGCGGGGCAGACCCTCACCGTCACTCTCGGCGACGGCCTCAAGTGGCCCGATGGCCTCGACTTCAAGCTCATCAACAAGGACGCTCCCGACGTGTCGATCGGCGACTGCGCCGCCGCTGCGGACACCGGGACCCTTACCTGCACCCTCAACAAGAACGTCGAGCAGTGGAACCACGTCGACGGCAGCCTGTGGGCCCACGGACAGCTGACTGACCAGGCCGTGGGCAAAACCTCCCTGAGCGTCACCGTCAACGACCGGACCGCCACCGTCGTCCCCGGCGACGGCAATGGGGACGGCACCTGCGACGCCGGCTGCGGCGGCGTCACCGCGCCTCCGGCGGACAAGGACACCCACAAGTCCGGCTGGTTCACGAAGAAGGAGGACGGCACCTACACCTGGACCTGGGACGTCAACGTCAACGGGTCCAAGGAGTACACGGTCGTTGATCACAATGCCACGTTCCAGGAGGTCGCCTGCACGGACTCCGACTGGACCAAGTCCTGGAAGCCCGAGAACGTGACCACCAACGGCGACTCCGTGCACTGGACGGTCCCCTCCGCCGACACCGTGTGCCACGCCCGCTATACCACGCAGACCACGACTGACAGCGCTTCGAACACGGCGACGGTCAATGACAAGCAGTACGACGCCACGACCGACGCGCAGGCGATCGGCGGCGGTGACGGCGTCGGTGTCGCGGCTCCTCCGAGCACGACGTCCACCCCGAGCGCGACGCCGTCCGCCTCGCCCACTCCGACGCCCACCCCGTCGGAGACCTCGTCCGCTCCGGCGGTCCCGCCCAGCAGCACGCCGAGTGAGTCCGCTCCGGTTGCCACTCCTCCCAGCGCCACCCCCTCCAAGACGCCCGGGACTCCGTCCCTCGCCCGTACCGGTGCCGCTGCCGCTACCGCCGGTCTGGTCGCTGTTGCCGCCATGGCCGTCGGTGGCGTCGGGCTGGCCGTCTCACGCCGTCGCGCCTGAGGCGAGCCGCGCCCACGACGGCGCCCTGCTGCGGCGCGGGTGCGCCCGATCGACCACGCACCGGTCCCCCGGCTCGCATGAGCCGGGGGACCGGTGCGTTCACGCGGGGCCGCCGCGATCGTCCGCGGCCGGCCTCGGTCGAGCGCCGCCGGTCGTCTCGCGCTCCGGGACGCGACCGGGACGACCGCGGGGAACCCTCATGAAAGCGCTGGCGGGACGCTAGAGTAATCGCCGAAGCCCCACCCTAGCTTCCGCCATCGACACGAAGGTTCCCCTGATGATTCCCGGTTCCCGCTCCCTGGTCTCCCTGCCTCGGCTTTCCCGTACCGGCAGGCCCCTCGCCGGTCTGCTCATCGTGCTGACGGCGCTGGCGCCGCCCCTCGCCGTCTCCGGCCCCTGGGCGGCGGTCGCGGCGGGAGCCGTGAGCGTGCCTCAAGGCGTCTACGCGGCCCTGGGCGACTCCTACGCTTCGGGAAGCGGGATTGCTCCTTACGCTCCGGGGACGGACGGCGCGGACGGGAACGGCTGTCGGCGCTCGACCGCCGCCTATCCGCACCGGGTCGGGCAGGACGTCGACCGGCGGTTGAGCTTCCACGCCTGCGCAGGCGCTCGCACGAACGATTTCTATCAGGCCAAGGCGCAGGACGAGCCGGCCCAGCTCGATCAGCTCGGTCGGGACACGGGACTGGTCACCTTCTCCATCGGCGGGAACGACGTCGGGTTCGCCGACGTGATGCGCGACTGCATCGACGGCCTGGAACTGCTGCCGTTCAAGACCTGCCACGGCGAAGAGCGCATCACCGGCCGGGTCGACGCGGCGCTCGACGCGCTGCGGGGCACGGGCGCCCAGGCGGATGTGCACAGTTACGACGCCATCTTGGACGACATCGGATCGCGCGCTCCCGACGCCGAGGTCGTCGCCGTCGGATACCCGCCCCTCTTCCCGGCCGAGGGCGGCGGGGGAGGAATGCTGTCCGACCGCTGCGAGGGCGTGAAGAAGGCGGACCAGCGCTGGATGGTGGAGAAGACCAACGAGCTCAACGGAATCGTGCAGGCCGCGGCCCAGCGTCACGGGGCCCTCTTCGCCGATCCGTCGGCCGGTTTCGCGGGCCACGAGCTGTGCGGGCAGGATCAGGCCTGGTTCGGCGGACTCCTGTCCGCCGTCCCCTTCCACCCCACGCAGGACGGGCACGCCGCCATCGCTCAGGACATCCTCACGACCCTGGGGGCGCAGGACGGACGGGCCGCCGCACCCGGCTGGGCGGACGCGACGCACTGGGCGGACATGGAGGCCGACGAGCGTCCGACGGGGGAGGTCGCCGTGACGCGCTCGGGCGATCAGTTGTCGCTCGACGCCTCCGGATCCACCGACGCCGACGGACGGATCGTCGACGTCGACTGGTACGTCGAGCACGCCGACGGCTCGCAGGAGGTGCTCACGGGGGAGCGGGTCGACGCCGCCGTGCCTGCCGGTGAGCCGGCCTCTGTGACCGCCGTCGTCACCGACGACAAGGGCCTGACGGACTTCGTCACCCGGGTCGTCCCCGTCTGCGCGCGTGAGACCGACGGCGGCGCGGTGGGACGGGATGTCGTCGTCTACGGTACCGAGGTGATGCCTGTGTCCTCCGTCGACCTCGGCACCCTGTCCTGGAGCACCACCGGTGAGAAGGTGCAGGACGTCCAGGTGGGGGACGTCGACGGCGATGGTCTGGACGATCTCGTCGCTCCCGCCGCGCCCGAGCGCGACGGCCAGCTGTGCCTCCGGGGCGCCCTGACCGACGGCGACGCCCTGGATGTCTGCGTTCAGGCGGATTCGTGAATCCGGCGGTCGGGTCGGCTCAGGTGCGGGCCATGTCCCAGCACCGGGCGCCGCCGGTCATACCGGCTTCGTTGGAGACCACGACCACGTCGTCCCCGATCCGGCCCAGCTGGAAGGCGGTGATCCGCCGTGAGTTCCCTCCGCCCAGGTACAGGCGGTCCCACAGGTACATGGGCCGCAGGGCGTCGACGACCCGGCGCACGCGCCGCGACCAGTGCGCGTCCCCCAGCCGCAGCCGCTCGTGCTCCCCGATGTAGTCGTCGTAGGTCAGCCCCCAGCGCACCGGCCCCTGGGAGACTTCGACGTGAGGGGCGAGCATCCCGTTGTCGAAGACCGCGTTGCCCAGCCCCGTCCCCAGGGTCACGATCATCTCGTGCCCGTGGCCGGTGACGACCCCGCAGCCGGCGACTTCGGCGTCGTTGAGGACGAGCGCGGGGATTGCCAGACGGGTGCTGACGGCGCCGCCCATGTCGAAGCGGGCCCACTGCTCGACCAGCTCGGGCAGGACCCGCGAGCGCGGGCCGTCCCTCGTGATGTAGTGAGGGGTGGCGATGACCACTCCGTGACGGATCATCCCGGGCATGCCCACTGTGACGCGGTCGGCTCGGGGCAGCTGCTCGGCCAGACCCGCGATCGTCTCGACGAGCTTGGTGGGAGGTAGGGGATAGGGGGTGGGGGTGCGGACGGCGCGGGAGACGATGGCGCCCTCGGCGTCGAGCACCGAGGCCTTGATGCCGCCGCCGCCGCAGTCGACGGAGAGAGTGGAGGTCGTAGTCACGGGCACGACGTTACCGTTCGACCCGCCGGGAGGGTCGGCAGTGGCCTCGGATCGGCCAGCGGGCCCGGTCGGCGGTCGCGGTCCGGCCGCCCGGCTGTGGTCGAATGAGGCCATGACTGATGCCTCCGATGACGCGCGCCGCCACGCGCCGAGCACCCTCCGGGTGCGCCTGGACCTCGCCTACGACGGCGCCGCCTTCAGCGGCTGGGCCGCTCAGCCGGGACTGCGCACCGTTGAGGGAGTCCTGACAGCGGCGCTGAGCACTGTCCTGCGAGTTCCCGTGAGGCTGACGGTCGCCGGCCGCACCGACGCCGGTGTGCACGCCGCCGCTCAGGTCGCGCACTTGGACGTGCCCGTCGAGGCGTGGCGGGCGCTGCCGGGGCGCAGCGACCGGACGCCCGCGCAGGCGCTGGCGACCCGGCTGGCGGGGGTGCTGGCTCGTCGGACTCTCGCGGGGCCCCGCGGAGCCGCCGACGTCGTGATCACCGGTGCGAGGGTCGTTCCGGACGGCTTCGACGCGCGCTTCTCAGCTCTGCGTCGTCGCTACGCCTACCGGATCGCCGACGCTGTTTCTCCGCACGACCCCCTGCGCCGGGGGCACGTGCTGTGGGTGAGGGGCCGTCTTGACGTGGAGGCCATGGAGGAGAGCGCCGCACCGCTCCTGGGCGAGCACGACTTCCTGTCCTACTGCCGTCCGCGAGCCGGGGCGACGACGATCCGCACTCTGTCCGGGCTGACGTGGCGTCGGGAGTCCGGACCGGGCGGCGACGCAGGCCTGGTCGTGCTGAGTGCGACGGCCGACGCCTTCTGCCACTCCATGGTCCGTTCGCTCGTCGGGGCCGGGCTCGCCGTCGGGCGGGGGAGCAGACCGCCGGCGTGGCCCGGCGAGCTGTTGACGGGGCACTCGCGCGAGGTCGCCGCGCCGGTCGCCCCGCCGCACGGGCTCATCCTGGAGGCGGTCGACTACCCGGACGACGACGACCTGGCCGGGCGGGCCGTCCGGGCGCGCAGGCTGCGCAGGCCGCCGGCCGGCGGGGCCGCTGCGATCCGGGGAGGGGACTGCTGCTGAGCGGCTGATCAACTGCTGCCGATGGGCGGACGGCCACGGCGTGGTGGGATTCACGGTGCACCATGGTGCGGTTTCTTTGACCCCTTTCATGCGGCCCCGGTAAGGTGAGTAACCGTCGTGCAGCACGTGATCGCATCCGTGGTGTCATCCCACTCGCCCGGGTCGCCGGTGCGCCGACCACTCATCTGACCATGGTGGTCTCGTCGTTCAGCGATGCTTCAACGCTGGAGCCGGCGCGCCACCCGCCAAAGAGAAACGAAGGCAACGCCCGTGCGCACGTACACACCGAAGCCCGGCGACGTCGAGAGGAACTGGTACGTCATCGACGCCACCGACGTCGTCCTCGGCCGTCTCGCGGTTCAGGCCGCGACTCTGCTCCGTGGGAAGCACAAGCCGCAGTTCGCTCCCAACGCCGATTGCGGCGATTACGTCATCATCGTCAACGCCGACAAGGTCGTCCTGACCAACGGCAAGGCCGATAGGAAGTTCGCCTACCGTCATTCGGGCTACCCCGGCGGTCTCAAGGCAGTCTCCTACCGGGAGCTTCTGGACAAGCGCCCTGAGCGCGCCGTCGAGAAGGCCGTCAAAGGCATGGTGCCCCACACGAAGCTCGGCCGTGCCCAGCTCAGGAAGCTCCGGGTCTACGCGGGCGCCGAGCACCCGCACGTCTCGCAGAATCCGCAGGCCTTCGAGATCACCCAGGTCGCCCAGTGAGCGCCTTGGCACTGGCGCACCGCGACAAGCAAAGGACATATTGTGGCTGAGACCACTGTCAATATCGATGCGCTGGATGAGGAGAACGCCCCTTCCAGCTACACCACCGAGACCACCGGTTCCACCGAGGGCCGCGGCCGATCCGTCACTGCTCCGGGTACCGGCCTGGGGCGCCGCAAGGAGGCGGTCGCCCGCGTCCGCCTCATCCCCGGGACCGGCCGGTGGACGCTCAACGGGCGCAGTCTGGAGGATTACTTTCCCAACAAGCTGCACCAGCAGCTCGTGCGCGCCCCCTTCACCATTCTCGATCTCGAGGGTCGTTTCGACGTCGTCGCCCGCATCAACGGGGGCGGTGTTTCCGGTCAGGCCGGGGCACTGCGTCTGGGAATCGCCCGTGCCCTCAATGACATCGACCGCGAGGCCAACCGGGCCGCCCTCAAGAAGGCCGGCTTCCTGACTCGCGACGCCCGCGTCGTCGAGCGCAAGAAGGCCGGCCTGCACAAGGCCCGTCGCGCCCCGCAGTACTCCAAGCGCTGAAGCGGCTGGCCGGCCTCCGCCGCGGGCGTCCTCCTGCGTCCGGGCGACATGCGCTCGCTCCGCCCGCTCGTCGCGTGACGGGCGGGCGGAGCATTGTCGCGCCTCCCGCGCGGGGGCGTGCCCGGCTGCGGGGTGAGACGGGCACCGGGAGGCCGGAGGACGTGGGAGGATGAGCGTGCTCGCCGTACTCCGATCCGCATGAATCCTCATAAACCTCACGATTCTCGCAATTCTCACGCCCCCACACCCTTCACAGGAGGAATTCGCTCATGGCACGACTCTTCGGTACCGATGGCGTGCGCGGTCTGGCTAATGACCTGCTCACCCCGGCTCTGGCGGTTCAGCTCGGCGAGGCCGCCGCCCGCGTCCTCACCAGGCAGACGCCCGCCGTCAAGCGCTCCCGGACGGGTCGCCCGCACGCCATCGTCGGACGTGATACGCGCGCATCCGGCGAGTTCCTCGACCACGCCATCAGCGCCGGTCTGGCCTCCTCCGGCGTCGACGTCACCCGCGTCGGCGTCCTGCCCACCCCGGCCGTCGCTCACCTGACCGCCACCCGGGACATCGACCTGGGAGTCATGATCTCCGCCTCCCACAATCCCTTCCAGGACAACGGCATCAAGTTCTTCGCCCGCGGCGGCTACAAGCTCGATGACGCCGTCGAGGACGAGATCGAGGCCCTGCTCGGACGTGTCGAGGACCTGCCCACCGGGGCCGGGGTTGGACGCGTCGTCAAGGGCGAGACGGTCGCCGATCAGAACTACATCAACCATCTCGTCGACTCTGTGGCCACCGACCTGACGGGCCTGCGTATCGTCGTCGACGCCTCCAACGGCGCGGCGTCCAGCGTCGGCCCGGCCGCTCTGCGTGCCGCCGGCGCCGAGGTCATCGTCATCAACGCCTCCCCGGACGGCCTGAACATCAACGCCGACTGCGGTTCGACCCATCCGGCTCGGCTCCAGAGCTACGCGCGCTCCGTCGGGGCGGACATGGGTGTGGCCTACGACGGCGACGCCGACCGCTGCCTGGCCGTGGACGCCGCCGGCGACCTCGTCGACGGCGACCAGATCATGGGTCTGCTGGCCGTGGGCATGAAGGAGGACGGCACGCTGGGCTCCGACACGCTCGTCGTGACCGTCATGAGCAACCTCGGCCTCATCCTGGCCATGCGCGAGCACGGCATCCGCACTGTGCAGACCGGTGTGGGTGACCGCTACGTGCTGGAGAAGATGCTCGCCGGCGGTTTCACCCTCGGCGGCGAGCAGTCGGGCCACGTCATCGACACCCTCCACGCCACCACCGGCGATGGGGTGCTGACCTCCCTGCGCGTGGCCGCCCGGCTCAAGCGCACCGGCAGGACCCTGACGGAGCTGGCGGGCATCGTCACGCGCCTGCCCCAGACCCTCATCAACGTCACGGGTGTCGACAAGGGCGCTGCCGGCACCAACGCGGCCGTGCAGAGGGCCGTCGCCGACGCCGAAGACGGGCTCGGCGAGACCGGGCGCGTTCTGCTGCGCCCCTCCGGCACCGAGCCGCTCGTGCGCGTCATGGTCGAGGCCGCCACCCAGACGGAGGCGGACCGGGTTGCCGGTGAGCTCGCCGGCGTCGTCGAGGACAACCTCGGTCTGTGAATCCGAGCGAATTCGGGGGTCGGTCCCCGGCGCGGCGGTCGACCTTGGATGCCGTCGCCGGTGCGAGGCGATGAAGGAGGATGGCCCCGTGACGCCCGCCCATCGGCTGTCCCTTCTCACCGCTGAGCCGACCTGGCGCGGCAGGGCTCTCAGCGGCCGGGCTGTCGATCTGCTCGCCGTCCTGGCCGGCGGTGAGGACGCCTGGACGGGTGACGGCGCGCTCATTGCGGCCCTGTGGCCGGACGACCCCCCGACCCATCCGTTGCGCGCCCTGCACGTCGTCGTCTCCCGGGCGCGCGCTCTCGTGGGGGAGGGTGTCGTCGAACGCGTCGGCGACGGCTACCGCTTGGCGCTGCCGGTGGCGGCGGTCGATGCCCGAGACCTGGCCGATCGGGCGGTCCGGGCCCGGGCCAGCGCTGATGCGAGCCGGTGGGACCGGGTTCTGGAGCTGACCGATGACCTGCCGATGCCGGCCGAGGCCGACGCCGACGACGTCGCGCCCGTGGCGGATGCCGCGCCCTTGGTGGTGCTGCGCGAACGAGCCGCCCGCCATGCGTGGCGGGCCCGCCGCGACCGGGCGCTCGCCTTGGAGGCCACCGGCGAGTGCGAGCGGGCCCTGCCTCTGCTGCGCGCCGCCGCCCGGCGCGACGGCAGCGACGAGGCGGTCCTGGCCGCCCTCATGCGCGCCGTGTCCTGGACGCGTTCGCCCGCGGCTGCTCTGGAGATCTACGAGGATCATCGTCGCCGTCTGCGCGAGCAGGGCGCCGTGCCGGGACCCGCCCTGCGCGCCGCCCACGAAGCGGTTCTGGCCGCTGAGAACCCGGTGCGCCGCGGCCTGGTGCCGGTTCCCGACCATTTCCTCGGCCGTGAGGACGATGTGGCCGGTGTCCTGGGGGCTTTGAGCACCCACCGGTTGGTCACCATCACCGGGCCGGGCGGGGTCGGCAAGACCACTCTGGCTCGGGCCGTGGCCGCGCGCAGTCGCCGTCCCGCCGTCTACGCCGTCGCGCTCGCCGAGGTCGATTCCGGAGTCGATCTGCTCAGGGCCATCCTCAACGCCGTCGGGAGCCCGCTCGCCGCCGATGCCGACCCCCGTGCGGTTGTGCGCGCCGTCCTGGCCCCGCCGGGGACCCTCCTGATCCTGGATAACTGCGAGCACCTGGCGGACGAGGTCGCCGATCTTGTCGGCCCGCTCCTGGTCGGCTGCCCGGACCTGCGCGTGCTGGCGACCTCGCGCCGCAGGCTCGACCTGGGGGCGGAGCACGTCCACCGCCTGGAGCCGCTGGATGCGGCCGCGGCCGCCGGGCTCTTCCGCGCTCGCGCCCTGGCCGCTCGCCCCGACCAGGTCATCGACGACGGGGACTTGGAGGCCCTGCTGGGCCGTGTGGAGGGGATCCCCCTGGCCATCGAGCTCGCGGCTGCCCGCACTCGCACCCTGTCGGTGGGGCAGATCGCCGCCAGGCTGCCGGGGCGTCCCGGGATGCTCACTGGCGCGCGAGACGCCCCGACTCGGCAGCGCACCCTGACCGCGGTCATCGAATGGTCCTGGAACCTGCTGGACGTCTCCGAACGGCATGCCCTGGCCCGGCTGGCCCTGCTCGCCGACGGTTTCACCCTGGGGGCGGCCGAGGCCGTCGTCGGGCCGGAGGCGCCCGACCTGCTCGACGCCCTGGTGACCCATTCGCTGCTCATCGTGCGCGACCGCGGCCTGCCTCGATTCCATATGCTCGTCACCGTACGCGATGTCGTCCTGTCGCGGCTGGCCGACTCCGGCGACGAGGTGCGGGCCCGGCGCGCCCTGCGGGACTGGGCGCTGGAGGTGTGCTCCCAGGTCCGTCTGCCCGTCGGCGCCGGCGACTTCGGCGACGCCGACCATCCGCAGGCCGAGCGGCACGACCGCGTCTTCCGGCGGCTCATGGATGATGAGGCCGTTGTGCTCCAGGAGCTCGACCGACTTCTCGAACAGGCCGACGGCGCTGACGCGGGCGTGAATGCCGACCTCAGGGATGCGATTTGTCTCATCGGCGCCGCCCTTCTGCGTTTGTGGAGCGTCACCTGGGGGTATGAGCGCGTTGCGGGCTACGGTCCGCGCCTCATCAGGGTCGCCGCCCAGCCGGCTGGGGGACTGCGCGGCAATGAGGCCGGCCTCGCCGTTCTGGCCCTGTGTGCCACGTCGGGGCTTCTGCCGCCGTTGTCCGCGGAGATTCGCTCATCCCTGCGCCGGTCCTTCGACGGCGAGGGGGACATGGCCGCCGTGCGGCGCTTCCTGCTCGCTCCGGCCGGGCAGTGGCCTGAGCTCATCGCGGACCGCGAGCCCTGGGTGGCTCGGGCGGCGGGACGATGCCTGGCCACCGAGCTGGAGAATGAGGGCCGTCCCGACGCCGCCCTGGACGTCATCGAGGCGCTCCTGGACCGGCTCCAGGGCGCTGGCCTGGCCGGCATCGACATGTTCGAGCTGCAGACCCACCGTCTCCAGATCCTTATGTCGCTGGGTCGCTACGACCGGGTCGTGGAGGCGTGCGCTCGCGCGCTGGCGCTCCTCGATCGGATCCTGCCGTCCTGGGGCGGCGGCTATCGGACGGCGCTGCGTCTTGAACAGTTCTATTGCACGGTCTGCCTCGATCCTCGTCAGGAGGCTGCCGAGAAACATCTGACGATGCTGGAGGCGACGGATTTCCCCGGTACCCTGCGTTTCATCTTCTACTCCGTGCGCGGGGAGCTCGAGTTGATGCTGGGACGGCCCCGGGAGGCCGCCCTCATCCAGCGCGTGAGCCTGCGCTACGCCGGACGCTGGCGCACGGTCATGGGCGCGGGGTCCCCCTGGGAGCTCTACGTCCTGGGCATGTGCCTGGTCACCGACGTCGAACTCGATCAGGGCGACGCCGTCGAACTCGACGCCGCGGGCGTGCGCGCCCGGGCCGTCCCGCTCCTGCGCGACATGCTGACCGACTCCGCCCCGCAGCAGCGCGACATACCCACGATCATGGCGCTCGCCGCCGCCGTCGGGCTGTCGACCATGGCCGGCGCGCAGGCGGGACCGCAGCAACAGGGCCTGGGCGCCGAACTGCTCGCTACCGCGCTGGCGGTGGGAGCCAACCAGACCTGCCGCCTCCTGTCGCACCGCTACCTGCGTGAGCGCGCCGGGAGTGTGGATGCCCGAGTCCTGGCCGATGCCGAGGAGCGGATCCGGCCGTTGGACCGCGTCCGACTCATTGCGCACGCGGGCGGCCTCGCCCGCCGTCTGGCGGGCGAGGCCGCCCGGAGCGATCATCGCCCGGACCCGTCGATGTCGTCTAGCGTCCAGCGCCCGTGGCCCGGGCGCGCCGTCAGGCGTTGCGCCGCTGGTAGCGGATCACCGTCGACGGGGCCATGACGGCCAGGACCAGGAGGGAGCCGACGATCGCGGTGCGCACGTCCTCGGCTGAACCCGTCGCCGTTCCGTCCAACAGGTATCGGCAACCGTCGACGATGTGCGAGATCGGGTTGTTGCGCACGAAGGCCTTGAGCCAGCCCGGCAGCGTTGAGGTGGGCACCATCGCGTTGGACAGGTAGGTCAGCGGGAACATGATGATCACCGAGAAGGAGGTGACCGCCTGGGCCGAGGAGAAGAGCGTTCCCAGCAGCAGGAAGATCCAGGCGATGGCCCAGGCGCAGGCCGTGGCCAGGGCGATGGCGCCCAGCGCCCCGGACCAGCCGTTCTCGGGCCGGTAGCCCAGGGCGACGCCGGTGAGCACGGTCAGCGAGGTGCACACGAGGTAGCGCAGCACGTCGGAGACCATGGGGCCCAGGACGGGCGCGACCCGCGACATCGGCAGGGTGCGGAAGCGGTCGAAGACTCCCTTGTCCATGTCCTCGCGCAGGTCCACGCCCACGCTCTGGCTCGTGGTCAGCGCGTTTATGATGATCAGTCCCGGGACGATCGTGGGCAGGTAGGCTTTGACGTTCCCGGCGATGGCGCCTCCGAAGATCTCGCCGAACATGATGGTGAACATGATCGGTTGGAGGAGGATGTCGAAGGACTCCCCAAAGTTGCGCAGCATGGTGATCAGGGAGCGCCATGCCATGGAGAGGGTGTCGGGGATGATCCGTGCTTCGCTGAAGCGGGAGGCGCCCGATGAGAAGGCGGTCGGCGATGCGGGAGACGCCGATGAGATGCTGGTGGGGGTCATGACTGCTCCTTGGCGTCGCGTGAACGGGCGGATGAGAGTGACGGCGAGGATTCGGGCTCCGACGGCGCATCGCGGGCAGCGGACGCCGCCGAGTCGCCGTCGTCCGAGTCGTGTCCGGTCAGGGACATGAAGACCGAGTCCATGCTCGGGCGGTCAACCGAGACGGTCCGGGGGGACAGGTCGGCGTCGCGCAGTGCCACGAGCACCTCGGTGGCCACCGAGGCCCGTGTCAGCGGTGTCTGCAGGTGGACGCCCTGGTCGACGACCGCCGGGGCGCTCCCGGTCACCCGCTCGATGACGGCGGCGGTCGCGGCCCGGTCCTCGGGCGCGGCTGGGGTCAGGATGAGGGAGCTGCGGCCCACTCGGTCCTTGAGCTCGTCGGGTGTGCCCTCTGCGATGAGCCTGCCGGTGTCGATGATGCCGATCCGGTGCGCCAGTCGGTCGGCCTCCTCCAGGTACTGGGTGGTCAGCAGAATTGTGGATCCGCTTTCCGCCAGGGAGCGGATGACGTCCCACATCTGCTCGCGCGTGCGCGGATCCAGGCCGGTGGTGGGTTCGTCGAGGAAGATGAGCGGGGGCTGGGCGATCAGTGAGACGGCCAGGTCCAGCCGACGTCGCATTCCGCCGGAGTATCCGCCTGCCCGCTTGCCCCCGGCGTCGGTGAGGCTGAATGCGGCCAGCAGTTCATCGGCCCGCTCGCGCGCCTGGCGCCTGCTCAATCCCAGCAGGCGGCCGAAGAGCCGCAGGTTCTCGACTCCGGTGAGTGTCTCGTCGACGCTGGCGTACTGACCGGTGACGCCGATGAGGCTGCGCACGGCGTGGCGCTCGCGGACGATGTCGTGCCCCAGGACCCGGGCCCGCCCCTGGGTGGGCGCCAGGAGAGTCGTGATCATGCGCAGCGTCGTCGATTTTCCGGCGCCGTTGGGTCCCAGGAGTCCGTAGACGATGCCGGTGGGGATCTCCAGGTCCAGGCGGTCGACGGCGGTGAAGGACCCGAAGGTCCGGGTCAGGCCGTCGGCCTGAACGGCCGGGGACGTCGCCGACCGCGCCGATGTGCGTGAGGGTGTTCGCGTCGTTGTCCGTTGTGTCATGCCCCGAGGCTGGGCCCTTGCGGTTTCAGGTCTCCTTCTCACCGGTTTCGGCGAGCTCAGCCGCGCGATGATCCGGCTCGGAGCGCGAGGCCTTCTTCAGGGCCGCCTCGTAGCTCTCGTAGTACACGGACGCCTCCACTCCGTTCGCCTTGCCGCTTTCGTACACGGTTCTGCACACGAACAGCAGGTCCTGGGTATTGCTGTGCAGTGTCATGATCTTCCGCGTGAGGATGTTCCTGGCGAACATGCGCTTCATCATGGGTGCCGACAGCGCGGTCGGCAGTCTGTAGGGGAGCAGCTCGCCGCGGTAGTTCCGCAGGTTGACGCCGCGCGATTCCACGATTCTCGAGGTTTCGCGGATCGCTTTCACGACGCGGGCGAGCATCGTGGTGGAGCCCATGAGCCGCTCCGCGGCGCGCGACGTGTCGTCGATGTCCCCGTACATTCCCGCCACGGCACCGACGCCGGCATTGATGGCCATGTGCAGCCATATCCATTCGAGCATGTCGAACGGCTGCTCGAGTCCGATGCTGCATGAGCGGAAGAGCTCCTCGATCTCCCGGTAGTTCGGGATTCGCGCCGTGTCCTCCCGTTCGAGCATGATGTGGTCGAACACGCAGCAGCTGAGCGTCCTCCCCGTGATGCTCCCTCCTGCGACCGGGTACCCCAGGATGAACTCGCGGCCGGCCATGAGGTTGTTCAGCTCCGCGCGTTCGCCCCAGAAGCCGCAGCACAGCAGCACGGGTCCGCGGATTCCGTTCGTGTCGAGGTCGTTCATCACCTCGGCGACGCCGCCCGAGGGCACGGAGACGACGATGAGGTCGTAGCGCTCGCGCGTCCTGCGGCGAACGGTGTACCTGCCGTGCGAGTTCGACCCCTTCGAGTCGGTTCTGCCGTCCAGGAGCTCGATATCGAGCGAGTCGACGGCGGCCCTTGCACTGCTGGCGCGCACCAGGTGCTCGACGTCATGGCCGGCCTCGTGAAAGAGGTAGCCGTACGTCGTGCCGATGACGCCCAGTCCGACCACCAGAATATTCATGCGGGACGCCCCTCGGTCGCGCTGCTTTCGCTTCATCATGCCCCGAGGCTACGCCCTCGCGGCTTTAGGCCGGCTTCGAGCGGCCCTCCCCGCTCCTGTGGGCGGGCTTCGCAGACCCCGACGGACGACCGGCGCGGGGCGGGCCGGTCCGCCCCGCTCAGCGCAGCCCGCGCGCGCCCATGTAGGCGAGTATCGCCCGCTTCATCTCGGCCAGGTCCTTGGTGGGGTCGCCGGTGAGAGTCTCGCTGGTCACCGTGGTGGAGAACATCGCGGAGACGATCGCGGCGACGTCCGCGAGCTCGGTCCGGGAGACCTTCGGGTTGCGGGCGGCCAGGACGTCCACCAGCCGCCGGTGGAATTCGGTGTGGGCCCGTGCGACGGATTCGAGCTCGTCGGCGCTCGTGCGGGCGTAGAGCTGGGCGAAGTCCCGGTTGGCGGTCTTGAGGGCGTGGACCGGGTCGATGATGCGGTTCACGACCTCCTCGGGCGGCAGGTCGGGGCGGGTCAGGGCCTCGTCGTCGACGATGGCGCTCAGGCGCTCGGCGTAGCGCTCCCACAGGGCGGAGGCGATGTCCTCCTTGCTCGAGAAGTACTGGTAGAGGGAACCGGGGGAGATGCCCGCCCGCGTGGCGATGGCGTTCGTCGTCGTGCGTTCGTAGCCGACCTCGGCCACGACCCGGGTGGCGGCGTCCAGGATGAGTTCCATGCGCTCCAGCCCGCGGCGTTGACGGTACTGCCGAGGACGGCGCTGATCGGGGTGCGGCGGGTGCTCGGGTGAGGCGGCGGGCATGGCACCGAGGCTAGGGGATCGGCATCGCCGGCCCCAGCAGTATGTGAAAATACGAGTATGAACTCGTATCATTTACGAGTAACTACTCGTGTTTGGAGGACGTATGCGTCATCTGGGAGATCTCGATGTCAGCGACATCGGTCTGGGCTGCTTGGGCATGGCGACGGCCTACGGGCGGCCCGACACCGCCTCGGCCCGTCGGACCGTCGCCCGTGCCCTTGAAGCCGGGATCACTCTGTTCGACACGGCCGAGATGTACGGTCGCGGCTCCAGCGAGTCCGTCCTGGGCGCGGCTCTGGGGCGGCACCGCGATAACGTCGTCATCGCGACCAAGACCGGTATTCGCACCCTGCCCGGGCTCGGGCTGCCGGTCGGGTTCGACGGCCGACCCGAACGCATCCGCCGTGCGATCGACCGGTCCCTGCGCCGGCTCGGAACCGATCGCATCGACCTGTACTACCTCCACCGCGTCGACCCGACGGTGCCGGTCGAGGAGTCCATCGGCGCCATGGCCGAGGCCGTGACCGCCGGGAAGATCCGCCACCTGGGCGTCAGTGAAGCCGCGCCCGACCAGATCCGCCGCGCCCACGCCGTCCACCCCCTGACCGCCATCCAGATGGAATGGTCCCTGTTCACCCGCGACCCGGAGGCCGGCGCGCTCGCCGTTGCCCGCGAGCTGGGCATCGGGATTGTGGCCTACAGCCCGCTGGGGCGCGGCATGCTCACCGGCTCGGCCGCGGCGACCACGAACCTGCCCCTCCTGGACTTCCGACGTCTTCTGCCCCGATGGCGGCGCGCCAACCTGATCGAGAACCTCCGTCAGGTCGCCATCGTCCGCGAGGTCGCCGACGAACTCGGGGCGTCCCCCGCGCAGGTGGCGCTCGCCTGGCTGCTGGCCAAGGGCGACGACGTCGTCCCCATCCCCGGTACGACCAGCCCGCGCCATCTGGCCGCCGACCTCGCCGCCCGTGACGTGCGCCTGACCGCGGATCAGCGCGAGCGACTCGAGAACGTCGTCGCCTCGGGCCCCCGGTACTTCGACGGCGGCAGCGCCCTGAGATGATCGGAGCGGGCCGGTGGGCCGGTCCGAGCCACTCAGATCTTGCGCAGCAGGACCCGCGTCATGTGGTGGTCGGCGTCCTTGCGCAGCACCAGGGTGGCGCGCCCGCGGGTCGGAGCGATGTTCTCCCGCAGGTTCGCTAGGTTCACGGACTCCCAGACCTCATCGGCCGCGGCCAGGGCGATGTCGTCGGGGACGGTCGCGTAGCGCTGGAAGTAGGAGCCCGGATCCTGGAAGGCCGTGCGCTTGAGCGTCAGGAAGCGGTCGAGATACCAGCGGCGGATGTCCCGCGGGTCGGCGTCGACGTAGATCGAGAAGTCGATGAAGTCGCTCACGGCCAGGGCCGAGGCCTCTGCCGCGCGACTCGCGCGGTTGCGGGGGTCGGGCGGGTCGGCCCCGTGCCCGCGCGGCGCCGGCTGGAGGACGTTGAGACCCTCGAGCACCAGGACGTCCGGCCGTTCGATCGCGACGGACCGCCCGGGCACGACGTCGTAGACGGTGTGGGAGTACACGGGAGCCTTGACCCGCTCGGCCCCCGACTTGACGGCCGCGACGAAGTCGAGCAGGGCCCGCCGGTCGTAGGACTCCGGAAAACCCTTGCGGGCCGTCAGGCCGCGCTCCTCCAGCACGGCGTTGGGAAGCAGGAAGCCGTCGGTGGTCACCAGCGCGACCCGTGGTGTCTGGGGGAATCGGCCCAGCAGGTGGGCGATGAGGCGGGCCGTCGTCGACTTGCCCACCGCCACCGAGCCGGCCACCGCGACGACGAAGGGAGTCGGGTGGGGCCCCACGTCCAGGAAGTCCGAGATGCGCCGGGCGCGCTCGCGGGCCGTTGCGATGTAGTCCTCCAGCAGAGCCGTCAGAGGCCGGTAGACGACGTCGACCTCCGCCAGGTCGATCGGGTCGCCCAGGCCGCGCAGGCTCTCCAGGTCCGTCTGCGTCAGCGGCAGGGGAGCGGTCGAGGCCAGCGCGCGCCACTGGTCGCGGCCGAGCTCTATGTACGGCGACGGTGAGGGCGGCGGCGGGAATGGCGGCGGTGTCGGCACGGCGGTGGCGGCGGAGCTCACCGGGCAAGTGTGGCGCATCCGCCCGATGCGCGCGCACCTGCGGGCATTCCGCAGCCCGAGATGCCGCAGGTCTCACATGGTGTACGAGGCGACCCGTTGTCTGAACGAGGCGGGCGTGGTTCCATCATCCACATGTGTGGAATCGTCGGCCACGTCGGCCCTCAGACCCCGTCGGACCGCTCGCTGACCGTCCTCATGGACGGCCTGGGGCGCCTGGAGTACCGCGGTTACGACTCGGCGGGCGTGGCCCTTGTCGGGCCCGCCGGCCTCGACATCGTCAAGACCGCGGGCAAGCTCGACAATCTGCGCGCCGCGCTGGCCGCCGACCCGCCGCGCCCGGCCGTGACCGGCATCGGCCACACCCGCTGGGCCACCCACGGCGGGCCCACGACCGTCAACGCCCACCCGCACCGCGCCGGCAATCTCGCCGTGGTCCACAACGGCATCATTGAGAACTTCCGCCCCCTGCGGGCCGAGGTCGAGGCCGCCGGTCGCGAGCTGGTCTCCGACACCGACACCGAGGTTGTCGCCCACCTGCTTGACCTCGATCTGGCCGCCCGCATCGAGAAGGCCGGGCAGGCCGGGCCGACCCCCGGTCCCGACGCCGTCGCCTTCCTGCTCGTGGAGTCCATGCGCGCCGTCACCGCGCGCCTCGAGGGAGCCTTCACCCTTCTGGCCGTCACGCCGCTGGCCCCCGGGGCCGTCGTCGCCGCCCGGCGCTCCAGCCCGCTGGTCATCGGGCTCGGCGACGGCGAGAATTTCCTGGGCAGCGACGTGGCGGCCTTTGTGGCCTTCACCTCTCGCGCCGCCGAGGTCGACGACGGCCAGACCGTCCTGCTGACCGCCGACGAAGTACGGGTCTGGGACGAGGACGGCTCCGCCGTCGCGCTGACCGAGTGGGAGATCTCCTGGGACGCCTCGGCTGCGGTCAAGGGCGGTTACGAGACCTTTATGGACAAGGAGATCCATGACCAGCCCACCGCCGTCGCCGATACCCTGCGCGGGCGGGTGGACGAGGAGGGCGAGCTCGTCCTCGATGAGATGCGCATCGACGCCTCGGTGCTGCGCAGCGTGGACAAGATCATCGTCGTCGCCTGCGGTACCGCCGCCTACGCCGGGCACGTCGCCAAGTACGCCATCGAGCACTGGTGCCGCGTGCCGGTTGAGATCGAACTGGCCCACGAATTCCGCTACCGCGACCCCATCGTGAGCGAGAAGACTCTGACGGTGGCGATCTCCCAGTCCGGGGAGACCATGGACACCATTCAGGCCGTGCGCCACGCCCGCGAGCAGGGCTCGCGCGTGCTGGCGATCGTCAACACCTATGGCTCGACCATCGCCCGTGAGGCCGACGCCGTCCTCTACACCCATGCCGGACCCGAGGTCGCTGTGGCCTCCACCAAGGCTTTCCTCGCCCAGATCACCGCCTGCTACCTGCTGGGCCTCTACCTGGCCCAATTGCGCGGCAACAAGTGGCCCGACGAGGTCGCCGACTACCTGGCCCAGCTCGGCAGGATGCCCGCCAAGATCCAGCGGCTCCTCGACGAGCAGGAGACGACCGTCCGCGAGCTCGGGGCGGATTTGTCGGATCGCCCCTCCTTCCTCTTTCTGGGACGGCACGTGGGCTTCCCGGTCGCCCTGGAGGGGGCGCTCAAGCTCAAGGAGCTCGCCTACGTCCACGCCGAGGGCTTCGCCGCCGGCGAGCTCAAGCACGGCCCGATCGCGCTCATCGAGGAGGGGCTGCCGGTCTTCGTCATCGTGCCCACCCCGCGCCGCCCCGTCCTGCACGACAAAGTCATCTCCAACATCCAGGAGATCCGCGCCCGCGGCGCCCGCACCATCGTCATCGCCGAGGACGGCGATGAGGCGGTCACGCCCTTCGCCGACCACGTCATCCGCGTCCCCCAGACCCCCACGCTCATGTGGCCGTTGCTGACCGTCGTCCCCCTGCAGATCTTCGCGGCCGCGCTGGCCGAGGCGAAGGGCCTCGATGTCGACCAGCCCCGCAATCTGGCCAAGTCCGTGACCGTGGAGTGAGTCGCGGGGCGAGCCGCCTCCTCAGCGGCGGAACGGGCTTCCGGACGGGGCGGGTGATTCGTGCGAGCGGTGATGCGTGACAGCATGGGGGACGTGAGCACGACGAGCACGGTCACCGCACCCACTCTTCGCCCGGACACCGCCTACCGCGCCGGGGCCGTCGCCGAGGCCGAGCGGCGCCTGACCGCTGCGACGGACCGTTACATGCACCACGCCGCGCACGCCCTCGCGCTCGCGGCCGTGCGTGAGCTGCGCGCCACCGCGGGCCGGACGAGGGGCCGGGGCGTTCTCCTCCTGGTCGGGGGAGGGCATAACGGCGGCGACGCCCTGCTGGCGGGCGCGCTCCTGGCTCGTCGCGGGTGCGACGTCACCGCGGCGGTGGCCACGGGACGCCCCCACGCGGCCGCCCTGGAGGAGGCCCGACGGGCCGGCGTGCGCTCGGCCGCTTCGCCTCCGGCCGCGTGCGAGCACGCCGCGGCGGGCGGCGCCGACCTCGTCATCGACGGCCTGACCGGCATCGGCGCGACCGGCCCTCTGCGGCCGACGGCCGTCGAGCTCGTCGCGCCGCTGATTGCCGCGGGACGCCGGGGAGCACGCGGGTTCCGTGTCCTGGCGGTCGACGTGCCCAGCGGCACCGGCGTGGACGACGGCACCGTGAGCGGCCCCGTGCTGAGGGCGGACCTGTCCGTCACCTTCACCTGTCTCAAAGGCGCTCACCTGCTGGCGCCGGCCGCCGGCGCGTGCGGGCGCGTCGAGGTGGTCGACCTCGGCCTGCCCGTCCCCGCTGCGTCCGACGCCCTCGTTCGGCGGCCGGACGATGCCGGCCTCGGCCGCCTCCTGCGCATCCCCGATGATGAGGACCATAAGTACACCCGCGGCGTCGTCGGACTGCGGTCGGGCAGCCGCTCCTACCCCGGCGCCGCCGTCCTGGCCGCTTCGGCGGCCGTGCGCTGCGGGGTCGGCATGGTCCGCCTGAGTGCGCCGCGCCGCGTCGAGGATCTCGTCCTGGCGCGCCGGCCCGAGGTCGTCCCCGCATCCGGCCGCTGCCAGGCCCTCGTCATCGGGCCGGGCACCGACCCGGCCGACCCGGAGTGCGCCGCCCAGATCGACGCCGCCCTGGGACGTGCGCTGGAGGTCGGAAGGGGGCGATCGGGCGCGCCCGGCGCCGCCCCGGGACCCGTCCCCGCCGTCATCGACGCCGGTGCCCTGCCGCTGCTCGCCGAACGTCTGAGGGCCGGCGCCCGATGCAGCGCCGGGCACGTCCTGACTCCGCATGCCGGGGAGGCCGCCGCCCTCCTGTCGGCGCTGGAGGGTTCCGTCACCCGCGCCGAGGTCGAGGCCGCGCCGGCCGCGCGCGCCCGCGACCTGGTCCGGCTCACGGGAGCCACCGTCCTGCTCAAGGGCTCGCCCGCGCTCATCGCCTCCGCCCGGTGCTCGGACGGCCCTCCCGTCGCGGCGGATCTGCTCTCGGTGGACTCCGGCCCCGGGTGGCTGGCCACCGCGGGCAGTGGCGACGTGCTGGCCGGGATCCTGGGCGCCGTCCTGGCCGCGGGGCGCGCCGATGAGGAGCGCGGCGGCCGAGCCGTCGACTCGTCGGCGTTCACCGCACTGGCCGTGCGCCTCCACGCGGTCGCCGCCGAGCTCGCCTCGGGGTGCGTCGGACCGGCGGGGCGCGTGCCGGGGCGTCCGCTGGCGGCCCTCGACCTGACCGACCGTTTGCCGCACGCCTGCGCGGTGGTGGGAGGATGGGCGGCGTGACTCGCTCAGCCTCCACCGCAGCATCCTCTCGGCCGGCAGGATCGGCCGGGCCTGGCTCGGCCACCACCTCGCGGGCCGTCATCGACCTCGACGCGCTGGCGCACAATGCCCGCGTTCTGGCCGACGCAGCCGGCGTGCCCTGGATGGCCGTGGTCAAGGCCGACGCCTACGGGCACGGTCTGGGCCCGGTGGCCCGCACCTGCTTGCGCGCCGGCGCCTCCTGGCTCGGCGTCGCTCAGTTGGCCGAGGCTCTCCACCTGCGGGAGATGCTCGACGCCGCCGGCGTCGCGCGACCCTCCCCCGACGACGGGCCCGCCCCCGAGCATCCGCGTCTGCTGTGCTGGCTCGCCCCGGTGCTCGCCCCTGAGCGGGCCGCAGCCCCCGGCTCCCCTTTGCGCCGGGCCCTGAACGCCGACCTCGACCTGTCGGTGTCCACCACCGACCAGCTCGCGGCTCTGGCCGCCGCCTCCGCCGCACGCCGCGCCGAGGACCCCGGAGCCGCGGGAGCCCGGATCCACCTCAAGGTCGACACCGGCATGTCCCGGGCCGGCGCCGTCGAGGCGGACCTGCCGGCGCTGGCCGTCGCGGCCCGAGCGGCTCAGGAGGCGGGCGACGTCGAGGTGATCGGCCTGTGGTCCCACCTCTCGCGCGCTGATGAACCCGACTCCGGGTCCACCGAGGAGCATCTGGCCCGCTTCCGCGCCGCTGAGACGGTCGTGCGCAACGCCGGTCTGACTCCGCGCGTGCGCCACCTGGCCGCCACCGGCGGGCTCCTGTGGCACCCAGCCTCCCGTCTGGACCTGGTACGCGCCGGCATCGGGCTGTACGGACTGTCGCCCGACCCCGCCGTCGCTACGGCGGCCGAACTGGGACTGCGCCCCGTCATGCGCCTCGAGGCGCCTCTGACCCAGGTCAAGCGCGTGCCCGCGGGCCGGGCGGTCTCCTACGGCGGAACCTGGATGACGCCCACCGACCGGTGGCTCGGCCTCATTCCCCTTGGCTACGCCGACGGTCTGCCGCGCGCGGCCGCCTCCGCCGGCCCCGTCGCGGTCGGCGGCCGGCGCACCCACGTGGTCGGCAAGGTCTGCATGGACCAGGTCGTCATCGACCTCGGACCCGCTGACGGCTCCGATGGCGCGCCCGCCGCCGCGGGCGACATCGCCGTGCTGTGGGGCGACCCGACCGCGCCCGGAGCCGACCCCGCCACTGCGACGGCCCAGGAGTGGGCCGAGGTCTGCGGCACCATCGGCTACGAGATTGTCACCCGCCTGGGCGCTCGCGTCCCCCGCGTGTGTCTGGGCGCCGGGCACGAGGAGGAGAGATGACCGGTCACATCCCGATGCTGGGCGGCGAGCGGCGCCACGAGACGGCCGTCGAGACCAACGGCGCCGAGGAGACCCGGGCCCTGGGCGAGCGCCTGGCCGCCCTGCTGAGGGCCGGCGACCTCGTCATGCTCTCGGGGGATCTGGGGGCGGGCAAGACCACCCTCGCGCAGGGCGTGGGCGCCGCTATGGGAGTGCGCGGGCGCGTCTGCTCCCCGACCTTCATCATCGCCCGCGTTCACCCGGCGCTCACCGGCGGACCCGACCTCATCCATGTGGACGCCTATCGTCTGGACTCCCTGGAGGAGGTCGACGCCCTCGACCTGGACTCCTCCATGGCCGACTCCGTCACCGTCGTCGAGTGGGGGCGGCACAAAGTGGAGGCCCTGTCGCCCGACCGCCTCGAGATCGTCATCACCCGACCCCGCGGCGGCGCGATCGGAGCGAGCGGCGCTCGGTCCGCCGTCACCGATCCGGCCGGCGCCGAGGACGGACGGCGCGCCGTCACCATCACCGCGATCGGCCCGAGGTGGGCCGGCGTCGATCTGACCCGTCTGCGAGCATGAAGGGCGGGCACGTGCGCATCCGGCGGCGCCTGACCGGAGGGCTCCTGATCCTCGTCCTCCTGGCGCTCATGCTCTGGCCCGGCCCGCAGGCGCTGGCGCAGACCGTCTCACCCGCTCCGGCGCCGACCGGGGCGGGCGCGCAGGTCCAGGACTGGGCGGACGGTCCGGGACTGGACCTCGCCCGCCAGGCTGTCGGCCCGGACGCCTCCGTCTCGCCGCCGATCGAGGTGGAGACCTGGTCGACCGGCGTTCTCAGCGCCACCGATCTGGACGACCCCACCGAACCGACGTCGACCTGGGCCGCCGTCATCTCCTGCGGGCAGACACCGGTCGGCGTGCTCGTCATCGACGCCGGGGACACGACGGACGTCGGGAGCGGCGGCGAGCCGCAGCCGTCGGGGACCGTGCAGGATGACGCCGTCCTGGCCGGGGCGCTCGCGGCCCTGCCCGAGCAGGCCGTCGTCCTGCGCGAGTCGGTGGTGGCCTCCGCGACGGGTGGAGCGACCCCGCTCGTGTCCTCGGCCCCGTCGCGGGCGCAGGCCGGGACGAGCACGCCGGGGCCGAGCGGGGCGGCCTCGGCGGACTACTCCGACCCCGTCCTCTCCGACGCCTGGTACGCCCTGGACGACGGCCTCGTCACGGCACTGGACGAGCAGGCGGCATCCGGCCTGGCCGGACCGGTCGACCTGTCCTCCTACGCCCAGGTGCTCCGTGAGCGCGCGCATGGCAGCTCCGACATCGACGGCTCCGAATCCAGGAAGTCCCCTCGGAAGCCTGACCTGGGCATCCTCTATACCGGTCTGGGGGTGCTCGTCATCGGTACGCTCGTCGTCACCATCACCTTCGTGCACGAGCGGCGCGTCCTGGCGCCTCTGCGCGAGGCCCCCTCCTCGACCCGGACCGAGGACCCCGAACCGGCCCCGTGAGCCGCCGCACCCCGGCCGTTGGCGAGGGCCTAGGCTTGTGGTCGTGCGCATCGTCTCCATCGACTCCTCCCTCGGCTCCAGTCTTCTCGTCGCCGATGCGGGGCCCGGTACCGCGGGCACGGCCCTGAGCGTGCTCAGCCGTGCGGAGCAGTCCAGTCCCCGCCGCCACGCCGAGTCCCTGGGGGCCATGCTCGCTCGGGTCCTTGCCGCTCCGGGGGTCGCCGATCATCCGCTGGACGCCGTCATCGCCGCCACCGGTCCCGCGCCCTTCACCGGTCTGCGCGCCGGCCTGGTGACCGCCCGCGCGCTCGGGCGCGCCCGCGGCGTGCCCGTCCACGGCGTGCCGAGCCTGGACGCCGTCGCCCGCGCCGCCTTCGACGAGATCGCCCGTGCCGGCGGGGGCGGCGGGGAGAGCGTTCTCGTGGTCACCGACGCCCGCCGCCACGAGGTCTACGCCGCCCGCTACCGCGCCCGGGGAGCCGATGACGTCGAGCCCCTCGACTCTCCGGCAGTGCTCGCCCCCGATGCCGCGGTCCGGCTCGGCGGCGTCGATGCCGTGGCCGGCTCGGGCGCCGTCCTCTACCCGCACCTGGCGGCCGGGCGTGTGGTGCTCGCACCCGTTTCCGGCGACCCCGCCGCCCAGATCCGCGTCGCTCTGACCCGGCTCGCCGATGCCGGGCCCGGAGCGGTGCTGCCCGCCGAGCCGCTGTATCTGCGTCACGCCGACGTGCACATGCCCGCCGGGCGCGGGCGAACGCTGTGAGAACCTCGAACCGGCGCGCCGCGTCATCACGACCGTCCGGGCGGGCGGGCCGAGCCTCGTGCGACGGCGTGCGCCTGCGACCCATGGAGGAGCGCGACCTTCCAGCGGTCTGCCGGATGGAGACCGCCCTGTTCGGGGCGGAGGCGTGGAGCCCGAGTCTGCTGGGCGCCGAGCTGGCGGCCGCCACGGGTCCTCACGCCGACCGGTGCTACGTCGTCCTCGAGCGGTCACGGGAGGGGGTCGACACGGACGACGATGCCGCCGGTGGTGACGGAGCGGTTCTGGGATACGCCGGGCTCTGGTTTGGCGATGGCGCCGGGGACGCTGATCTGCTCACCATCGCCACCCTCCCGGCGGTTCGTCGGCGGGGTTTGGCCGGCCTCATGCTCACCCACCTGCTGCGGTGCGCTGGCGAGGCCGGCTGCACCGGCGTGCTCCTGGAGGTCCGCGTCTCGAATGCCAGTGCCCGCAGTCTCTACGCGCATCACGGCTTCGTTCCTGTCGGCTCCCGACGGCGCTACTACCGGGAGCCGGTCGAGGACGCGCTCGTCATGCGCGCATCCGTCGGCGCGCAGGACGACGAGCCCGGGCGACCCGGGCCGACGGGCGCCGTGGGGCCGGTGGGGGTGGAGGCGGTCGACGCCGGGCCGGCGTCCCGGGCCGGGCCGGCGCTGAGCGGGTGAGCACACGTCGGACCGTTGCGTCATGATCATCATTTGACTGACAATCTCCTCACGGAATGTGCGCGGCCCGCGTTCCGTCGGCCTGCTCGGAGGGGCTCCGCGGGCGGGGTGTGATCCGGGTCTTTCGGCGTGATGGCGGGGGGCGACCTCGGGAGAGGCGGCGGACGGCGCGATCTGGGACCATCGGCTGGCCCGATCTCGCTAATCTGCTCTCGTGGTCAATACGTCTGTTCCCTCCAAGAAGAAGAGGGCCGCGTTCTCGACGACGGTCTTCATGAAGCGCCTGATGGCCTGGTCGGGCCTCTTCTTCATCGTCTTCGTCCTCTTCCACGCTTACGGCAACACTCACTACTTCGAGGGCGAGATCGCCTACGACCACTACGCGTACTTCCTGCGCGAGCTGCTCGTCCCGATCGTCCCGCACGGCGGTGTGCTGTGGATCCTGAGGGTCCTGCTGCTGGCGTGCCTGGCGGTGCACGCCGGAAGCGCCTTCCACTTGTGGATCCGCAACAGGAAGGCGCGCGGTACGGACACGTACGCCGTCAAGAAGCCCGGTGCCGAGTACTTCGCCTCCCGCTACGCCATGCGCACTATGCGCTGGGGCGGCGTCATCCTGCTGCTGTTCGTCGTGTGGCACATTCTGCAGTTCACCACCCTGACGCTGACCCCCGGCGGTCACTACGAGCACGGGCGCGCGTACATGAACATGTGGTACGGCTTCCAGCTGTGGTGGGTCTACCTCATTTACCTCGTGGCACTCGCGGCCCTGTGTTTGCACGTGTGGCACGGCGTGTGGTCCGCTCTGCAGACCCTGGGCGCCACCCGCGGCAACACCGTCCCCTTCGTCCGCCTGATTGCCTTCATCGTCGCCTTCGGCCTGTTCGTCGCCTTCATGTGCGTGCCCACCGCCATCCTCCTCGGTTGGGTGCCGGCGCCCATGGGCACCGCCGAGTACGCGATGAAGGCCACCGAGGCCGGCATCGTCCTTTCCCACTGAGAGTGAAGACCATGACTGAACTCATCGAGGGCCTGTACACCGAGGGCGAGAAGATCGCCGACACCAAGGCCCCCCACGCCGTACCGATCTCCCGGCGCTGGGAGCAGCGCAAATTCGAGGCCCAGCTCGTCAACCCGGCCAACCGTCGCAAGCTCGACATCATCGTCGTCGGCTCCGGCCTGGCCGGCGGCGCCGCGGCCGCCTCTCTGGGTGAGCAGGGCTACAACGTCAAAGTGTTCTTCTACCAGGACTCCGCTCGGCGCGCGCACTCCATCGCCGCCCAGGGCGGCATCAACGCCGCGAAGAACTACCGCAACGACGGCGACTCCGTCTACCGGCTCTTCTACGACACGGTCAAGGGCGGCGACTACCGCGCTCGTGAGGACAACGTCTACCGCCTGGCCGAGGTCAGCGCCAACATCATCGACCAGTGCGTGGCCCAGGGCGTGCCCTTCGCCCGTGAGTACGGCGGCCTGCTGGACAACCGCTCTTTCGGCGGAGTCCAGGTCTCGCGCACCTTCTACGCCCGTGGTCAGACGGGCCAGCAGCTTCTCATCGGTGCTTACCAGGCCTTGGAGCGCCAGGTGCACGCCGGCACGGTCGAGGAGTTCCGTCGCCACGAGATGGTCGAGCTGATCCTCATCGACGGGCGGGCCCGGGGTATTGTGACCCGTGACATGGTCACCGGTGAGATCGAGACGCATCTGGCGGACGCCGTCGTGCTGTGCACGGGTGGCTACGGCAACGTCTTCTTCCTATCGACCAACGCGATGGGCTGCAACGCCACCGCCGTGTGGCGCGCCCATCGCAGGGGCGCGTACTTCGCCAACCCCTGCTACACGCAGATCCACCCGACCTGCATCCCGCAGTCGGGCGATTTCCAGTCCAAGCTGACCCTCATGAGCGAGTCGCTGCGCAACGACGGCCGCATCTGGGTTCCCAAGAGGGCCGAGGACTGCGACAAGGACCCGCGCCGGATCCCGGAGGAGGACCGCGATTACTACCTCGAGCGCATCTATCCCGCCTTCGGCAACCTGGTCCCGCGCGACATCGCCTCGCGCCAGGCCAAGAACATGTGCGACGAGGGCCGCGGCGTGGGCCCGGCCATCAAGGAGCGCGATGCAGCGGGCAACGAGCGCATGATGCGCCGCGGCGTCTACCTCGACTTCTCCGAGGCCATCGGCCGTCTGGGCAGGGAGCGGGTGAGCGCCCGGTACGGGAACCTGTTCGAGATGTACCAGCGCATCACGGGGGACGACCCCTACGAGGTGCCGATGCGCATCTACCCGGCGGTCCATTACACGATGGGCGGCCTGTGGGTCGACTACGACCTGGAGTCCAATATCCCGGGCCTGTACGTGGGTGGTGAGGCCAATTTCTCCGATCACGGCGCCAACCGTCTGGGCGCCTCCGCCCTCATGCAGGGGCTGGCCGACGGCTACTTCGTCCTGCCGGACACGATGAACGACTACCTGGCGGACATGCTCCGGCTGGGCAAACCCGATCCGAACGCCCCCGAGATCGCCGAGGCGAGGCGGGGAGTCGAGGAGCGCATCGCGCGTCTCATGGCATTGCGCGGTACCCGCAGCGTGGATGACTTCCACATGGCGCTGGGACGTATCATGTGGGAGTACTGCGGCATGGAGCGGTGCGACGCCGGTTTGCGCGAGGCCATCAAGCAGATCCGGGCCCTCAAGGAGGACTTCTGGCGCGATGCCCGCGTCACGGGCAAGGCCGATGAGCTCAACCAGGCTCTGGAGAAGGCGGGCCGCCTGCTCGACTTCTTCGAGTTGGCCGAGCTCATGTGCATCGACGCCCTGCACCGTCGTGAGTCCTGCGGCGGCCACTTCCGCGCCGAGTCCCAGACCCCCGAGGGGGAGGCTCTGCGTCATGACGACGAGTTCCTCTATGTCGCCGCGTGGGAGTGGGGCGGGGAGAACCAGCCGCCGATCCTCCACAAGGAGGATCTCATCTACAAGGACATCGAGCTCAAGCAGCGGAGTTACAAGTGAACATCAAGCTCAAGATCTGGCGGCAGCAGGACCAGAACTCCGAGGGGCACTTCGAGGTCTACCCGATGTCCGGCGTCGAGGAGCACATGAGCTTCCTCGAGGTCCTCGATCTGCTCAACGAGCAGCTCTTCGCCGCGGGCGAGGAGCCGGTCGCCTTCGACTCGGACTGTCGGGAGGGCATTTGCGGGCAGTGCGGCGTTGTCATCAACGGCCAGGCGCACGGCCCGATCCGTTCGACGACCTGCCAGCTGCATATGCGTCATCTGGCGGAGGACCCATCTTTCAAGGACGGCGGCACCATCACCATCGAGCCGTGGCGCTCGGCGGGCTTCCCGATCCTCAAGGATCTCGTCGTCGACCGTTCCGCGCTGGACCGCGTCGTCCAGGCCGGCGGCTACATCTCGGTCAACACCGGCGCCGCCCCTGAGGCCCACTCCGTGCCGGTGCGCAAGGAGAAGGCCGACGCCGCCTTCGAGGCCGCCGCTTGTATCGGCTGCGGCGCCTGCGTGGCGGCCTGTCCCAACGCGTCAGCCATGCTGTTCACCGGGGCGAAGATCTCCCATCTGGGTCTGCTTCCGCAGGGCCAGCCCGAGCGCCTCGCCCGTGTGGTGAGCATGCTGAATCAGCATGACGCCGAGGGCTTCGGCGGGTGCACGAACATCGGCGAATGCGCTGCGGTGTGCCCCAAGTCCGTGCCGCTGGAGGTTATTACGCGCCTCAACCGCGACATGGGGCACGCCCTGTGGAAGGGACAGAAGGCGCACGCCTGAACGAGGAGCGGCGCTGAGCGGGCGCCGCTGGCCCCGGCGGGGCTGCGGTGGGGGGCTGCGGGGCCCGCCCCGCAGCCCCGCGCCTTCGAGGCCTTCGATGTCCTCGATCGTGATTCCGCCCGCCGCCCGGGCGGGAGGGGTGCCTCATGCTTGTACTCGTGATGGTCGTGCGGGTTGCGAGGCGCCGCTCAATCGGGCTTGGAGGCCGTCGACGACGAGGTCGATCTTGCCGTCGAGCCAACCGCGTTCCAGCCAGGAGCGGTCGGGGCGGAACATCGCCGGCAGTGTGCTGTAGCTCGGCGGGCCGGCGTCGCTCAGCCAGTCCGCGCGCAGGGCGGCGACGCCGACGTGCGAGGCGATGGTGGTATCACCGATCATGTCGACGGCGAGGGCGGAGTCCTCCTCGCTCATGCCGGCGGCCGTGAATGCGCGGTGCGCGGCGCTGATCGTCTCCCCGAAGTACTCGGCCGTCCAGGGGACGCCGATCAGGAGGCGGTCGAGGCCGGGGTGGGCCTCGAGCAGCGCCCACAGGGCATCCGCCTGGTTGTGCGCGTTGCGGCGCCAGTCGGCGGGATCGGGGGAGAACGCGATCCGCGTGGCGAGCTCGCTCAGGCAGGCGCGCAGCAGGTCCTCGCGCGAGGAGATGGCGCGGTACAGGCCCGAGACCGCCACTCCCAGGCGGCCGGCGACCGCCGTCAGCGTGAAGTCGGCGACGCCGATGTCCAGGGCCGCGGCGACGACGTCCTTGCGGGAGAATCCCGGCTTGGGACCGGTGGGGCGCCCCGGTCTCGTCCGACTCCCGGTCCTGCGTCCGCACATGGACCCACAGTAGCGGTTGACGACGGCGCTTGTCGGCCGGAGGGCAGTCACGGTAAGGTCGACCTCAGTCAAATATGAAAGTCGTTCAGCATTAGATTGAGGCATCCAGTGAGCAGCCACGTCACGTCATCGGCACCTCGGTCCGCACCCGCCGCGCCCCGCGAGGGCGGGTCGCTGGCCGAGCACGATCCGGCCCCGTCCACCGGGGCCGACGGGCCCGGGCGGAGCGCGCCGGTCTCGCAGGACGACGCCGGCCGATCCCGCCGGGGCCAGGCCGCCCTCAGACGTCTGGGCGCCCCGGTGCGCCCCGCCCTGCGGGTCGGCCAGGTGCTCGTCGTCCTCTCCGGCCTGCTGGCCGTGGCCCCCTACGTCGCGCTCGTGCGCCTGGGCGATATCCTCCTGGACGCCTACCACGCCGGTCTGGCCCCCGACGGGCAGCGGGTGCGCGGCGTCGTCATGTTCCTCGTCAGCGCCTACTCCGGGCGTCTCCTGCTGTACTTCGTCGCTCTGCTCATCACCCACCTGGCGGACCTGAAACTGCGCGACCGGCTGCGCCGCGACATCGTCGAGCGCATCTGCCGGGCCCCGCTGTCCTGGTTCACCGACTCCACCTCCGGACGCATCCGCAAGGCGGTCCAGGACGACACCACCGCCGTCCACACCGTCATAGCCCACGCTCCCGTCGAACGCCTCAACGCCGTCGTCTCCCCTCTGGCACTGCTGGCCTGCGCCGTGTGGATCGACTGGCGTCTGGCCCTCCTGGCGGTGGCGACCGTCCCCCTGTACGTCATCACCTACTCCTTCTCCTTGAAGGGCATGAAGGAGAAGACGGTGGAAATGGACCGCAGGCTGGCGGATGTGTCCTCCACCATGGTTGAGTTCGTCTCCGGTATTTCCGTGGTCAAGGCCTTCGGGCGGGTCGGCCGGGCCCACAGCGCCTATCTGGCCGCTGCCGACGCCTTCGCTCGCTTCTACCGCGACTGGGCAATGCCGCTCATGACGGTCAGCTGCCTGTCCTTCACGTGGGTGTCGACCCCGATCGTCCTGCTCGTCGACCTTAGTGGCGGCGCCCTACTCATCCACGCCGGAACGGTCACCCCGGCGCAGGTCCTGGCGGCCACTCTCATCGCCCTCGTCCTGCCCGGGGCGCTCGTCACCATCGTGACGATCTCCTGGTCCTACCAGATGGCGGGCGCTGCCGCCCTGCGCCTGTGCGATGTCCTCGACACCCCCGTCCTGCCCGCGCCCGCCGCGCCCAGGCGGCCCGACGGCGCCCGCGTCGAGATCGACGACGTCTCCTTCTCCTACGGGGATACCCTGGCCGTCGACGACGTCAGCCTCACCCTGGAGCCCGGCACCGTCACCGCGCTGCTGGGTCCCTCCGGCTCCGGCAAATCGACCCTGGCGACCCTCATCGCCCGCTTCGCCGACCCCGATGCCGGAGCGGTGCGCATCGGCGGGGTGGATCTGCGCGACATGGACGAGGAGACCCTGTACTCCACCGTTTCCTTCGTCCTCCAGGACGCTCAGCTACTGGGCGCCACCGTGCGCGAGAACATCGCCCTCGGCCGGCCTGAGGCGACCGATGACCAGGTGCGCGCCGCCGCTCGCGCGGCCCGGATCGACGAGGAGATCATGGCCCTTCCCCACGGCTACGACACTCTTCTGGGGCGGGAGACCGCCCTATCTGGCGGGCAGGAGCAGCGCATCGCCATCGCCCGCGCCCTCCTGCTGAACACCCCCGTCCTCCTCATGGACGAGGCCACCGCCATGGCCGATCCGGACTCCGAGGCCGAGATCCAGGAGGCGCTGAGCGCCCTGGTGCGCGGCCGGACCGTGCTCGTCATCGCCCACCGGCCCGCCGCCGTCCACGGGGCGCACCGCATCGCCGTCATGGAGCGGGGCCGCGTCGTCGCCTTCGGATCCCACGAGGAGCTGGTGGGCGAACCCCACTACCGCGCCCTGCTGCGTCAATCCGGCCTGCTGGAGGATGACGACGGCGCACCGGCGCCCGGGGAGGCCCATCCGGAGGCCGATGGCTGCGCATCCGGTCTCTCCCCGGGCGGCGCGCCGGACGGCGAGCCGGAGGGGGGCGGACCGGACCCGTCGCCCCGCGCCGGTGCCCGCCGGACCGGCCGCTCCCTGCTGGCCCGCTATCACCGGCTCATGACGGAGGATTCCTGGACGCACCTGGTGAGGGGGCTCGTCCTGGGTGCGCTCAACGGCGTCTTCTCGGGTCTGGCCCTTCTGGTGCTCCTGCCCGCCTCCGTGGCCCTCGCCAGCGGGGCGCCCGCCTGGGGCCTGAGCTTCGGTTCATGGCTGCTTGTGCTCGTGGCCTGCGCCGTCGCCAGCACCGTCTCCGACTTCCGGGGACAGCGCGCCGGCATGATCGGGGCGCTCGGCTTTATGCGCGACGTTCACCACGCCGTCGGCGCTAAGATCGCCCGCCTGCCTCTGCGGTGGTTCGACTCCGACACGGCCGGCACCATGTCGCGGGCCGTCAGCCAGGAGATGCTTTCATTGGGCGAGTCCGCCGCCCATTTCCTGTACAGGATCGTCTCGACGTCCGCGGGCTGCGCGGTCATCTGGATCGGCTCGTGGGTCTGGGACTGGCGGCTGGGCATGTTCCTGACCATCGGCGCGCCGGTCATGGCGCTGCTCATAGCTCTGGCGCGCCGTCTGCTCGACCACGGCAAGGCCGTCTCCGAGCCCGCCGAGCGCGAGCTCGCCATCCGCGTCGTCGAGCTCGCCCGGTGCCAGGGCGCCTTGCGCTCGTGCCGCGCGGTGGGGCGCTACGGACGTCTGACGGCCGCCTTCGCTGACGGGTTGCGCGCCTCCCGCCGCGCCCTGTGGTGGGCGACCGGCGGGAACCTCCTGTCCGGGGTCCTCACCCAGATCGTCGTCGTCGGCATGATCGTGCTCACCGCCTTCTTCGCCGTCGCCGGCACCATGGGCCCTCTGCCCGCCATCGCCACCATCGGCATGTGCCTGCGCTTTACCACCATGCTCGATGATGACGGCGCCGCCGTGCTCAGTCTGGAGGAGCGCCGGCAGATGATGAACCATCTCGACGCCGTCATGGACGCCCCCGTCATGGACGAGCCGGGCGAACGCGCCGAGCTGGCCGAGCCTGGGGCGGTGGAGCTCGACGATGTCGTCTTCGGCTACCAGGAGGACGTTCGGGTGCTCGACGGCGTCTCATTGACGGCGCCCGCGCGCTCCATGTGCGCGATCGTCGGTCCGTCGGGGTCCGGGAAGACGACGATCGCCCGGCTCATCGCCCGTTTCTGGGATGCGGACCGCGGGACGGTGCGCGTGGGCGGCACCGACGTGCGTGACATGCCGACGGCTCAGCTCATGGAGCAGCTGTCCATGGTCTTCCAGGACGTTTACCTCTTCGACGACACCCTGGCCGCCAACATCCGCGTCGGAGAGGCGGACGCCGCCGACGCCCAGGTGCGCTGGGCCGCGGACCTCGCCGGCGTCACCGAGATCGTCGAGCGTCTGCCCGGCGGCTGGGACGCGCGCGTCGGCGAGGGCGGGCGCGCCCTGTCCGGCGGCGAGCGCCAGCGCGTGTCCATCGCCCGCGCCCTGCTCAAGCGCGCGCCGATCGTCTTGCTGGACGAGGCCACGAGCGCCCTGGACGCCGAGAACGAGGCTCACATCGTCACCGCCATCGAGGAGCTGCGACGCACCTCGACACTCATCGTCATCGCTCACAAGCTGGAGACGATCGCCGCCGCCGACCAGGTGGTGGTGCTCGACGACGACGGGCATGTCGCTCAAAGGGGCCGGCATGCCCGGCTCGTGGAGATCGACGGCCCCTATCGCGACTTCTGGACCCGGCGCACCCGCGCCCGCGGCTGGTCGCTCGTGTGAGGTCGACGGCCCCGCGCGATGGGCGGGGGGCTAGGCTGGCGGGCGTGAGCGAACCACTGATCTTGGGCATCGAGTCCACCTGCGACGAGACCGGTGCGGCGTTGGTGCGCGGTCGCGAGCTCCTCGGCGACGCGGTCGCCACCTCCATGGACGCCTACGCCCGTTTCGGCGGAATCGTCCCCGAGATCGCCTCGCGCGCCCATCTGGAGTCCTTCGTCCCCACCCTGGACTCCGCCCTGGACCGGGCCGGGGCGGACCTGTCCGACGTCGATGCCGTCGCCGTGTGCGCGGGCCCCGGCCTCATCGGCTCACTGACCGTGGGCATCAGTGCTGCCAAGGCCCTGGCCGTGGCCCTGGACGTACCGATCTACGGCGTCAACCACGTCGTCGGGCATCTGGCCGTCGACGAGCTCGTCGACGACCCGCTGCCTGAGCGCTTCATCGGCCTGGTCGTCTCCGGCGGACATTCCACCATTGTGCTGGTAGGTGATATCGCCACCGACGTTGTCGAGTTGGGCGGCACCCTCGATGACGCTGCTGGCGAGGCTTTCGACAAGGTCGGTCGCCTGCTCGGCCTGCCCTACCCGGGCGGCCCGCACGTCGACCGACTCTCCTGGACGGGGGACCGCGAGGCCATCCGCTTCCCCCGCGGCCTGACCGCCGGTAAGGACAGCGTGCGCCACCGCTACGATTTCTCCTTCTCCGGGCTGAAGACCGCGGTGGCCCGCTACGTGGAGTCCTTCCAGGAGGCCGGGCACGAGGTGCCCCGCGCCGACGTGTGCGCCGCCTTCTCCGAGGCCGTCAACGATTCCCTGACCGCCAAGGCCGTCCGGGCCTGCCTGGACATGGAGTGCGGTGCGCTCGTCGTCGGCGGGGGCTACAGCGCCAACTCTCGCCTACGCGCTCTGGCCGCCGAGCGCTGCGAGGCCGCCGGCATCGCTCTGCGCCTGCCGCCCCTGCGCTACTGCACCGACAACGGCGCCCAGATCGCCGCGCTGGGCGCCGCCGCCGTGCGCGCCGGTGCAGCGCCCAGTCCCATGGACTTCGCTCCCGACTCCGGCATGCCCTTGAACATCCCGGTTGTCTCGACCGTCGGCTGAACTCCGCACCTGCTCCCTCCTGTCGGAGGATCGGTCGCGTCCGCACCCGGCCGCCCGTCCGGCTCAGCGGGGGGCGGAGGCGGCGGGCACGTCGGAGGGCGGAAGAGGGCGCCCCGCCCTCATCTCGGCCAGCAGGAGACGCACTGCGGCTTCATTGCCGCATCCGGCGCGCACAGCCGACAGTTGACGCTGGTAGGAGGCTCCCGCCTCCAGGGTGGCCCGCACCCCCTCCAGCTCGGTCTGGCAGCCCAGGTCCTGCGCAACCGGTGCCAGCTCGGTCAGCATTCGCGCTACGGTGTCGCTCACCAGCTCCTCGTTGCCCAGCGAGTCGACGATGAGAATGGCGTCCATGCCGTACCGGGCCGAGCGCCACTTGTTCTCATCGACGTACCACGCCGGCATGACGTCCAGCTCCTCACCCCGGTCCAGGGCCCGTGAGAAGCTCTCCACCAGGCACTGGGTGAGCGCGGCGATGCCCGCCAGCTCAGTGAGATTGGTGGCGGCGTCGCATGAGCGCACCTCGATCGTGCCCAGGCGCGGCGAGGGCCGCACGTCCCAGCGGACTTCGGAGAAGTCCTCGATGACCCCGGTGTGGATCATGTCCCCGGCGTAGGCCTCGAGCTCGTCCCAGGTGTTCAGTTGGTGGGGCGCGCCCGCCGTGGGCAGCTGCTGGAACATCATGGCCCGGTTGTCGGCGTAGCCGGTGTCCTGGGCGGCCCAGAACGGGGAGGACGCGCTCAGGCACTGCAAGTGGGCGGTGCGGGTCAGCAGTGCCCGCAGGATCGGCAGGGCCTTGGCCCGCTCCTCCAGGCCGACGTGCACGTGGGTGCCGAAGATGAGCATCTGGTGGCCCCACAGGCGCGTGCGGTCCACCAGGCGCGCGTAGCGCTCGGCGTCGGTCACTTTCTGCACCAGCGGGTCGGCGAAGGGGTGCGTGCCGGCGCTGATGAGATCCACCCGCAGTGGATCGGTCACGGGCAGGAGGCGGTCGAAGGCCAGCGCGATATCGTCGATGCACTCGGCCACGGTGCGCCGCGCCCCCGAGACGAGCTCGACGGTGTTGAGCATCATCTCACTGTGGATGTGCTCATCGGACCCCATGCCGCGGAGGATCTCGGCGGCGCACTGGCGCAGGTCGAGGCTGTCGCGGTCGACGAGCTGGAGCTCCCACTCGACGCCGAGAGTGGAGCGTTGCGAGCGGGCGAACGGCAGGGGTCGGCGGTGGACGAAACGGGCAGGGAGGGTCATAGCGGCTCCTCGACGGTTCCAGGACGGGCCGGATCGGCGGGGCTGACGTACGGGCGGTTTACGATACGGGGACGGTGGGAGCCTCGCACGGCTCGACGACGATGACGGCACCGCGTGCTCGCTGGGCGTCCCCGGCGTTCCCGACGCGGGTCATGATCCAAGTCTCGTGAGCCTGGCCGTGCGGGCGGACGGCTGCGCGCACGGCGTCGGGCGTGACCGGCACGCCCCGCTTGTGGAGTTCCAGGCTGCCGATGTCGTGCTCGCGGACGCGGGTCTTGAGCATCTTGAGGTTCAGGGGCAGCACCTCGCGCACCCGCCATGAGTGCACGAACGGGGCCAGGGAGGCGTCGGGAAGCGCGTCGCCGCTGAGGTAGGCGATACGGTCCCCCACCGGTGCCGCATCGAGGCGCTCGGCGATGTGAGCCACGAGCCCGGCCCTGATCGCCGCCCCGTCGGGCTCGTGAACATAGGCGCCCAGGGCCCCGACGTCGGCGAGCGGAGCGAGATGGACGGGGGGTGTCGAGGGGTCATGGCAGTCGGGGTCGCGCAGGACCCGTGCGCTCGGCGCGTCCCGGGGGTCGTCGGACGCGGGCGGGGGGTCCGACAGGACGAGAGCCGAGCGCCCCGGCCCTTCGGCGGCGAGCGGGCCGCACCAGATGCCGGCCTCGACGACCTCGCCGCCCACGGAGGCCCATTGCACGTGGGCGTCGGTGGGAAGCGCCGCGTGATCGATGCCCGGGGCCACCTTGACGCCGAGGGCTCCGACGTCATCACGCAGTGCCAGCACTCGGCCGAGGGCCGGGGACCACTGCTCGGGGTCGGCAATGCGGTGCCCGTGCGACCGGCGTGCGGGGTCGGCGAAGACGGCATCGATCCCGCGGGCCGTCAGGTCGACTTCGAGCGCGTCGGCGCACAGGACTTCAACCTCGGGGAAGACCATGAGGTTGACCGTTGCCAGCGCCGCGGTTGCCTCGTCGCTCTCGACGGCGAGTACTCTGAGCCCGAGACCCGCCAGCGCCATCGCGTCCCCGCCGATGCCGCAGCCCAGGTCGGCCACGTGCTGCACGCCGGCGTGCTCGTAGCGTGCGGCGTGGTGGGCCGAGACGACCAGTCTCGTGGCCTGCTCCAGGGCATCGGGCGTGAAGAGCATCCGGGAGGCGAAGGGCCCGAACTTCGCTTCGGCGCGGGTGCGCAGGCGCTGCTGAGTCAGCGCGGCCGCGACCATCTCGGGCGGGTGCCCCGCCTCGCGCAGGCGGGCGCCCACCGACAGCACGGTGGATTCGTCGTAGGGCGGGAGATCGGCGAGCAGGGCCCAGCCGGTGGGCGTGAGCAGTGGTGCGAGGTGCGATGCGTCCATCGGGGCGATCATGACACGCATCGGACGGGGGGCCGCCCCGCCGCGCGCACCCGGCGGGGATCGGGCCGTGTCGGTTCCTCGCCGACTCCGCTGCGGGGGTACCGTATGCGCTGCCGCCGCCGCGGCGAGGGGAGAGGGAGAGGGACGGGAGTCCTCATGAGTGCACATGCACGAGGTCCACGACGCAGAATCCGACTGGTCCGGGTGGTATGCGCCGCTGCGGTGGTCGTCCTTGTGACGGTCCTGGCGCCCAATGTGTGGATCCTGGTGGAGAGCAGCGGCCGGGTCAGCACCTACGGCGAGGACGGCGACACCGCCGCGGCGCCCGTGGCCATTGTCCTGGGAGCCGCCGTCTACGGCCCCGGCGATCCATCACCGTGGCTGAAGTACCGGCTCGAAACCGCCGCCGGCTTGTATTCCTCGGGGAGGGTGGACGCCATTCTGGTCTCGGGGGACAACGGCCGTGTCGGTTACGACGAGCCGACCGCCATGCGCGACTACCTGGTGAGTCAGGGGGTCCCCTCCGAGGCGATCGCCTTGGACTACGCCGGTTTCGATACCTACGACACCTGTGTGCGTGCACGCTCCATCTTCGGGATCGATAAGGCGCTTCTGGTTTCCCAGAGTTTTCACCTGGGACGGGCTGTGGCCGTGTGCCGTTCGGTGGGCGTGGACGCGTACGGCGTGGGTGACACTCGGGCGACCGTCGACCGCGGCAGGTGGGCGCGCAACTGGGTGAGGGAGCGTCCGGCCGCCGTCAAGGCCGCTTGGGATGTGATCACGAGGCGTGAGCCGCTGTTGGGCGAGCGGGAGACGAGCGTGGACGAGGCTCTGGCGTTCACGCGCGCCAGGCGCGGAGGATGACCGTCCCGCATGCTCGCTGCACGCCTACGGCGAACCCGCCCCCTTGTTTTGGCACTCGCGTTGACTGAGTGCTAATGGCGCGCGTAGATTCCTCGTCAGACGCGGGAGGGCGCCCCGGCGCTCCCTCGCGGCTCGCGCACCCGTCTGACCGGTCGACCCCCGCGACGGCGATCGGACACTGTCGGGGCGCGACACACCAGTCATTCAAGACGCTCACCAAGAGAAGGGGAGGACGAGATGTCGATCTCCATCAAGCCGCTCGAGGACCGGATCGTCGTGCAGACGGTCGAGGCCGAGCAGACCACCGCTTCCGGTCTGGTCATCCCGGACACCGCCAAGGAGAAGCCGCAGGAGGGCAAGGTTGTGGCCGTGGGCCCCGGCCGTGTCGATGACTCCGGCAAGCGCGTTCCGGTTGACGTCACCGAGGGCGACCTCGTCATCTACTCCAAGTACGGCGGCACCGAGGTCAACTATGCGGGAGAGGACTACCTCATCCTCTCCGCGCGCGACGTCCTCGCCGTCGTCACCAAGTGAGTCGAGCTCACTGACGCGGCCCGGCCGCCCTGTTCACCGGTCCGGTGCGGCACCACAGGAAGTGTGGTGCCGCACCGGACCGGTGGCCGTTCGCGGACGGGAGCCGCAGGGCGTGCAGGAGGGGTACCCCTTCCGCACCGCCGGACTTCCGGGGCGGGTATCCGGCGGGGGTCCGGAGGATCTAGGCGACCGGCGTCCCTCGCCCGTTCTCCTGGCGGCTGATCCAGGCGCGGCGCTCCTCCTCGGTCATGCCGCCCCACACGCCGTAGGGTTCGCGCGTGCTCAGGGCGTGGTTGCGGCAGTCGAGGATGACGGGGCAGGTGCGGCAGATGGCCTTGGCGTCGTCATCACGTTTACGGCGCGAGCTGCCGCGCTCTCCTTCAGGGTGGAAGAACCTCATGGAGTCCATACCCATGCAGGCTCCTTGGTATTGCCACTCCCACAGTGCCGTGACCGGCCTGGGGAGTCGTGCATGCTCTGCCATCACGACCCTTCCTCGCGTGGACGCGCGAATCGCAGATGGACACGTTGTGTCCGGTACAACATTAGGTACATCGTAGGGGTGAGATCAAGCTTCTGGGCGAGGATATTTCATCGGAATCCGGCCGATCCCGGTGCGCAAGACGCGTGCGGGGGCGTCCTCATGCGGCGGATCGACTCTGACGTACGTTGGACACACTCGAGCAGATTCGCTCATCGGCGGTGCGAAGTGCACGGGTGCCCGGGCGGCCCTACGATGCAAATCGTGAGCGACTCGATCACCAGCCCCGACTTGTTTGCCCCTACTGGACTGACTTACGACGATGTTCTTCTGCTGCCCGGGCTGACGGACATCATCCCCTCCGAGGTCGATACGACCTCACGACTAACGGCGGGGGGGATCTCCCTGGCCACGCCGCTGCTGAGCGCGGCGATGGACACGGTCACCGAGGCTGAGATGGCGATCGCCATGGCCCGCCAGGGCGGTGTGGGCATCCTCCACCGCAACCTGTCCATCGAGGATCAGACTCAGCAGGTGCGTCGCGTCAAGCGCTCCGAGTCCGGCATGGTCTCCGACCCGGTGACCGTCGGCCCGGACGCCAGCATCTCCCAGCTCGACGAGTTGTGCGGGCACTACAAGGTCTCCGGTCTGCCCGTCGTCGACGGCGGGGGCAATCTGCTGGGTATCATCACCAACCGCGACCTGCGTTTCGTGCCGCCCGAGAGGTGGGACGCGTTGACCGTGGGTGAGTGCATGACGCCGCGCGAGCGTCTCATCACCGGCTCCGCCGGCATCTCGCGCGAGGATGCCAAAGCGCTGCTGGCCGAGCACCGCATCGAGAAGCTGCCGCTGATCGATGACGCCGGCCGCCTCACCGGTCTAATCACGGTCAAGGACTTCGTCAAAACTGAGCAGTATCCGTTGGCGACCAAGGACGGCGAGGGTCGCCTGGTCGTTGGTGCGGCCGTCGGTTACTGGGGCGACACCTGGGAGCGGGCCGGCGCTCTGGCCGAGGCGGGTGCGGACGTCATCGTGGTCGACACCGCCAACGGCGGCGCCGCCCTGGCGCTGGAGATGATCGCCCGCCTCAAGCACGACCCCGTCTTCGCCGAAGTGCAGATCGTTGGCGGCAACGTCGCCACTCGCGAGGGCGCTCAGGCCCTCATCGACGCCGGTGTCGACGCTGTCAAAGTGGGGGTGGGGCCGGGGTCTATCTGCACCACCCGAGTCGTGGCCGGAGTGGGTGTCCCGCAGGTCACGGCCGTCTACGAGGCCGCCCGCGCCTGCACCCCGGCTGGGGTGCCGCTCATTGCCGACGGCGGTCTGCAGTACTCGGGGGATATCGCCAAGGCGCTAGTGGCCGGGGCGGACACCGTGATGCTCGGCTCCCTGCTGGCGGGCTGCACCGAGTCCCCCGGGGATCTGGTCTTCGTCAACGGCAAGCAGTGGAAGCGCTACCGCGGTATGGGGTCGCTGGGTGCCATGAGTTCGCGCGGCCGCACCTCCTACTCCAAGGACCGCTACTTCCAGGCCGACGTCCCCGGCGATGACAAGATCATCCCCGAGGGCATCGAGGGGCAGGTACCCTACTCCGGCTCGTTGGCCGCCGTCGTCTATCAGCTGGTGGGGGGACTTCACCAGTCGATGTTCTACGTGGGGGCCAGTTCGATCGACGAGCTCAAGGAACGAGGTCGATTCGTGCGCATTACAAGCGCCGGACTCAAGGAGTCCCATCCGCACGACGTCAAGATGACCGTCGAGGCGCCCAACTACGCCGGAAGGGAGTAGGGACCGAACGGGGATCGACGGCCGGCCCGGTGAGAATGCGACTGATGAGCGGGCCGCCTGGGCGACGTGCAGGGTGTGATTTCTTCGTGGATAAGAGCAAGAATGATTTCACGTCGAAGAGCAATATCGCGCTTAACTGCCGGCTGCTCGGCTGAAGACTTCACCGATCTTCTCTCACATCGGCGGAGACGATCGTGCTGCGAGGACTTCGACGACTACTCACGATCGACTTCGGCATGGCGGGTGGCGGCGGGGGAGTCCTTGGAGCCCCATGGTGGGAGCGCGGATGACGCGCCCCGGGTTGAGGAGTTCACGAGCCATGATGATCCGGGTGGATAAACGCGTGGTCGCACGTGTGGGTCGAGCTTGTCAGCGCACGTCCTCGGCGTGCGGGCGAGTGCGTAGGGGACGCGGTGTCTCACGTCCCGGCCAGTAGCGGCCAGTCGAGCTCGACACCTGCGCGTCCCGGGTTCTTATGCGCCAACCAGGCATTGAAGGACGTGGCCCAGGCTCGGTGGGCCTGCGCTTGAAAAGGAACGAGCTCATCGAGTCTCAGGCGAGCCAGCTCCGGGTGGGCCGACACTATGGCCTCCAGCACGTCGAGTGTTGCAATCGCGTCCACTTCGGCGGTGTGCAGGGAGTCGTCCACTTCCACGTCGTAAACCGCGCACAGGTCGCTCAGGCGTCGTTTGCCCTTGCGGTAGCGGTCGACCCTACGGTCCAGGACGAGCGGGTCGAGCAGCGGGCCGAGCCCGTGTCCTAAACGCTCGCGCACGGTCGCCAGGCCATGGCGGTCGAGCTCGGACTCCATGAGGGTCAGGTCGAAGGAGCCGTTGAAGACGACCACGGGTGTGCCCGCGGCCATGGCGTCGGCCAGCGCGGTGGCGACCTCCTCGAGCACGTCGGTCGCCGGGCGCCCCTCGGAGTGGGCGCGCTCAGTGGTGATGCCGTGAACTTGCGCCGCGGCGACAGGGATTTCGACTCCGGGATCGGTCAGCCATGTCGTCACCGTCTGTGGGCGCGTGCCATCGGCGTTGAGCGGGTCGCGGGCTACGAGGGCGGCCGTCACGAGCCGGTCGTTTTGCGGATCCACGCCCGTGGTTTCGGTATCGAGACCGAGCAGAGGGCCGGTCGACCACCGAGCCTGGCACGGACAGAGGTTGGTGTCGGCGGGGGAGGGGACTATGACTGGGCGTTCGTGCTGCTCGCTCATGACGGGGAGTGTGCCACCGGTCTATGACATGGATTCCGCCACGGACCGTCAGACATGGTGTGGGCCCGTGTTTTCTCCCCGCGGCTGTCTGTGACCTTTCAGGCGAGGTCCCGACTCTACGTGGTGGCCGGGGGCGTGGTTCAGCGGTTCAGGTCGGTGTCGCGTCTTGTGGTGGGGCGGGTTCTGCGGTGGGGTGGGCGGGCGCGGTCGGGCTGTCGGCCGGTGGTGGGAGTGGGTCCTTGGCCCGGTGTGCTGGTGCCGCC